>Ga0209972_10000463_pt1 | contig 39528 bp, 37 predicted proteins | sample NOAtaG_7_FD_187302 | JGI IMG/M metagenome (GOLD analysis project Ga0209972, IMG submission 187302) | Freshwater lake microbial communities from Lake Erie, under a cyanobacterial bloom - NOAA_Erie_Diel1S_2200h metaG (SPAdes) (version 2) | ecosystem: Environmental > Aquatic > Freshwater > Lake ...
TGAGAAGATAGAAAGTACCCTCGTCTATCTGTGGCAAAACCTCAACCATAAGAAGATTACGCTGAAAGCACACCCCTTCATTGCCGCGTACATCACACAGGGCTGGCCTTCCATAAGGATGCGCTGGCTGTTCGAACATAAACGCTGGCTAAAAGTGCAATCCGCTCCAAATTATCATATCGGAGAATATGTGATCGAAGACCACAACGGTCGCGAAATCTCGAAGTTGTAAATCTGACCTTGCCAGTGCACAAAGCATGCGAATTGCAGGGTAATTCAGGAATAATTTCGCAACAATGAAACAATTTAGATGGCTGTTACTGGCCGGCCTCCCCATGCTATTTGGCGCTTGCATGAGCAAGAAGCAGGTTCAGGCCCTGCAAGATCAACACCGCCAGGAAACAAGCAGAATGAGCGAACGCATTTCCGGATTGTCTGCGCGGGTGGATGAACAGGCGGCTGAAGCTGAGATCAGGAACCGGCAAATTGCCGCTTTAAAGCAGGATACTGCTGTGAAAGCCTTGATAATCGCCAACCTGGAAACAGAAAAAGCGGAACAAGCGCGCAAACTGGCCGAATGCGAAGTACAGTTGGAGCAAGAGCGCCGCTCCCTGGGCCAGGAACTGAGCACCAAAAACAATACCCTGCAACAAAAAGAAATAGCCCTTAACCGTGCTCTGGCCGATGCGGAAGCGGAAAAAGCCCGCGCAGGCCGGCTTACAGAAACCCTGTCTGGTACCTTGGAACGTGTAAGGCTTCTGGAAAAAGAACTGCGCATGAAAGACTCTGCCGTGCGTGCCCTGCGCGAGTCTGTCGCTCGTGCCCTTACCGGATTCACCGGCAAAGACCTGCAAGTGGAGGTGAAGAACGGCAAAGTATATGTGTCGATGCAAGAGAAACTGCTCTTCGCAACCGGCAGCACCGCCGTCGACCAGCGCGGACGTGAAGCCTTGCTCAGCCTCGCTGAAGCACTCCGCAACCAAAAAGATATCCTGGTTCAGGTCGAAGGCCATACCGACGACCAGCCTATCAAAGGCGGAACCATTCGCGACAACTGGGACCTCAGTGTGTTGCGCGCTACTTCCATCGTGCGCATTCTTACCGCAGAAGGGAAACTTGAGCCCACGCGCGTCTATGCCGGTGGCCGGGGTGAATTTATGCCTGTCGATGCGGCCAAAACCAGCGAGGCCCGCGCCCGCAACCGCCGCACCGAAATCATCCTAACGCCAAGGCTCGATAAAATCCTTGAGATCATCGACCCCTGATCCACATTGGAAATCCTCTTTATTGCCATCGACAAAACCCGGGATGCCTGGGTGAACGAAGCACTCGACATCTACCTCAGCCGGCTGAAGAAATATGCCCGCGTGCGGATGGAATGCATCACCGCCACCCGCACACTGCTCGAACCAGCAGAACAAATGCGCAGAGAGGCCGAAGCACTCCAAAAACAGCTGAAAACCGGAGACAGCATCTGGTTGCTGGATGAAAACGGTAAAATCTTTGATTCAGTTGGCTTCGCCCGCATGTTGGAGCAAGAAATGCTCCATGCCCGCGGCCGGTTGGTTTTTGTGGTAGGCGGGCCCTTCGGTTTCGATACGGAGTTCGCACAAGGGAAGAACAAAATCTCCCTCAGCCGCATGACCTTTTCACATCAAATGGTACGGATTTTCTTCGTCGAGCAGCTTTACCGCGCTTTTACCATCCTGCGCGGTGAACCCTATCATCACGCCTGAGCCGCAATGCTCAACGCAGCACCCGCCTGATTTGCACCAGCCGGTTGCGGTAATATTCTGAGCTCAGCTTGTCTACCGTAATCCCTTTGTTCACTGAGGCGTGGATGAAGTAAATCTCTCTCGCATTGGCTTCGGTGATGATTCCCACATGCCCAATGCTCGAAGCATACATATTCCTTCCCTTGAAACAAATTACATCGCCGGGCTGCGCTGCACGCTTCGGAACAGCTGTGCCGAACTGATTGTAAAGACTGGAGCTGGCGGGCATTTTGTACCCCAACTGTCCATACACATAACAAACAAATCCGGAACAATCAAAGCCGCCCGGCTGCTTGCCGCCGTAACGGTAAGGCGTACCAATAAACTTCTCTGAGAAATTGATGATGTAATCGATTTTACCAATCTGTCCTGCCGGCATTACAGAGTCAACCTGTATCCAGTCTTGCAGGGTGTCGGAAACTGGTGGAAAGGAATCCTGTCCTTTCAGCAAACCCGATGCTGCGAGCAGCGTAAATAAAAAGAAAAACTTGAGGGCATACTTCATGGGAGGGAGTTTTTAAATGCGGTGTATTCAGAAATATTGCGCTTGGTTCCGGTGCAGCTCAGTGTGCTTTTCTGGCTTCTGATATTCTCCACACGGTTATCTGGGCTGGGGTGTGTGCTAAGGAATTCAGGCACATCGGAACCGCTGCCCATGGCAAGGAGTTTTTCGAAGAAACCTGCAGCGCCGGCAGCATCGTAATCTGTCGGGCAGAGGTATTTTACCGAATAGTTATCGGCTTCCGTCTCGGCGGTACGGCTGTATTTCAGTTCACGCAGGCCGGCCGCTATGCGCACCAACTGGCCTTTGTTCTGTCCAAAAACGATATCAAACAATACCGAAAGCCCATATTGGCGTGTGAGGGCATCGGTGCTGTGTCGCTTGTCGGCATGGGCCATTTCATGCCCGAGAACTCCGGCAAGGTGATCTTCACTTTCCAGAAATTTCAGGATTCCGGTATAGAAGTACATGTAGCCGCCGGGTGTACAAAATGCATTGAGCACCGTATCGTTTTTGATGATGCGGATACGCCAGGGGAACACATCTTTGTACATCACCTGTCCGGAATTCAGGATTTTGTTCCGGATCTGATAGATATAGGCGTATTGCGCGGCATACCGGGCCGAATCGAGAATGATGGTAGCCGGATCATTCTCGATTTCCTGAGACACTTGTGCACCAAAGGCTTTATCGTCTTCGATGCTGAAGATGTTGATATTGCCATCCTGATCCCGGCAGGAAACCGTCCAGGTGAGCAATGTTCCTGCGCAAAGCAGGATGAGGGTACGCAAGGGAAATCGCATCATCATTTCAATCGCAAAAATAATACCGCAATCAAGCAAGACGCTTAAAGCGGCATTGCCTGTTCAGAAAGGATAACCGATTCCGAGGGTCAGCGCGGTGTAATTCCGGATAAATCCGGGTGCTGTAATTTTGCCGATTACCCAGCGCGAAGCCAGCGGCTCTGCCGGGTCGCGCAAGGGTATGCCCCAATCAAAGCGCATAAGGAAGAACTGAAAGTCAAACCTGAAACCGAGTCCGGTATTGACGGCCATTTCGGAAAACATGGAACGGCCACTGAACACGCCGGGCAACAACTGGCTACTGCGGTTGATGTTCCAGACGTTTCCTGCATCCAGAAAAATGGCCCCTTCAAGCAACTTTTTCAAGACCTGAAAGCGGTATTCAACATTGGCCAGCAACAGCAGTTCTCCGGAGCGGTCGAACAGCAAGCCGGTGCTTGTATCAGAAAATGTACCCGGCCCGACGCGGCGCGGCCTCCAGGCGCGAAGGCTGTTGCTTCCTCCGGCAAAAAAGCGCTTGTCGAAAGGCAACACGGAAGTATTCCCATACGGAAGGCCGATGCCGGAAGAAAGCCGGAATACAGCCGAATTGTTCTCATCAAATTCAATGTTATAGCGCACGTCGAGCTCGCTGCGCAGGTATTGGAAATAGTTTACGCCCAGCAGCCTGTAGGCAGTGTCGCGGTTGCGCCCCGGATCTAGCGCCGTGCGCACCAGGCGGTGCAGATTCCCGCTGGTTTCGAACAGGTTGGCACGCACAAACCACCAATGGTCGCCTTTGCGGGTATTGCGGTTGTTGTAAACGAAGCCAAAGCGACTGGCGGTGAGCAGATGGTCGGTGAAAATCCGCGCTACGAGCAATGAATCCACCGTGCCCAAACGCAGCCTGAATTCCGGGTCGAGCCGGTTGCGGTTGAAACTGATCTCCAGCGGTGTGTAGTACCAGTTCAGATTCTTCCGGATCGTTTGATACGTGATGCTTGCGGGCAGCGATTTGCGCACAAAACTGGGGTTGTTCTCGTACTGATACGCCAGGTTCAGAAGGGTATTCACTTTATACAGGTTGCGGTTGCTGATGTAGCGATCTACAAAAACCGCCCTGGGCAGCAGGAGACTGGCGTTCCCGCCCGCCTGAAATCCGTATAGCACAGACGGCGTCGCAGGGTCGCTGTTGATGATCGCCTCGACCGAACCCAATAGGTTGACATTGAATTTTTCACCGCGCTGCATCAGGTTGCGGTTCATGAAGTTAAGATTCCCGGCAAGTCCGTACGAACTGACGTTACCGGCATTTACGTTGGTACCTGAACTTCCCTGAGGGGAATAAATGCCTTGCGGTTCGATGGCATAGGCCTGGCGGGTGGAGGTGCGCATCACAATGCGTATGTCCATGGAATCGCGCAATTCACCTGTAACAGGCTGACCGAATGAAATCTCAACCAAACGGAATAAATCCGTTTCAACTAGGCTGCTGTAAGTGCGCTCGTGAAGGTCCTGACTGTATAATTCACCCGGTTTGAGGAAGTTGTTTCTGTCGAGTATCGTTGGCTTCAGCGGGTACCCATGCAACAGATAAAAACTAGTCCCGGCCGGTGAAATTAGGGTATCGCTGCCCGCGTACATTTCGCTGGTAACCATTTCATAGAACACGGAACGAATAACGCGTGCCTTGTGCGGGCTGCCGTCGGCCATATTGCTGATCAGCACCTTGACATCTGCCCGCGCTTCTGCTGTATCCAGTTCAAACCGGATATTGTCACGGGTGAAACTGAAATAACCCTGGTTGCGCAACGCCTTGGCAATCCGGTTGCGCTCGGCATCCAGTGCCTCGAAAATCATGGGTTTCCCGGTACGGAAGTGCGGACTTTCGAGTTCCGGCAACAATATGCGCTGCAACTGGGTATCCTTGCAATCCAACTCTATGCGTCCCAATAGGAATCGCCGTCCCGGTTCGACGGTGTAGCGCACTTCTGCCTTGCGGCGTTTTCCACTCCATTCGTACGTTACCTGGTTGTTGAAATACCCTTGATTGAAAAGGAATTTCGAAAGGTTGCGCGCGCTCAGTGCCGAGAGCGATGTATCAAGGATTACCGGTGCCTCTCCTATATCCTCCCGCAACTTCTTGCGCCAGCGCACAGATTCGTTCTTTTCAGGCTTGCGGAAATGGGTGCCTTTCTTATGCAACCACAGGTAAAAAGGGAAAATGCCAAACACAATCCGCTTGTTGGGCCGATGCAATACCTGGCTGTTTACATCCGGGAAATCCCGCGGCTTGTTCTTCACTTCCACCCGATTGCGCACCAGCAAGTATTCTTTATCAGGAACCAGGCGTTTCAGATTGCAACCTTGCACGATGCATACCATAGGCAATAGCCATAAAAGGCAATTCCGGATGAAACCGGGATATTTGCAGGCTATCCATGCCATCACGCGCTGAAATCAAATATTATTCCAGTCTGAAACTGAAAAAGTTCAGACAAAAATACGGGCTCTTCACCGTTGAGGGCGAAAAATCAGTGCGCGAACTGCTGGATGCAGGCATCGACACTGAAATCATCTTCAGTACAGCTGAACATGCATTCCCAAATTCAGCTATCGTCAGCGAATCGGAAATGCGCCAACTCAGCAGCCTCGATCATCCCCCCGGCATACTGGCCGTTGCGCGCATGCCCGAACACGGCCCGTTCACAACACCCGAAAAAGGTATTGTATTGGTGCTGGACGGCATCCGCGATCCGGGCAATCTGGGCACCATCCTGCGCAGCGCCGACTGGTTCGGCTTTGAAACGGTATGGCTGAGTTCAGACTGCGCCGAAGTAACCAATCCGAAATGCATACAAGCCACCATGGGCGCTTTCACCCGGGTACGTTGGCATAGCGGTGAACTGGAACCTGCCCTCCGCGCGGCAGCCTTACCCGTTTACGGTTGCTTGCTTGAAGGGCAGCCATTGGGCGCAACTGCTGTTGAAAGCCCGGCCTTTTTAATGATTGGAAGCGAATCGCATGGTATCCGCGAAAACCTGATTCCCCTGGTTACGCATCCTGTAACCATTCCGCGCTACGGAGCCGGAGAAAGCTTGAATGCCGGCGTGGCAGCTGCCATTGCCATGTACCACTTCGTTTCAGTCGGGCACTGAGCCTCGTCGCCCGGAACGCCTCGCCTTACCGAAACTGAAATCGGACAGCAGCGGATAAAAAACCCAATAGCCTTTCTTGTCTTGCGCGAAATAATGGTAATCGCCTGAGGGAACACGGAAAGAGGCTTCATCCGGAGAATCTTCAAAAGCCCTGTGCAATTCGCTGAGCACCACGATGCCGGGGTCGGGTTCAAACCGGAAAGTAATAACGGCCTGGTCGGCACAATCTACCACCCAACGGTACTGAGGCTCGTAATCTTTGGGGTTCCGGCGGAAGAGCGGGGCGCCAAATACCGGACCTGCTATCGGATCGAAACGCACCACATCCATAATCTTGCGGTTGTAACGCGCCGTGCCGCCATCGTAACCGAGCAGCAGATAGTATTGCTGGCGTTTGGAGCGGAAGGGTTGAATCTGATAGTACAGGGCTCCGGGCCAGCGTTCCGGATCGAATTCCGAATCCAGCAAGTCTTTGGGTTGCAGGCGCATGGTGTCGAGCAAGGAGCTCAGGATCCATTCCTTGCGCTGCCGGTATTGCACATAACCATAATATTTGTGTTCGCCGCTTTTCAGTATCAGGTTCCAGGTAAAAAAGCGGCATTGTCCATCGGACGCACTGAGCACCGATACTGTGGAAAGGCGAAGGCTGTCAAAGGGATAATTCCAGGAATTGGGTTCAGCCAACACCTTCCCGAGTTGTTCATAAACCAGGTTGGCGGCCTGACGCCTTTGTGCATCGCTGCGGGCGTTAATGAAGCTCTTGGCTACCGGAATCAATTCGCGTTCAGCCTGAGCGAAGGCAGCAAAGCCTGTTGTGTCGGTTTTGGCTGCAGACAGCTGAACCGGCAGTAGTGAAACAAGAAGCAGGAAGGCTAATACACGGAGCATCACCTCAGCATAACTGAAAAAAACGTACCGGAATTGTGCGGCAGACCGAGTTGGACTATCAGGAGATGGCCGCTTCGAGTACCATTGCGCTGGCTCCGCCGCCGCCGTTGCATATACCGGCTGCGCCGAAACGTTCTTTTTTGTCGTGCAGGATATGGATGAGTGTCACCAGAATACGGGCCCCTGAAGCTCCGAGGGGATGGCCGAGTGAAACCGCGCCTCCATGCACATTCACGCGGGCCGGGTCGAGATCCAGCAGCCTGTTGTTGGCGATTCCCACCACAGAGAAAGCCTCATTGAGTTCCCAATACGCGATGTCTTGCTTGCTCAGACCGGCGCGCTGGATAGCCAACGGCAGGGCTTTGGCAGGTGAAGTAGTGAACCATTCCGGCGCCTGTTCAGCGTCGGCAAAACCGCGGATATAGGCCAGTGGCTTCAGCCCGAGCTGTTCAGCGCGGGTGCGGCTCATCAGTACGAGCGCGGCAGCGCCGTCGTTCATCGTGCTTGCGTTGGCAGCCGTGATTGTTCCGTCTTTCTGAAACACCGGTTTCAGACCAGGGATCTTATCGAATTTTACGTTGCGGTACTCCTCGTCTTCTGCGAAAATCCTGGGTTCTCCGCTGCGCTGGGGAATTTCAACCGGTACAACTTCAGCCGCAAACTTGCCTTCGGCCCAGGCTTTGGCGCTGCGCTGGTAGCTTTCAATGGCAAAAGCATCCTGTTCTTCGCGGGTGATGCTGTATTCACGGGCGCAGATTTCAGCGCAATTGCCCATCATGGAATTTGAATACACATCGGTGAGGCCGTCGAACTGCAGACCGTCAACCATGGTAACAGCACCGTATTTGAATCCATTGCGGGAGCCGGGCAGATAATGTGGTACCTGGCTCATGTTTTCCATGCCCCCCGCAACTACCACATCGTTATGGCCGAGCATAATACTCTGGGCACCCAATGCCACAGCTTTCATACCCGAAGCGCATACCTTATTAATGGTGGTACAAGGCACGTTATCGGGAACACCGGCAAACTTCGCAGCCTGGCGGGCGGGAGCCTGACCCAGACCTGCCTGAAGTACAGAACCCATGAACACTTCTCCTACTTCGGCCGGATTCAGACCGGCTTTTTCCAGGGCACCTTTGATGGCAGCGGCACCAAGGCGCGTTGCAGGTACGGAAGAAAGAGAACCGTTAAAGCTCCCCATCGGGGTGCGCACGGCGGCTACAATGACAACTTCGTTCATAGGTTATACGGTGCTTATTTGCGGCCGCAAAGTTACCCAAAAGAAGCGGAAGGCCGAGCCTAAAAAATGATCGAAGGAGCCGGCCCTCCCTTCCCTATTTTTGCTGCATGCCCGAAATGGAAACGGTTATGTCGCCGGCGCTGTTCCACCTGCACACGGCCGACCTGCACCGCAAGAACGTGGTTGTGATAGACATCCTGCGCGCCACATCGACCATCTGCACTGCATTACATCATGGTGCCGTTGAAATTGCCACCACCGCCACTCCGGCCGAAGCCTTGCATTTCCGCAGCCAGGGCTATCTCTGCGCTGCCGAACGGGACGGACAGACCGTTGAAGGTTTTGAACTCGGCAATTCACCACAAGACTATACAGCCGAGAAGGTGAGAGGAAAAGGCATTGCCCTAACCACCACCAATGGCACCCGCTGCCTGCGGATGGCGCGCGGCGCGGCCCACGTTTTTGCCGGCAGCTTCCTGAACATCGACGCATTGGCCACCTTTCTGTTACGCGATGGCAAAGATGTGATGTTGTTCTGCGCCGGATGGAAAGACCGGTTCAACCTGGAAGATACGCTCTTTGCCGGAGCCCTGGCCGCCAGGCTGAATGGTTTTGAAAGCCATTGCGACGCTACCCTCGCTGCCATCACATTATGGGAAAAGGCCGAACCGGATCCGGAATATTTCCTCGGACAGGCTTCGCATGCCAAGCGTTTCCAGACCCTGCACCGCGAATCTGACATTGCCGTGTGCATGCGCATGAACAACGCACCTGTCCTGCCCCTGATGAAGGAAGGCGTATTGCGCTGCATGTCCGCCGGCACAACGGCCTGAGCGATTCCGCAGACAAGTTCCCGAAACCTCCTGTTTTTTTTCAGTTTACATGGCGGTTTGTTCAGACGGCCGTATAAATTTGCAGCCGGTAAAAAAGCCTCTAAATCAAACACTGCGTGATGAAGAAACTGTTGTACGGACTGGTGAAAAACGCGAATCTGCGCGCTACGTCGCTGCTCATGCTGTCGCTTACGGCCCTCGCGGCCGGTGCTTATGCACAGGCCTCGGGCGATGTGATTGAACCTCCCAAGGAATTCAGCCTCAGCACTTCCGACCTGGTAACCTATGCCTATTGGGTGCTTGCTGCTCTGGTGCTCGGCGTCATCATTTACATTTTCGATATCGGATCGCTGAGCGAAAAGCTTACAGGAAAAAAAGTAATCTCCTGGGATAATGTGAACGGTTGGGTTGCCATCATCTTTATGGTGGCAGGTCTGGCCGGTGTAACCTATGAGATGATCTATCACGGTGAGCGCCTCCTGCCCGAATCCGCCAGCGAACACGGCAGCAGCATTGACAGCATGTTTAACTGGACTTTTGGTTTCACTTTCGTGGTGTTCCTCATTACCGAAATTCTGCTGTTCTGGTTCATGTTCCGCTACCGTTACCGCAAGGGCCAAAAGGCCGCCTATTATTACCACAATAACCAGCTGGAAATTGCATGGACCATCGTACCGGCAATCGTATTGACATTCCTGGTATTGCGCGGTTACAGCACCTGGGACAAGATCACACAGAACGCTGACCCCAAAGCACAGCAGATCGAAGTTTTCGGCTATCAGTTTGGCTGGAAAGCCCGCTATGCCGGCACAGATAACAAATTTGGAGAGAGCAACTACAACTTCATCGACCCCAGCGGAAACGAACTCGGTCTCGCCTTGAAACCCAATGTAGTGGCACTCCGCGATACCCTTTCTGCCGACACCAGCCGTCTGGGCAACCAACTCCGCAATCTCTCTGCCATGCAGCAGGAAGTTGCCGGTAAACTCGCCAAGCTCGACCGGGATATCGATGGCAAAGCTTACACCGATACTGAAAACGAACTGGAAGATATCCGCAATGGAACCATGGCCGCGAAACTCCGCAAAGAAATGAAGCGCAAAGGCGTTCAGATTCAGCGTATCAACAATATGTTGGCCAACGAAACCATCTTCAACGGTGCAGCCAACGATGATAAAGTTACTACCGAGATTCACCTCATAAAGGGCAAGGCATACAACTTCCGCTTCCGTGCCCGCGATGTCATCCACAGTGCTTACATGCCATATTTCCGCGCTCAGATGAACGTGGTTCCCGGCATGATGACCCAATTTACCCTCACGCCTACCAAAACGACAGAGGAAATGCGCAGCGAAATCAACAACAAGGAGTTTGATTACTACCTCTTCTGCGCCAAAATATGCGGTGGCGCTCACTACAACATGAAAATCAAGATCGTAGTGGAAAGCGAAGCAGAGTACAACGCATGGATGAACAAGCAGAAGCAGGTTGTTGAACCGGCTATCCCTGCAGCTCCCGCTGAAAAGACCGACAGCACCGTAGTGAAAAATGTGACAATGAAGTCCCAAACACTTGCCTACATCGGCCGTTAATTTCAATTAAAAGACCAGGAAAAAGCATAAACGAGATGAGTACAGCAGCAGCACACGGCGTTCACGTGGATGCCCACGAGCATCACCACGAAGGCTTCATCCGTAAGTATATCTTCAGCACCGATCACAAAATGATCAGCCGCCAGTTCCTTATCACAGGTATTGTGATGGGCGTGATTGGCATGGTGATGTCGATACTCTTCCGCTTGCAGCTCGCATGGCCCGACAAGCCTTTCGCAATTCTGGAATTCCTTCTGGGAAGCAAATGGGCTAAAGACGGTATCCTCGACGCAAACTTCTATATGGCATTGGTTACCATTCACGGTACCATCATGGTGTTTTACGTGCTCACAGCCGGTCTGTCGGGCACTTTCTCCAACCTGCTCATTCCATTGCAATGCGGCGCGCGCGACATGGCGTCACCGTTCATGAACATGCTGAGCTATTGGTTCTTCTTCCTTTCTTCAGCCGTTCTGGTTTGGAGTTTCTTTGTGGAATCAGGCCCGGCAGGTGCAGGCTGGACCGTTTATCCGCCGCTTTCGGCACTGGATAAAGCCATGCCTGGAAGCGGGTTCGGGATGACACTCTGGCTCGTTGCCATTGCATTGTTCATTGTTTCAGCACTGCTCGGTGGTATCAACTATATCAGCACTGTATTGAACATGCGTACCAAAGGTATGAGCATGAACCGTCTGCCCCTTACCATTTGGGCATTCTTCTTCACTGCCATCCTGGGTCTGCTTTCGTTCCCTGTATTGCTCGGTGCTGCGCTCTTCCTCATTTTCGACCGCAGCTTTGGCACATCCTTCTACCTCAGCGATATCTGGCTGAATGGTGTGGGCGCATTGGAAAACGTAGGCGGCAGCCCGATTCTGTACCAGCACCTTTTCTGGTTCCTCGGTCACCCCGAAGTATACATCATCCTGATGCCGGCGCTTGGTATCACTTCTGAAGTAATCGCCACCAATGCCCGCAAGCCGATCTTCGGTTACACCGCGATGGTGATTTCACTGATGGGGATCTCCTTCCTTTCGTTTATCGTATGGGGTCACCACATGTTTGTGACCGGTATGAATCCTTTCCTCGGATCGGTGTTCATGTTCCTTACCCTCGTAATTGCGGTGCCATCGGCGGTAAAGGTGTTTAACTATCTCACTACCCTTTGGCGCGGCAATATCCGCTTCACCCCTGCGATGTTGTTCGCCATCGGTCTGGTTTCCTTCTTCATCTCAGGCGGTCTTACCGGTATTTATCTCGGTAACGCTGCCCTAGACATCAACCTGCACGACACCTATTTCGTAGTGGCGCACTTCCACCTTGTAATGGGTTCAGCGGCCATCTTCGGTATGTTCAGCGGTATCTACCACTGGTTCCCCAAGATGTTCGGTCGCATGTTGAACGATACACTCGGCTACTTCCATTTCTGGCTGACATTCATTGCTGCGTATCTGGTGTTCTTCCCGATGCACTTCATGGGTCTGGCCGGTGTTCCCCGCCGCTACTATTCCTTCACCGTTCTGCCCGAATTCAATGTATGGGTTGAAGTGAACCAACTGATTACTGTCGCTGCTATCCTCGCAGGTCTGGCCCAGGTGCTGTTCCTCTGGAACTTCTTCTACAGCATATACCGCGGACGCAAAGCCAACGAAAACCCCTGGCAGGCGAATACCCTCGAATGGAGCACACCGGTAGAACATATCCACGGCAACTGGCCGGGCGAGATTCCTACTGTGTATCGCGGTCCATACGAATACAGCCGCGAAGACCGTGAGGAAGACTACTTCCCTCAGCATATCCCTGATGAAGGTGACTTGGAGCATGGCGAAACGCAGAAGCAGAAAACTGCTCCTTCACACGCTGATGCAGTGGCCGAAACTCCGGCAAACAACGTATTCTTTGCTGCATTGAAAAGAGTGTTCGGCTTCAGCCCCCGCTGATCTTAACACCTAAAGCCTTGTTTAACACAACATTCTTCAGAAAGGTAGGAGTCCTCTCCTACCTTTCTGTTTTTATACTGATTCTCCTCGGGGGAATTGTACGCTCTACCGGTTCCGGCATGGGCTGTCCGGATTGGCCGAAATGCTTCGATATGCTGGTGCCGCCAACTTGTGCCTGCCAGCTACCTCCCGATGCTGAAACCCGGCTCAATGCCAAGCGGGAAGAGAAACTGGAAAAATTCGCCTTACTCCTGGAAAAACTGGGTATGGGCGATAAAGCCATAGAAATCCGCAAAGACACCCGCCTCCGCGAACACGAACCTTTCAGTCCTGTGAAAGCCTGGATTGAATACGTGAACCGCCTCTACGGTGCGCTCACGGGCATTTTCACCCTGTTGATGTTTGTTTCGGCTTTTCAGTTCAGACGCAGCAAACCGCTGGTATTCTGGCTTACCGTGGCCGGTACATTCCTGATTTTCTTCAATGCCTGGCTAGGTTCTAAGGTTGTGGTTACCAACCTCCTACCCGGACTGGTAAGCATGCATTTCATGATCAGCTTTGCTGCCGTGGTGTTGATCATGGCGGCCTTGCGCTTCCAGAAAGCGGTCAACCCGAGGCTGTTGCCGGGCGAAACACTGCCGATGTGGACGAGCCTGGCGCTACTTTCCTTGTTGCAAATCAGCCTGGGCGCATTGGTGCGTGAACGGGTGGATTTATTGGAAAATGTCGGTCAGCTCACCCAGGAAAACGGATGGCTGAATATGGCCGCTATGGGCAATCTTTTCCTTCTGCACCGCGCGCTGAGCATGCTTGTACTCGGTATCCACGCCTGGATTTGGTGGAAGGCCTTTCGCAACAAAGAAAGCAACCGGGTTTACATGAACCTTCTGCATGTGATTATGGTTCTCTTTATAGTGCAAATCAGCACCGGCGCTTTGAACACCATGTATCCATTCCCTGTTGTGGCGCGCACGCTGCATATCCTGGCCGGCAGTATCTGTTTCGGTATACAGGTGCATTTCGCGCTGCAATGGCTGCGCATAGGCAAAAATGACCCAGCAGTCAGCGCATGAACATCGGCCAATACATACGCGATTACTTCCTGCTTGTAAAGTTCAAGCTTACCATTACTGTAGTTGGCAGCGCCATTTTTGGTTACTTTATTGCTGCTAAGCTTGCTGAAACCGGGTTCGACTGGAAAGTATTACTCGGTGTTGCGCTGGGTGGATTTTTTACTGTAGCGGCTTCCAATGGCATCAATCAGTTGATTGAAAAAGACAGCGATGCCCTGATGAACCGCACGAACGACCGGCCCATCGCCCGCGGCAGGATTACAGACAATGAAGCCCGAATCTTCTGTTTGCTCAGCGGTATAGCCGGGTTCGCCTTGTTGTGGTTCCTCTGCAATCCACTCTCCGCCTGGTTGGGACTGATATCGTTGGTTTTGTACGCCTTCATCTATACACCGTTGAAGAAAACCACACCGCTTGCTGTGATGATCGGCGCCTTTCCCGGCGCATTGCCACCACTCATTGGCTGGACTGCCGTGCACAACCAAATAGACGAATTCGGATTGATCTTGTTCGGTATTCAGTTTTTTTGGCAATTCCCGCATTTCTGGGCCCTGGCCTGGATGCTACACGACGATTACCAAAAAGCAGGATACTGGTTGCTGCCTACGCTCCAAGGTCGCAGCCGGCCCGGAGCTATCCAGATCCTCATTTACACATTCATCACGCTGGCCATCAGCATAGTACCTGTTTTCAACGGTATGAGTGGAATGGGTGCCTTGTACTTCATACTGCCTGCCGGATTGTATTTCCTGTACCGGGCTATCCGCCTTACCGGAAGCCTGGACATGGCCGATGCCCGCCAGCTCTTCTTTGCCTCACTTGCTTACAACCCGCTGGTTTTCACCGGCTTATTGATATTCTGACCATGGAACAAAACACACCCGCCAGTCCGAACCTGCGCTTCCAAAAGAGCGAAGGTTTCCGTATGAACCCAAAGAAATTCAATCTTTGGTTGCTCATGCTTGCCTCGGTGATGCTCTTTATGGCATTCACCAGCGCGTATATCGTTCACCGTTCTGACAGTTTGCCGAACGGCCAATGGCTCCAATTCGATCTGCCCGTGCAGTTTACATACAGCGCCATTGCCGTGCTCATCAGCTCAGTTTTCATGCAACTTTCGTGGCGCGCGGCTTACCGCGATGAAATTCCGCAGAACCGCCTTTTCCTGATAGGAACCCTTATGCTTTCGCTCGTGTTCTGTGCCTATCAGTACAGCGGCTGGAAAGAAATGACCATGAACGGCTTGCCTTTGGTGCCGGCTGAAGACATGATCGGCGGGGTAAGTGCATCTTTTGTGTACGTGATCACTGTGTTTCACCTTTTGCACGTATTGGGCGGAGTTGTGCTCTTGGCGCTCACTCTGGCCCGCAGCTATGCCTTTAAAGTGCACCGTAAGAACATGCTTCTGATTGGAATCACAAATACCTATTGGCACTTCGTGGGTCTGCTTTGGATTTATTTGTTTTTATTCCTTTATTTCGCACGGTAAATCAGACCAATGGCCAACCATAATACTGCAGCGTTCGAAGAAAAGCCGATGTGGGCAGGAGGGCGTTCACCCTTCAATGTGAGTTACGGTAAACTGATGATGTGGATCTTCCTCCTCTCAGATGCCTTTACCTTTAGTTCGCTTCTCGTAGGATACGGCGCGATCCGTTTCTCCTTTAGCACTGCCGACGTTAAATGGCCTGATCCTGCTGCAATCTTCAACCACTTCCCCTTCATGCACGGATACTTCCTGCCGTTGCTGTTTGTGAGCGTGATGACTTTCATCCTCATCTTCTCCAGCGTTACAATGGTACTCGCTGTAGAAGCAGGGCACCGCAACAGCAAGAAGGAAGTGTCGAAATACATGTTCTACACCATCCTCGGCGGTCTGGCCTTCCTTGGCTGCCAGGCTTGGGAATGGTCACAGTTCATTGGAGACGGCGGTCGACTCGACTCAAACTTCTTCGGGATTACCGAGCAAGGCTATAAGCACCTTTCAACTGTTGGCTTTGGCGACCATTTCCATTGGAATGAAGGCGACCGCACCTGGGGCCCCGTTCCTTTTGCGTCGCTGTTCTTCATTGTAACAGGGTTCCACGGCTTCCACGTATTCAGCGGGGTAGTCATCAATGTGATCATCTGGATCAACACCATCCGCGGAACCTATGAAAAACGCGGACACTACGAAATGGTTGAAAAAACCGGCCTCTACTGGCACTTTGTAGACCTCGTGTGGGTTTTCGTTTTCACTTTCTATTACCTCATCTGACCTGACAGCCATTCGCGATATGGGAAACTTTCATCATACACCCGGTGAGTACGATCCGATTACGTACGTACCGCATACCGAAAGCCACGGAACCAAAGAACTCTGGAGAACCTTCTGGATTTTGCTGGGTATCACCATCCTCGACTTTATCCTTTATTTCACCATGCCTCCCGGCCTGTTCCGGAACGTGGTGTTCATTTTCTTCGGTGTTGTAAAGGCCTATTACATCGTAGGTGCTTTCATGCACATGAAGAATGAAAAGGTGAATCTCGCTATGTGCATCCTTGTGCCTACCGTGTTTATTATCGGCCTGGTAGCAGGATTGCTCTACGAAGGAAATGCGCTGAGCACATACTGATATGGCTTCCAAAGCCACGCGCCGCTGGTTTATTGCCGGCGGAATCTTTCTGGTACTCGGCCTGCCGGTTCTCTGGATTGTATTCCTGGGCAAACTGGAATTTCACGCAAAATCACTCCCCTATTATGGCCCTAAAGTTCCAATGGGCGGTAAAGACACGCAATACCATCAGGTTGGTCCGTTCGTGTTCACCGATCACAACGGCAAGCTGATCACGGAAGCTGATTTTGATTCCTGCGTGTACATTGCCAACATCTTTTTCAGCACCTGCCCCGATGTTTGCCCGGCCATGAACAGTAACCTTCGGATTATTGCCAATGCGTTCCGCGACAACCCAAGGGTGAAATTCATCTCGCATACCGTAGATCCGGAAACCGATAGCCTGCCGGTGCTGAAAGAATACGCGCGACGCCTGGATGCAGATCGCCTCAAATGGCATTTTGTTACCGGAAGCAAAGCAGAAATCTACTCCACAGCGGTAGACGATTATCTGCTGGGTGTGAAAGACGACAAAGCCAGCAACTTCATGCACAGCGACCGGCTGGTGTTGGTAGACCCGGATAAACATATACGCGGTGTCTTCAACGGATTGGCCGGGCAGAAAGAGAACAATCAGGCCATCGACGCTGTTAAAGCATTGTTATTCGAGATACGTGAAAAAGCCCATCGTAAGTGACCGCAGCTTTTTCTGGATCGTAGTCGGCGTTTCGCTGGCCGTTCCGGTGCTGGTGACCATCCTCAAATACCTCCCGGATGCCTATCGCCCAAATGCCAATTTTGCGCGTTTCCTCCCAGGACTGAACGCCTTATTCAATAGTGGCGTGACCCTGTGCCTGTTGCTGGGCTTCTGGTTTATCCGGGTGAAAAAGAACAAAGCCGCCCACCAGGCCAGTATGTTTACAGCCTTCGTATTATCGGCCCTGTTTCTGATTAGTTATGTGGTCTATCATACCACGATGCCTTCCACACCCTACGGAGGTGAAGGTTTCATGAAGGGATTGTATTTCTTCATCCTGATCACCCACATTATCCTTGCAGCGCTCATCCTTCCAATGGTGCTATACACCATGTATTACAGTACGACGGGCAACTTTGCGAAGCACAAGAAAATCGCACGGATCACCTGGCCTTTGTGGCTTTACGTAGCCATCACCGGCGTGGTGGTATACCTGATGATTTCTCCTTACTATACCTTTGCATCATGAAACGCCTTTTAGCTACCGCCTTACTCGCCCTCTTTCTGAGTTTGCATGCAGTACCGCTGCAGGCGCAGTGCCCCATGTGCAAAACCAGCCTGGAAAGCAACCGGAAACAGGCAGGCCTGAATAAGACCTATGGCCGCGGTATCAACAATGGCATCCTGTATCTGCTCGCAGCACCTTATCTGCTGGTAGGAACAGTGGGCTATTTCTGGTGGAAAAACCAGAAAGCTAAAAAAGCCCGTGCCTGAACGCAGCAAGTTGAGTGCCTTCGTACAAGGTCGTTGCCCTGTTTGTAAAGAAGGCCGTGTATTTCTTTTCCCTTGGTACAACTACCGCCGTTTCGCTGTCACATCACAGGAATGCCTGATCTGTGGCTGCCGTCACGAGCCTGAAACCGGATTTTACTTTGGGGCCATGTATTTCAGTTATGCCCTTGCCGCAGGAACGGGCGCTGTTGGCGGCATGATGCTCGTTGGGGCCGGTTACGATGTGAATCTTGTAACCCTGGCTATCCCGTTGCTGATTGCCCTGATGCTGCCCATCGCCTTGCGCACCAGCCGCATGCTTATGTTATACTGGATCAAACCTACGATGTACAAGGATATCGTAGCCCGCGAGCGCCGGGCTTGGGAAGAAATTAAAAACAAAAGAAAGTAAGTGTTGCCGCTACTGCCGCAGGGGCTGCAGTCCATCCCGCAGCCCCCGGGCAAGTAAGCATTATTCGCCGGCCTGAATGGGCAAACCTTCGCCTCCAGCCAGCTTGTGTTTAATGGCTTTTTCTATCTCCTCGGAAAGTTCGTGGTTGTCTTCAAGCAATTCCTTCACCGCATCGCGGCCCTGACCCAACTTGGTATTGCCATAACTGAACCATGAACCGCTTTTCTGTACGATTCCTCCCTCCACTGCCAGGTCGAGGATTTCGCCGCAACGGCTGATTCCTTTGCCATACATGATGTCAAATTCAACGACGCGAAAAGGAGGAGCTACCTTGTTCTTAACCACTTTGACCTTGGTGCGGTTACCCATTATTGCGTCGCCGTCCTTAATCTGACCAATGCGCCGGATATCCAGGCGTATAGACGCATAGAACTTCAAGGCATTACCACCGGTTGTGGTTTCAGGATTCCCGAACATCACCCCGATCTTCTCGCGCAACTGGTTGATGAAGATACAGATGCAACCGGTTTTGCTGATGGTACCAGTCAGCTTACGCAAGGCTTGGCTCATCAGGCGCGCCTGGAGTCCTACTTTGCTGTCGCCCATATCGCCTTCGATTTCAGCGCGCGGAACCAGTGCAGCCACCGAGTCGATCACCACCACATCGATGGCACCGGAACGAATCAAGTTATCGGCGATTTCAAGGGCTTGTTCTCCGTCGTCAGGCTGAGAGATGAGCAGGTTGGTGGTGTCTATACCCAACTTTTCGGCATAGAACTTATCAAATGCGTGTTCTGCGTCTATGAAAGCACAAATGCCGCCTTTCTTCTGTGCTTCGGCAATAGTATGCAGGGCGACGGTGGTTTTACCCGACGATTCCGGACCGTAAATCTCAATGATTCTTCCACGCGGAAAACCGCCTACACCCAGCGCCAGGTCCAGACCAAGAGAACCGGTAGAGACCGTATCCACCTGGACGGTGCGGGTTTCATCCATCTTCATTACCACGCCCTTGCCGTAGGTCTTCTCCAGACGGTCTATCGTGAGCTTGAGGGCTTTCAGTTTTTCTTGTGCGTCACTCATTTTGGTTAATTTTTTATCAATACGTTTTTGCCAAATTTAACAAAGTCAGATTTACGCGCAACTTTCAAAGGTTCAACTTATGCACATTTTCAAGTCGCGTAAAAATTTCAGCAACAAATCTACTGCCCTGCACTAATATTGAGGCGTTTTTAGTTAAAGATACACATTTATACACGTTTAATACACTTTTATGGAAAACAAACAACCTATTCATGTATGGGCTGAAGACGATCGCCCCAGGGAAAAGCTGATGCTCAAAGGCCGTGCAGCCCTGAGCGATGCTGAATTGATTGCCATTCTCATCGGTCATGGTACAAGAAGGTACAGCGCGGTGGATGTTGGCCGCAAACTGCTGGCCAGCGCCGGGAACGACTTGCAACGCCTGAGCAGGATGAGCATTTCGGAGATGTGCAAAATCGAAGGCATCGGCAAAGCCAAAGCAGTGAGCATTGCCGCAGCCATTGAATTGGGCATGCGCAAAAAGGCATCCGGAATTTCAGAAGTGCGCATCAGCAACAGCCAAACGGCTTACCAGCGCTTGCTGCCGGTATTCGAAGACCTGGTGTACGAACAATTCTGGATCCTCACCCTCAGCAACAGCAACCAGGTGATTGCGGCTCATCGGGTCGGCGAAGGCGGTTTAACCGGCACTGTGGCCGACCCACGGCGCATTTTCAAGCAGGTGCTCGACGACAGGGCGGCCGGCTTCATTGCCGCACACAACCATCCATCCGGAAATCTGAAGCCCAGCGATGCAGACATCCGCCTAACCAAAAGACTACGCGAATCTGCGGCCATTATGGATGTGTCGATGCTTGACCACCTGATCATTGCCCATACCGGTTATTTCAGCTTTGCCGATGAAGGCCTCCTCGGCGCAGATTGACCCGTGATCAGTACAAATGAGAAAAGCCCCCTTTCGGAGGCTTTTCTTTTATCCGCTTTACGCGAATGCCTTATGACAGGCTTGCAACGTGGCGCTGCAGGCTGCTCTTCAGGTTTGATGCCTTGTTCTTGTGGATGACACTCCGCTTGGCCAGCTTATCGAGCAGGCTGAAAGCCTGTGACAACATGCCTTGTGCTTCTGTTTTGGAAGCAGATTTGCGGATATTTTTCACCACTGTGCGGGTGCTCTTGTGCTGGTAACGGTTCAGATCGCGACGGGCTTCGTTCGCGCGGATTCGTTTGATGGCTGAAGGATGATTGGCCATGGTCTTTTCTAAAAGGACTGCAAAGATAAGGCTATTTCCTACCAAGGCAAGCCCTTGTACGAAAAATGCTGTAAAAGTGTTCCCTTACATCCTGCAGGCCCCTGCCCTGCTGCTATCTTTGCAGCGTTCCATGCAAAACGAAGAACTGTTCCGCAAAGTGGTATCCCATGCCAAAGAGTATGGTTTTGTATTCCCATCCAGTGAAATATACGATGGCCTGAGCGCCGTATACGACTATGGCCAGAACGGCATTGAACTGAAACGCAATATCCGCGAGTACTGGTGGAAAAGCATGGTGCAGCTTCACCAGAATATCGCCGGTATTGATTCGGCTATCTTCATGCACCCGAAAATCTGGAAAGCCAGCGGGCATGTGGATGGCTTCAACGATCCGATGATCGACAACAAAGACAGCAAGAAACGCTACCGCGCCGATGTATTGCTTGAAGACCATCAGGAAAAGCTGCGCGAAAAAATCCAGAAAGAAGTAGACAAGGCAGCCAAACGTTTTGGCGATTCGTTCGACGAAACCATGTTCCGCCAAACCAATCCGAAGTTGGCCGAAATGAGCGCTGCCATCGATCATATAGATCAAACCCTCAAAGGCGCTCTTGAAAGCGGTGAACTCGACCGTATACGCCAGCTCATCGAAGAACTCGGCATCGTGTGCCCGATCAGCGGCACCCGCAACTGGACTGAAGTGCGTCAGTTCAATCTGATGTATTCCACTCAGATGAGCGCCATCGAAAACGGTGAAGACAACCTCTACCTGCGCCCGGAAACAGCCCAGGGCATTTTTGTAAACTTCCTGAATGTGCAGAAAACCGGCCGGATGAAAATCCCCTTCGGCATCGCGCAAACCGGCAAAGCCTTCCGCAATGAAATCGTTGCCCGGCAGTTCATCATCCGCATGAAGGAGTTTGAGCAAATGGAAATGCAGTATTTCTGCCGCCCGGGCACTGAGCTCGAATGGTATAGCTATTGGAAGGAAAGCCGCATGCGCTGGCACCTGGCACTTGGCACCGACGAAGCTAAATACCGTTTCCATGATCACCTCAAGCTTGCGCACTACGCGAATGCAGCAGTGGATATCGAGTTCGAATTTCCCTTTGGTTTCAAGGAGGTGGAAGGAATCCACAGCCGGACGGATTTCGACTTGGGCCGTCACGAACAGTTCAGCGGTAAAAAACTGCGCTATTTCGACCCGGAAACCAACGAAAGCTATGTGCCTTATGTAGTGGAAACGAGCATCGGTCTCGACCGCATGTTCCTGCTCACCCTCTGCAATGCATACCGCGAAGAACAGTTGGAAGGCGATGTGCGCACGGTGCTGAACTTCCATCCTGCCCTGGCTCCTGTCAAAGCAGCCATCCTTCCCCTCACCAAAAAAGACGGCTTACCTGAATTGGCGGAAAAAATCTTCGAAGAACTCAAGTGGGAACACAATGTGTACTACGAAGAGAAAGACACCATCGGCAAGCGTTACCGCCGCATGGATGCCATCGGAACACCGTTCTGCATTACTGTCGACCATGAAAGCCTGGAAAACGGTGATGTAACCCTGCGCCACCGCGATACGATGCTGCAGGAGCGCGTTAAAATTGCCGCGTTGCCCGAACTGATCGGCAAAGCATGCTCAATGCGTTCCCTGCTCGAGGCCGCTAAAGCCTGAGGATCCTGAATTACTTCGGTGCTTCTACCGTCCGCACCCAGATATCGTCGATTCCGGGCACGCCTTCCAGCTTGATGCGGTTGGCTTCCTCCTGATTCTGGGTATAACGGATATAGACGTAGTAATACTTGTTGGGCGGGAAATACATGCGCCTGGAGCTGATTCCCTTACCCGCTAATTCGCGGATGTGGCGATCTGCATTCTCAGGTGTGCTGAAGGTTCCAACGACCACATAATACCCTGGCTTTGGCCAACCTTCGGGAACAGTGCCCGGCTTGGCAGCAGGCGGTGCAGGAGGTGGAACAGGTGTTGGCGCAACACGGGTAGTATCGCGGCTGCGCTGCGGAACAGGTGCAGGCTTCACCGGGCCGCTCAGGGTTTCAGGTTTTGCAGGTTCAGGTTCCGGCACCACGGGCTTTATCACCGGCTCCACTTTTGCTACTTCCGGCTGCTGCGCCGGTGTCTGACTAACAAAACTGAAAGAGGTGAACACTTCGTGGCTCGCACCAAGCTGCGTATTCAAGCGCGCCAAAGGCGTAGCAAAAGCATATCCCAAACGCACCGAATTGTGCAGATTAACACCCAGATTGAATCCGCCCAGGCGATTGTCAGTATACGTAATACCAGCCCAGAGAGATTCGTCAACCATTACACTGGCATTGGCCTGCAGCCGCAGATGATCCAGATCGTAAAGCGAAGCCACCACAGAGGGCATAAGCACAATACGGCCATCGCCGCTGAGCGGAATGCTGTGACGCGCCATAAAATTGGTAACAGTTTGGAGATTGTAATCAGCGCGATACCGGAAATAGTTGTAATCGAAGCGTGGATTCACCAGGCGGCTTCCGGCCAATCCTGCCATGAAAGCGCCGCGTTGGTAGAGTACTGCTCCACGCAAGTCAATCCGGTTGGAACGGGTACCCAGCTGCAGGGCATCGATAAGCGGGTCATCTGGGTCGGTGTAAATGGCAATGAGCAGGTCGAAACGCTGGTTCAGGAGCCCGAGGCCGGCCGCGAAATGTAAACGGGCTTTATCCGTGAGCCTGGCCGTGTAAGCATAGCCCACGTTCCAGGTTTGCAGCTGCGAAAAACCTACCTTCTCCTGGGCAAACTGCACCGCAAAGCCGATGTTTTTACCGGCTACGGGCAAAGCCAGGTTGATGGCCAGGTTTTCAGGCGAGCCGGGTACCGCTGTATACATGCGGTTGTAGAACAAACTCAGGCTGCTGCGTTGCTGGGTATTGATGGCAGCGAGGTTCACGATGGAAGGATCGTTGAAGTATTGGTCGTACCGAAAGGTTGACTGTGCCGCGATTTCACCCGCCAGCAGGCAAGCCATCGCAAGTGCGGGAAGCGTGAAGCGCATGGATGTTTTCATCGGATGATTTGCAGATAGCCTTTAAAGGGTTCGTTTTCGTTCGGACAGGAAATATGGTAGAGGTAAACACCTTCGGCCAACGGGGCTCCGGCGAAAGTGCCGGCCCAGTCGTTGGCGTAGCTGTCACTGCTGAAAACCACTCGCCCACGGTTGTCGAAAACACGAATGGAACAAGTTTCAAAAAACGGGATTTCAGAAAGGTCCCAGGTTTCATTCTTGCGGTCGCCATTGGGTGTGATGATATTCGGAATCTTTACCAGGGTGGGTTCGAAAACTTCAATGCGGATGCGGTCGGAATCGTGGCATCCGTTCGAATCAACACCCGTTACCGTGTATTCTGTAGTTTCCAGCGGCCGGGCCACCGGGTTGGGAATATTCGGATTGCTGAGCCCTGTAGCGGGCGACCAGCTGTAAGTCTTGGCCCCTGTTGCGAGTAGCGGAACGAAACGACCTCGTCTTACTGCCGTGTCTTCGCCCGTCAATACCTGGGGCTGGTTGTACATGGTACCAATGTACACATCCTGTACAAAACAGTCAGGTCCGTTGAAAACCTGCACTGCCTGCGGGCCCATGCGGGTAATGGGCTTTACGCGGTTCACAGATCCGTTCTGCACCCAACGCACCGAGGTTCCACCGTCGGCCCTTACCCAAAGTGTATCTCCAGGGCAGAAGGGATTGGTTCCTTTTTCAATCACAAAAGTCACGCTTGGCGTAGCCGCCAGCACAACCTGCTTTCGCGACGAATCGGCACAACCGTCTGTATTGACAATCAGGTAGCGCACACTGTACGTGCCAGGACCAGTGTATTGGTGGGAAATTGAATCGCCGTTGGCAAAGGTGCCGTCGCCAAAACTCCATTCCCTGCGGGTAAGCGGGGTGGCAGAAACACTGCCGGAGTCGCGGAAGATGGTTTTGGCCGGATGGCAAGGTGCATCAAAGCGGAATGCCGCTGTAATGGGCTCGTAGACAGTGTAAAAATGGGTAATGCTGTCCTTACAACCTTGGTTGGTTTCGAGGTACAACTTCACAGCCTTGATACCACCGCTGCTATACTGCTTGTTCAGGTTAGTGAAATAGGAACGGGTTCCGTCGCCCCAGCTGAACCAGCCGTCGAGCCGCTGCCCCTGAAAATTCAGGCTGTTGTTGATAAAGCGGAAGCTGTTGCCTCGGAAACACTGCATGCTGTCGTTGCCGGCCACCGAAGGATTCAGGTAGAAGCGTGCCCTGGGTGGTGCGTAGGATACCACAGGCTTACGCACCGAGTCGCGGCAGCCGTGGATAGTCTGCTGCTCATATTTCACGGAATAATTTCCCGAGAGGCTGAAAAGGTGTGTGAAGTTGCGGGTACTTGCGAAGAGGGTATTGCCGATAGACCAGCTGTAGGAAACAATAGAGTCGCCGCCCGGAGCTGAGAGACCGGTAAATTGTGCTGTATCACCCAGGCACATGCGACTGAATGTAAAGTCGGGTTTGGGAAGCGCCCAGACTGTTACCTGTCTGGATTGTGTATCCGTGCAACCCGCAGCTGAGGTAACGGTGAGTAACACGGTATAGATACCTTCTGATGCAAAGGTGTAATTGAAATTCTTGCGGCTGTCTGTTGCGCCATTGCCGAGATCCCAGCTGCGGGTGCGAACGGTATCGCCGCCGGTTACAGTTGTCTGATCTGTTAATCTGATTGCACGGCCTAAGCAGGCATTGGGCGCTGTAAAGGCAGCTGTAGGTGCATTGAGCAGACTGTGCAGAATGGTCAGGGTATCCGATAATCCGTTGCTGTTGCTTACGATCAGGCGCACGTCGAAAGGTCCGGACCCTGAATAAATACAGCTCGGATTCTGCTGCCGGGAGCTGTCTGCTGTGCTCGACGGATCACCGAAATCCCAACGATACCCGGTGATGGAACCTGTATAGGAGAAAGAAGAATCGAGCATCTGGACCGGATTGCCGGCGCAGCGGCCGCGAATACCAAATCGGGCAATGGGTTTGCGCGAACCGAGTGTATTGAAGCCTCCTGTGCTGTTGGCCAGGCAAAAGAAACCCATGGAATCGGCCGTGATGCTTGCTGTAATTCTTCCCACCCGGTTGGCTGTTCCAACGCCGCCGCAGTTTTTCCAGCCATAGCCTGGCTTGAGAAAAGCTACACGCAAACGCGCAGGTTCGAATACTTCGTCGTCGGTCTTGTCGGTATCGTAACTCAATACGGCGCGCAGATTCGAAGCTACAGCCGGCCCTGATTTCCGCAGTTCCCAATAATGGATATCGCTGATATTCCTGATTCCCGCGGGCAAGGATGCAACCGGCGGAGTAACGCCGAACAGCCTGACACCATAAGCCGTTACAGCCGATGTGCTCTGATCGAATTGCAGGGTAAATGGGCGGTAATCGCTTTTATTTCCGATCGGATAAAAAAGCAATGCCGCGCTGGTATTGGTATTCTGGCGGAACAAACGGCCGTCTACATAACTGCTCTTGCTGCCGCCGACAACGGTGCAGCCATCGAGCAAGGTGAAGGTAACCATCGGACTGCTGGCATCGATGCGGCCATTGTCCAGTTGCAGGGAATCCGAAATCTGCAAGCGCGTGCCTATAAGGTTCAGGGAAACGCCTGTGGCATTCATGTGCAGGCTGCGGATCTGGGCAGCGCCGAATTGAAAATTCAGCGTCATGCCGATGCGCACGGTTTCGTTGTATACGCCGTCGGCCAGGAAAATATTGTCATTGGCGATGGCAACCGACAAAGCCCCGGCAATACTGCGTTTGGGACCAGTGCTGCCGGAGATAAAACTCGCCTGCTGACCGTTCCAGGCATCGTTGCCATTGACCGGATCAACAAAAAAAGTGGCTGCGCGGGTTTCTGTAAAGCCGAAACTCCACAGCGCCAGTAGGGAAATTATGGCGGCTATAAACCTTTTCCCACTGCCGAAATTGCTTCTCCTCATGTGCTTGGATATGCACAATAATAGCGCATTCACGGGCAAAGCGCCAAGTTTAACGCTGCCTGATGCAGGTCATGAATTGCACACATTGTGAGTAATACGCCCTTAAAAGCGCGCTTTGAAAGGCAAATCGTTGGATTTTTAGTACGACTCCGGATCCTATTCAGCCGGCAACCACGCGATTCAACCCGCCTCGGCTTCTACGGCAATCACCTCAGGCACCATCCGCTTGAGCAGGTTTTCGATGCCCGCCTTTAGGGTCATGGTACTGCTCGGACAGCCGCTGCAGCTACCCTTGAGTGTTACCGTAACAACGCCTTCGTTGAAGCTCTTGAAGTCGATCGCACCGCCATCCATCTCAACTGCAGGACGCACATGATCTTCAAGCAGCTGGCGGATACGGCGTTCAATTTCAGTTTCTTCTTCTGGAGTAAGTTCCTTGCGCGCATCCACAATCTCCTTGCCTGATTCCAGCCATTCCTGGAAAAAGTTGCGCAAATCCGGCACCAGATCGAACCATTCATAATCCCCGTTCTTCGTGATGCTCACAAAATTGTTCATAATGAACACCCCTTTCACAAAAGGCAATGCGAAGAGGGCTGTGGCCAGGGGCGAATTGCCAGTGGTTTCCACTGTGCGGTAATCGGCACTGTCGTTGGGCAGCAGCATCCGGTTGGCCACAAACTTCATGCTTTCGGGGTTCGGTGTGGCTTCGGCGTATATGGTAATGACTTCGTTGAGGGACTTTTCGCTCATATCGGCTCCTATTTAGAATCAGTCTACAAATTAACAGAAAAAATCGTGGATGGTTTGCTGCAATAGCTGCAAGTGGGTAAATCGGCAGGCGCTTTTACTGCGCCAGTTCCCGCACCTTTTCGATATCCGCCTGCCGTCCGCTCAGGAAAAGGATATCGCCGGGACGCAGCACCTCGGCCGGATCGGGCTTCTCAATCATCGCATCACCGCGCGAAATACCCAGGATACGCACACCGTACTTTTCATTGAAGGGTATGGTATTCAACGAACGTCCGCACCAGCGACAGCCCCCCCCGCCCAGGCGCACACAACCAATGTTTGGATTGGCCTGCTGCCCCGCAACCCGGTGCACGCGCATCTTTTCAGACTGAAAAAGCTCGTAGTTATCCGATCTTATCCTTCCTATCAATTGATCGACCTCGTGTTCAGGCACCAGGAAATTATCCAGCACCTTGGAAAAAATTTCAATCGACGTTTCAAACTCCTCGGGTATCACTTCATCGGCACCGAGGGCCTTCAGTTCGGGGATCTCTTTCACATAGCGCGTGCGGACAATCAAATACGCTGAAGGGGCCAGATCGCGCACTTCCCGAACAATATTGGCCGTCGAACGCGGGTCTGAAATGGCGATTACCACAGAGCGTGCTTCATGAATCTGCACACCTTCGAGAATATGGGTATGCGTCGCATCGCCATAGACAATAGGCACCTTCTGGCTCCTTGCCTTTTTCACCAGTTCAGCATCGAGTTCAATCACCACATAGGGTATGCCACTGTAACGCGCCGCCCGCGAGAGGTTTTTGCCATTCATACCATAACCTACAATCACCAGATGACCATGCAAAGCCTCTGGTGGCGCAGCTTTCTGTTCAAGCGCCGTCCACACTTCCCTGTGCCAGCCCATTCGGCCCAGACGCCCAAGAAGCTTGCGGGTAAGCGGTTCAGCTCCCATGATCATAAAGGGCGTGAGCACCATGGAAAGAATGGAAACCGAAAGAAAGTACTGGTTGGTTGCTTCACTCAGCAAGCCATGAGCAATGCCTGTTTTGGAAAGGATGAAGGCAAATTCTCCCACCTGAAACAAGACCATACCGGTGAGCATGACGGTGCGGGCCGGATAGCCGAGAATGGCCATGGCCGCGCCAGCGATAAAGCTTTTGATTAAAACCACCGCCAACAAAAGCAGCAGGATATCGTCAAGGTGGGTAAGGAAAAATCCCATATCCAGCAGCATTCCAACCGATACAAAGAAGAAACTGGTGAACAACTCGCGGAAGGGCAGGATGATACTGGTAGCCTGATGGCTGTATTCGGATTCGGAGATAATGAGTCCGGCAAGAAACGCGCCCAATGCCAGTGAGAGCCCGGCTTCTGAAGTAAGCGCAGCTACGGCAAAGCAGAGGGTGAAGGTTACAAGGAGGAAGAGTTCCTTGCTGCGGGTTTTGGCTACAGCATGGAATAGGCGCGGCACAAGGTAACGGGCGCTCAGCAGTGTGACAAGCAGTACGAGTGCCGTCTTCAGCACCAAACCGCCTGCAGCACTCCAGACGCTGCCTCCATCACCTGCCATGATGGGCGTAAAAAGCATCATGGGCACCACGATGATATCCTGGAAAATCAGCACCGACAGGGTGTTCCGACCGTGCGGCATGTTGAGCTCATTCCGGTCTTGCAGCATTTTCAACACGATCGCGGTGCTGGAAAGTGAAAAAAGGAACCCGGCAAAAACAGCTTCGTTCCAATGTGTATCGCCGAGGGCATGGTAGATGGCAGCTGCAACGGCAACGGTGAGGCCAACTTGCATTCCGCCACCGATCAGAACGGTGCGCTTCATATCGGCTATCTGCCGGAGCGACAATTCCATGCCAATCACAAACAACAAGAGAATTACCCCGACTTCAGACAGCAACTCCACTTGCTCGACCGCCTTAACCAGACTCAGTCCGTATGGACCGATGATCGCGCCGGTCACCAGAAACCCGATGATGGAAGGAAGCCGGAGCCTTTGCAGGGCCAAAACAATAAAAACTGAAAAACTGAGCAGGATCAGGATATCGTTCAGCAGCGGCAGGTGCATGGCCAGTAGAGTAAACATTGGGTTATTCAGCATAAAAAAGTGATTGAATCGGATGGATCCTGATACATCCGGATATTGCAAAGAAAAGGCCTGCACAGCAGCTTCCCCAATAACAAAGCGCAATTCTGACCGCTACCGGATATCCGATTACAACGAGCATGGCATGATTTTGGCGGCTAATTTTGTTCTTTATGCGTTGGTTCAAAGGGATACTTGCAAGCTTCGCGCTGGTTGCATTTGCACCGGCACCGCAAGAAGGCGTGCATCTGATTACCGGCACCTGGGAAATCACCAAAGCCGAACCCAACGCCGAATTTTTTACCCGCGGCCTGATGCTGCAGCAGGTGTATTTCGGCAGTCTCGGAGCAGGTAGCTTTTCGCTCAAAAAGAAAAATGCCGATGCCGAATCAAAATTTGTCTTTCACATGGTGCGCGCTGCCGATTCGATTTCTGAGCTGTGCATCGTTCACAGTGCCGGAAACGGCGGCTTCGGGCAAATCGTTTTCCGCGTTGCAGCGCTCACAAAACGCATCCTCACGCTGAAATTTGAGTTTAAAGACTCCGCACGAATGTTCCCCGTACCAGCGCTCATGCACTTCGAACGTATTGCAGGGCCACCGGAAAACATGGAATAATGTGCATTCCGAAACGATTACGTCCGCCTCAAATTTGTCCGGGCGCCGCTACCTGACTATTTTGCGGGCATGCGAAACGGTTTTCTCAAACTATCAGTTCTGTCTCTTTCCCTTACCCTGCTGCTGGCTATTCCTGCCTGCAAAAAGGAAAAAGACTGTTGTGGTCCGCCAAATGGTGAGGCCACCGAAACCGTTGCCATCATTCAAACTTCCTTCGGAGACATGTATGTTTGGCTGAACCGCCAGACGCCGCAACACCGCGATAATTTCCTCAAACTGGCAAGGGATGGCTTCTTCAACGGCAGCACCTTTCACCGTGTGGTTCCCGGCTTTGTAATCCAGGGCGGAGACCCGAATTCAAAAGACAGCATTGCGACGAACGACGGCAGCGGCGGACCGGGCTATACCATTCCGGCGGAGTTTGTTGACAGTCTCAAGCATGTGTACGGTGCTGTAGGTGCGGCCCGCGACAACAATCCGCAGAAAGCGTCGAACGGTTCCCAGTATTATATCGTCGTAGATCCGAATGGTGAGCCCGGATTGAATACCCAATACACCGTATTCGGGCGTGTTTTTTCCGGAATGGATGTGGCAGTGAACATTTCCAAACAGCCGCGCGATGCGCGCGACCGGCCACGCACGAATATCCCGATGCAGGTGAAGGTGGAGGAAATGAGCGTAAGCAGGCTGAAGGCAGACTTTGGCTTTACGCCCGACCCTTATCGCTGAGCATTCGGCGGAAAGGCCCGGCTGTTGCCGCCGATTTACCTAATTTTGCCAACCATGCAGCCCGATACCAAGCCCGAATACTACGCCCATCCAACCGCAGTTGTAGACGAAGGTTGCGAAATAGGCGCAGGCACCAAAATCTGGCATTTCACCCATATCATGCCCAATTGCCGCATCGGCCGCAACTGCAATTTCGGCCAGAACGTGGTGGTGAGCCCCGGTGTTGTACTCGGCAACAATGTTAAAGTGCAGAACAATGTCAGCATCTATACCGGCGTAACCTGCGACGACGATGTATTCCTCGGGCCGAGCTGCGTTTTCACCAATGTTACCAATCCGCGCAGCGCGGTAAACCGCCGCGACCAGTATGCGAAGACACATGTAGGTCAGGGGGCCAGCATCGGTGCCAATGCCACCATCGTATGCGGTCACGATATCGGCCAATTCGCCTTTATCGGTGCCGGAGCGGTAGTAACTAAAAACGTACCCGATTACGCCCTGGTGATCGGCAACCCCGCACGCCAGGCCGGTTGGATGAGCGAATACGGGCATAAACTGAGCTTCGACGCCAACGGCATGGCCCATTGCCCCGAAAGCGGCCAGCAGTATCAGTTGCGCGATGGTCTTGTTAGCCGAATTGCCTAAGCCCATGCACCACGTACTCGTAACCGGAGGCATGGGTTTCATCGGATCGCATACCGTGGTATGCCTGATGGAAGCCGGCTTTGAACCCGTCATTTTTGACAACCTGTGCAATTCCGATCCGAAGGTATTGGAAGGCATTGCCCGCATAACCGGACATACCCCGGTGTTTGTGCAAGGCGACGTAACAGATGCCGCGCAACTCGATGGCGTATTAGATGCCTATCCCATTCGGTCTGTCATTCACTTTGCTGCCCTCAAGGCCGTTGGTGAATCGGTTAGCCAGCCCCTGCGCTATTACCGGAACAATATCGGCGGACTGCTGGAACTCCTGGCTGCGATGCAGCGCCACAGCGTTCAGAACATCGTATTCTCCTCGTCTGCTACCGTTTACGGTGAAGCACAGAAGATGCCGGTTACCGAAGGCACGCCTTTGCCGCCGGCGCTTTCGCCTTATGGAAGCACCAAACAAATGGGCGAGCGCATCCTGCAAGACGATCCTTATTTCCAGACGGTTTGCCTGCGCTATTTCAATCCGATCGGTGCGCATCCCAGCGGATCAATCGGTGAATTGCCGCGCGGCATTCCCAACAACCTCGCTCCTTACGTAACCCAGGCCGCAGCAGGCTTGCGCGAAGCACTGACAGTTTTTGGCGACGACTATCCCACACCCGACGGCACGGCGGTGCGCGATTACCTGCACGTCATGGATCTTGCCGAAGCCCATGTGGCTGCATTGCGCTTCCTGGACAAAGCCACAGACCGGCAGGCTTTCGAAGTATTCAACCTCGGGACCGGTCGGGCAGTTTCGGTAAAAGAACTGCTGCAAGCCTTTGAACGCGTAAACGGCATTGCAGTTCCGCACCGCATCGGTGCGCGCAGGCAAGGCGATGTGACTGAACTCTGGGCCGATCCTTCACTGGCAGAACAACGCCTCGGTTGGAAAGCCGAACGCAGCCTCGACGATATGTTGCGCGATGCCTGGAACTGGCAACTCAGACTGGTCAACCAATAAAAATTATCCTTCAATCGGATTTGCCTGCTTGCATGCCAGCCGCATAAGACCGTAATTCGGCTGCTATGTTAGCTGCGTGGCGGATGGAAATCCGCGATTACATGGCCCATTACGACCGCTTCACACAATGGAATATCAGCCATTGGTGGGCCGTATTGGTTAGTCTGGCCTGCATTATCGCCATTCCCTTGCTGTCGAAGAAATACCTCAGCCGCCCGGCACAGTATTTTACCGGCGCCGCCATCGGAGGCATCATCGCCGGCAGTTGGGTTGCCTGGACCTTGCTGGAACTGGCAGCCGGAACTTTCGACGTAAGGCAACACCTGCCCCTGCAGCTTTGCCGCTTTTCCAACCTTGCCATTGTGCTCGTACTCATCTGGCGCAAGCAATGGTGGTATGAACTCCTGTATTTCTGGGCGTTGGCAGCCATGTTGCAGGCCACCCTTACACCCGACCTGCAGCACGATTATCCGCATTTCATGTTCTTCCGGTTCTGGGTCGGTCACCCGGGCATGATCCTCGCCATTGTTTATGCAACGGTGGTCTACGGCATGCGGCCCCAGGCAAAGCATATCCTGAAGGCACTGGCCGGCTTGAACGTATTCCTCGTAGTGGCTGCCTGTGCAAACTACCTGCTGGATACCAATTACCTCTTCATCTGCGCCAAGCCAAGCACGCCGTCCATCCTCGACCATCTCGGACCCTGGCCCTGGTATATCGTCGGTGCCGAACTGGTGGCCCTGGCCAACTTCGCCCTGGCCTACATACCCTGGCTGGTCATCGACCGCAGGCGCAAACAGGCCGGTGCAGCTGCCTGAGCAATGCTGAAGCGACTGGCCTGGTTTGTATTCAAAAGTCCGCAGCGGCGCATGGTGGGCTGGAAAACCCTCTTCACCGACCTGCGTGGGCTGGCCGAAGCGGCGTTGAACTTCCTTTCGCCAGGCAAACCGCAGGCACTGGTTGTATGCACCGGCAGCTTCAACCGCAGCCGGCACCTGTTCGATGTGCTCATCCCATCGCTGCTGCGCGCCGATGCCGGGCACGGTTGGATCGCGCTGTCGGTAGCCGATTGTGGCAGCACAGATACAGCAGCACTTGAAGATGAAATCCGACGTTGCTGGCCCGGCACCCTGTACTTCAGCCGCAAGGAAGAGACCTTCGCCCGGGCCAGTGTATTCAATCGTGCCGTGCGGCAAACCCAAGAGCCGCTTGTGATGCTCTGCGATGCGGATATGGAAGTACCTGCAGATCTGCATCTGCACATCAAGCGTTATGTGAACGCACACCTGGCCTGGTTTCCCGTTTGCCGCAACATGCGCGCACCGGCTCCTTCCAACGAATGGGAATACCTCAGCGCCGGAACCGGTATCTGCGCGGTGCGCCGCAGCCACTTCGAAGCACTGGGCGGACTGAATGAAAACTACACCCAATGGGGCCACGAAGACTGGGACTTCTTCTTCCGCTGCTACCGCGCCGGCATCATGCCTTTGCGCAACCGCGTGTACGGCTTGGTGCACCATTACCATCCTTCCCTGAAACCCGAGGGCTTCAAGCCAATGTTTTAAACCGGATACCCAACTTTGGAAGGATATTTGCGTTTATACATCTGATGAAACGGCCCCTCTTCCTCCTTTTGCTGCTGCTGTCGCTTGGTGCGGCCTTCCCCCTTGCGGCGCAGGAAAACAAAGAGCTGCTGGCCAGGCAGTATTTCGGGGAACAGGATTATGATAAGGCAGCCGAATTGTATGAGAAACTCGCTGGTTCCGATCCTGCATCGCTTTACCTGTACGACCAGTATTTGCAATGTTTGATGGCGTTGAACCGCTGGGAGGAAGCAGACAAATGGGTGCGGAAAAGAAACCGTCGCTTTCCCGATAACTGGCATTACCGGGTGGATATTGGTTACCTGCTCGGCAAACAAGGAAAAGAACCGGAAGCGCAGGCCTGGTATGAAGGCTTGCAGCGGGAAGCAAGCCGCGGCAGTGCAGCCCAGGCGGAACAACTCGCCGGAGCTTTCTACCGCCGCAATCTCTTCAGTGCTTCGGCCACAGCCTATGAAATGGCGCGTGCCAAAACCGGCGACCCGCGCGCCTTTTCTTCCCTGCTTTCTGAACTGTATATCCTGACCGGGCAACGAGAGAAAGCCCTTGACGAGCAAATCGCCATGCTGGAAACCGGCGAATTGGGTGTGGAAGAAACCAAGGCCGAGTTGGCCATCTGGATAGACGAAAGCGATTACCCGCTCCTGCGCGATCTGCTGCTGCGGCGTTCACAGCGCAATCCGGACAATCCGGCCAATTACGATCTGCTGATCTGGACACTGGTTCAGATGCGCGAATGGAATGCCGCACTGGCCCAGGCCAAAGCGATGGACCGCCGCACACGCAGCCAGGGAGATTACCTCTTCAGTCTGGCCGGCACACTCAGCGAAAACGGTGAATACCAGGCTGCAGCTGAATCGTATGAACAAATCGTCAATACCTGGCCCGGAGGAGCCTATTACGAGCAGGCGCGCCATTCCAGATTGGTCAACCGCTACAAAGCCCTGGAGAAGGCGCCTGAAACCACGCTGGAGGCATGGCAGGCGCTGGCCGCGGAATTCCGGAGCGACCTCGCCCAACTCGGCCATAGCCAACACGGCACCCAGAGCATGCAATTGCTGAGCAGCCTCTATATCCGCAAACTTCATGAGCCACTGCAGGCAGTAGAGTTCCTGCGCACTGCGGTGAATGCTGCCGCCTACAGCGCCAAAGACCGTTCACTGCTCAAGCTCGAACTGGCCGATGCCTGGCTGGCCGCCGGCGACGTATGGGAATCGGATTTGCTGTATGGTCAGGTGGACAGGGAGTTCAAGGAAGATCCGCTCGGGCAGGAAGCCCGTTTCCGACGCGCACGACTTGCCTATTTCAGGGGTGAATTCGAATGGGCTCAGACCCAGCTCGAAGTGCTCAAGGGAGCCACCACCCAGCTGATCAGCAACAATGCCATCCGCTTGTCGCTCCTCATCCAGGACAATATCGGCATCGACAGCAACGAACACGCCATGTCGCTGTTCTCACAGGCTGAATTGCTGATGATGCAGGGGCGTTGGCAAGATGCTTCCATTCACCTCGACAGCCTCGACTCGCTGTACAAAACATCTACCTTGCGCGACGAAGTGGCATTTGCCCGGGCCCGGATGCTCGAAGAGCAAGGGCGCTGGGAAGAAGCTGCAGCAGCCTACGACAAGGTTGCTACGGTGTATTCCTATGATATCCTGGCCGACAATGCGCTGTACCGTTTGGGACTGATTGCGTTGGAGAAGCTGGGCGACGAGAAGCGGGCGATGAAAGCCTTCGAAACCCTCATCCTCCAGCATACCGGCAGCCTCTTTGTAGTCGATGCCCGCAAGCAATACAGAAAGCTCCGGGGCGATGCGCCGGGTGAGCCGGCGTTCTGAAACGGCGGCCCTTGCGGCCGCATGCCGCATGCATAAAAAAAAGCCGGTGGTTACCCACCGGCTTGCGATTCGTTGACTGCTATATTTCGGTTCAGCCTACGTAAAGCAACTCCCGGTACTTGGGCAGTTGCCATTCGTTGTCGTCTACGAGCTGCTCGAGGGCGTCGGCAGACTCGCGGATCTTGTCGAACAAGGGCTTCACCTTGTCGCAATAAGCCAGGGCCTTCTTGTGGGCGTCGCTGAGCTTATTCGCTTTCGCACGCTCGTCGGTCATGCGGTTGTTGTGCTCATACAAGGCGTTGATATGCTTGCTGATTTCGGCGATAAGGTCCAACTGGGCTTTAACCGAAGTTTTGGGTTGACCAATATTGAGCAGTGAAGCCACATTGTCTGCCAGCTTTTTCTGGTAATTAACGGCCGACGGGATAATGGAATTCTGCACCATCTCGTTCATGATGCGGCCTTCAATCTGCAAGCGCAGGGTGTAGGTCTCAAGCCTGATTTCAGTGCGCGCCTCCAGCTCCTTGCGGGTGAAAATGCCGTTCTTCACGAACAGGTCTACGGTGCTGTCGCTCAGGAAGGCATCGAGGGCATGCGGTGTAGTCTTGATATTGCTGAGTCCGCGGCGCTTGGCTTCTTTCACCCAGGCATCGCTATAACCGTTGCCACCGAACAAAATGTTCTTGCTCGATTTGATGTAACCGCGCAGGATTTCACTGATCACATTTTCCAGCTTGGCACCCTTCTTCTTCATACCTGCATCCACTTCGGCACGGAAAGCCTTCAGCTGGTTGCCTACGATGGTGTTCAGCGCAATCATATTCGCTGCACAGTTATCGCTCGAGCCTACAGCGCGGAATTCAAACTTGTTACCGGTAAAGGCAAAAGGCGATGTGCGGTTGCGGTCGGTATTGTCGAGCAGGATTTCAGGAATATTGGCAATGGTAATGCTCTTCTTGCCGTCCTGGCGCTTGCCTGAGGCTTTGTTTTCAAAGTCTTCCAGCACATTGCTCAGGGTATCACCGGCGAAGATGCTCATGATGGCCGGAGGCGCTTCGTTGGCACCCAGGCGGTGGTCGTTGCCGGCGCTGGCAATGGATGCACGCAGCAAGTCAGCATGGTCGTAAACCGCCTTGATGGTGTTGATGAAGAACGTGAGGAACTGGAGGTTCTTCTCGGGGGTTGCGCCGGGAGAAAGCACATTCACACCGGTATCGGTGATGATGCTCCAGTTGTTGTGCTTGCCCGATCCGTTGATGCCCTTGAAAGGCTTCTCGTGGAGGAGCACCTTCAGGCCGTGGCGGTCGGCAACGGCGTTCATCACATCCATCAGGAGCGAGTTGTGGTCAACCGCGAGGTTCACTTCTTCAAACTGGGGAGCGCACTCATACTGAGCCGGTGCCACTTCGTTGTGACGGGTCTTCAGCGGAATACCGAGGCGGTGGGCTTCGATTTCAAAATCGTTCATGAAGGCCAGCACGCGGTTCGGGATGCTGCCGAAGTAATGGTCTTCGAGCTGCTGGCCTTTGGCAGGTGAATGTCCGAGCAGGGTGCGACCGGCGTACATCAGGTCGGGGCGCTGCTGGAAGAGTTCGGCGTCTACCAGAAAATATTCCTGTTCAATACCCAGCGACACATTGCAGTCTTTTACACTGCTGTCGAAGAGCTGGCTTACTTCAGTAGCTGCTTCGCGCACAAAGGCCACAGCCTTGAGCAAGGGCGCTTTGTAGTCGAGTGCTTCGCCGGTATAGCTTACGAAGATGGTCGGGATGCAGAGGGTTTTGCAACCGGCCTTTTCGATGATGAAGGCGGGTGAACTTGGATCCCAGGCAGTGTAGCCGCGTGCTTCGAAGGTATTGCGGATACCTCCGCTGGGGAAGCTGCTCGCATCGGGTTCCTGCTGTACAAGGGCTTTGCCGCTGAAGCGCTCCACACCGCGGTCTGATGCGATGGGTTCGAAGAACGAATCGTGCTTTTCAGCGGTGGTGCCGCGCAGGGGCTGGAACCAGTGGGTGTAATGGGTGGCACCGCGCTCCATGGCCCATTGCTGCATACCGAGCGCAATCTGGTCGGCCATGTCGCGGTCGATTGACTTGCCGAAACGGGCTGCATCGTCAATCGCTTTGAGCGCCTCTTTGCTGAGGTATTGTTTCATGGCCTCGGGGCCAAAAACGCATTCGCCGAAGTAGGCTGAAATGGGAGTTTCGGCTATAGAGCCGTTGTCTTTTTTCCGGGAGGGGACGGTTTTGTTGCTGCCTGGCATAATGGGATGCAAAAATATCGTGCGAAAAGGCATAATCGGGCGGAGATGTATGCATTTTTTTAACAGTCAGCACACATTCGCGCACGTGAGACAGCCTATGGACTGAAAAACCACAAGTTGCATCGGCTCCGGAGTTATCATCCGGTCCTTGCTTACAGCAAAAGCTTGCCAGGTTCGCGCAGGGGAAGCCGTGTTTCCCCGGGCTTGAAACCGTTGAAAGCAGGTTCGCAAATGAGATAAGGAATGCCTTGTTGGCTGAAGCTGGCGCCGGGCGATTGCGGCGGCAGTTCCACCGCAGCAGCGATGTGCTCCTGGCTTTCGTTGTAGAGCAGCTGCCCTTTGATGCGGAAGGCATCGCGGGCCAGGCTGAGAAAGAGCACTGCCTTGTCTTCGCAGTCGGCATAGGCAGCAGCAAGCGTTTGCTCCGGGAAATTGTGCTTATCGAACGGCAGGTAATCGCGGTCGCGGCGGTAGCTGAAGCCCTGCTGCACGAAACTGAGCAAGAGGTGCAGCTGTTGCATGCGGGTCATTCCGCCGGCCCAGCGACGCAGGCTGTCTGACGCCATACGCCGGGCCTCCGGGCTGAGCGCGCTCTGCACAAAAAGCGGCCCGAGGCTGATTACAGGCAGGTCGTCGAGATAGGCAACCCAATGCTTGCGGTATGGCAGTGACAGCGCGTATTCGCGGTTGCCGTGTACAAAACGTATGCTGCGCCAGGCCTGGGCTGTTCCAAGCCGGGGTGCTGAACCTGGACGCATGAAGACAGCCTGCGCAAGGCTTTGCGGCTCCTTCGGACTCAGGAAAATCCTTTCATTTCCGCGCCAGGGCCCGCTGATGGTATGGAACAGGGTATAACGCTTGCCCATCCAGGGAACGAACAGGGTGCCTTCGGTCATGAAGGCGAGGCGCAGATAAACCCGGGGCTGCCCCGAGGCGAAACCGAGAATGGCATCGTAACCGGCCTGCCGCAGCAAAAACCAGCTCATCAGCACTGCGTCTTGTGTATTTCCCTGGCATTGTAGCGCCAGCGAACGCAGCAGCAGGGCCGCAGCATAATCGTCGAGCTGCCAGTCGCTTTTGAGTTGTTCGATCCGGGAGGGAAGGCCGGCGGCCAAACCCCATTGTTCCAGCCTTGCGTCAAATTTCAGGTGGTCTGCACTTTCCGAAAGCACCGGGGCGCGCAGCCAGGATGCCGGCACGTCGAAGCCGGCATCGTTCCCGTAGAAAGCAACCTGTACAGGCATAGCCTGCATTCCCGCTCCGATGAGGAAAGCGCAGAACAGGAAGCAGCTATGGCGGTACAGGGGGTTCATTCCTTCTTAGAACTCTGCGAACGGCGGGATTATTGTATTTTCGCGCCCAGAAAGATCCACCATGAGAGAAATCCAGTTCCGTGAAGCCCTCCGCGAAGCCATGAATGAAGAGATGCGCCGCG
>Ga0209972_10000465_pt1 | contig 39518 bp, 31 predicted proteins | sample NOAtaG_7_FD_187302 | JGI IMG/M metagenome (GOLD analysis project Ga0209972, IMG submission 187302) | Freshwater lake microbial communities from Lake Erie, under a cyanobacterial bloom - NOAA_Erie_Diel1S_2200h metaG (SPAdes) (version 2) | ecosystem: Environmental > Aquatic > Freshwater > Lake ...
GAGTAAAGCTTAGCAAAGGCTTTTTCGAAAACACCCCACTGAATTTGGTTGGCTAAAATATAGAGCGGATGACGATGACTCAACTGCTCTTCGAAGGTACTATAAAAACTAAGTTGAGACGATGATGCGTGTTTGGCGAGCATAAAAATCTGCAAGGTTTTCGATATAAATATCTACTTTCTTGCAGATTTCTTCAACGCAAGAATGCCTGTTTTATGCGTAAACAAACTTAAATAAGGTTTTTAAGGGACGACTAAGTATTTTTGAGATGGCTTCTAGTGACAATTCCGGGTTCATGTTTCCCCGCGCTGGCGCTGGCTGCCGGCTTTTCTTTGCTTTCTTCTTGTGTACGCTGTTGTCGCTTGCCGGCCATGTTATGCGCTGCGCGAACCGGGGCGGCACCCAAAAAAAAGGCAGGACGTTCATCCTGCCTTTTCTTTTTGTGCGTACGTTGATCAGTTGCTGCTATACGTTGACTCTCCCAGTTTGGCGTGTGCGGCTGCGAGCCGTGCAATGGGCACGCGCGGGCCGGAGCACGATACGTAGTTCAGTCCGATGCTGTGGCAGAATAAGATAGATTCCGGATGACCGCCATGCTCACCGCAGATCCCCACCTTTAAATTGGGATTTGTCCTGCGGCCATCTTGAACGGCCATGCGCATGAGTTTGCCCATGGCGCGGCTATCCAAAACTTCAAACGGATTATCTTTCAATACACCTTTCATGATATAGAACGGTAGAAACTTGTTCTCCGCGTCCTCACGCGAAAACGAGAACGTTGCCTGTGTAAGGTCATTCGTGCCGAAGGAGAAAAACTCGGCTACGGTGGCGAGTTCTTCGGCCTGGAGGCAGGCGCGCACGGTTTCCATCATGGTGCCGAATTTGAAATGGAGCTTTACCTTTTGTTCGGCTTCGAGGCGTGCTTTGATTTCGTTAACGTGTACGTTGATCTGTGCAAGCTCTTCTACGGTGATCACCTGCGGCACCATGATTTCGGGGCGCACGTCTATGCCCACGCGCTGACAGTCGGCTGTAGCCTCCAAAATGGCTGAAATCTGCATGCGGTAGATTTCGGGGAAGGTGATGCCGAGGCGCACACCGCGGTGGCCCAGCATCGGATTCACTTCATGCAGCTCGCGCACTTTTTTCAGCATCTGTTCTTTCTTTTGGATGGCCTGGGTGACGAGGTCGGCACCGGCCGCGGTAAACGGCTCGAGCGATTTGTCTGCGATTTTCAGGTCGGCATTCAACAGGCGCAGACTTCCGAAAAGGTTGTTCACTCCGCTTACCGTTTCTTTCAGATGCTTGAGGTTCTGCAGTTCATCGCGCAGCACATCTTCGGTGGGCAGAAACTCGTGGATAGGCGGATCCAGCAGACGGATGGTAACGGGCCGCGGGGCCATGGTGGTGAGGATCTCGCGGAAGTCTGTGCGCTGGATGTCTTTCAGGCGCCCAAGTGCGGCTTCGCGTTCTTCGGCTGTGGCTGCCAGAATCATTTCGACTACGATCGGCAAGCGGTCCACATCGTTGAACATGCGCTCGGTGCGGCACAGGCCGATGCCCATTGCCCCGAAGTTCAGCGCCTTTTTTGCAGCGGCAGGTGTGTCGGCATTTGCCATCACCTTCATGGTGGCGGCCTCATCGGCCCAGGTGAGCAACTTCTTCAGCTCGTCTGAGAACGTGGGTTCCACCATGGGAATGGTTCCTTTATAGACATAGCCCGTGCCCCCGTCAATGGTGATGAAGTCGCCTTCGTGCAGGGTTTTGTCGCCAATCACGGCCTGGCGCAGTTTTACGTCCACCTGAATGCCTTCGGCACCGGCCACACAGGGCTTGCCCATGCCGCGGGCCACCACGGCTGCGTGAGACGTTTTGCCGCCCCGGCTGGTGAGCACCCCCTGGGCTGCGAAGAACCCATGGATATCTTCGGGCTTTGTTTCTTCCCGCACGAGGATGACTTTTTCGCCCGCTTTGCCAAGCAGCTCGGCCCGGTCGGCATCGAAAACGATGTGGCCGGAGGCGGCCCCCGGTGAGGCGGGCAGACCCTGCGCGATGGGATCTACCTTGTGGAGCGAGTCGAGGCGCGGGTGCAACAGTTGTTCAAGGATTTCCGGCTTGATGCGCAGCAGCGCCTGCTCGCGGGTGATGAGCCCCTCGTGCGCCATTTCTACCGAAGTGCGCACCATGGCAGTGGTGTTCATCTTGCCGTTGCGGGTTTGCAGGCAGTAGAGCACGCCTTTTTCGATGGTGTATTCAAAATCCTGCACCTCGCGGTAGTGGGTTTCCAGTTTCTTGCGGAGCTCTTCCAGTTGCCGGTAGAGTGTGGGCATTTCGGTGGCCAGCTGGGCTACCGGTTTGGGTGTGCGGATGCCGGCCACCACATCTTCGCCCTGTGCGTTGGTGAGGTACTCGCCAAACATCACGTTTTCGCCTGTGCCGGGGTCGCGTGTGAAGCCCACACCCGTGGCGCAGTCGTTGCCCATGTTGCCGAACACCATGGTGACCACATTCACGGCTGTGCCGTTGGCCATGGCGGGTGTGATTTTAAATTCTCTGCGATAATCTACCGCGCGCTTGCCCATCCAGGAGTTGAACACCGCCTTGATGGCGATCTCGAGTTGTTCGAACACATCTTCCGGAAAGGGCCGGCCGGTATGCTCGCGCACCACGGTGAGAAAACGCTCGCTCACTTCTTTCAGGTCGCTGGTGGTGAGGCCCACATCCACTTTCACTCCGGCCTTACGTTTGATTTCGTCAAAGTGGGAATCAAATTTTTCATCCGGTACACCGAGGGCCACTTTGCCGAACAGTTGAATGAATCTGCGGTAGGCATCGTAGACAAAGCGCTCGTTGCCCGTCTGGGCAATTAATCCTTTCAGGGTTTGGGAGTTGAGCCCCAGGTTGAGGATCGTATCCATCATGCCCGGCATGGACATGGCCGACCCCGAGCGCACGGACACCAGCAGCGGTTTATAGGCATGGCCGAATTTCTTGCCGGTGGCAGATTCCAGCGCACGCATGTTCTCGCGCACCTGCTCCATCACGCCATTGGGCAGTGCGCGGCTGGGTTCTGCGAGGTAGGAGAGGCATGCCTCGGTGGAGACCACAAAACCCGGAGGCACATTCAAGCCGATCTGGGTCATCTCGCACAAATTGGCGCCCTTGCCACCGAGCAGGTGTTTGTTTTTGCCGTCACCTTCATGAAAGGAGAACACATATTTTTTTGCAGGCACACCCTTGGCCGTGGGTGCTTCGAGTTCCATCGTTTCCATATATGCAGTTGGGTAAATTTTGATTGGATAAAATTCCGCCTGTTGGTACCCAAAAAGTATGACCTTGGTCAGCGGCCGATCAGACTATCGTCAGGCTTACCAATGGCCGAAAGAACCCTAAACGGCACTTTTTGCAATCGTTAGCGAATCAAAAAATGCTACCTTTACGGCCCAAATTTGCACCAATGGCACAGGTAGAATTGATCATGCCCAAAATGGGCGAAAGCATCATGGAAGCTACGATCCTCAACTGGCTGAAAAAGCCGGGCGACCGGATTGAGCAGGACGAAAGCGTGCTGGAGGTGGCCACAGATAAGGTGGATACAGAGGTGCCTTCAACCGATGCCGGGGTTCTAAAAGAGATTTTGGCCCAAAAAGGTGAGGTAGTGAAGGTGGGCAAGGCCATTGCCATCATCACCACCGATGCAGAAGCACCCAAAAGCAGCACCCCGGCAGCCCCTGCCCCTGCCGTGAAAGAGACGAAGCAAGAACCCGTGGTGACGGCTGCGATTCCGCAAACACAGGGAAGCAACGGTCACCCGGTGGCGCAAGATTACAAGTCCAATTCACGGTTCTACTCTCCGCTCGTCAAGAGCATTGCTCGCGAAGAGAACATCGCGGTAGCCGAGTTGGAGACGCTGCCCGGATCGGGAGCCGAGGGTCGGGTGACGAAGAAGGACATCTTGGCGTACGTGCAGAATCGCAAACTCGGGCGGTCCATGGGCAGCAGCCTCACCAGCGCTCCATCGGTGCCGGCCTCGATCAGTGCCGGTGATGAGATCATTCAGATGGATCGTATGCGCAAAATGATTGCCGACCGCATGGTCGAAAGCAAGCGTATCAGTCCGCACGTTACTTCATTTGTGGAGGCTGATTTGACCAACGTGGTATTGTGGCGAACGAAAGTGAAGGAGGAGTTTCAGAAGCGGACGGGTGAATCCCTGACATTTACGCCTGTTTTTGTGGAGGCCATTGTTTCAGCCATCAAAGATTTTCCGATGATCAACATCCAGGTAGATGGCGACCGGATTATTCGTAAGAAAGAGATTAACATTGGTGTTGCCGTGGCTCTGCCCACGGGCAACTTGATTGTTCCTGTCATCAAAAATGCTGATCAGCTGAGTTTAACTGGTCTGGCAAAAGCTGTAAACGATCTGGCCAAGCGGGCTCGCGAAAACAAACTGAAACCCGATGAACTTTCCGGAGGCACCTACACCATTTCGAATGTAGGTTCTTTTGGCAACGTGATGGGCACTCCCATTATCGTGCAACCTCAGGTTGGCATAATGGCCACGGGCGCAATTCTTAAGAAACCCGCGGTTTTGGAAACGCCTTATGGTGACGTCATCGCCATTCGCCACAAAATGTTCCTGTCTCACTCGTATGATCACCGGGTGGTGGATGGAGCGCTGGGCGGCAGCTTTGTGCGCAGGGTTGCGGACTACCTTGAAAAATTCGATATCAACCGGGGTTTCTAAACGCCCCCAATCTATTTGCCATGAAATTCGGAACCAAAGCCATTCACGCTGGCGTGGAGCCAGACCCTTCAACCGGGGCCATTATGACTCCCATATTTCAAACCTCCACCTACGTTCAGGAGTCACCGGCAAAACACAAAGGATATGCGTACGCGCGCGGGGCCAATCCCACGCGCAATTCACTTCAAAAGAGCATTGCTGCACTGGAAAATGGAAAGTTTGGGTTGTGCTTCTCCAGCGGCATGGGTGCCACCGATGCGGTGATCAGGTTGCTCAACCCCGGAGACGAAGTGATTACGAGCAACGACTTGTACGGGGGCTCGTACCGTATGTTTAAACGGGTGTACGAAAGATTTGGGATCAAATTTCATTTTATTGATCTGACAGACGTAAAAAATGCGGAGTCCTTGATCAATGAAAAGACCAAGTTGTTTTGGATCGAAACACCGTCCAATCCACTGATGCGCATCATCGACATCGGAGCGTGCGTAGCATTGGCTAAAAAGAAGAATTGCCTCGTAGCGGTCGATAACACCTTTGCTTCTCCTTACCTGCAAAATCCGTTGGATCTGGGAGCGGATATTGTCATGCACTCCGTGACGAAGTACCTGGGAGGACACAGCGATGTGATTATGGGTGCGCTGGTGGTAAACAATGAAAAACTGTATCAGGATCTGGCTTTCATCGCCAATGCCTGTGGTGCGGTTCCTGGACCACAGGATTCGTTTTTGGTCTTGCGCGGCATCAAAACGTTACACTTGCGCATGGAGCGCCATTGCCAAAACGGGCGTATCATTGCCGATTACCTGCGCAACCACGCCAAAATTGGAAAGGTGTACTGGCCGGGTTTTGCGGATCACCCCAATCACGCCATAGCCCGGAAGCAAATGCGCGACTTTGGCGGCATGTTGTCATTCACCCTTCGGGACGATCGCGAAGAAAACGCTCGCCAATTCATGGAAAGCGTAGCATTGTTTTCCCTGGCGGAATCACTCGGTGGCGTTGAATCCCTGATCAACCATCCGGCTTCGATGACGCATGCCAGCATACCGCGCGAAGAACGTCTGAAAAACGGATTGACGGATTCATTAATCCGGTTGAGCATAGGCGTGGAAGATGCCGAAGACTTGCTCGAAGACTTGAATCAGGCCTTCTCCAAAATCGCATAACTGCAACTGAGGTTACGCGTATTCGCTAAACCTGAGGAGAAATCAAGCCAAGGGAATGCGAACAATGAACTCACTTCCCTTGGTTGACGTGATAAGTTCAATGGTTCCGTTTAGTCGATCGACCAGTGTTTTCACAATGGCTAAACCTAATCCATTTGAACTCTCATTAGCGGTCGGACGTGCACTTAACTTTCTGAACTTCTGATAAAGGAACGGTTTATCCTGATCAGCAAAACCAGGCCCCTGATCTTTCACCATCAACTGAATTTCCTGTGGGGTACTTCGCCCGGTTACATGAACGGATGAACCTTTTGGCGAAAATTTGATCGCGTTGGACACTATGTTGTCTAAAATCCGGCTGAGGTAGATAGGATCGCTCGTGATCGGGCCGTGAAATGCTGTTGTTGTGACTATTGCAATGGACTTGGCTACAGCCGTGGGAGCGAGAATGCTTAGACGTTCTTTTAGCCAGGTATCCGGTTGAAACGAATGAGGGTGGCTGTTATCCTGGCTATCCTCCAGGGCGTGTACGTCCAGCAGGTCGGTAATCATGTCCAGCCCACCCCTAGCGCTAGCCTTCAACAGTCGGGTATAGTTTTTTTGATTATCGGTCAGCCCCCCTTCTAATTCCAAAATGGTCGCAAGGCCATGCACACGATTTAATGGAGACTTCAAATCATGAGCAACAATGCTCATGAGGGTGTCTTTCTCATGATTGAGGTCCGAGAGCTTTTTATTTTGCAGGGCCAATTGTTTGTTGGTCTCGCGCCTGCGTTTGGCATTTAACCAAATAATGAAAGTAATGATCCCCAAAGATCCGATTATGATCATGAGGATGGTTCGCTCCATTCGTTGGGAAGCAATCAACTGATTGTTGCGGGCTTCTTGCTCTTTGAGTAACTGGTTTTCGCGTTCCTTCTTTTGAATCTCAGTTTGAAATTCCGCACGCTCAGCCTGGCGGGCCAAATCCAGATCCAGCAGCGAGTCTTTCAACAACAGGTAGGAGTTCAAGTGTTGAAGTTCCTCTTTAGACTGCTTCAATTCTTTTGAAATCAACCAGAGCCCTTCATGCGCCTCCATCTGGTTCACAATGTCTTTTCGCTGGCGGGCAATAAGCAGCGCAGTATCAAAATGGTGGCGTGCCTCTGGCCATCGCTGTTGCTTGAATAAAATCTGGCCCAACATCAAATGCGCACGAGGCAACAATAACGTGTTGTTTAACTGATCTATTACATCAAAACCCTCTTTGGCCAGCTGCTCAGCCTGTTGCAGCTGTTGGGGGGTGGCCAGGTAATTTTGTGCCAGGTAAATTTTGACATCCGCCAGATTGATTTCATCATGAATTTGATTTCCGTAACGTTCGGCCATCCGAAATTGACTGGTTGAACTTTCAAAATCATTGGCCTCCTGATACAACGGACCCAGTTGTACATGTGCCGACATGATATCGCGCATGTTCCCCAACTTCTCCCGAATCTTCAACGCCCGGCTGTGATACTGTTCGGACTTGGCATGGTCCTTCTGAAGGCGAAACAGATTGGCGAGGCTTTGCAAGGCATAGGCAATGCCGGAAGAATCGCGGGTGGAGATGAATGCAGACTCTGCCTTGAGCAGGTGATCATACGACCTGGCCAAAAGACCTTGATCAAAAAAAAGATGCCCAAGATTATTGTTGCTGTGCCCTATTTGAATGGTGTCACGTTGACTAGTAGCTAAATCCAATGGGCGCTGGTACGCCTCGGAAGCCGCAATTCGGTCGCCTGTGTAGTTCAGAGCCACACCCTCGTAGTTGATCAATTGAGCAAGCGAAGTGAGTTTCAACTTCTCACCAAGCGCATAGGCTTGCCGGGCTATTTGGATCGTGCTGTCCGGGTAGGCGAATCGGTATTCCCAGGCCAGTCTGGAGAGAATGTCATAGCGTTGCTTTCCTTCGGCATCTCCCAACTCTATGCGAAGCGAGTCGATCAACGCCTGATTTTGGGCTACGGCAGCAGTGGCCATGCCCACCAAAAGACAGACGATAGGGAGTTTTCTTGCCATTCCCATGATTGAGAATGTCAAAATTACGCCCTACGCTTGTAGCGCCCCCGGTCATGTAAGAATATCTTTGTTTTACGAGTGGTTTAATCCTTTTCAACGAAGTTCAAATCACGGGAGAACGTTTCATCGATCCAGCGCAATGCCAACAGCCCAATGGCCACCGTCAAAAGTCCAACCAGTAAGGCTCCGGTTACCAGCCCAACGTAACCCCGGAAGAACTTAAACAACAGGGTGAGCGGCACCACCGTGCCCCGGATAAAGTTGGGAACCGAGGTGGCCACCGTTGAACGGAGATTGGTGCCAAACTGCTCGGCTGCCACGGTTACAAACAGAGCCCAGTACCCTACCCCAAAACCAAGAGCAAAACAAACTGCGTAAAAACCGGTGGCGCTGCTAATGGGGCCATACAGATAGAAAATGACCACAGCTAATGTGATCAGTATAAAACCGAAAACCACTTTTTTTCTGGATCGCACAGCCTGACTAATGAATCCACTCGACAAGTCCCCTGCTGCCAGTCCAATGTAACTAAACATCACCGCATCACCCGAGTTCACCGTGCCCTGAATGGCAAGCGCAGCCGCAAACTCGGGCGAAAACGTGATCAAAATGCCGATGACATACCAAATCGGCAGCCCGATCAGGATGCATCCGATAAATTTTATGAGCCTCTCGCGCGAGCGGAACAACTGTAAAAAATTCCCGCGCTCCACTTCCTGTTCTTTGATTTTCAAAAACACACCAGACTCAAAAACGCCTACCCGTGCAATAAGCAGCATAAGCCCAAGCCCGCCACCGATAAAGTAAGCTGTTTGCCACTCAAAGTTCTTGGCGATAATGTTGGCCAACACGGCTCCCATAAGACCTACGGTAGCCACCAGCGTAGTGCCATATCCGCGCAGGCGGGTTGGCAAGATTTCCGCCACCAACGTGATACCTGCTCCCAGTTCACCGGCCAATCCAATACCGGCAATAAACCGGAGCACCGCATATTGGTCAACCGTAGTAGCAAAGCCATTGGCAATGTTGGCAAGGGAGTACAAAAGAATAGATCCAAACAAAACGGACAAGCGTCCGCGCTTGTCGCCCATGATACCCCAAATGAGGCCACCCACGAGCAAGCCCGTCATCTGAACGCGAATAAGAAATTCCCCGGTCGCCAGCATATCGGCATCCGAAACACCCATAGAGCGTAGGCTGCTGATGCGCACGATGCTGAAAAGCAACAGATCATAGATATCGACAAAGTAGCCGAGCGCAGCCACGAGCACCGGGGCGCTGAACAAAAGCCGGTAGTTGGTTTTCTCCATAATTTCAACGGTAAAATACCTTTCTTTCCGTGATTGTCAATCACCAACCACACCAAAATCCCCAGGGTAGTTACGGTTAGCCACTGATCAAAAAAAATGAGAAAAAGAGATGATTTGGGTGTAAATCGGGGTACAAACTTTCAAAAAAACCTATGCGATACAACTTGCTCCTGGTGCTCCTGCTCCTGATGGCGGGCACGGTAATGGCACAGAAAAAGAATACCCCTGCAGCCAAACCTACCACCACCTTTGATGAAAAGCTCTACAACGGCCTGGAATGGCGAAGCATTGGCCCCTTCCGCGGTGGGCGCTCGGCTTCGGTGACCGGTGTGCCCGGTAAACCCAACCTCTATTATTTCGGTGCTACGGGCGGTGGCGTGTGGCGCACTACCGATGCCGGCAACTCCTGGGAAAACATTTCTGACGGATTTTTTGGCGGATCCATTGGCGCTGTTGCCGTAAGCGAATGGGACAATAACGTAATCTACGTGGGCGGTGGCGAAAAAACCGTGCGCGGTAACGTATCCTACGGTTACGGCATGTGGAAATCGGTCGATGCCGGCAAAACCTGGACACACCTTGGCCTGAAAGAATCAAGGCATATACCCCGTGTTCGCATTCACCCGAAAAATCCCGATGTGGTGTATGCCGCTGTCCTGGGCGACTTATTCAAATCGTCTGAAGAACGTGGTGTTTATAAATCCATTGACGGGGGAAAAAACTGGAAGCGAACCCTGTTTGCCAATGCCGATGCAGGTGCGGTTGACCTGTGCTTCGACCCGAACAATGCGCGAATCATGTATGCCTCCACCTGGCGCATTCGCAGAACGCCTCACAGCCTGGAAAGCGGTGGAGAGGGTTCGGCTATGTGGAAGAGCACAGATGGTGGAGAGACGTGGACCAACATTTCAACTAACAGCGGGCTGCCGAAAGGTACCTGGGGCATCGTAGGCGTAACCGTATCACCTGTAAACTCCAATCGGGTGTATGCCATTATTGAAAACGAAAATGGAGGTGTATACCGGAGCGATGACGAGGGAAAAACCTGGCGCAAGATGAATGATAGCCGCGATCTTCGCCAACGCGCCTGGTACTATTCGCGCATTTATGCCGATACCCAGGACGTTGATATGGTGTACGTGGTAAACGTGAGCTACCACCGATCCAAAGACGGGGGCCGCACATTCCAGGCTTACAATGCCCCACACGGTGACCATCACGATTTGTGGATTGCACCGGAAGACAACCAGCGAATGGCGATTGCTGATGATGGAGGTGCCCAAGTGAGTTTTGATGGCGGAGAAAACTGGACAACTTACGGCAATCAACCTACAGGACAGTTTTACCGGGTAGTTACCGACAACGCATTCCCGTATCGGATTTATGGCGCCCAGCAGGATAATTCGACCATACGCATTTATCACCGCACGGATGGGTTTGCCATCACCGATCGGGATTGGGAAGAATCGGCCGGAAGTGAAAGCGGACACCTCGCACCCGATCCTGCCGATCCGGAAATCGTGTACGGTGGCAATTATGGCGGCTTGCTGGAAGTTCTAAATCATCGCACGAACGAAAGCCGCGCAGTGAATGTATGGCCCAACAACCCCATGGGCCATGGAGTGGAAGACATGAAGTACCGGTTCCAATGGAACTTCCCCATCTTCTTCTCACCGCACAACCCCAAGAAGTTGTATACTACCTCGAATCACGTCCATGTTTCACTAAATGGCGGCCAATCCTGGGAAACCATCAGCCCCGACTTAACGCGCAACGACAAGTCGAAGATGGGGTCATCCGGTGGTCCGATTACAAAAGACAATACGAGTGTAGAATACTACTGCACTATTTTCGCGGCAGGCGAGTCACCTTATGAAAAGGATTTTGTGGTGACCGGTTCGGATGACGGCCTGGTGTATGCCACCACGGATGGCGGCAAGAACTGGCAAAACATCACACCGAAAGACATGCCCGAGTGGACCATGATCAACAGCGTGGAATTTGATGCACACGCTAAGGGAGGGATCTACATTGCCGGCACCCGGTACAAATCCGGTGACTATCGCCCCTACCTGTACAAATCAAAAGACTACGGCAAAACGTGGGTGCGCATCACGGACGGTATTGACGCAGGCCATTTCACGCGCGTATTGCGGGCCGACCCGAAGCGCAAAGGACTACTCTATGCCGGCACCGAAACGGGTATGTACATTTCATTTGACGATGGAACCAGTTGGAAACCCTTTCAACTTAATCTACCAATCGTGCCCATTACCGACCTTACACTGCGAAACGACAATTTGATTGCCGCCACACAAGGGCGTGGATTTTGGCTGATCGATGATCTGACGCCCCTCCATCAGTTAAACGACCAGGTCGCAGCTGGTGACGCCTACCTATACAAACCGATGCCCAGCTACCGCATGGGGCCCGGCTTCAGTTTTGGCCGCGCACCACGAACCGCTGGGCAAAATCACCCGGGTGGAGTAACGGTGCATTTCATAGTGAAAGATACGACCAAGGCCGAGGTTACATTAGAGTTTCTGCAGACGGATGGAAAGCTGATCAAGAAATTCTCAACCAAACCCGACCTGAAGGCCAAAGAAGAAAAACTCACACTCAAACAGCCGGGTATGAACAAATTCAACTGGAACATGCGATACCCGGATGCCGACCGGTTTGATGGCCTGATCCTGTGGGCTTCATCGCTGAGCGGACCCCGGACCCTGCCGGGTACGTACAAACTGCGGCTCACCGTAAACGGAAAATCCATGGAAACGGACTTCGAGATTCTCAAAGACCCCCGCTCGACCGGCACCGATGCCGATCTGAAAGCCCAGTTTGATTTTCTGCAGGAAGTGATTGCCAAAGTGAGTGAAACACACACTGCTATCAAGAAAATCCGGACTGCCCGTGAGCAGATCAACCGTGCTATCGATCCTATCAAAGATCAAAAAGAGGCTATGAAAGATGTGCTCGACAAGGCAAAGGCTATTCAGGATGATATGAAGAAGATTGAGGAAGCGCTGTACCAGACCAAGAACCGCAGTGGTCAGGACCCCCTCAACTTCCCCATTCGCCTGAACAACAAGCTTGCACACCTGAATTCACTGGCGGGTTCGGGCAATTTCCGACCTACCGATCAGATGATTGCCTTCAAACAGGAGATCACAGCCGAAATTGATGCACAGTTGGCCGCGCTGGACAAAATCTTCAAACAGGATGTGCCCGCGTTTAATGCGCTGGTAAACCAGAAAAATATTGATGCGGTGGTTCTGAAAGACTGAAAAGTTTTGAATAAACAAAAAAGGTCGTCCCAAAGACGACCTTTTTTGTTTTAGCTCCAGTAAAGAAATCCAGGCATCAAACCGCTTTTTCAACTTTATCATTCATCACGCGTTGCTGCACCTGAATCGACTCGTAGTGAATGAGCTTGAGTAAATCCGTTACAAAATCCTGACTCAATCCCATTGCATTACCTTGGGCCAGTCGCGTATTCAGGATTTCATCCCAGCGATTTACCTGAAGAATGGTTACGTTGTTGTCGCGCTTGTAGTGCCCGATTTGCTCCGAGATTTTCATGCGGGCGCTCATCTTGCCCATGATGTCATCGTCCAGTTGATCGATCTGCTCCCGGAGAATGGTCAGCGTGTCGCGAAACTCTTTACTCACCACTTCAGCTTTACGAACAATCAAAGCGTCCAGCATCTTTCCAAAAGCAGCTGGAGTGATTTGTTGCTTGGCATCGCTCCACGCCTGATCGGGTGTAATGTGGCTCTCCAGCATGATACCCGCCATGTCCAGATCAAGTGCTTTCTGAGCCACAAAGGGCAGCAACTCGCGGTTACCACAGATATGGCTCGGGTCGCAAATAATCTCCAACTCCGGAAAACGAGTCTTCAATTCAATAGCAAAATCCCACATGGGTGCATTGCGGAATGGTCCCTTATCGAACGAGGAAAAACCGCGGTGTATGGCAGCCAATGTTCGGATACCTGCGCGGTTGAGTCGTTCCAATGCGCCAATCCAAAGTTCAAGATCCGGGTTTACCGGGTTCTTCACCATCACGGGGATGTCCACCCCTTGCAGGGCATCCGCAATTTCCTGAACCGAAAATGGATTGACCGTGGTACGGGCACCCACCCACAGCACGTCCACCCCGGCCTTAAGGCAGGCCTCCACATGCGCAGCTGTGGCCACCTCGGTGGTAACCGGGATGCCGGTTTCTCTTTTTGCCGCCATCAGCCAGGCTAAGCCGGCCTCCCCTGCTCCTTCGAACTGACCCGGCCGCGTACGTGGTTTCCAGATGCCGGCTCGCAACAAATGCACCCGATTGAGTGCCTTCAATTGCATTGCCGTAGTTACCGTTTGATGCTCGGTCTCCGCACTGCATGGGCCGCTGATGATAATGGGGGTTTGAATGCCCAACCAGCCAGCCAAACTATTGGTTTGTAATCCCTTCTTGCTCATACTCTATTCAAAATAACGGTTTTTTCCTTTTGTTGTTTGGTCTTTAATTCAATGCCATCGAGCACGCGCCTGATTTCGTTGGCGCTGCTCAGCATTTGGTGAAGTTCCTTCACGTCACCTTTCACCAGGTGGTAGTGAAATTTTTGCAGGTGCATGATGTACTCCAGCAACGCCTGGCTCAGGTACCGGGCATTTTGCTCAAAAATGGGCGCCCACATATCGGGCGAACTCTTGGCGAGGCGAACGGTGGACGAAAAACCGGTGCTGGCCAGCTCAAAAATGTTACGCTCATCTTTTTCGATGTCCAACACCGTTTGCCCGAGTAAAAAAGAACTCACATGCGAAAGATGTGACACGTAGGCCACGTGGCGGTCATGTTCATCCGCGTCCATATACACCGTCTTCATGCCAAGAACAGAAAACACATTCTCGACCCGGGCAAGGGCATCGGCTGCTGAGCGGCTACGCTCACAAATAATGTTCGTCTTTCCCGCAAACAATCCGGTAAAAGCCGCACGCGGGCCCGAATTTTCAGTGCCCGCCAGTGGATGGGCAGCCACAAAACGTTCGCGACCGGGATGTTGATCAAGCGCATCGCAAATCTGCTTCTTGGTTGAACCTACATCAAAAACCACACAGGTGGGCGAAATGCGATTCAGCACATCAGGCAATAGTTGCACCAGTGCCCCGACCGGAATGGCCGCGACAATCAGGTCACTCTCAACGGCCAGCCGGTCGACCGTAACACATTCATCAATCAAACCAAGCCGAACAGCCTCTTCACCGGTTTCCTCCAGCTGGTCGGCACCCAATACCCGGCTGGCCAAGCCTGATTTCTTTAAATCCAAGGCTATGCTGCCACCAATCAACCCAACGCCTATGATACCGAGATTCATCGTACTTCCACCTTTATCTTTTTTTCCACGAGCGCCTGATGTTGCTGAATGCGTTCAAGCGCAATCTTCATCTGCCCAACCGGGCTGCACAACGAAATGCGAATATGCCTCGCGCCCTTTGAACCAAAAATGAAACCGGGCGTAATGAAGACATGGGCACCGTAAAGAATTTCATCCACCCACTTTTCCACTTCGGCAATGCGTTCGTTTACGCGAGCCCAAACAAACAATCCGGATTGATCCAGCGCGTATTGGCAATCCAACTCATCCAATATCTGGTGAGCCACTACCTTTCGTCCGCGGTATACGTCATTCAGTTCATTGAACCACTCACGGGAGTGCCGAAGTGCTTCGGTGGCCGCCTGCTGCAACCCGAGAAACATGCCGGAGTCCATATTGCTCTTTACCCGTAAAATGGCATCCAGAAATTCCGGCTTACCGGCCACCCATCCGATGCGCCAGCCTGCCATGTTGTGCGACTTGCTGAGCGAATTCAACTCGAGCGCAACCTCCTCAGCCCCGGGTATCGACAAGAGACTGAGTGGTGAATCGTTCAGGATCAGGCTGTACGGATTGTCGTTGACGATCAGAAAGTGATGCTGACGAGCGAGGCTGACAAGTTCTTGCAACTCCTCCGCTCGGGCCACTCGCCCGGTAGGCATGTGAGGAAAATTTACCCACATCAACTTCACACGCGAAAGATCCTGCTGGCGTAAGGCATCCAAATCGGGCGCCCAGTTTTGTTGTTCGTCCAGTGCATACGTTCGGATTTTTCCACCGACCAGGTTGGTAACACTGGAATAAGTGGGGTAACCAGGGTCTGGTACCAGCACTTCATCGCCTTCATCCACAAACGCCATGGCAATGTGCATAATGCCCTCCTTACTGCCCATCAGGGGTAGAATTTCCCGTTCAGGGTTCAGGGAAACACCATAGGTGTCTCGGTAAAAAGCCGCGATGGCCTGACGCAGCGCAGGTATGCCTTTGTAGCTTTGGTAGCCATGCGTATCCGGAAGGCGTGCAGAATCAATCAACGCATCAATCACGTTTGAGGTGGGGGCAAGATCGGGACTGCCAATGCCGAGGTTAATCACTTTCCGGCCTTGCGTGTCGAGGGCCCGAACCTCAGCCAACTTGCGACTGAAGTAGTATTCATCTACGCGTGTTATTCGTTTTGCCGTTTGAATCATGGTCAACTGAATTGAATGTTAGCTTTTTTGTACTCGCCCAGAATATTGAGGTTGCGCACCTGCCGCAGCACAACTTTCAACGCCTGATCATATTGCTTGCGCTGGCGCCACTCCACATCCACATGAATCGAGTACTCGCTGGGTTTTCCAATAATGGGTACAGACTGAATCTTCGTGAGATTGATCTGGTGCTGCTTGAAAATAGTGAGGATGTCGGCCAGACTGCCGGCCTCATTTCTTACCTCAAAGCACAGTGTCGCTTTGTTGGCGCCCAAACCGTTGGCCTCCCGGCTCAACATCAGAAAGCGAGTGAAATTTTTCTTATGAGTCTCAATTCTCCGCTCCAGGATATGCAATCCAAACTTTTTTGCTGCCTGCTCATTGGCCACGGCTGCAGTATCTTTCAGCTTCTCATCGCGAATGCGCCTGGCAGAAAACGCTGTGTCTTCACTCTCGCGGATGGCCACTCCGGGCAGTGCGTGGAGAAACTCGGCACATTGGCGGATCGCCATCGGGTGGGACTCAATTTGCCGGATGTTCTGCATAGCGACACCGGGCAGCGCCATTAAATGCATATGGATGGGCAGATAAAGCTCACCATGGATTGAAAAATGGTTTTGTTGCAGCAAAAAGTAATTCGGTAAAATGCTACCCGCGATCGAATTTTCGATTGCCATCACCGCATGATCGGCCTCCCCGCTCTTTAAAGCCTCGCACAGGCGATGAAACGAAAGGCACTCAACCGTTTCTATTGATTTACCAAAGAATGAGAAGGCTGCTACTTCGTGGAAACTGGTAGCTATGCCCTGAATGGCGATGCGCGGCCTGATGTTATTCTTTTTTCCCATGGTCTTCAAATGAAAATCCCCCGTTTATGGCGGGGGATTTTCGACTAGCTTGTTTATCAGTTCAACAAAGCGATGTTCGTTTCAATCCCCCCTGGGCCTGAAAAAAATAATACCAGAAATAAAATCGCTTGTGGTTCATTTTCATTTCAACAGCGTGAAGAAAGGTGAATTTGCCTGAAAGTGCAAATGAGAGACGAAAATTATAACAAAACGGATGTCGCCTAACCCCCGTTAGTTCGCCACAAGGTTCAATTTTGGTTACCTTTGGGCATTATGAAAACGATGATTAAGCTTGCTTCAATTTACGCCATGGCCCTTCTGTTGCCGGCCAGCTGTGGAAAATCAACCCACGACCAACACAACCACGGCAAAGCCGAGGGCGACAACCCGAACCAGGTGTTGTACAACCAGGTAATGGACATCCATGACGAGGTAATGCCAAAAATGGAGGACCTCTATAAGCTTAAGAAAAAAATGGAGGAAGAAATTGCCCAGGCACCCAATCTGACCGAAGAACGAAAGCAGGAATTGGAAGGCCTGATTGCCAAACTGGACTCCGCCAATCTTGCTATGATGGACTGGATGCACGAGTTTAATCCACTGCCCGATTCCGCCAATCAGGAAGATGCGCGCGAGTACCTCGAAAACGAGATGGAACGGGTAAAAAAGGTTCGGGAAAAAATGCTGGACGCGATTAAAGAGGTACAGCAAAAGGTGCAGCCGGAATAATCGCCTAACCGATCAGTGCTTTTGCGACTGTCGCTTGGCCAGCTTGTGGTGCGGTAGCTCAACTTTGCCTGACTTCACCCCGCGTTTGGCTTTGTTCTTCTGATCAAGCCGAATGTTATATCGAATCACCTGCCAATACTCAGCCCCGTACCCCACAAAAATCTCTGACCCGGCCGGGATATCTTTAATGGCCTTGATGAAGCACTTCCGTTTTTCCGTGTCATACTCCCCGTTATTGGTCAGGCCTTCCACGCGGGTCAACCCCCGGGCATCGTTGGCGTAGCGGCCCAATGCTTTGCGGTGCGTCCACGCATCAATGCAATACCGGTTATTGAAAAAAAAGACGTACCCGTTGCGATCGTCCGCCATCTTCTCGACCTCCTTCCAGGTGACAGGCGTACCCTTGTACTCCACAATGCGTGTTCCTTTCTTAATATCGATGCGGGTGAACAACCCCTTGCCGGCACCGGGTAACCCCGATCGCTTGACGTAAAGATGTTTTTCGAGTAGAGCCATAAAAATTTGCGCGCGCAAGATGCTAAAAAAGGATCAACGAAAAAGCCCCGTCTACCGACAGGGCTTTTCTTATACTTGAAATGAGTTGAACTACACTTTGATCTCAACATCAACGCCACTGGGCAACTCCAGCTTCATCAGCGCATCTACTGTTTTAGCACTGTTGGAATAAATATCAACCAGGCGCTTAAACGTGCACAACTGAAACTGTTCGCGCGACTTCTTATTGACGTGCGGAGAGCGCAATACGGTGAACTTCTCTTTTTCCGTGGGCAACGGAATAGGACCGCTTACCACAGCACCGGTTGCCTTAACAGCCCGAACGATTTTCTCAGACGATTTATCAACCAGATTGTGGTCGTACGACTTGAGCTTGATTCTGATTTTCTGATTCATAATCTAAACGCCTTTTAGATATTTATTTAGCGGCAACAGTGCCTTTAACTTCTTCAATCACCTTATCCGCCAGGTTCTTCGGCACGGGTGCATAGTGCGAGAACGTGAGGGTGGCCGATGCACGGCCGGACGTAATCGTACGAAGGTCGGTCACATAACCAAACAACTCCGACAACGGCACATCGGCTTTTATCACCTGGGCGCCACCGCGGGTATCCATGCCCTTCATGATCCCCCGTCTGCGGTTCAGGTCACCCGTCACCGAGCCGGTATATTCATCCGGTGAAATTACTTCCACACCCATGATCGGCTCCAGCAACTGCGGACCGCACTTAGCAGCCGCCTCCTTAAAGCCGATGCGGGCAGCCAATTCAAACGACAAAGAGTCGGAGTCCACATCGTGGTAAGAGCCGTGGAACAGGCGTACCGTCATGGAGTCAATGGGGTAACCCGCCAGCGGGCCGTTGACCATTGCCTGAGCAAAACCTTTTTCGACTGCCGGAATAAATTCGCGGGGGATAACACCACCGACAATATCATTCACAAACTCAAGACCGGGCTTGTCTTCGGGGCCAAGCTCACGCGGACCGATTTCAAACACGATATCGGCAAACTTACCACGACCACCCGTCTGCTTCTTATACACTTCTTTATGCTCAACCGACTTGGTAAGGGCTTCTTTGTAAGCCACCTGGGGAGCACCCTGGTTGATCTCAACCTTGAACTCGCGCTTCAGGCGGTCAATGATAATTTCAAGGTGCAATTCGCCCATACCACGCAAAATGGTCTGGCCGGTTTCCTGATCCGTATTCACGCGAAGCGTAGGATCTTCTTCCACCAGCTTGGCAATAGCCATACCCAGTTTGTCGGCATCGGCCTGCTTTTTGGGCTCAATAGCGTAACCGATAACCGGCTCAGGGAAGATCATGGACTCTAACACCACAGGCCGTTTTTCGTCACAGAGGGTATCCCCTGTTTTAATATCCTTAAAGCCAACCACAGCACCAATGTCCCCTGCCTGTAGGCGTTCGATTTGATTCTGCTTATTGGCATGCATCTGGAACACGCGGGAAATCCGTTCTTTTTGTCCGGAACGGGTATTCTGGATGTAAGAACCTGATTCAAGCACACCCGAGTATGCACGCACGAAGCATAGGCGGCCCACGAAAGGATCGGTAGCAATCTTAAAGGCCAATCCTACAAAGGGTTCCTTTTCGTCAGGACGAATTTCAACTTCACCTTCGGTGTCGGGGTCAGTACCCAAGATCACGTCCTTGTCCATCGGTGATGGAAGTAGCTCCATGACGTAATCCAGCATGGTTTGTACGCCCTTGTTCTTGAACGAGGAGCCACACACCATGGGTACAATCTTCATATCCACCACGGCTCTGCGCAGCGCGCTGAGAATTTCCTGTTCGGTGATCGAGTTCGGATCCTCGAAGAACTTCTCAATCAGCGTTTCGTCATACTCGGCTACTGCCTCGAGCAATTTCTCGCGGTATTCGTAGGCCTCGTCCTTCATATCATCCGGAATCGGCACTACTTCATAGGTCATGCCTTTATCATGCTCATTCCAGATAACACCGCGGTTATTCACCAAGTCAACTACACCTTTGAAGTTATCTTCGGCACCAATCGGCAACTGCAGGGCTACTGCTTTGCTGCCGAGTTTCTCCTTCACCTGCTGACAAACACCAAGGAAATCAGCACCGGAGCGGTCCATTTTGTTCACAAAGCCAATGCGGGCGACTTTATAATTGTCGGCCAAACGCCAGTTCGTTTCGGACTGGGGCTCAACACCGTCCACCGCACTAAAAAGGAATACTAAGCCGTCCAATACACGCAGCGAACGATTCACTTCTACGGTGAAGTCCACGTGGCCCGGTGTATCAATAATGTTGACATGGTATTTGTTACCACGATAGTTCCAATAGACGGTAGTGGCGGCAGACGTGATGGTGATACCCCGCTCCTGTTCCTGCTCCATCCAGTCCATGGTGGCCGCACCATCATGCACCTCACCAATTTTGTGGTTTACACCGGCATAATACAAAATGCGCTCGGTGGTCGTTGTCTTACCCGCATCAATGTGAGCGGCAATACCGATATTACGTGTATATCTTAAATCTCTGGCCATGGGTTCGCTTAGAAACGGAAATGGGAGAATGCTTTGTTGGCTTCGGCCATTCGGTGTGTGTCGTCCTTTTTCTTCATCGCAGCACCTTCACCTTTGGACGCAGCTAAAATCTCGGCTGCCAACTTATCCATCATGGTTTTTTCACCGCGCATACGGCTGTAGTCGATCAGCCACTTAATACTGAGGTTGATTTTGCGATCCGGGCGAATTTCTACAGGCACCTGAAAGGTTGCCCCGCCAACTCTGCGGCTCTTCACCTCAACTGACGGCATCAGGTTATTTAATGCGCGTTTCCACACCTCAAGACCCGGCTCGCCACCTGCCTTCTTTTCAACCTGGGCAATGGCATCGTAAAAAATAGTGTAGGCAGTACTCTTCTTGCCTTGCTCCATCAGGTAGTTCACAAACTTGGTTACCAAGGTGTCGCTGAACTTAGGGTCAGGCAACAAATATCTCTTCTTAGGCTTCGACTTTCTCATGGGTCTTTATCGATTACTTTTTACCACCAGATTTAGCAGGGGCACCTTTGGCGGCCGCACCAGCAGCACCAGCCTTCGGACGCTTGGCTCCGTACTTCGAGCGGCCTTGCAGACGGCCATTTACTCCAGCCGTATCCAACGCACCACGAATGATGTGGTAGCGAACACCGGGCAGGTCTTTTACACGACCACCGCGGATCAGCACGATCGAGTGCTCTTGCAAGTTGTGGCCCTCACCGGGGATATAGGCATTCACCTCTTTGCTATTGGTGAGGCGTACGCGAGCCACTTTGCGCATGGCCGAATTCGGCTTTTTAGGCGTTGTGGTGTACACCCGAGTACACACGCCCCTGCGCTGCGGACAGGAATCCAGGGCAGGAGACTTCGACTTAAAAGTTAGTTTCTTGCGGCCTTTTCTTACAAGTTGCTGAATGGTAGGCATTTACAATCAGTTTGGTTACCCTTCAAATTTTTAGGACTGCAAAGGTATCCAAAACGGGGTGTTATACAAAAGCTTCAAAGAAAGAATTTTAGGCTACCGAGGCCCAAAAGACCGCGAATTTGGGCTAAAATGCCGGCAAAGTGTCAATCTATTCCGATAGTTAAGGCTACTTGGCAAATTACGCCTCACCCATCGTGCCCCCAAAGTTCATGGGGAATTTCGGCATCTCTTCAGTTTGCTTGATGGGGCCGAAGGTGGCTTCGTATTTACTGATGTTATCCTTGAGGGCTGCCAGCAGACGATTGGCATGCTCAGGTGTAATGATGATGCGGGATTTCACCCGGGCTTTAGGAACCCCCGGCATAAGGCGAATAAAGTCGATGACGAACTCACTGTTGGAGTGCGCAATCATGGCCAGGTTCGAGTAAATACCTTCCGCTATTTCTTCACTCAACTCAATGTTGATCTGGTTAGCGGCTGATTGAGGCTCTTTGGGTGTGTTGGCCATAGTTTTTGCATTTTAGTAAAATACCCGTTCGACCACCGGGGTGATCAAACGGGTACTTGCCATTCATATGTCAATTAATCCTGTAGCTCACGCTCGCGGGTACGAGGCGAGGCCGGGGCTGAGGTCGCCTCCACCATGCGATCGTACTCCTCTTCGGAACCCACAATGAGATCGTTAAATCTCCGTTGACCAGTTCCGGCCGGAATAAGGTGACCCACGATTACGTTCTCCTTCAACCCGGCCAGGGTATCAGCCTTACCGCGAATGGCGGCTTCGCTCAACACCTTGGTGGTTTCCTGGAATGAGGCAGCCGACAACCAGCTCTCCGTCTTCAACGAAGCTTGCGTAATACCTTGCAGTGTAGGAGCCGAAACGGCAGGCAGCGCATCGCGAACTTCCACAGCGCGCAGATCCTTGCGTTTCAGTGCCGAGTTCTCATCACGCAACTCGCGCGCGGTGATGATCTGCCCCGGCTTGAACTTCTGTGAATCCCCGGCATCCGTAACAAACTTCTTATCCAGAATGGTGTCATTCACCTCACGGAACTCAAATTTGTCAACGTACTCGCCCTGCAGGAAGCTGGTGTCTCCACTGTCGAGGATCTCCACTTTCTGCATCATCTGGCTTACGATGGCCTCAATGTGCTTGTCGTTAATCTTTACACCCTGCAGGCGGTATACTTCCTGAATTTCATTTACGAGGTATTCCTGAACGGCCGTAGGGCCTTTAATCGCCAGGATGTCTGAAGGTGTGATGGCACCATCCGACAGGGGCTGGCCAGCCTTCACAAAGTCGTTATCCTGAACGAGGATGTGCTTGCTCAACGGCACGAGGTAACGCTTCTGCACACCATCGCGGCTCTCGATGAAGATTTCACGGTTACCACGCTTGATACCTCCGTAGGTAACTACGCCATCAATCTCGCTTACCACCGCGGGATTTGAAGGATTCCGTGCTTCAAACAATTCGGTTACGCGCGGCAAACCACCCGTGATATCGCGGCTCTTGCCAACCGCGCGCGGGATTTTTGCCAACACCTGACCAGCTTTTATCTGATCGCCACGGTCAACGGCCAGGTGAGCCCCAACCGGTATGTTGTAGCCCTTCGTGTCTGTTTTTCCTTTCACGATAATGGCCGGGTTCTTCGTTTTGTCGCGCGTTTCGGTAATCACCTTTTCGCGGTGACCGGTTTGCTCGTCCGATTCTTCTTTGTAGGTAATGCCTTCAATGATCGACTCGTACTCGATTTCACCATCATATTCCGACAGAATCACCGCATTGTACGGATCCCAATTACACAACTCCTCCCCTTTGTCCACCTTCTGGCCATCTTTGATCAGTAAGAATGCACCGTAAGGAACGTTGTTGGTAATCAGTACGCGACCCTTCTCCTTATCCAGGATTCGAATTTCACCGGTACGACCCATCACCACGATCTTCTTATTTCCTTCCGCATCGGTAGTCTCTACCGTACGAATTCCTTCAAACTCAACTACGCCCGGGAACTTCGCTTTAATGCTGGCTTCGGTGGCAATGTTCGAGGCTGTACCGCCCACGTGGAACGTTCGTAGCGTCAATTGTGTACCCGGTTCACCGATCGACTGGGCCGCGATTACACCAACCGCCTCTCCCGCCTGCACCATCTTACCGGTCGAAAGGTTACGTCCATAGCACTTTGCGCAACCACCCACGCGGCTTTCGCACGTTAACAGCGAGCGGATTTCGACCTCTTCAATGCTCGTTTCTTCAATCTGCTTCGCGATGTCTTCGGTAATCTCCTGGTTGGCCGCACAGATCAACTGCTCGCTGAGGGGATCGTACACATCGTGTACGGATACACGACCCACAATACGTTCCGACAGCGGTTCCACGATATCCTCGTTGTCCTTAAGGGCCGTTACTTTCAAACCACGCAATGTTCCGCAATCATCTTCCGTGATCACCAGGTCTTGCGCCACATCCACCAACCTGCGGGTGAGGTAACCGGCATCGGCCGTTTTCAAAGCCGTATCGGCCAAACCCTTCCGCGCACCGTGTGTGGAGATAAAGTATTCCAATACATCCAAACCTTCTTTGAAGTTGGAGAGAATGGGGTTCTCAATAATCGACCCTACGGAACCAGCCAAATTCTTCTGCGGTTTGGCCATCAGTCCGCGCATACCGCCCAACTGGCGAATCTGCTCACGCGAACCACGGGCACCCGAGTGCATCATCATGTAGATGGAGTTGAATCCTTGTTGATCCTCCTCCAACTGCTTCATCAGCGTGTTGGTGAGCATCGTGTTGGTTCTCGTCCAAATATCAATTACCTGATTGTACCGTTCATTGTCCGTGATGAGACCCATCATGTAGTTGTTCCAAACGGCATCAACTTCTTCCTGAGCGTTAGCAACCAGCTTCTCTTTTTCGGCCGGAACCTTCACATCGCCCAAGCCCATGCTCAAACCCCCTTTGTAGGCCATCTGGAAACCGAGTTCCTTAATATCATCCAGGAACTTGGCTGTCTTCGAGAGGCCCGCGGCCTTGAACACATCGGCAATGATACCCTGCAGTTTTTTCTTAGTCAGCAGTTCGTCAACAAAGCCTACTTCCTCAGGCACCACCTGGTTGAAAATCACACGACCGGTTACGGTCTCGATCATCCTGCGGGTGAGCTTGTTGTCTTTTTTGTCGCGCGCATTCACACGAACCTTGATGATCGCATGTTTGGACAAGCGACCTTCGTTAAACGCAATAATGACTTCTTCAGGTGAGTAGAATACCTTGCCCTCTCCTTTTTCGCCTTTGCGTCCTTTGGTGAGGTAATAGAGACCCAACACCATGTCCTGCGAAGGAACGGTGATCGGTGCACCATTTGACGGGTTGAGGATATTGTGCGAAGACAACATCAACATGGACGCCTCCAGGATTGCCTCCTGACCGAGCGGCACGTGAACGGCCATCTGGTCACCGTCAAAGTCAGCGTTAAACGCAGTACAAACCAGCGGGTGCAATTGAATGGCCTTACCCTCGATCAACTTCGGCTGGAATGCCTGGATACCCAAACGGTGCAGCGTTGGAGCGCGGTTCAAGAGCACCGGGTGCCCTTTCAACACGTTCTCCAGAATATCCCAAACTACCGGATCTTTCCGGTCAACAATTTTCTTAGCGGACTTCACCGTCTTCACAATGCCTCTTTCAATGAGTTTGCGAATAATGAACGGCTTGAATAATTCAGCTGCCATGTCCTTGGGCAAACCGCACTCGTGCAGTTTCAACTCAGGACCTACCACAATCACCGAGCGACCGGAGTAGTCTACGCGCTTACCCAGCAAATTCTGACGGAAACGACCTTGCTTACCTTTAAGCATATCGCTCAACGACTTTAAGGCGCGGTTTCCATCGGAACGCACAGCATTCACCTTTCGGCTGTTATCGAACAGCGAATCAACCGCTTCCTGAAGCATACGCTTTTCGTTGCGCAGGATCACCTCAGGTGCTTTAATATCAATCAGGCGCTTCAATCGGTTGTTCCGGATGATCACACGTCTGTACAAATCGTTCAAGTCGGATGTGGCAAAGCGGCCACCATCCAACGGCACCAACGGGCGGAGTTCCGGGGGAATCACCGGCACCATCTTAATCACCATCCACTCGGGGCGGTTTTCCACGCGCGTGTTGGCTTCGCGGAACGCTTCTACCACTTTCAAACGCTTCAAGGCTTCAGCCTTACGCTGCTGCGAAGTGTCTGTGGCGGCCTGGTGGCGCAATTCATACGACAATGTGTTCAGGTCAAGGCGGGCCAACAGCATCTCCAGAGCATCGGCACCCATCTTGGCAATAAACTTCTTCGGGTCAGTGTCATCCAGCATTTGGTTCTCGCGCGGCAACTTGTCCACGATGTCCAGGTATTCTTCCTCGGTCAGGAAGTCAAGACGGTTAACACCATCCTCTTCCTTGATTCCGGGCTGAATAACAACATAGCGCTCATAATAAATGATCTGATCAAGCTTCTTGGTGGGTAACCCCAACAGGTAGCCAATCTTGTTCGGCAGAGAGCGGAAATACCAGATGTGAGCTACGGGCGTCACCAATTCGATGTGCCCCATGCGCTCGCGTCTGACTTTCTTTTCCGTTACCTCAACGCCACAGCGATCGCAGATAATACCCTTATACCGGATGCGCTTATACTTGCCGCAATGACATTCCCAATCTTTAACCGGACCAAAGATGCGTTCGCAGAACAAACCCCCCATCTCCGGCTTGTACGTCCGGTAGTTGATGGTTTCGGGCTGCGTAACTTCACCGTGCGAACTCTCGAGTATAGACTCGGGAGACGCCAGACTAATGGTAATCTTGGAAAAGTCGTTGTTGATCTTTTTATTTTTTCTGAAAGACATGCTGTGTGTTTTTTCAGTTAACTAACTCTGAATTATAGGTTCATGGTCCATAGTCGACAGTCAATGGGTATTATAAACCACTGACCATTGACTCAACTAATCCATCGTAATCTCAAGTGCAAGACCACGCAACTCGTGAACAAGCACATTAAACGACTCGGGGATGTTCGGCTTGCGCATGTTTTCTCCCTTCACGATTGATTCGTAGGCTTTCGCGCGACCAATCACATCGTCCGACTTCACGGTAAGGATTTCCTGCAGGATATGGGAAGCGCCAAATGCCTCGATTGCCCACACCTCCATCTCACCGAAACGCTGACCTCCGAACTGCGCCTTACCACCCAGCGGTTGCTGCGTAATGAGCGAGTACGGTCCGATTGAACGAGCGTGCATCTTGTCATCGACCAGGTGACCCAGTTTCAACATATACGCAACGCCCACCGTTACCGGCTGGTCAAACTTTTCACCGGTCAATCCATCATACAGGAATGTACGTCCATACTCGGGCAGGTTAGCTTCTTTCAGTTCGGCCGAAACGCTGTCTAATGAAGCACCATCAAATATCGGTGTAGCATACTTTCGGTTAAGTCTCTTGCCCGCCCACGCCAATACGGTTTCATAAATCTGGCCCAGGTTCATACGCGAAGGTACACCGAGGGGATTCAGACAGATGTCAACCGGTGTTCCATCTTGCAGGAACGGCATGTCTTCTTCGCGCACAATACGGGCAACTACACCCTTATTACCGTGGCGACCGGCCATTTTATCACCTACCTTTAACTTGCGCTTCTTGGCCACATAGACTTTCGCCAGTTGCACAATACCGGCTGGCAACTCGTCACCCACCTCAAGTGTAAAGCGCTCACGCTTAAACTCACCTGAAATGATGTTACGCTTGTTGAGGTAGTTCTTCACCACTTGCGCCACCAGATCATTGGTATGATCATCGGTAGTCCACGCCTCCAGACTTACGTCCGCAATCAGGTTTACCTCTTCCGGTACATTGTAGTTGCTCTCATCCCGATAGATATTCTTGTCTGGGAAGAGATTGCTCTCGATCACCTTGGAGCTGAATTTCACACCCTTGCTGATCAATTCATCACCAAACTTATGCTTCACCCCCTGGCTGGTTTTACCCGTGAGCAACGTGGTGAGCTTCTTAATCATCTCGTTGCGCAGCTCTATCAGCTGTTTGCTGTAGCGGTTCTTGAGTGCATCAAGCTCTTTTTTCGATTTGCTGCGAAGATCCTTGTCACGCTTGGGCCGCGAGAAAAGTTTTGTTTCAATAACGACACCCTTCAAAGAGGGCGGTGCCTTGAGCGAAGCATCCTTCACATCACCGGCTTTGTCGCCAAAGATGGCGCGAAGCAGCTTTTCTTCGGGTGTTGGGTCAGTTTCACCCTTGGGGGTGATTTTTCCAATCAGAATATCACCTTCCCGAACTTCAGCACCAATGCGGATAATGCCGTTCTCGTCCAGATGCTTGACCGCTTCCTCGCTTACGTTCGGAATTTCAGATGTCAACTCTTCTTCCCCACGCTTGGTATCACGCACTTCCAATTCAAATTCTTCGATGTGAATGGAGGTAAACACATCATCGCGCACCACGCGCTCGGAGATTACGATGGCATCTTCAAAGTTGTACCCCTGCCACGGCATGTACGCCACAACCAGATTGCGACCCAAAGCCAACTCACCATTGGCGGTGGCGTAACCCTGGCACAACGGCTGTCCTTTCACCACTTTATCACCTTTCTTCACCAGCGGAGTCAAGTTGAGACAGGTATCCTGATTCGTTCTGCGGAACTTGATCAGGTTGTAGGACTTCAATTCATCATCGAAACGCACCACTTGCTGTTCATCGCTCACGTCATAGCGGATCGAGATCTTGGTGGCATCTACAAACTCAACCACTCCACTACCTTCAGCCAGGATCAATGCACGGGAGTCGATGGCAATCTTGCCCTCTAAACCTGTACCAACAATCGGAGCTTCGGGACGTATCAACGGGACGGCCTGCCGCTGCATGTTGGAGCCCATCAAGGCACGGTTTGCATCATCATGCTCGAGGAAGGGAATCATCGAAGCCGCAATCGACACAATCTGGTTCGGTGCCACATCCATGTAGCGCACTTCTTTCGGTTCAACCACCGGGAAGTCACCCTCAAAGCGTGCCTTTACCTTTTCTACGTCAAACTCTCCATTGCTCTTCAACTTTTCTTTCGCCTGGGCAATGTTGTGGGTATCCTCCTCTTCCGCTGTAAGGAAAATAATATCTTTTTTGACCTTGCCTTCTTCAACCTTGCGGTAAGGGGTTTCGATGAATCCCATCTTATTCACTTTGGCATGAACGCACAAGGATGAAATCAAACCGATGTTCGGACCTTCGGGCGTTTCAATGGTACACAGACGGCCATAGTGTGTATAGTGTACGTCACGGACTTCAAAACCCGCGCGTTCGCGCGAGAGACCACCCGGACCGAGTGCCGACATCCTGCGTTTGTGTGTAATCTCCGCCAGCGGGTTGGTTTGATCCATGAACTGGCTCAACTGGTTGGTACCGAAGAAGGAGTTGATAACGGACGACAGCGTGCGCGCATTGATCAGGTCAACCGGCTTAAAGTCTTCGTTATCGCGCACGTTCATGCGCTCCTTAATAGTGCGGGCCATACGAGCCAAGCCAACGCCAAATTGCGAATACAATTGCTCGCCAACGGTACGCACGCGTCTGTTACTCAAGTGGTCGATATCATCCACTACTGCCTTCGAGTTGATCAAACCAATCAGGTATTTCACGATCAGGATAACATCCTGCGTGGTCAACACACGCTGATCGGCAGCCAAATCAATCCCTAGTTTTTTGTTGATCCGGTAACGGCCAACTTCACCGAGGTCATAACGCTTCTCACTGAAGAACAAACTCTGGATAATATCACGAGCCGTTTGCTCATCGGGCGCTTCCGTGTTACGCAACTGACGGTATATCTGTTCTACGGCTTCTTTCTCCGAGTTGCTGTTGTCTTTGGCCAGGGTATTGAAGATGATTTGGTAGTCCGCCACGTTAACATCTTCGCGATGAACGATGATGGACTTCACACCCGAGTCCAAAATGACGTCAACATCCTCAGCCGTAATGACGTGATCGCGCTCCAACAAAACTTCGTTGCGATCAATCGACACCACTTCACCGGTATCTTCGTCCACGAAGTCCTCTGTCCACGTCTTCAACACGCGGGCGGCCAACTTGCGGTCCACCACGCGCTTCAGTGCATTCTTATTGGCTTCCACCTCTTCGGAGAGGCCGAATAAATCCAGAATATCTTTATCGCTGCCGTACCCAATGGCACGCAACAGCATAGTTACCGGAAACTTCTTTTTTCGGTCGATGTAAGCATACATAACCGCGTTAACATCGGTAGCAAATTCAATCCAGGATCCCTTGAAAGGAATGATACGGGCCGAATACAGCTTGGTACCGTTCGTGTGTTTACTCATGGCAAAGAACACACCCGGAGAGCGGTGAAGCTGCGATACAATGACGCGCTCGGCACCGTTGATCACGAAGGAGCCTTTTTCCGTCATGTACGGGATATTACCGAGAAACACTTCCTGCTCAATCGTCTCGAAATCCTCGTTGTCCTCATCGTTGCAGGTGAGGCGCAATTTGGCTTTCAACGGTACAGAAAACGTTAATCCGCGATCGATACACTCGTCCACCGAGTACTTGGGAGGATCGATGGTGTAGTCTACAAACTCGAGCACGAAATTTTCGCGCGAGTCCGAAATCGGGAAGTTTTCGGCAAACACTTTAAAGAGGCCCTCATTCTGCCGCTTTTCAGCGGGTGTTTCAATCTGCAGAAAGTCTTTAAACGACTGCAGTTGAACATCTAAGAAATCCGGATACTCCAGTACGCGGTCGATGGAAGAGAAATCAATCCTTCCGTTACTATTCTTCTTTGCCAAGGTGCTTTTTTTTAAAATTCCTGGACTGCAAGTACTAACTAAACGGGCACGATATAAATAGGGAAAGACCCCAACCCGGTTACGGGATTTGGGGCCTGCCCTTGCGGTGTCAGACGGTGCCCTGCGCCTTCAAACGTAGATTGAATTACTTCAATTCTACTTCGGCACCGGCTTCTACTAATTGCTTCTTCAGGTTTTCAGCTTCGTCTTTCGGGAGACCTTCCTTGATCGTTTTAGGAGCGCCATCCACTACATCCTTCGCTTCTTTCAAGCCAAGGCCGGTGAGATCCTTCACCAACTTCACGATTTGGAGTTTGTTGGCTCCGGGGCTCTTCAATACTACATCGAAGTTAGTCTTTTCAGCAGGGGCTGCAGCGCCACCACCGCCAGCGGCCGGGCCAGCTACTGCAACTGCTGCCGCTGCGGGCTCAATGCCGTAAGTTTCTTTCAAATAAGAAGCTAACTCGTTTACTTCTTTAACGGTAAGCTCTACCAGTGAATCGCCAAGTGATTTGATGTCTGCCATGATTGATACGTGTTTAAAATTTTGAATTCAGTTAAAATTACTTTGCCCGCGTTTCCAGTGCTTTCACCAGGCCAGCAACGGTTTGTTTGCCGCTTAACAGGGCAGACAACACATTCTTGGCCGGAGATTGCAGCAAGGAGATCACTTCGCCAATAAGCTCGTTTTTCGATTTCAACTCGCTTAACAGGTTGAGGTTTTCCTCGCCCAAAAACAAATCGGAGTCAATAGAGGCGGCCTTAAAGGCCGGCTTGCCTTCCATCTTTTTGCGATATTCTTTGATCACGCGTGCCGGGGTGTTTCCTGCCTCTTTCGAGAAGATAACACCCGAAAAGCCGTGCAATACCTTGAACAGGCCCTCAAAATCACTGCTCTGCTTCTCCAGCGCCTTGCGGATCATAGTGTTCTTGTACACACGGTACTCCACACCATGCTTGAAGCAAATTCTGCGGAATGCATTAATTTGCCCCACCGTAAGACCGGAAGCGTCAGTAATATAAAAGTGCGTGTTCTGAGCAAATTTCTCAGAAAGCTCTTCTATGATTTGCGCTTTTTCTTCTCTGGTCATTGGTTAATAATTACAGACCTGCAATAGAACTCTTATCGATCCTGATGCCCGGGCTCATGGTTGTCGAAAGACAGATACTTTGAACGTATGTACCTTTCGCAGAGGCCGGTTTCAGCTTTGCCACCATGTTGATCAGTTCAGCAGCATTGTCTCTGATTTTGTCTGCGCTGAAGGAAGCCTTCCCAACACTGGCATGGATAATTCCCTGTTTGTCGATTTTGAAGTCAACCTTACCCGCCTTCACTTCACGCACGGCTTTGCCTACCTCGAGGGTAACGGTTCCTGACTTCGGGTTGGGCATCAAGCCACGGGGACCCAATACCTTACCTAATTTACCTACTTTGGCCATCACGGTAGGCGTGCAAATGATCACGTCAATATCCGTCCAGCCGCCTTCGATTTTGGTGATGAATTCATCCAGACCTACGTGCTCGGCACCGGCATCCTTCGCCTCCTGAACTTTGTCAGGTGTGCAAAGCACCAGTGTGCGAACTACTTTACCCAGACCGTGCGGCAGGGCTACTACGCCTCTTACCATTTGGTCGGATTTTTTCGGGTCTACCCCCAATCGAATATCCAGATCCACCGAAGCATCAAACTTGGTGAATGTAATTTCCTTTACCAGCTTGGCAGCATCTTCCAGCGCGTACTCCTTTTCGGCATTGTACTTCGCGGCTACCGCCTTTCTATTTTTTGATACTCTTGCCATAGCTCTGTACTGTTAATTTTCCCAAGGTGCCTTACCCGATACCGTTACACCCATGCTGCGGGCCGTACCGGCTACCATTTTCATGGCCGACTCGATTTTGAATGCGTTCAGGTCGGGCATTTTGGTTTGTGCAATTTTTTTGATCTGATCCCACGAGATAGAACCCACCTTCAGGCGGTTCGGCTCTTTTGAGCCTTTCTGGATTTTGATCGCCTCCATGATCAGCACTGCGGCCGGAGGGGTTTTGATAACGAAGTCAAACGACTTGTCATTATATATAGTGATCAACACGGGTAGCACCTGGCCGGGCTTGTCCTGGGTGCGCGCGTTAAACTGCTTGCAGAAGTCCATGATGTTAAGACCCTTGGAACCGAGGGCTGGACCGATAGGAGGAGCCGGGTTGGCTGAACCGCCTTTAACCTGAAGTTTCAAATAACCTGTTACTTCCTTTGCCATAACTTAAAATGATCAATAAGCCGCTTAATCTAGTTTTTCTACCTGCATGTAGCTGAGTTCTACCGGGGTATTCCGCCCGAAGATTTTCACCGTTACATTCAGTTTCTTCTTATCTTCAAAAATTTCCTCTACCGTTCCGGTAAAACCGCTGAAAGGACCATCCATCACCTTCACCGACTCGCCTTTGATGAAAGGCTTTTCCAGTTTTTCTTCAAACTGGTCAACCTCATCCACTTTACCGAGGATACGGTTCACTTCGCTTTGACGCAGGGCCACCGGATCTTTTGTTTGGTGCGAGCCGTTGGAGCCGAGGAACCCGATCACGCCCGGAATATTGTTCACCGCGTGATAGGCCTCTCCATTGGACAGGTCGGCCGACACCAGCACGTAACCCGGGAAAAAGTTTTTCTCGCGTACGCGCTTCTTGCCATTCCGCATTTCATACACCTTCTCAGAAGGTATGAGAACCTGCGGAATGAACTCGGTTAACTTGGCACGCGCAATTTCATTCTCCAGGTAGGTTTTCACCTTTTTTTCCTGGCCGCTGATCACGCGCAACACATACCACTTCAATTCTCCCATGGCTACCGAATTAGAACGACTCATAAAACTTCGCAAGGGCATTCTTGAAGCCCAAATCCATGGCACCAATAACCAAAGCAAAAATCAAGGAGGCCACCAACACCAAAATGGCGCTGCTCTGCAACTCATTGAATTTCGGCCACGAAACCTTGTTACGGATTTCGTCAATCGACTCCAGAACGTATGTTTTTACCTTTTCCATCGATCGTTGTCTTTCTCTGCACGGGTGGAGAGACTCGAACTCCCAGCCAACGGTTTTGGAGACCGCTACTCTACCAATTGAGCTACACCCGTGTGTTTTTCAAAGTTTTTCTCCTGTTGGGCCCCCTTTGAATCCGCCACCCGTACCCTAAATTCAAAAGGACTGCAAAGGTAGAACAATTGACCCTAAAACAAAAGCGCCCTTTAGAAAAATCTAAAGAGCGCTTTACTATTGATTATCAGGCCTTTAGCCAAAAAAGGCTTAGTCCAGAATCTCAGTTACCTGACCAGAACCTACAGTGCGGCCACCTTCGCGGATAGCGAAACGAAGACCTTTCTCCATGGCGATCTTGTTGATCAGCTCCACTTCGATGGTCACGTTATCACCCGGCATAACCATTTCCACGCCCTGAGCCAGCTTAATCTCGCCCGTTACGTCTGTGGTGCGGAAATAGAACTGGGGACGGTACTTGTTAAAGAACGGGGTATGACGGCCACCCTCTTCCTTGCTCAGTACGTACACCTCGGCCTTGAACTTGGCATGAGGCGTAACGGAGCCCGGCTTGCAGATAACCATACCGCGGGTGATTTGCTCTTTTTCAATACCGCGCAGCAACAAACCTACGTTGTCACCGGCTTCACCGCGGTCAAGAATCTTGCGGAACATCTCAACACCCGTGATAGTCGAGGCGAGGTTCTCTGCGCCCATACCCAGAATCTGAACGGGGTCACCGGTCTTAATTACACCGCGTTCGATACGACCGGTAGCTACTGTACCACGACCTGTGATAGAGAATACGTCTTCAACCGGCATCAGGAAGTCCTTATCGATAGCGCGAACCGGCAGCGGAATGTAGTCATCAACAGCGGCCATCAGTTCTTCAATTTTGGCTACCCAGTTGGCATCGCCATTCAAGCCACCCAAAGCAGAGCCGCGGATAACCGGAATTTTGTCGCCAGGGAAATCGTATGAAGAAAGAAGTTCACGAACTTCCATTTCAACCAGATCAAGCAATTCAGGATCGTCTACCAGATCAACCTTGTTCATGAATACCACCAACGCAGGAACACCTACCTGACGAGCCAACAGAATGTGCTCGCGGGTTTGCGGCATCGGGCCGTCAGTGGCAGCCACCACCAGAATGGCACCGTCCATCTGGGCAGCACCGGTAACCATGTTCTTCACATAGTCAGCGTGGCCAGGGCAGTCAACGTGTGCGTAGTGGCGCTTTTCAGTTTGGTACTCAACATGCGAAGTGTTGATGGTGATACCGCGTTCTTTTTCTTCCGGAGCATTGTCGATGGAAGAGAAGTCGCGTTCAGCAGCGAGACCTTTTTTCGCCAACACCTTGGTGATGGCTGCGGTCAGCGTAGTTTTACCATGGTCAACGTGGCCGATGGTACCCACGTTTACGTGGGGTTTGGAGCGGTCAAATGTTTCCTTTGCCATATTTGAAAATCCCAGTTAAAGTTTAAAGTGTATAGTTTGTTTTAAGTTAAAATTCCTACAAAGATTTCTCCGCCTGAGAAACCTATACACCCTAAACATGGTAAGCCTTTCGAATAAGGGTTATTCGCCTTGACAACTCGCCTCACCGTAATTGATGGTCGCTACCCATCAGTGATTGGAATTTTCAAAAATCAATATGTTCATCAGATCGCCCGTTGGCGATCCTTTGCGCGATGCCGGGACTCATTCCCCGACTTCGTTCGCTGCCGTTGCCTTCCTGACCCAGGAACTGCCTGTAGAGCCGTTGAACAGGATTGAACTGTCGACCTCTTCCTTACCAAGGAAGTGCTCTACCACTGAGCTACAACGGCCAGTTGTGTCACTATTTCATATCCAACCCCAGCTCCTCTGAAGTTGAAACTACCCGAGCGGGAGACGAGGTTCGAACCCGCGACCTGCAGCTTGGAAGGCTGCCGCTCTACCAACTGAGCTACTCCCGCTTATCCACCGAAGCCTTGGCGGAGGTGGACTCTCATCCAACCAAAGCCGACTTCTTGAGACGTAGGCCTTCGCTAAAGCTACGGCCTACATGTGGGGAGAACAGGATTCGAACCTGTGAAGACATAAGTCAACAGATTTACAGTCTGTCCTCGTTGGCCGCTTGAGTATCTCCCCGCGAAATCTGTTTCAGAACGCGCCTGTCTTCGGGCCCCTTTTCGGGGGGTCTCAAAAAAACAGGAGTGCAAAATTATACGGTTTTTCGGATTCGCCAATCCCTGGCTGGAATTCTGATCGTTTTAGGCAGATTGCCGGGCTACATGAGCACCAGATCTTGCACGGCTTCCTGCCCAAACTCCTTTCGCAGGACCTCCAGAATCTGCGGTTTGTGCAAGTTTAGGTCGTGCTTAAGTCCGGCTGACTGCAACTCAACAAATAGTACGCGATTCCGAATGAAGATTCTCCGGGTTTGCCGGGCTACACCCTTGCCGACCAGCCGCTCCCAGGAAGCCACTACGTTGGCCTCGTCAAAACGGCCTTCTAACCGATAGGACTGCAAAAGTTGCCGGATGGCGTTGCTTACATGCTGAAACTCTTCACCCTTCTTAGCCATGGCCAAAGGTACCCAAATATGACCGATTCGGGTGTCAGGCGGGAGTCACGCGGCCTTGCTCTACCCGGTAGAGGCGGGGCAAAATCCCGGCTTGCTCGAAAATACGACCGGCCCGTATCGGGCTGGCATCGGTGATAAACACCTGGCCGAACGAGTCACTCTTCATCAATTCCATTAATTTTTTCACCCGCTGGTCGTCCAGCTTGTCAAAAATGTCATCCAACAACAAAATGGGCTTATCACCGGGTCGCTCCAGAGTCTGAAACTCGGCCAGTTTGAGCGCCACCACGAATGACTTTTGTTGGCCCTGCGATCCAAACTTTCGTAGATCGCGCCCACTCAATGAAAACGTGAACCGATCGCGATGTGGCCCGATCGTGGTGCGCAACGCCACCAGGTCTGTTGGGATGGCCCTTTGCAGCAGTTCTGCCAAACCTGGGCCGGGCGAACTGAATTCATAGCCGATATCCGGCTGCTCACCCGTACCTCCGCAAACAAACGAGTAGTGTTGAACCAGGCGTTGGGTAAACACGGGCAGCAACCGCTGACGGTAGCCGATAATCACGCTCGCGCTTGCCGCCAGGTGCTGGTGGTATTGCGCAAACAAGTCGTAGTCGACCCGCCCCGATTGTGCCGAGAGCTGCAACAAGGCATTGCGCTGTTTCAGGTAGTAGTGATAGCGAATGAGTTCAGTCAGATAATCGGGAAAGAGTTGAGACAGAAGGCTGTCGAAAAACCGCCTGCGACTTTCACTGGATCCGGTAACCAACTCACCATCGCGGGGGCAAATCAACACCACGGGATACTTCCCGATGTGCTCCGCCAGACGTGTATACTCCACATCATTCTCGCGAACTGATTTCTTCCCTTTTTGAAAAGCGCAGGCGACTTCGGCCACGCCTGTGGGCCGTTCAAATTTTCCTTTCACCAAAAACTGGTGTTGTCCCTCGCGCACATTCTGGCCGTCAGCCGGGGCAAAGGCGCTTTTGGTAAACCCGAGGTAGTAAATGGCATCCAGCAGATTGGTTTTGCCACTTCCGTTCATGCCCATCAATACATGGCAGCCTTCGGCAAATTCGAGGTACTGATCCTCGTAGTTCTTAAAGTTGTAAACGTGCAGGTGGCGAAGCAACATGTTGTGGGGTACCGCGCATACCAGCATTTGGCGATTGCTAAATCGTGCCGTATTTTCGCAGTTCTCTTGTTACGTTGAACACTCAAAATTAGCAATATGGCTACCACAGCCCAAGCCAAAACCAAGACCAACGCAGCCCCCGATTCATTTTCGAAGGAGACGTACATGTTCTGGTTCGAAAGCATGTACCTGATGCGCAGATTTGAAGAGCGGGCCGGTCAACTCTATGGCATGCAAAAGATTCGCGGTTTTTGCCACCTCTACATCGGGCAAGAGGCTTGTGCGGCAGGAGCTGTTACCGCCTTGCGAAAGGGCGATAAATGGATTACCGCCTATCGCGACCACGCCCACCCGCTGGCGTTGGGCACGGACCCTAAGTACGTGATGGCCGAGTTATACGGCAAAGAAACCGGTATAACCAAAGGCAAGGGCGGCTCCATGCACATCTTTGACAAGAATGTGAATTTCATTGGCGGCCATGGCATTGTGGGGGCACAGGTACCCATGGGGGCGGGCATTGCGTTTGCCGAGATGTACAATAACACCGGCAATGTGTGCATTTGCCACATGGGCGATGGTGCCGTGCGGCAGGGAGCCTTTCACGAAGCGCTAAACCTGGCCATGCTGTGGAAATTGCCGGTGATCTTTGTGATCGAGAATAACGGCTACGCCATGGGCACTTCCGTGACGCGCACCTCGAACGTGCACGAGCTCTATACGCTGGGTGAATCGTACGATATGCCGGCCGAACCCGTGGATGGTATGAAGGTGGAAGATATTCATCTGGCTGTGGCTCGCGCAGCTGAACGGGCTCGGGCTGGCGAAGGCCCTACCCTGCTGGAATTCCGCACCTACCGCTACAAAGGCCACTCGATGAGTGACCCTCAGAAATACCGCACCAAGGAAGAGGTCGAAGCCTACAAGCAGCGCGATCCGGTTGAACAAGTGCGCGACACCATTTTGAAGAAGAAATTCGCCACTGCGGCTGAATTGGAGGCCATTGAAGCCAAGGTGAACGCACAGGTGGAAGAGAGCGTTAAGTTCTCCGAAGAATCCGCCTTCCCGGATCCGAAAGAGGCGCTCACGGACATCTACGTACAAACCGATTACCCCTTCGTGCTCGACTAGGGCGCTTTTGGCAAATCCGGTTGAATCATTAGTTTTACAGCCCCGTTGAACACGGGGTTTATTTTTTGGTCATGGCGAAAAAAGAGGAAAAAAAGGACATTTTAGACAACGCAGAAGCGCTTCAGGAAAAAGTCGTTTCCGCAGAGCATTGGGTTGAAGAGAATCCAAAAATCGTAATTGGTGTTGTGGTTGTGTTGCTGCTGGCAGCCGGTGCCTATTTTGGCGGCCGCTATTGGATTGATACCCGCGATCAGGAAGCCCAAACCGAAATGTTTCAGGCCATTCGGTACTTCGAAAAGGACAACCTGGACACACTGGAGTTGGCATTGAATGGTGACGGCAATAACCTCGGCTTCCTGCAAATTATTGACGATTACAAGTGGACACCCGCGGCCAACCTGGCGAATTTCTATGCGGGGGCGGCTTACCTGAAACAGGGAAAATTTCCCTTGGCCATTTTCCACCTCAAAGATTTTGAATCGAACGACTTGCTGGTGCAGGCCCGTGCCTACAGCCTGATTGGCGATGCCTATATGGAGCAAAAGGATTATGCGAATGCCGCCAGTTATTACGACAAGGCCAGTTCGTATAAGCCAAATAAGTTTTTCACTCCGCAATACCTGATGAAAGCGGCCCTGGCGTACGAGTTGCTTCAGGACACCGTGAAGGCCAAGGCCGCTTATCAGCGCATAATCGATGAATATTGGGATAGCGCGGAAGTGCAAAACGCCAAGAAGTTCAAGGCTCGACTGGATAATAATTCGTAATCAATACCTTACTATATTTGAAGGGCAGCCCAACGCTGCCCTTTTTTATTGATCGCCATATGCCGGGACAATTAAAATCAACCACAGGGGCCAAAGCCCGAAAAATTTCAAACAAGAAGTTCGGAATTGTAGTGGCCGAATGGAACGAGGAAATTACCGAAGCCTTGTACCAAGGGGCGTGGAATGCCCTTATTGAAATGGGCGCCAGTAAACGCAACATATCGCGCGTAAACGTGCCGGGCAGTTTCGAACTTCCCTTGGGCGCACAACGGCTGGCCGAACAAAAAAAGGTTGATGCCGTCATTTGCCTGGGTTGCGTCATTCAGGGCGACACACCACACTTTGATTACATCTGTCAGGCAACCAGCTATGGCATCATGAAAGTGGGTTTAAAAACCGGAAAGCCCGTTGTGTTTGGCGTGCTTACCACGCTCAACACACAACAGGCTCTCGATCGGGCTGGCGGCAAACTCGGCAACAAAGGCGAAGAAGCCGCGGTGACAGCTGTGGCTATGCTTTAATCCCGGAATTGTCATTAGGAAAAAGTTCTACTGGCGGCCATTAGAGAAAACATGTGAAAAAGATTTGATAATCAACATTTTAAGTTGTGCAAAGAGTCCATAAATTCGGTCAGATTTTCTGACAAAGTCTATGGACTATACAATC
>Ga0209972_10000466_pt1 | contig 39517 bp, 38 predicted proteins | sample NOAtaG_7_FD_187302 | JGI IMG/M metagenome (GOLD analysis project Ga0209972, IMG submission 187302) | Freshwater lake microbial communities from Lake Erie, under a cyanobacterial bloom - NOAA_Erie_Diel1S_2200h metaG (SPAdes) (version 2) | ecosystem: Environmental > Aquatic > Freshwater > Lake ...
CCTCGACGTCGTGCGCGAGGTGGCGGCAGAGGCGGGGAGTACACCGGCGCGCGTCTCGCTGGCGTGGCTGCGCGACCGACCCGGGGTCACCTCGATCCTGGTCGGCGCCACTCGCCCGGAGCAACTCAGCGAGAATCTGGCAGCCCTGTCGCTCTCGCTGACCGACGAGCAGCGCACCCGGCTCGACACGGTCAGCGCACTGCCCCAGGCTCACCCGTACGCCCTCTTCGGGCCCACCATGCAAGCCATGTTGACCGGTGGCGTGACGGTCCGCGGCTTCGACGGGCGCTGAGTCCGGGTCGGTCACCGCGCTGGTGCGCACGTCGGCGTCGGGGACCGGCGCGGCCGCTACCGCCCGTCAGCACCCACTCCACGCGCTCGTCCACCGGCGTTCCCAGCCCTGAGCCGTTCGCACGAGGAGCTCGAAGCGCGCCCCCTTGGCGCTCTCGCGCTGGAGGACGACGATCGGCGGGTCGGCGCCGAGCTGCAGGGCACCAGCGAAGTCGCTCGACTCGATCGACTCCTCGACTCCGTCGGTGCGCACGAACCAGCCGGCACGCCATGGCGTCGCCGTCCCGGAATCGCGCTCGGCGACGAGTGCAATGCGTTCCTCGAGGGGCGTCGCCTCCTGCCCGACGCGGCGGACGATCTCCGCGACGACCACCTCGCGGGTCGGGACGCCGGAGACGCGCACGGCGGTGCGCACAGCGGTGCGCACGAGCATCGGCAGCCCGCGAAACGACGGATTCGAGTCGCCGGGGAGACCCGACGCGAGCCGGGCCAGCTCGACGACGAGTCGTGCGGAGTCCCGGCCCCCCATCGCCGTGACGTCGAGACTGGCCATGGGGACGGCGATCCCCGTGCGGGCCGCGAGTGACCAAGGGCCGACCGCTGCGTTCGTCGGCAGCTGCAGTCGCGCCATCGGCCAGGCGACGCACTCGGTGGTGTCGGCGCGCTCGACGGCGACGATCGTGGCCTCGCCGACACGCCCCGTCGCCCCGAACAGCTCGACGCGCGACCCGCGCACGGCCGCGAAGGCCTCGGCCTCGTTGGGCGCATCTGGGAGGAGCAGGACGCCGCTGCGCACGGAGCCGCCGGGAGTGCCGACGACCAGCAGGCCGCCCAGCGCCGAGGGCCAGGACGCCAGCGCCGGATCCACCGCGCCGGCAGCCGCGGCTGCCGGGGACGCATCCGGGGCCCTATCGTTGGGAGTCTGACGGCCGGCCTCGCCGCTGCACGCCGCAACGGCGAGGCCGACGCTCCACGCGAGGTGGCGCCAAACGCGCCGGCGGCGGTCGCACACGCCGTACAATCTGCCGCGCGGGACGCCCGCGCGCACGTTCCGGCCCGAGACCATGTCCCGCCCCCCGCTGTTGAGCCGCCTCGGCCTCGCCACCCCCGCGCAACGCGCGTGGGCGATGTACGACTGGGCACTGTCCGCCGCCCAGACGACGCTCATGACGGCGGTCTTCCCGATCTACTTCGTGAAGGTCGCGGGGGCCGACCTGCCCCCCGCCAAGGCGACGCAGGCGCTGGCGACGGCGAGCACCCTGTACCTGATCGTCACCGCGGTGCTCTCCCCGGTGCTCGGGGCGGTGGCCGACGTCACCGCGACGCGGAAGCGCCAGTTGCTGGCGTGCACGGTGCTGGGGGTGACCGCGTCCGCGGGGATGTTCCTGATCGGCCGGGGGGATCTGACGCTCGCGTTCTGGCTGTTCGTGGCGGCGATGATCGGGGCTGTCGGGGCGACGGTGTTCTACGAGTCGCTGCTGCCGCACGTGGCGTCGGGTGACGAGGTGGACCGCGTGAGCACCGCCGGCTACGCGTTGGGCTACGTGGGGGGCGGAGTGCTGCTGGCGCTGCAGTTGGCGTGGATCCAGAAGCCGGCGCTGTTCGGCTTGCCCGAGGACAGCACGCTGCCGGCGCGGCTGGCGTTCGTGAGCGTAGCGGTGTGGTGGGCGATCTTCACGGTACCGATCCTGCGCGGCGTCCCCGAACCGCCCCGCGTGCGCGAACCGGACGAAGCCGCGGGGCAGTCGGTGTGGCGCACGACGCTCGCACGCCTTGGCGAGACGCTGCGGTCGCTCCGCCAGTACCGGCAGGCGGGGCTGATGCTGCTGGCCTTCCTGATCTACAACGACGGGATCCAGACGATCATCAAGATGGCCACCGCGTACGGCACCGAGCTGGGGATCGGGCAGGGCTCGCTGATCGCGGCGATCCTGGTCGTGCAGTTCGTGGGGATCCCGTGCGCCTTCGCCTTCGGGTGGCTCGCGGGGAAGATCGGCGCGCGACCGGCGATCTATCTCGGGCTGGTCGTGTACACGGTCGCGAGCGTGCTGGGCTACTGGATGCGCGACGCGGGCGACTTCCTGCGGCTCGCGGTGCTGGTGGGGCTCGTGCAGGGCGGCACCCAGGCCCTCTCGCGCTCGCTGTTCGCGAGCATGGTGCCGGCGCACAAGAGCGGCGAGTTCTTCGGCTTCTACAGCGTCTTCGAGAAGTTCGCGGGGATCTTCGGGCCGCTGCTCTTCGCGGTGGCGATCGAAATGACCGGATCGAGCCGCAACTCGATCCTCAGTGTGATCGCGTTCTTCGTCGTCGGCGGGGTGCTGCTGGCGTTCGTGGACCCGGCAGCGGGGCGGGCCGAGGCGCAGGCGGCGGACGCGGCGCTGGTCCCGGGGAAGTAGGGGCGCGAATCGGCACGTGACCGCATGCGGGGGGCCGCCCGGCAGCCGGCCCACCGGGGTCACCCCCCACCCTTCCCGTCGGGACGCGGGGGGAGGTACCGCCCCACGAGATCCCAATGCCACGCATCCCGCCGCTCGCCCGTATCGGGATCCTTGAGCGGCTTGAACTGCAGCCGGTAGAGCGGCAACCCTGCGGCACGGCCGTAGGCCTCGAGGGCGGCGCGATCGGTGCTCACGAGGTGCGCCATGGGGGTCCCGCGCCACACGTGGCGGTGCAGCCAGAGGCCGCCCGCCATCGCGTGCCGCATCCCGTCGCCGCGCTTGGCGAATTCGCGCCACGCAAGATGGTTCCCGTTCTGATCCACGATCGCGCCTACTTCGCGTCCACCCAGTTGGGCCCGGACCCGAGCTCGACGAGCAAGGGCACCGAGAGCGTCGCGGCCCCCTCCATCTCGGTCTTCACCAGCGTCGACAGCCGATCGAGCTCGCCCGGTGGCGCCTCGAAGACGAGTTCGTCGTGCACCTGCAGCAGCATCTTCGCCGCGAAGCCCTCGTCGGCGAGTCGGCGGTGGAGGCGGATCATCGCGACCTTGATGAGGTCCGCGGCGGAGCCCTGGATCGGGGCGTTCTGCGCGACGCGCTCGCCGAAGGCGCGGATGTTGAAGTTCTTGTCCGTGAGCTCGGGGATGTAGCGGCGGCGGCCGAAGATGGTCTCGACGTAGCCGCGGCCCTTCGCCTGCTCGACCATGCCGTCGAGGAAGGCGCGGACGCCGGCGAAGCGCTCGAAGTACGTCGTGATGAACTGCTTCGCCTCGACGTGCTCGATGCGGAGCTGCCGGGAGAGCGCGTGCGCCCCCTGCCCGTAGATCGTCGCGAAGTTGATCGTCTTCGCGCGCGCGCGCATCTCCGCGGTCACGTCGGCGAGCGGGACGCCGAAGATGATCGCGGCGGTCTGCCGGTGGATGTCGCCGCCGGCGCGGAACGCCTCGACGAACGCCGGGTCGCCGGAGAGGTGGGCGAGCAGGCGCAGTTCGATCTGCGAGTAGTCGGCGGTGAGGAAGACCCAGCCCGACCGCGGCACGAAGCCGCGCCGGATCTCGCGCCCGAGTTCCGAGCGCACGGGGATGTTCTGCAGGTTCGGGTCGCTCGACGCCAGGCGACCCGTCGCCGAGCCGGTCTGGTTGAACGACGTGTGCAGCCGGCCCGTGCGCGGGTGGACCATGCGCGGCAGCGCGTCGAGGTAGGTGCTCTCGAGCTTCGCCACCTCGCGGTACTCCATGAGGCGGATCGGCAGCTCGTGCCCCATCGCCGCGAGTTCCTCGAGCACGCTGGCGTCGGTCGAGGCGCCGGTGGCGGTCTTCTTGAGCACCGGGAGCCCGAGCTTCTCGAAGAGGATCCGGCGCAGCTGCGGCGTCGAGTTGACGTTGAAGACCTCACCGGCCGCCTCGTGCAGCGCCGCCTCGAGCCGCGTGCGCTCGGCCGCGAAGCGCGCCTTGAGCTGCGCGAACCACGCGAGGTCGATCGCGATCCCCTCCCACTCCATGTCGGCGAGCACCTGCACGAGCGGCATCTCGACGTCGCGGAAGAGCGCGGCCTGTGCCCCGAGCGTCGGCACCAGCCGGTCGGCGAGCCGCCGGGTCATGTCGGCGTCCTCGCACGAGTACGCCGCCGCCTCGCGCACCGGCACCACGTCGAAGCCCAGCTGCCCCTTGCCCTTCCCGACGAGTTGCTCGTACGTCGTCATCTCGTGGCCGAGCAGCTCGAGGGCCAGCAGGTCGAGCCCGTGCGAGCGCCGCCCCGGATCGAGCACGTACGACGCGAGCATCGTATCCACCGCCAAGCCGCGCAGGCGCACCCCTGCGCCGCGCAGCACGAGCAGGTCGTACTTCGCGTTCTGCCCGATCTTCGCCACTGCCGGATCGTCGAGCAGTGCCCGCAGCGGTGCCAGCGCGTCGCCCAGCAGGGGCGGCAGGTTCACCGGATCCGGCGCTCCCGCCGCCAAGGCGCGCGCCGCGATCGAGTCGCCGGTGACGGTGGCCCCCAGCAGGTCGCCCTGGCCGCCCTGCGGCACGCGGTGCGCCAAGGGGAGGTACCACGCCTCCCCGGCCTCGGCGGCGATGGAGATCCCCACCAGCGTCGCGCGAAGCGGGTCCACCGCCACGGGAGCGTCGGGATCCGTGACCGTCTCGGTATCCACCGCGATCGTCCCGACGGCGCGGCACCGCGCCACGAGCGCCGCGACCGCCTCGACGGTATCGGCGACGACGTACTGCGCGACCGGATCGGTCGCGGTGGCCGGCGGCGCCTCGGACGGGCCGGCGGTGGCGGCGGCGGTGACCGCAGCGGCGGTGGCAGCGGCGGTGGCCGCGGCGCCGCCGCCGGCGGCCGGACTCGCGTCCTTGGGAAGCCGCGCGAGCAACGACGCGAACTCCAACTCGACGTAGAGCTGCTTGAGCGTCGGCAGGTCGGGCGGGTCGAGCGTGAGCGCCGAGACATCGAGCGTGACCGGCACGTCGCGCTTGGCCTTCGCCAGCGAATACGAGAGCCGCGCCTCCGCCTCGGCGGCCCGCAGCGCCTTCTGCGCGCGCGGCGGTGTCACCTCGTCGAGGTGCGCATAGATGGCGTCGAGCGATCCCCACTGTGCGAGCAGGGCGGCGGCTCCCTTCTCGCCGATCCCCGCGACGCCGGGCACGTTGTCCGAGGCATCGCCGACGAGGGCGAGGAAGTCCACGACCTGATGTGGCGGCACCCCCAGCCGTTCGTGCGCCGTCTCGACGTCGTACCACTTCTCGGTGGTCGCCCCCGGCCGGCCGTGGTAGGGATTGAGGATCCAGACGCCGGGCCGCACGAGCTGCACCAGGTCCTTGTCCGGCGAGACGACGACAACGTTGAGGCCCGCCGCGACCGCCTCGTCGGTGAGCGTGGCGATGACGTCGTCGGCCTCGTAGCCGGGAACCTCGAGCAGCGGAATCCGCTGTGCCGCGAGCAGCGCCTCGACCCGCTCGACCCCGCGGTCGAAGTCCTGCTGCGCGGCCTCCTCGAGCGCCACGCGGTTCGCCTTGTAGTCGGCGTATTCCGTCTCGCGAGCCGACATTCCCGCGTCGTGCACCCAGCCGAGGTATTCGGGGTGGTGCACCCGCAGCAGCCGGTCGAGGAAGTTGGCGATGCCCCACGGGATCGCCGTATTCTCGCCGCGGCGCGTGGTGAGGGGCCGGTTGCCCGCCGCGTGGAAGGCCCGGTACACGAGCGCGTAGCCATCGACGAGGAACAGCCGCGGCGCCGGCGGCAGCGTGACGTCCATGACGCCCAAGCATAACGCCCGACAACGGCGGCGTCGGGGCGGGCGGGCGACGCGTTCGGCCGGACGGTGGAGGGGGAGACACCGTCCGGGTCCTGCCGTCGTGAATCAGCCGACCCGCTTCACCTTCGTGGCGCTCATTCCCTTGTCGCCAAGGCGGACCTCGAATTCGACGTCGCAGCCTTCGGGGAGGGTCTTGAAGCCCTCCATCTCGATCTGCGTGTAGTGGACGAAGATGTCCGGTCCCCCGTCGGGTCCGCTGATGAAGCCGTACCCCTTGGCGTCATTGAACCACTTCACCTTGCCGACGCTTGCCATGGCATTCCCCTCCCGCATCCAGTGCTTCGCGTCCGTACGGAACGCGATCCGTCGCGGCCGGATTGACCGCCAATAAGGGATACGGTGGGTCGGCTTATTTTGTCAATGAGTTAGCGCAATAATGAGAATACCTGTGAGTGCGACCCCCCCGGCCGTCCGCAGGTTGTCGTCGAGCGGACCCGCCGGGGCTTCGGACAGGGCCCCCGCGAGCCCGAGCCCGAGGGCCGTCATGGGGGACCAGTTTGCGAGTCCCCAGGCCCCGGCCGCCGTCATGGACAGCAGGGCGACCGAGCCCTCGAGGGACTTGCCGCTGGCCCAGCGGTGGCGGCCGACCAGCCGGCCGATGGTCCCGGCCGCCCCATCACCGGCCGACACGGCCCACATGGCCGCGACGGCCACGGACGGCGGCGTCAGGAGACAGACGAGGAAGAAGGCGGCAAAGAGCCAGGTGGCGCCGGCCACGCCACCGCCGGCCTCGTGCGTCCGCAGCAGGGGACCGGCGAGGCGGTCGAACCGTTCGCGCACGGCGGGAGACCAGCGACGGGCGAGTTCCACGGCGATCGCCGTCGCGAGGAGGGCTCCCGTGAGACCCACCATCACGGGACGCCGGATCCCGGCGGCGTACGCCACGGGGAGGACGGTGGTGGCCCCGTGGATCGCCTTGCGCTGCAACTCCCGCCGCACGGTCAGGGCGGGGGAGTCGGCGGTCATGTCCCGTTCCGATCCTGGAGCGCGCGGGCGAGGGCCTGGAAGTCCCCCTGACTCTGGACCGACAGGCGCCAGCGGCCGAAGCCCGTCTGGTCGATGAACACCAGCGTGACGCGCCGGGAGGGATAGTCCCACACGAGCGCGCGACCGCGCGACCCGACGTCCAGGGGATTCGTCTCGCGCACCAGCTCGGGCTCGCCGAGGGTGATGAAGACCATGCCGCGGTCGGTGAGCCAGCCCTGCTGCCCCTCGTCCCGGAAGCGCGCATTGGCGGCCTGGATGCGCTGGAAGTACTGGCGCAGCCCTTCGTGCTCGGGCGTCGCCGGCGTCGGATCGGTGGAGGCCACGAAGCGCGCCCAGGCCTCGGCCCGCTGCTCTGCGGCCACCTCGCGCAGCGCACGCAGGCGGGTCGGGGACGCGAAGTAGCGCAGGTAGCTCAGCATCTGCTCGAACGAGGCGACGGGCAGGTCGTCACCGAACGAGACGAACACGGGCACCGTGGTCGTGTCGTCGGGGGCGTCGGAGCGGGAGAACCCGATCGTCGTCACCCCGATCCCGAGCCGGCGCACCGGCACCGCGAAGATCCCGCTGAAGAGGCCGGGGCCGCGGCGCACGAGCGGCAGGGAGTCGACGAAAAGGGTGGCACCCTCGGTCTCGACGCGAGCGCGCAAGGTGACGCGCTCGGCGGCACCGTAGGCCTCGAGGTAAACGGGCACGACGGAGTCGCGGCCGAAGACCACCGTCGAGCGGGGCGACGGCACCAGGCGCGGCAGGGAATCGAGACTCGGCCGCAGACTGGCCTGATAGAACGGCACGGGGCTGCCGAGGGCACTGCGGCCGGTGAGCGTCGGGACGGTGAGCGGGCGCGACGCCGTGCCCACCCGCCCGGAGCCCTCGTCACGGACGGTGACGGTGAGTTCTGCCTCGCCCGGCGGCAGCGCCAGCAACTGCTCGAAGATCACGCTCTCGTCGGTGCGACCGGTCTCCTTGAACGAGGTGACCCGGACCGTCTCCGTGGTGGTGACGCGGGCCAGTGGCGCGTCCCCGCGCCGCGCCTCGAGGGTCACGGAGTAGTTCGCCACGTAGCGATCACCCTCTCGGGTGAACCCGAGGGAGCGGTTGCCCAGCGACAGGGTGACCAGCGCGAGGGTGCTGTCGGCGCTGCGCCCCCCGAGAAAGGCAACGCTGCCCACGAACGGCATCGGGAACCCGGAGGCCAGCAGCCCCAGCTGTCGGTACAGGGCGACGACGTCGAAGGTCGAGAGGTCGGCGCCGGCAGGCACGCCGGGGGCGACGCCGGAACGGCCAGCGGGGGTCGGCGCGGGGGTAGGCGCCGGGGTGCCACGGGAGCAGGCCGTGACAGCGAGGAGTAGGGCGGCCAGGCGGCGAGCCGGGCGGGAGCGTCGAATCGACATCACGGACCAGAAAGACCGGCGGGGACTTGCGCGCCTTCGATTCTACACCGCTACCCCGTCGGCCGCTCGCTTGTGCCTCTCGGTCGGCGGCCGTTAGCTTCGACGCGTGGCGCGAGACCCCCTGATCGGCACGACCCTCAACGGGTACACGATCCTCGAGTCGGTCGGGGAAGGTGGCACATCCGCCGTTTACCGCGCGACGCACCCGCAGCACGGCACGGTGGCCCTCAAGGTGCTGCGGGAGAAGCTGCGCCAGGACCGCACCGCCATCGCGCGATTCGTGCGCGAGGCGACATACGGGCTGCAGATTTCACACCACAACGCCGTACGCACGATCGAACAGGGCGAGGGGCCGGGTGGCCTGCAGTACCTCGCCCTCGAGTGGGCCACGGGCGAGCTGCTCGAGAAGTACGCCAAGCGTGTCGGGCCGATGCCGCCCGACGAGGTGGCGACGATCATCTCGCAGATCGCCGCGGCGGTCGCCGTGATCCACGCCCGTGGCATCGTCCACCGCGATCTGAAGCCGGACAACGCGATGTACGATGCGGCTACGCGCCACGTGAAGCTGCTCGATTACGGCATCGCGGTCGCGACGGACACCGCCCCGAACGAACGGCTGACGCGCGCCGGCTTCTTCGTGGGGACGTTGCTGTACGTGGCACCGGAGGCGCTGTCGGGGGAGCTCCCGGGGCCCGCCGCCGACCAGTATTCGCTCGCCACGATCGCCTACTACCTCCTCACCGGCGTGCTGCCCTACGGGGCCAAGGCCCCGCGGGAGATGTTCACGATGCTGCTGTCGCAGCCCCCCACGCCGCTGAATCAGGCGAAGCCGGGGCTCCGATTCCCCGCGCCGATCGAGCAGGTCGTGATGAGGGGGCTCGCGCGGCTGCCGGGTGACCGCTACCCCGACATCGAGACCTTCGCCCGCGAGCTCGCATCCGCCTTGGCGCAGGGCGAGGCACCGTCACCGGTGCCCGGGCTGCCCGACGCCGAAGGCAGCGGCCTCTTCTCGAAGGTGCGAGGCCTCTTCGGCGGCAAGAAGTGACGACCGATCCGCAACGCCGGCTCGTAGCGCTCCTGGCGCGCGAGTCGGCGAGGACCGGTGACTTCGTGCTCGCCTCGGGACGGCGATCGTCCCTGTACATCGACGCGCGACGCACCACGATGCATCCCGAGGGCCTGACGCTCGTCGGGCCATTGGGATTGGCTGTCTGCTCGGCATGGGGAGCGTCGAGCGTCGGCGGCCTCACGCTGGGGGCAGACCCGATCGCCTACGCGATCGCGTACGCCAGCCAACTGGCCGGAACACCGGTCCGTGCGTTCACCGTGCGGAAGGAGGCGAAGCAGCACGGGACCGGCCAGCTGATCGAGGGCCAGTTCCGGCCCGGGGATGCCGTCGTGGTGGTCGAGGACGTGATCACCACCGGGGGATCGGCGCGCAAGGCCGTGGCCGCCGTGCGCGCCGCCGGCGGTGAGGTCCTGGGCGTGCTGGCGGTCGTGGATCGGGAAGAGGGCGGCCGCGAAGCCCTGGAACAGGACGGGCTCCGCGTCCATGCCCTCGTTCCCGCCCGAGAGATCCTGGCCGCCCTCACGTAGCGACCGGGTCGCCCGTCTCAGGCCGCCCGTCTCAGGCCGCCCGTCTCAGGCCGCCCGTCGGTCGTCCGTCGCCGGCCGCCGTCGCGGCGGCGCATGCGGGACTCCGCCGAACGGCCGGAGCGAGCACAACGTCGTCGCGAACGGGGTGACGAGCTGCGCCCGGAAGTGGGCCAGCATGGTGTCGAGGCCCTCCGTCCCCCGAAACTCCCAGGCCGTCCGCCCCGTCCAGCGCCGGATGTGGCGATTGAAGCACTGCGGCGAGGTGTACCCCAGCCGATAGGCGACCTGCGCGATGGAGAGCCCGGGGTTCTCGAGCAGCGCAGCCGCGCGGACGAGCCGCGTCATGGCGAGGAACCGTTTGGGCGTCGGCACCCCCGCGCGGAAGAACCGCGAGGTCAGCGACGAGGCGCGCACCCCGAGCTGACGAGCCAGATCGCGGACGGTGGGCACCTCGCCGCTGCCATAGATCAGGGTGTCGAAGAACCGGCGCAGGTCGGGATGCATGGTGGGCAGCGCGTCGCGCAACATCGCTGCGAGGCGGCGATCGGCGTGCGCCTGCCGCTGCTGTGCCAGCAGGAGCCGCAGTTCCTGCCAACCGGCCGGTGTCCGCACGTCCACGAGCCGCGAGACCCCGGCCTGCCCAAGGGCGAGAGCCACCGGGGCGGCGGCGGGATCCGCCGACGAGAGCAGCGCCACCGCCGGCACGCGCGGAAACTCGCGCACCAGTCGCGCCAGGGACTGTGGGGTGCGATTGTCGCAACGCCCGATGCCAAGCACGACGGCATCGACGCCGCTGCTGCGCAGGTCACGCAGGATCTCGTCGAGGGTTTCGCGATGCCGCATGCGGTACGTCCCCAAGGCGATCGCGTCGAGGCGCAAGCGCTCCTCGGGACTGACGACGGTGCCGATGACCGCTGGGTCTGGGCGTGCCGGGACGGGTGCAGGCGCGGACTGACGGAGACGAACGGGCGACATGGACCGGGACCTCCTGAGTCGAGTGTGGGCCGAGCAAGAGCTGCACGAAGGCTCTGCCGCCACGATGCACTCATCGCGTCATTCGGGCGTCACAGCATCGAGCCCCGGTTTCGACTAGCTTTCCGATGACGTCATCGACCGGACGGTCGCGTCGCGCGTCGCCTCGGCGACGTGGCGCCGAGGAAAGTCCGGGCTCCATTGGGCACGCCGCCAGGTAACGCCTGGGCCCGAGGTGCGCGAGCGCCGAGGGACGGACAGGGCAACAGAGAGCAGACCGCCGTCTCCGCGAGGAGGCGGTAAGGGTGAAACGGTGGGGTAAGAGCCCACCGCGCAACCGGCAACGGAAGCGGCACGGCAACCCCCGGCGGGAGCAAGGCCAAATAAGCGGCGAGGAGCGCCCACTCCGATCAAGACGCCGCGGGTAGGCTGCTGGAGCGTCCGGGTGACCGGGCGCCGAGAGAAATGACCGTCACCCCGCGAGGGGGACAGGACCCGGCTTACAGGTCGGTGACGTCGCCGGGGGCCTCGCGGCCCCCGGCCCACGCCGGACGGCGCGCCCGGTTGGCGGTCGCGCCGGCGCCGCCGCTCAGTCGACGAGGCGCAAGGGCATCACGAGAGCGAGGAACGCCGCAGGATCCTTCCAGGCCTCCGGCTCGATCGTCGCCGCCCGCTCCGGGGCCTTCAGGGTCAACTTCACCTCATCCGTCGGGATGAAGCGCAGGACCTCGAGCAGGTACGAGGCGTTGAAGCCGATGTCGATCGGATCGCCGTCGAACCGCACCGGGATCTCGTCCTGCGCCTCGCCCAGGTCAGGGGTCTGGACGGCGAACTTCAGCATCCCGGCGTTGAACGACAGCTTGATGCGATGCGTCTGATCGCTCGCGATGACGCTCATGCGCTTGATCGCGCTGGTGAGGAGCGCTTTGTCCGCGATGCAGACCTTGTCGTTGTCCTTGGGAATCACCTGCTCGTAGTTCGGGTACGGCCCTTCGATCAGGCGCGTGAAGACCGACGTGAGTGGCGAGCGGAAGCCGAGGTGGTTCTCACCCTTGGCGATTTCGAGCTCCTCCTCGGCGGGAAAGAGCCGGCGGATCTGCTCGAGCGCCTTCGGGGGCACGATGAGGTCCTGCGATCCACCCCCCCCGTTGACCGGGAGCTCCATCTTGGCGAGCCGGTGCCCGTTCGTGGCGACCATGCGCATGCGATCGGCACGCAGCTCCCAGAGGACACCGTTGAGGATCGGCCGGCTCTCCTCGGTGGAGACAGCAAAGGCAACGTGCGAGATCAGTTGCTGGAGTTCCCCCGACTTGATCCGGAGGGCATTGGCGAACTTCACAGCCGGGAATGCCGGGAACTCGTCCTTGGGAAGGCCGAGGAGCTTGAACTTCGAGCGACCGCATTCGAGCGTGATCCGCTGGTCCCCGCTCGAGGCCACCTTCACCGGATTCGGCGGCAACTCGCGGGCGATCTCGATGAGCTTCTTGGCCGGGATCGTGATGCCCCCCGGACTGTCAACGTCAGCGGCGACCTCCGTCGCCACCGCGATGTCGAGGTCGGTACCGGAGAGCCGGATTCCCTTGTCCGTCGTCTCGACCAGGATGTTGGCGAGGACGGGGAGGGTGGTCTTCGACGGAATGCTCGCCCCGACTGCCGACAGGCCTTCCTGGAGCTTCTCGCGCGTGATCGTGAAACGCATCTGGATACTCCGCGGCCCGTCACCGGGCTCCTGTTCCTCTCATTCCCTTAGAAGGAAAGACAGGAGGATGTAGTAGCAGGCGGCGTGGAAATGTGTACGAACGGCGTAACCTACTGCACCAGCAAGGGTTGGCAACGCTCTCGAAATGTGCAATGGGGTCTTGGAAACGCGTGGGAAACCCCCGGAATACGCAACGGTGACACGCGCGAGACGGACAACCGCGGAAGGGTGTTCATGATCCGCGACTTTCCAACAGCAGGCGAAGCCGGTCGGTCCGATCCCGTATCTCCTTGTCCTCGGCCAACATCGCCTTGGCGCGGTCGAGACTGTGGATCACGGTGGAGTGGTCGCGGTTCCCGAACGCCTGCCCGATCTCCACGAGCGACGTGCCGAGCAGGTCGCGGATGAGGTACATCGCGATCTGCCGGGGCACCGTCAGGACCTTGGTACGGGTCTGCGAGCGGAGACCCTCGGGTGTCACCCCCCATTCCTTGGCCACCGCCTGCTGGATCGTGTAGGGGGTGAGCCCGGGGTCTCCGAACTGGCCGTCGGCGCCAGGGCGCAGCTTGTCGCGCAACGCCTCACGGGCGAGGTCCACCGTGATCGTCCCTCTCCGGAGCGACGCGAACGCCAGCAGCTTGATGATCGAGCCCTCGAGCTCGCGAACCGAGGCACGCACGTTTTCCGCAATGAACCGGAGCACCGCCTCGGGGATCGTGTGATTGAGGGCGTCGAGCTCGACCTTTCGCTGGAGGATGGCGATCCGGTGCTCGAGGTCGGGCATCCCGACGTCGGCGACCATACCCCACTCGAACCGCGAGACGAGGCGCGCTTCGAGGCCGGGGATCTCGTTGGGCGGCCGATCGCTGGTGAGGACGATCTGGCGCCCCGCCTCATACAAGGCGTTGAACGTGTGGAAGAACTCTTCCTGCGTCCGCTCCTTGCCGGCGATGAAGTGCACGTCGTCCACGAGCAGGACGTCGGCCTTGCGGTACTGGTTCTTGAAGCTCGCCTGGCTGCCGTTGCGCATCGCCGCGATGAGCTCGTTGACGAATTGCTCACTGGGGACGAAGGCGATGCGGAGCTCCCGCCGCCGCTGCAGCAGGGCGTGCCCGAGCGCCTGCATGAGGTGCGTCTTGCCGACCCCGGTCGGCCCGTAGATGAAGAGCGGGTTGTAGGTCTTGCCGGGCGACTCGGCGGCTCCTTGCGCAGCAGCGGCTGCGAGTTCGTTGGACTTTCCGATGACGAATGTGCTGAAAGTGTATCTGGGGTTCAGCGTGGTGTTTATGCCGCCGGTCTGCTGCTCGTCTGTTTTGACGATGTCGCCACTTGATGATGGAGCAACAAACAAATCCATCTGGTCTCGTTTTGCTCTCTCCTCGTCCACCCTGAAGATGATTCGGACAGGATGACCGATTGCCGTCGCCGCGTAGGAGGCCAGGAGGGGCGCATGCTTGGCTTCGTTCCACTCGACGGCCATCTGGTCCGGGACGGCGACCTCGATGGTGTCGTTCTCGTAGCGAAACGGCCGAGCGGGCTCGAGCCAGGTCCGGAAGGTCAGGTCGGAGATGTCGGGGCGCGCCGCGTCGAGCAGACGGGTCCAGGCTTCGGCGGCAGAAAGGGACATCTCGGTGGTGACCGGGGCGGATCTTCGGACCAGAGGGAGGGGGGCGAACCTAGGAATTGCCTGTGGAAAAGTCAACGCATGTGATGTGCCCGGCCGTGGCTTCCTTTCCCGTGAACGGCCGAGGGACTTGATCCAAGTGCCGGAGCCAGCGATACTTACGGTCTTCCATCTGACACACCCTTTCGTTCGTTTCGGAGCAGCACATGGGCAAGCCGACGTACCGGCCGCGCAACAAGCGGCGAATCGCGACGCACGGGTTTCGCGCGCGCATGGAGACCAAGTGGGGCCGCGCGACGCTCAGCCGTCGTCGCAAGAAGGGTCGGAAGCGCCTGACCGTGAAGCTGCCGAGCAAGTACGGCGGCGTCTGACGGTGCCTTGCTCGCACGTCGGCATCGGCTGACCCGGGCGAGCGACATCGCGCGTGTGCGCGCGGAGGGGAAGCGGATCCGGACGAGCCTGCTGGAGGTCCGGGTCGCCGCTTCCCCTCGTAGCATTCCGCGGGTCGCGGTGGTGGTCGGGAAGCACGGGCACGGCTCGGTGGAGCGCAACCGGCTCAAGCGGCGGGTCCGCGAGCTGGTGCGCACGCGGATCCTTGCTGGCCTTGGCGCTACCGATTCGGTCTGGCGCCCGGCACCTGCGGCTTACGAGGCGACGTTCGCCCTGCTGGAGGCCCAGGTGCTGTCCCTGGGCCGGACGCTCGGCGCGATTCCTCTGGAGGGCTGATGCGGCATGTCCTGATCTGGCTGGTCCGGCTGTATCAAGTGGGGCTCTCCCCGCTGCTGGGCCCGTCGTGCCGCTACCTTCCCACCTGTTCCTCGTACGCCATCGAGGCGCTCGACACGTACGGCGCTTGGCGCGGCGGCTGGATGGCGCTGCGGCGCATCGGCCGCTGCCACCCGTTTCGAGCGGGTGGATTCGATCCTGTTCCCTGACGAACGGCACGCGTGATGGATAGGCGGTTGATTCTGGCGTTGACGCTCGGCGTCGGCGTGATCCTGCTCTCGAACGTCCTATTCCCGCCGCCGCCCGCGCCGGTGGCGAAGGGCGCACCGTCCGTGACGGCCCCGGGGATTCCGGCACCGACCTCGCCGAGCGGTGGCGGGCAGCCGACTGCCGCGCCGCCGGCCGGGGCGGTGCCGGCTCCGGCGGGCGCCGCCGCCGCACCGGCGGCGACGCCCGCGTCTGTGGCGGCGGCCCCGGCGGAGACGCTGGTCGTCACGACGCCCAAGGCGACGTATCGGCTCAGCACCTACGGGGCGACGATCGTCGGGGCGACGATGAACGACTTCGCCTCGCTGACGAGCGGGGCGAGGGCCGACGCCTCGACGCCGCGCGTGGAACTGGTGCGGCCGCGCGAGACGCTGTTCACCTATGGCGTCGTGGTCCCCGGGGACACACTGTCGCTCGTGGGGGTGCCGTTCGCGGCGACCCGGACGAGCGACGCGGTGGGCGAGACGATCACCTTCACCGGGACGGCGGGCAGCGGCGCGACTGCGGCGACGGTGACGATCGCCTATACCTTCGCGCGCGACACCGCCAAGGCGTACCGGGCGCTGGTGCGTGCGAGCGTGGCGGGTGTCGCGGGGACTCCCTACCTGCTCGTGGGGATGCCGGCCGGGCTCTCGCTGACCGAGTCGGACCCGTCCGAGGCGGCCAATCACACGGCGTATGCGTGGCACCGCAAGGGTGGCGACGCGAGCATCCTGCCGTTCGGCAAGCTCGACCCGGGTGAGACGCGCCTCGAGCCCGGACCGCACACGTGGGTCGTGGCGAAGTCGAAGTACTTCGTCGTCGGCGTGCTGGGGATGAGCGAGGCCGAGACGCCGTTCGAGGAAGTGCACTTTGCCGGCGGGGTGCGCACGGAGAAGGCGGCGCTCAACGGCGTGGCCAGCGTCGTCACCTCGCTCAAGGGCGGCAACGCGGCATGGGAGCTCTTCCTCGGGCCGCAGGAATGGAAGCGGCTGCTGGCAATGGGGCGCGACTTCGAGAACTCGAACCCCTACGGGGGCTGGCTGCAGGGGGTCGTGCAGCCGTTCGCGACCATCGTCATGCGGATCCTCCTGTGGATGAAGCAGACGACGCAGCTGAACTACGGGTGGGTGCTGGTGATCTTCGGCCTCGCGGTGCGGCTGGTGCTGTGGCCGCTCAACCAGAGCGCGATGCGCACGAGCATCCGGATGCAGCGCATCTCGCCGGAGCTGCAGGCGGTGCAGGCGAAGTTCAAGAGCGACCCGCAGAAGATGCAGGCCGAGGTCATGAAGGTCTACGCGGCGCACGGACTGTCCCCGTTCAGCGCGTTCTCGGGCTGCCTGCCGATGCTGCTGCCGTTGCCGGTGCTGTTCGCGCTCTTCTTCGTGTTCCAGAACACGATCGAGTTCCGTGGCGTCAGCTTCCTGTGGCTGCCGGACATCTCGATGAAGGACCCGCTCTACGTCATCCCCCTCGCGATGGGGGCGACGATGTACCTGCTGAGCTGGATCGGGATGCGCAATGCGCCGCCGAACCCGCAGGCGAAGCTGATGAGCTGGCTGTTCCCCGTGATGATGACGTTCCTGTTCCTGAACTTCGCGAGCGGGCTCAACCTGTACTACACGGTGCAGAACCTGGCGGCACTGCCGCAGCAGTGGCTGCTCGCCAACGAGCGGGGCAAGGAGCAGGCGCGGGTGAAGGGCTAGCGTCACGTCCGGGCGGCGACGCCGGGATCCGCCCCCGACGGGCCTGAGGAACGAAGGGGCACGGAGCGAGGACATGGGTACCCGGATACCACATGACTTCCTCCGTGCCCCTCCGTTGTCTCCAGCCGTGCGGCTCGTGCCCGTGCGGCTCGTGCCCGTGCGGCTCGTGCCTGTGCGGCTCGTGCCCGTGCGGCTCGTGCCTGTGCGGCTCGTGCCTGTGCGGCTCGTGCCCGTGCGACGACGTCAGGCGGTTGCGAGGCGCGTCCCCAAGGCCGTGAGTTCCTCCGCCGGGGCGCGGACGGCCCACGCCAGGCCCTTCTGCTGCACGGCAGCGTCCACCATGCGCGCGCCAAGGAAGTAACCGGCACGCTCGGGCAGCACGAGGCGGTCCACCGTGCGCGCCTGGTCGGACATGCCGCCGGACAGCCACCGGAGCCGGAGGCCGAGCGCGGACCGGTCGAGATCCTCGGCGGCGAAGCGTTCGAGCTGGCCTTCGAGCTCGCGGACCCGCGCGTACTGCCGGCGCCCGTAGCCGAAGTACTCCCAGGCCGCGTGGCCCGGCGAGATCTGGCGGGAGACGTGGATGGCGAGCCCCTCGTTGACGAGGTGCTCGCGCAGCGGGATCCGGCGGCCGGTGTCCCAGTAGCTGTAGAAGCCCCCCGCGTGCTCGACGGCGCGCTTCATGGAGGACTGGGAGGCCGGGCTGGTGTAGCGAACGGCATGGGCGATCTCGTGCGCGAGCCACATCGGGATCAGCTCGGGATCGAGGCCCAGCCCCTGCGTGTCGGGATTCGCGACGCTCGTGAAGTGCTCGAGGCAGACGAAGGCCGTTCCCCGCCCGTCGACGACGAGCTCGCCGGCGTTCGCGGCACCGACGCCGACCATGAGCACCACGTCCACGATCGCGTCACTCTCGAGCAGGATCGAGCAGAGCTCCTCGGTGCGGCGAGCGAGCGTGACCACGTCCGTGCGCTCGAGCATGCCGCGCAGGTCCGAGCGATCGGCCATGACCGTCGCGCGCGCGACCTCGGTGAAGTGCGGCCCGTCGGGGTCGAGGACGTAGTTGTGCCAGTAGGCCTCGAGGAGCCGACGGTGGGTGTCGTAGTAGCGGCGGTAGGCGGCGACGCGGTCGGTGCTGTTGAGGACGGCAAAGAAGTCCGGCAGCAGGTTGATCAGCATTCGCGACCTGTGGAGTACGACAACGGCGGCTACCCGACCGAGCGGAAGATAGGACACCACGTGAAACCGAGCAATAGGACTGTGCAGAAGATCGCAGTGTTCTTCCACATCCGGACCGTGGACGGGCCTTTGCCGCCGAGGAGGCGCTGTCCCGCCCCGCCCGCCGTGCGGGCCGTTGGGGCTCAGCGCGTGCCGAAGAGCCGGTCGCCGGCGTCGCCCAGGCCGGGCACGATGTATCCGTTGACGTTGAGCTCGCGATCGAGCGCTGCGGTGAAGACGCGCACGTCGGGGTGATCGGCGGCGAGGCGTCCGACCCCCTCGGGGGCCGCGACGAGGCACAAGAGCCGGATGCGGGTCGCGCCGGCGGCCTTGAGGGACGCCACCGCCGCGCTTGCCGATCCGCCGGTGGCGAGCATCGGGTCGAGCAGGAAGAACTCGCGCATCGGTGCGTCGCCGGGGACGCGGAAGTAGTAGTCCACCGGCGCGAGGGTGTCGTGGTCGCGGTAGAGGCCGATGTGCCCGACGCGCGCCGAGGGCACGAGCCGCAGCACGCCCTCGACCATGCCGAGCCCGGCGCGAAGCACGGGGACGAGCACGAGCTTCTTGCCGGCCACCTTGTGCCCGGTCATGGCCTCGAGGGGCGTGTCCACGGTCACCGGCTCGAGGACAAGGTCGCGCGTGGCCTCGTACGCGACGAGGGTCGCGACTTCCTCGACGAGTTCCTTGAACTGCTTCGTCGGCGTGGTCCGGGCGCGCAGCAGCGCGAGCTTGTGCTGCACCAGCGGGTGCTCGACGACCGTGAGCGTGGGGAGCGCGGGGGTTGTGGGCACAGCCGACACGCTACAGCGTTCGCCGCGATGACGGAATACCAGGCGGTGATTCTGCGCGTGACGCGACATCCGCGCGAGGACGAGGAGGCGCTGACCGACCTCCTCAACGAACGCAGCCGATCCGGCTGGATGTTGGCAACCCTTGCCCACGGGGACGACCGGCTGACGGTCGTGTTCGCGCGGGCCGGCGCGCCGGGCTGAGGGGCGCGTGGCCACCGATCCGGCCCTGACGCTGCAGTTTCAGGGAGCGGCCCGGGAGGTGACCGGGTCGTGCCATCTGGTGCGCGCCGGTGCGACCACCGTGGCGCTCGACTGCGGGCTGTTCCAGGGCCGCCGCGCCGAGTCGCGCGCGAAGAACGAGCGGCTGCCGTGCGCCGTCGAGGCGCTGTCGGCCGTGGTCCTCAGCCACGCCCACATCGACCACGCGGGCCGGCTGCCGTTCCTCGCGGCGCAGGGATGGCGCGGCGACATCGTGACGACGGCAGCCACGCGCGACCTCTGCGGGATCATGCTGCGCGACTCGGCGCACATCCAGCTCAAGGACGCCGAGTACCTCGAGCGTCGCGGCCGGCCGCACGCCGAGCCGCTCTACGGTCCCGAGGCGGTGGACCGGACGATGGACTGCATGATCGGGGTGCCGTTGGGGCGGCCGCACCCCGTCCTGCCGGGCTGGCGGGCCACGTTCCACGAGGCGGGCCACATCCTCGGCTCGGCGTCGGTGGCGCTCGACGTGGAGACGCCCCGCGGCGGGCGGCGCGTCGTCTTCAGCGGGGACATCGGCCGCTGGGGGATGGACATCATCCGCGATCCCGAGCCGCCCGACGGCGCCGACGTGATCATCATGGAGAGCACGTACGGTGATCGCACGCACGCGACGATCGCAGACGCCCGGGCGCGACTGGCGGCGATCGTGCGCGAGACGGCGGCCAAGGGGGGCCGGGTGTTGATTCCGGCGTTCGCGGTGGGCCGCACGCAGGAGCTGCTGTACGACCTGCACGGGCTGTTCCGCGAGGGGGCCATCCCGCGGATCCCGATCGCGGTGGACTCGCCGCTGGCGATCGACGCGACGGGCATCTTCGAGGCCAACCGCGAGCTCTTCGACCGGAGCGAGCCGCTGCTGCAGGCGCTGCAGAACCCGTTCGCGTTCGAGCAGGTGCACTACACCCGCACCGTCGAGCAGTCGAAGGCGCTGACCGCCGGTCGCGGGCCGGCGGTGATCATCGCGGCGAGCGGGATGTGCGAGTCGGGCCGGATCCTGCACCACCTGCTGCACGGTGCCTCGGACCCGCGGAACACGATCCTGATCTGCGGTTTCCAGGCGGAGCACACGCTCGGCCGGCGCATCGTCGAGCGGCGGGAGCAGCTGCGCATCCTCGGCGAGGACGTCGCGCTGCGCGCGCGGGTCGAGGTGCTCGACGGCTACTCGGCCCACGCTGATCGGCTCGACCTGCGGCGATGGCTGGACGCCGTGCGGGAGCGGAGCCCGCGGTTGCAGCGGGTCTGCCTGGTGCACGGAGAACCGCCGGCGATGGACGCCTTGGCGGCGACGCTGCGCGACGCCGGGCTCGCCGTCTCGACGCCGGCACCGGGCGAGATCATCCCGGTCGCCTGATCCCGATGAGCGCGGCAGCCCAGCGGATCCTGACCGCGGCGGCGGAGCGGCTGGCCGCGCGCGGGCCGGCCGGGCTGTCCATGCAGGACGTCGCGGTGGCGGCGGAGGTGAGCAAGGGGCTCATCCACTATCACTTCCACGACAAGGAGACGCTGCTGGCGCGGGTCGCCGACTGGGTGACCGAGGAGTGCCTGATGCGTGAGCAGGAGGCGCTGGCGCGCGTGGATGCCGCGACCGCGCTCGACGCGGTCTGGATGTGGTTGACGGCGGAGATCGCGGCGGGGCAACGGCGCCTGCTCTTCGACCTCGCGGTGGAGGCCGGGCCGGTGCTGCGCGAGACGCTGGCGCGCTCGGCGGTGGCGCGCCGCGCGCAGGCCACCGACACCGTGCGCGCCGTCTTCCGCGCCTTCGGGATCACACCGCGCGTGTCGGTGGCGGCGCTGGGCGAACTCCTGGCGAGCGTCGTGGACGGCCTCGTCGTCGCGGCGGCAGTGGACGCGGGACGCGACCGCCGAGCGGTCTTCGACGCCTTCTGGCTGGGCATGCTCGCGCTCGGCCGCGAGACGCCCTGACCCGGCGGCCGTCGCGGGCATCGTCGGCGCGGTGCGAGTGTCCAGTGCTGCCGAGGCGCTCGTGATCCGCTAGGTTTCGCGGTGTAATGGCTCGCCTGCCCGCACCACCCCGACCGTCGCGCTGGCGCCGCGTGGTGCTCGTCATGGCGGCGGGGGCGGCGGCAGCGTGGCTTGTCTCGGCGGTGGCCGTGGGCGCCACCGCCTTGCGCGACGACGCCCGGAACGGGGCTCGCAGCGACGTCATCGTCGTGCTCGGGGCGGCACAGTATGCCGGGCGTCCATCCCCGGTCTTCAAGGCGCGGCTGGATCACGCGGTGACGCTGTGGCGCCGAGGCGTGGCGCCGCGCCTCGTGCTCACCGGCGGCGTCGGGGCAGGGGACACGATCAGCGAGGCGGCGGCCGGACGGCGCTACGTCCGGCGGCTCGGGGTGCCGGACAGCGCGCTCGTGCTCGAGCACGACGGCCGGACGACGCGGGAGTCGCTCGCGAACACGGCCGATCTGCTGCGGGCGCGTGGCTGGACGCGGGTGACCCTCGTCAGCGACCCGATGCACATGCTGCGCGCGGGAATCCTCGCGCGCCGGTTCGGCCTGTTCCCGGCGCTGTCCCCGGCGCGGGACAGCCCGAACGGCCTCGGGGTATCGTACCTCGTGAGTGAATCCTTCAAGGCGCCGACCGCGTTCCTCATGGAACGGGCGCGCCACTGACGCGCCGGCCCTTCCGGTCCGACATGCAGATTCCGATCGACACCCATACGCTGCCCAACGGCCTGCGCGTGACCCTCTCCGAGGATCACACCGCACCGATCGTGGCGGTGAACCTGTGGTACCACGTGGGCTCCGCCAACGAGCGACCGGGCCGGACGGGGTTCGCGCACCTGTTCGAGCACATGCTCTTCCAGGGGTCGGCGAACGTGGCGGCCAACGAACACTTCGAGCTGGTGCAGCGCGCCGGGGGGACGCTCAACGGCTCGACGTGGCTGGACCGCACGAACTACTACGAGACGGTGCCGTCGCACCAGCTGGCGCTGGCGCTCTGGCTCGAGGCCGATCGCATGGGGCGGCTGCTGCCGGCGATGACGCAGGAGAAGCTCGATACGCAGCGAAGCGTGGTGAAGAACGAGCGGCGCTGGTCCATGGACAACCAGCCGTACGGCACGTGGTGGGAGCGGCTGCCGGCGCTGGCGTTCCCACCGTCGCATCCGTTCCATCACTCGCTGATCGGCAGCATGGAGGACCTCGACGCGGCGTCGCTCGAGGACGTCGCGGCGTTCTTCCGCACGTGGTACACGCCGGACAACGCGGTGCTGACGATCGCCGGGGATTTCGAGCCGGCCGAGGCGCTCCGGTTGGTCGGCGAATACTTCGGCCCGATACCGCGGGGAGCGGGGCGGCCGGCGCTGCCGTCGTTCGCGGTACCGGCGACCTTCGGCGACCCGGCGCCGCGGACGGTCGTCGAGGACGACGTCCCCGCCGCCCGCGTGCTGTGCGCGCTGCGCTCGCCGGTCTTCGGGAGCGACGGCTGGTACGACGCGCAGATGACGGCAGCGGTGCTGGGCGTGCGGCGCGGGAGCCGGCTGTACCGCGGCCTCGTGCGGACGCGGCAGATCGCCGCGGACGTGGGGGCCTACACGTTCGACCTCTCTCGCGGGAGCGATCTGCTGGTGGTGGACGTGATGGGGCGTCCCGGGGTCCCGGCGGAGGAACTCGAGCGGGCGCTGCACGCGCAACTCGACGCGCTCCAGGCATTGGGGGTCGAGGAGGGCGAACTGGCGCGCGCACAGGCGCTCGTCGAGACCGACCTGATCCGTGCGCTGCAGGGGGCGGGGACGCGCGCCGACCGCCTGAGCCAGTTCGCGACGTACGTCGGCGACCCGCGGCGGCTGAACGAGGAACCGGAGCGCTTCCGGGCCGTGACGGCGGAGCGGGTGAATGCCTTTGCCGCGGCGCGGCTCGTGCGCGAGAACCGGGCACTGCTCGTGTACGTCCCGCGGACGGCGTCGGTGGCGGCATGATCCCGCTCGAGACGGCACCGGCCCGGCCGGGTCCGGGCCAGCCGCGTCCGTGGGCGTTCCCGCACGTGGAGATGCGGGGGCTCGGCGACGGGCTGACGCTCCTGGCGGCGCCGGTGCACACGCTGCCCCTGGTCTCGGTGCTGGTGGTGACGGCCGCAGGTGCCGACACCGACGCGCCCGGCGCGGAGGGGCTCGCCGCGCTCGCGGCCCGGGCGATGGTCGAGGGGACGGGACAGCACGACGGGGCGTCGTTCGCGCTCGCGGCCGAGCAGCTGGGCACCGCCATCGACGCCGGCGCCGACTGGGACGGCGCATACGCGAGCTTCACTGCGCTGGCCCCCAAGGCGGAGGCGGCGATGGCGCTCCTGGCCGAGGCCGTGGTGGCGCCGGCGTTCCCGAGTCGCGAGGTGGAACGGCTCAAGGGGGAGCGCCTGGCGGACATCGCGCAGACGGAGAAGGAGCCGCGCGGACTGGCGGAGGAGCACTTCGCGGCGGCGGCATATCGCGGCGGGTCGCGCTTCGCCCGGCCGCTCGGCGGCACGCGCGCGAGCGTGGGCACGTTCGACGCGGCGGCCTGCCGGGCGCAGCACGCCGCGCGCTGGCGTCGGGCCGGCAGCACGGTGATCGTGGTGGGCAACATGACGGTGGACGGCGCAGCGGCGATGGTGGAGCGCGCACTCGCCGGATGGCGCGGGGCACCGGCCCCGCGCGTGCCGGTGGACGACGCGCGCACGACGGCGGGGCGTCGGGTGCTCGTGGTGGACCGCCCCGGGGCGACGCAGAGCGAGCTCCGCGTGGGGCACGTGGCCGTGCCGCGGACGCACCCCGACTACTTCCCGCTCGTCCTCGGCAACGCGATCCTGGGCGGGCTGTTCAACTCGCGCCTCAACATGAACCTGCGCGAGCGGAACGGCTTCACCTACGGCGCGGGGTCGGGGTTCGACTGGCGGCGGCAGGCGGGGCCGTTCGTCGCCAGCGCCGCCGTGGAGACGGCGGTGACGGAGCCGGCGCTGCGCGAGATGCTCGCGGAGCTCGAGGCGATCCGCGCCGCCCCCGTCGCCCCGAGCGAGCTGGACCTCGCGCGGCAGTACCTCGACGGCGTCTTCCCGCTGCGCTACGAGACGACCGGCGCGATCGCCGACGCGCTGGCGGCGCGGGTGACCTTCGGGCTCCCCGAGGACTGGTTCGCCACGTATCGCGAGCGGGTGCGCGCGGTCACCGGCGAGCAGGTACAGGCGGCGATGCAGGCGCACCTCGACCCGACGGCGTGGCAGGTGGTGGTGGTAGGGGACGCCGCGACGGTGGTGCCGGTGCTCGAACGAATGGCGATCGGCCCGGTGTCGGTGGTGCCGGAGCAACTGCCATGAGCGGCGCGCTGCCGCCGGGCGGGACGCGGGGGGAGCGGCTCGGCAGCCGGACCCAGTTCGACGGCCGGGTCTTCCGGCTCGATACGGACACCGTGCGGTTCCCGGATGGATCCACCGGGGAGCTGGACATCATCCGGCATCCAGGGGCGTCGGCGATCGTCCCCTTCCTGAGCGACCCGGCGGGGGAGGATCCGCAGCTCCTGCTGCTGCGCCAGTTCCGCTGGGCGGCGAACGACGTGCTCTACGAGATCCCCGCTGGCCGGCTGAATCCCGGCGAGTCGCCGCTCGAGGCGGCGGCGCGGGAGGTGCGTGAGGAGACCGGCTGCGCCGCCGGGCACCTCACGCACCTCTTCACGATGTACACCACGCCGGGCTTCACCGACGAGACGATCCACTGCTACCTCGCGACCGACCTCGTGACCGCGACGACCGAGGGGCGGGACGCGGACGAGTTCATCGAGGTGGAGACGGTGACGCTGTCCCGGGCGCTGGGGATGGTGCGCGACGGGACGATCCGCGACGCGAAGACGGCGCTGGCGCTGCTGTACGTGGCGGGGTACGTGGCGGGGCGGTGACGCCCCGCCAACCCGCCTAACGTGCGAAGGGCTCCGTCAGCGACCGCGACGCCGGGGTCATGAACTTCGCCCCGTCGTCGGTGATGTACATGTCGTCCTCGAGCCGCACGCCGAACTCCCCCGGGAGGTAGATGCCGGGCTCGTCGGAGAAGACGTTGCCCTTCTCGAGCGGGACGGTGTTGCCCTTCACGAGGTAGGGCCACTCGTGGCCGTCCATGCCCATGCCGTGCCCGACGCGGTGCGTGAAGAACCTGTAGCCCGGACCGTAGCCGCCCGCCTCGATCACCTTGCGCGCGACGGCATCCACCTGCTCGGCCGGCACGCCCGGTTTCGCGGCGGCGAGGGCGGCCTGCTGCGCCTTGAACTCGAGGTCGAAGACGCGCTGCATCTTGTCGGTGGGCGTGCCGATCACGAAGGTGCGCGAGATGTCCGACGCGTAGCCGCCGGCCGAGCAGCCGCCGTCGATCAGGATGATCGTTCCCTCGCGGATCACCTGCGGCTGGATGGAGCCGTGGGGCAGGGCCGCGAACTCACCCGTCTGCACGCTGGCCCCGCCGCGCACGCCGAGCCGCTCGTGGGCGACGGCGATCAGGCGGGAGAGCTCGCCCGCGGTCATCCCGGGAGTGATCGCCTTCCACGCGGCCTCGTAGGCCGTGAGGGTGAGCTCGTTGGCGAGGATCATGAGCTCGAGCTCGTGCGCGTCCTTCACCATGCGGCAGCCGGCGCTGATCGGCGTCCCGCTGACGAGGCGCGCCTGCGGCAGTTCCCGGGCGAGCCCGTCGGAGAAGACCCAGCGCACGGTTTCCTCGATGCCGATCCGCGCGGTGCCGAGCCCGCGGGCGCGCAGCGCCTTCGCGCAGAGCGCCCACGGGTTCTCGTGCTCCTCCCAGGTGAGGATCTCGGTGTTGGCGTCGAGGGGGCCTTGCGCCACCTGTTCCATCGCCCGGTCGCGCTCGAAGGCGGGGCAGACGATGAACGGCGTCCCGCGGACGGGGATCACCAGCGCGAGCAGCCGCTCGGAGAGGCCCCATTCGATGCCGCTGAAGTAGATGAGGGAGCTGCCGCCGGTGAGGAACAGCGCACCGATGCCGGACTTCGCCATCAGCGTCTTCGCCTGCTCGATGCGACCGCGCCGCTCGTCCTTGGTGATCGGGCGGATGCGCTCCCTCTGCGAGGTCAGCGCCGCGATGCTCGGCGGCAACGCGGGCTGCTGGGTCTCGACCGGGAACGGCGTCCAGGCGGGGTCGGGCGAGAAGCCGGCGGCGGCACCGACGGCGAGGAGCGAGGAGGAACCGAGGAAGTCGCGGCGCTTCATCGAGATCTGGGGGTCGAAGGGTTCCGCGAAGCTACGGCGAAGGACACGGTGTGACCACCGGAGAGGACAGCTCGGCCGGACAGGCGGGACATACGACGGCGGCAAGACGTTGTCCAACAACGAGTTACGCGGTTTCTCCGGCACGGGATTCATCCGGCACGCGCGTTGCGTTTCGAAGGTCCGAGCGGCAACACCTGGCCCCTGTCCCGGTGTCCCATCACGGCCGCCCCTTCCGCTCCGGAGTGCTCGATGTCCCGCCCGCTTCGTCAGTCGTCCCAGCCCGCGGTTCCGCGTGAGGTCCTCGAGGACCTTGATGACGCGACGTTGGTGCGGCGTTATCTGGCCGGTACCGAGCGCGCCTTCGCGGTGCTGGTCACGCGCTACCAGTCGCGGCTGCTCAACTTCATCGCGCGGACGATCGGTGACCGGGACCGGGCGGAGGACCTCGTGCAGGAGGCGTTCATCCGCGTCGCGCGCCACCTGCACCGCTTCGACGACACGAAGAAGTTCTCGACGTGGATCTACACCATCGCGTCGAACCTGGCGAAGAATGAGCTGCGCAACCGCGCGCGGAGCCCGCTGGTGCTCTTCCAGGCGCTCACGGGGGGCCGTGACGCGGACGAGGATCGGCCGCTCGAGTTCGAGGACAAGTCGGACACCCCCGACGTGCAGCTCGAGCGTCGCGAGATGCGCGCGGTCGTCGATGCCGCCGTCTCGCGGCTGCCGAAGCATCACCGCGAGGTGTTCGTGCTGCGCGAACTCGAGGGTCGGCCGTACGAGGAGATCGCCGAGATCACGCGGACGAACCTCGGCACGGTGAAGTCGCGACTCAACCGCGCACGCGCGTCGTTCGCGGGATTGGTGGGACCGGTCCTCGACTGAGGGGGAGAGGCCGGGAACGCGGCGGGTCGGGGGCCTTCGGGTTCCCGGCCCGTCGTCGTTTCGGGGGGCGCCGGTGCCCGTGAGGGTGCCGAGCGTGCCGAGCGTGCCGAGTGTGCCGAGTGGGTGGAGTCACTGCAAATCCCTGATGCACAAGAACTTGGCATCGCCGGGAGGTCGGTGATTCGCGCGGTGCTTCCCGGTTTCGGCGTCCGCCGCGTCGCTCCTTCGCTCCCCCGCCCCGGAACCGTGCCACCTCCGTCGGGTACCCTCAGCCGACCCACCGCCCCTCCCCGATGGACTGCTCCGGGTTTCGTGCCCGACATCTCGAGTACGTGGACGGCACGCTCGACCACCCCGCTATCGTCTCGTGCGAGCGGCATCGCGCCGACTGCGCCGAGTGTGCCCGCCTTGACATCCGCGTGCGGCGCGGGCTCCTCGTCTGCCACAACGTGGCTCGGGGGTCGCAGCCCTGCGACCTGACGGCGCGTGTGCTGGCCGGCGTGCGCGCCGACCGGCGCCGTCGGGAGCGCGTGCGCGCGTGGCGTCGCGCCGCTGCGGGGTGGGTGACCGTGTGCGCGGCGTGCCTGGTGATCGTCGCGGGCGTGACCCGGTGGATGGCGCAACCGGACAGCGCTCCGCCGACCGTCGCGACCGCGCCGCTCGGGCCAACCGCGCCAGCCGCCGAGCCGCCCGGTCGGGCGGTCGCGGCGACCAAGGCTACGGTCGTCGTGGTGTCGTCGCCCGCGCGGTCCGTTCCGCGGCGCGTGCCCGTGCTGGGCCCGCTGGACTCCGCCATCGAGATCCTCGGCGACACCTTTCCGGCGGCGCCAATCGGCCGTCCGGGGGTGCCGCTGCGACGGGCGGGCACCGCGGGGATCATGACGGTGGCGTTCCCGGCTCCCTAGGCGCCACAGGGAGCGGGGTTGGCGGCGGGTATATTTCCGCCGACGATGGCCGTCTCGCCCGCCCTCAAGGCGTTGTCGCAGGCGCTGGAGACCCGGGCGTTCGCCCCGATCTACCACTTCCTTGGCGACGACGATTTTCGCAAGGACGAAGCCGTGCGTCGCGTGCTGGACGCGGCGCTCGAGCCGTCGCTGCGCGACTTCAACCTCGAGCAGCGCCGCGGGGGTGACCTCGATCCGGCGACGCTGGCGTCGCTGCTGGACACGCCGCCGATGATGAGCGACCGCCGGGTGGTGGTCGTGCGCGAGGCCGACGGGCTCAGGAAGGGGGCGCGCGAGGCGCTGGCGCGGTACTGCGCCAAGCCCGCGCCCGACACGGTGCTGGTGCTCGTCTCGCCGGCCGGCGCCAAAGCGGAGAAGGGCTTCGCCGAGGGCGCGGTGGCGGTGGCCTTCGACGCGCTGGGCGAGGACGACGTCGAGAAGTGGCTGGCGAAGCGGGCCAAGGCGCTCGGGACGGCGATCGAGGGTCCGGCGGCCTCGCTGCTGCAGTCGTTCGCCGGGAACGACCTCGCGCTGCTGGCGCAGGAGCTCGAGAAGCTGGCGGCCTACACGAACGGGGCGCTGATCGGCGTCGCCGCAGTCGAGGCGGTCGTGGGCGTGCGACCGGGCCACTCGATGGCCGACCTGCTCGACGCGGTCGCGCGCCGCGACGCGGCGGCGGCGGTCACGCTCGTGCCCGGAGTGCTGGCGCAGCCCAAGACCACCGCGGTGCAGGTTGTGATGGCGCTGGCCTCGCAGACACTGGCGCTGGGCTACCTCGCGGCGCGCCGGGCCGAGGGGGTGGGCCCGGGACAACTCGAGCGCGAGACGTGGGGGCTGCTCAAGGGCAGCGGCGCCTACACTGGTCGCCCGTGGCCCGAGGCGGTGAGCGCGTGGGGCCACGCGGCGGCCAAGGGCTGGTGGAGCGCCGAGGCGGCCGAGCGGGCGCTACCGGCGCTGCTCGAGGCGGATCTGGCGCTCAAGGACTCACGCGTGTCCTCGGAGGAAGGGGTGCTGCTGTCGTTGGTGCTGTCGCTGTGCGGCTGATCGCTGGGCTGCTCTTGGGCGCGCTGTCGGCCGTCGCTGCGGGGCGCGCGGCCGCGGCGCAGACCGTCGCTCCGACCGTGGCGGTCCCGCGCGCAGCGGACGCGGCCTTCGCACGCGCGCGGACGCTCGTCACCGAAGGCAACGGCGCCGCGGGTCGCGCGCTCGTGGATTCGCTGCTGCAGGCGCACCCCGCCGGATCACCGGTCTGGGTGGAAGGGCTGTGGTGGCGTGCGGTGCTGGCCGAGCAGGCAGCGAGCGCGGAGCGCGACCTGCTGCGACTCGCCGTGGAGCATCCCGTCTCGCCGCGGGCTCCGGAGGCACTGATGCGACTCGGCCAGCTTGAGCTCGCGCGCGGGGCGCGCGACGCGGCGGTGCGGCACTTCGAGCGGCTGATCAGCGACCACCCGGACAGCCCGCTCGTCGCCGCGGCGTACGCGGGCAAGGGCCGCGCGTTGATCGAAGGTCCGCGCGGTGCCGAGGGGTGCGTCGCGCTGGCGGCGGCCCGTTCGCGGCTGACGGTGGCGCAAGTGGAGTTGCGCAATCAGATCGAGTTCGCAGCGCAGCGGTGCAGCGGTGTCGAGATATCGGACGCGCACGGCGCGGTGCCTGCGCCGACCGCGGCGGCGGGTCGTGAGCCGTCCGCGCCCGCCGTGCCGCCGCGGACCGCGCCGGCCGCGCCCGCGGGGCCGCGCGTCATCGTCGCGGCGGGGACGTATCCCACGCGCGCCAAGGCGGCGGCGCAGCTGCGGCGCGTCGAGGCGGCGGGCTTCGAGGCGCGCGTCGGGCTCGCCGGGCCCGGGAAGTACCGGGTCTTCGTGGGTGAGCCGATGCCGCGCGCCGAGGCGTCGGCGCTGCAGCGTCGGCTCGTGGCGAAGCGGGTGACGGGCGTGACGCTGCTGGTGACGCGATGAGCGGCGGACCGGAGACGCCGCTGATGCAGCAGTACCGGGAGATCAAGGCGCGGCATCCCGATGCGCTGCTGCTCTTCCGGATGGGCGACTTCTTCGAGCTGTTCTACGACGACGCGAAGGTCGCCGCGCGCGCGCTCAACCTGACACTCACCAGCCGGAACAACGGCGGCGCGGCGGAGGTGCCGCTCGCCGGCGTGCCGGTGAAGGCGGTGCAGGGGTACGTGCGCCAGCTGGTGGCACAGGGGCATCGCGTGGCGATCTGCGAGCAACTGGAGGACCCGCGGCAGGCGAAGGGGGTCGTCAAGCGCGGGGTCGTCGAGACGATCACGCCGGGGGCGGCGTTCGCGGACGACCTGCTCGAGCAGGGGCGCAACACGTGGTGCGTGGCGGTGCACGCCGATGGCGAGGCGCTCGGCCTCGCCGCGGCCGACCTGAGCACGGGCGAGCTCCGGTTGGTGCGGACGACGCCGGTGCACGCGGAGGCGGCGCTCGCGCGGCTGGCACCGCGCGAGGTGCTGGTGGCGCGCGGCGCGTCGTGGCCGCCCGAGGACCCGGCCCGGGTGCGCACCGAGCGCGAGGCGTGGGAGTTCGACACCGCGATGGCGGGCGACGACCTGGCGCGGCAGTTCGGGGTGGCGTCGCTCGACGGCTTCGGGCTCGAGCCGGGGGACTGGCCGGCGGTGGCGGCAGCGGGGGCATTGCTGCGCTACCTGCGCGCGCTGCAGCCGGCCGGGCTGCCGCATCTCGCGCGGCCGGTGGTGGAGCGCGACGGCGCGGCGATGGCGCTCGACGAGATGACGCGGCGCAATCTCGAGCTGGTGGACTCGCTGCGCGGGGGCGGCGTGGCGGGGACGGTGCTCGAGGTGCTCGATCGCGCGGTGACCCCCATGGGGCAGCGCCGGCTGCGGCAGTGGCTGCTGGCGCCGCTGGTGGACCGCGCGGCGATCGAGGGGCGGCACACGGCGGTGGAGGCGCTCGTGCAGGAGTCGCTGGGCCGCGAGGCGCTGCGGGGGGCGCTCGACGGGGTGCGCGACCTGGAGCGGCTCGCCGCGAAGGCGGCGGCCGGCCGCGGGACGCCGCGGGACCTGCGGGCGCTGGGGGATTCGCTGGCGCGGTTGCCGCAGGTGGCGGCGGCGCTGGGGCGCATCGGCGCGGCGGGGACGCTGGCCGAGGTGCAGCAGGGGTGGGACGAGGCGCCCGAGCTGGCGGCCGCGATCACGACGGCGCTGGTGGAGCGTCCGCCGCTGGGGATCGGTGACGAGGCGGAGACGATCGCCGCGGGGCACGACGCCGAGGTGGACGAGCTGCGCGCGCTCGCGCGCGGCGGGAAGGAGGCGATCGCGGCGGTGGAGGCGCGCGAGCGGGGACGCAGCGGGATCGCGTCGCTCAAGGTGGGCTACAACCGGGTCTTCGGGTACTACCTCGAGATCACGAACGCGCACCGCGACCGGATTCCCGCCGACTACATCCGCAAGCAGACGCTGACCGGGGCCGAGCGGTACGTGACGCCCGAACTGAAGGAGTTCGAGGAGCGGATCCTGCACGCGACGGAGCGGCTGGCGGCGCGGGAGCGCGCGCTGTTCGAGGGCCTCCGGGCGGACGCCGGGGCCGAGGTCGCGCGGCTGCAGGCGATCGCGGGGCGGCTCGCGACGCTCGACGTGCTGGCGGCCTTCGCCGAGGCGGCGGCGCGCGAGGGCTACGCGCGGCCGGTGCTGCACGACGGCTTCGAGCTCGAGATCACCGGCGGCCGGCATCCCGTCGTCGAGCGGATGATGCCGCGGGAGCAGTTCATCCCGAACGACGTGCGGCTCGCGGCGGACCAGCGGGTGATCGTCCTCACCGGCCCGAACATGGCGGGCAAGAGCACGATCCTGCGGATGATCGGGCTGGTGCAGCTGCTGGCGCAGTGCGGCAGCTTCGTGCCGGCGAGCGCGGCGCGGCTGCCCGTGTGCGACCGCGTGTTCACCCGCGTGGGGGCAAGCGACAACCTCGCGCGCGGGCAGAGCACGTTCATGGTGGAGATGGCGGAGACGAGCGCGATCCTGCACGGGGCGACGGCGCGGAGTCTGGTGCTGCTCGACGAGATCGGGCGCGGGACGAGCACGTACGACGGTGTCGCGATCGCGTGGGCGGTGACCGAGCACGTGCACGACGTGCTGGGGGCGAAGACGGTGTTCGCCACGCACTATCACGAACTGACCCAGCTGGCCGACGAGCTCGCCGGGGTGCGGAACTTCACGGTCGCCGTGCGCGAGGTGGGCGACCAGGTGCTGTTCCTGCACCGGCTGCAGCCGGGGCCGGCGGACCGCTCGTACGGCGTCGAGGTGGGCCGACTGGCGGGGCTGCCGCCGGTGGTGATCGCGCGGGCGCGCGAGGTGTTGCGCCTGCTGGAAGGGGACCAGCTCGCGGCGTCGCTGGCGGGGGGGCGTCCGTCGCTGCCGGCCGGTGGGCGCCGGGGTGCGGCGCCGACCGACCAGCTGGGGCTGTTCGGTGCCCCGGTGACGCATCCGGTGGTCGAGCGGCTGCGCGGGGTGGACGTGAACGGGCTGACGCCGCTGCAGGCGTTGGCGCTGCTCGACGAGCTGTCACGCTCGGCCCGGGGATGACGGGCGGCGTGGCGCCGGCACCGCCGGCGATGCCGCTGCCGCTGGTGCTGTACGACGGCACCTGCGGGCTGTGCGACGGGTTCGTGCAGTGGCTGCTGCGGCGCGACCGGGCAGGGGTGTTGCGCTTCGCGCCGCTGGACGGGCCGACGGCGGCGGTGGTGCGCGCGCGGCATCCCGAGATCGCGGGGGTGGACAGCGTGGTGCTGGTGGACGCCGCCGGGGCGCACGTGCGCTCGGAGGCGGCGCTGCGCACGGTGGCGGCGCTGGGCGGGGGGTGGCGGCTGGTGGCGCTGGCGCGCGTGGTGCCGCGCGGGTTGCGGGACGCCGCGTACGACGTGGTGGCGCGGACGCGGCACCGGTGGTTCGGCCGACGGGTCGCGTGCCGCGTACCGAGTGCGGCGGAGCGGGAGCGGTTCATCGACGCGTGAGGGGAGGCCGGCCGACCACATGCGCGTGGTGGTGGCACTTCGATGCCGTGCGCCGTGCGAGGATCGGGCAGCGCGTCGGGTGTCACACCCTCCGGCGTTCGTTCGCCATCCACCTGATCCACCTGCCCGGGCGCGGGTACGCCATCAGGACGGTGCAGGAGCTCCCGGGGCACCGGGACGTGAGCACGATCATGCCGTACCCGCACGTCTTCAACTGCGGCGGGCTTGGCGCGCGAAGCGCGCTGGATTCCGGCGTCGGGCTGGCGCGATAGGCCGGGCGGTGATTCACGCAGCGTGTGCGAGGGCACACGGTGACGTAACCTTAGCGGCGAGTGAGGCTTGCGCGGTCTGGCCCGTGCTCCAATTCTGGGGTGTTATGCTGACCGGGGAACCTCCGTCGTGCGGAAATGCCGGGCGGCCCGATACACGTTTGAACGCACCTCCGGCATCTGCGATATGGCGAGCTTCGTATGGTCGAGAGATCCGGAAGAGGCATATGCGAACCCGCATGAGTACGAGGCGCAGAAGCAGTTCTCAGACGGGGCAAGTAGAGTGCTTGCGTGGCTTGACGCCCGCATCAACCCGCCAGAGCTCCGGTACACCACGTCAGATTCTTCTCTAGGGAAGGCCATTTGGATGCTGAGAACCGACGTGCTCGATGGCCTAGCAGAGACACGTTGGTTGATCGACGTGAGACGCCACCGCCCGGCGGGCCGACTCTTCCGCGACGCTCTGGAAGGCATGGATCTCGCTTTTGCCCTCGCCAGCGATCCTGCCTTCGCAGCCCGTTGGTTACCGAAGTGGTATGGCAACAACGCGCCGCGGCATGGCGAAGTGCGAAAGTGGCTCGAAGGATTCAAGAATCCGCAGATCGCCGAGGCAAGCCGAAGGCACTACGATCAACTGTCGAAGTTTGCGCATCGCACTTACCGGGCGCTTCTCAAGAGTTACAGCGTCGGCGCCGGGTCTTGTATGGTCCACGACAGGTGGTCGGACGACGTCACATTGGTGTTGCCTCACACGATTGCAGCCTACTACGCGATCCTCGGCAACCTCATTGCGCTCTTCGTCTCCCAGCTGGTAGAGACCTCGGCTATCTCGCCTGCAGATGAGGAGCTGATGTGGTCGTCATGCCTAGATCCCCACTCGGTTCCGCGCCGATTCGCGGCTGACTATCCGCCAGGTCGAGATGGTGCGCTCAAACGACGGTTGCTACTGACGGGCCGACCACAGGATTGACACGGGGCTCGGCAGCCGCCGGTCGCCCCGCAGCAGAACCACACGTTTTCTGGACGAGCAAGAGTCCGGCTTGGTCTCAAATGGGAATTCTCACTCGCTTATGGTCGTACCTAAGCGACGGGCCGTTCCAGCTGCCTCGGCGCGAGTACTCCCATTTTCACAAGATCGTCATCCCGACCACGCGAGGTACGACCGAGATCGACCATCTCATCGTGTCGCGCTTCGGCGTGTTCGTCGTGGAGCTTAAGGACTACTCCGGCTGGATTCTCGGAAGCGCCGCCGATCCCTTCTGGACTGCCGTGTACTTCAAGCGCAAGTATCGCTTTCAGAATCCCCTGCACCAGAACTTCGGCCATCTCAAGGCCGTCGAGGAACTCCTCCGCGTTGATCCGCGGGCGCTGCACGGACTCGTGGTGTTCCGCGGCTCATTCCGCTTCAAGACGCCCGTGCCTTCGGGCGTGCTCCTGCACCGATATCGCGCATGGGTCGCCGCGCATCAGGACGTCATGCTAGACGCCATGACCGTGGCGCGCTCGGTCGCCACGCTTGACACGCACGGTAAGCGCGGGTGGCTCGCCGGCTGGACGCACGCGCGTTCAGTACGCGCCCGGTACGCAAGTGACACAGTATGTCCCAAATGCGGAGGCGCCTTGCACGTTCGGACCGCGCGACGCGGCTCCAATACCGGCTCTCAGTTCCTCGGCTGCACAAACTATCCGAAGTGCAAATTCACGAAGCCAGTCGGATAGCAGGCAGAGATCGGCGCGACGCCAGGCAACGACGCTTGCTGCTGATGACCGCGGTACGGAGTTGGGTTTGGCGGGGCATCCTTGATGCCCAAGACCGGTTGCGGATGCCCCGCCAAATCCTTCTTGTGGGGGCGGTCACAGAAGAAGCGCACGTTATTCCGTCGAGTCCGGCCGCTTGACGTAGTGTATATACACTTGTATCGTCCTTGCTGACGTTTGAGTGGGATGCGGCAAAGAGCGCACGTAACTGGCGGCAACGCGGGTTCGACTTCGCGTTTGCGGTCCAAGTCTTTCAGCAGCCCTATGTCGAGTTCGACGATACGCGCCAGGACTACGGGGAGCGTCGCGTCGTCGCGCTGGGGCTCGTCGCCGAGGTTCCACTCACTGTTGTCTTCACCGATCGCATCGCACCTGGCGGTGGAGTGGTCCGCCGCCTCATTTCCGCCCGCGTGAGCAACCGCAAGGAGCGTCGCCGTTATGCCGAAAGCCTCCAAGCCCTCCAGCCGCCCGACGAAGGGCCGCGCTGATCTTGCCCGCCTGCGGCGGTTGACGGATGCCGAGATCGATGCGACGTCACCGCCTGAGCTCCGCAATCTGCCAGACGACTTCTGGCAGGGCGCGCGAGTGGTGGTACCGGTCACCAAGGAGGCCATCTCCATCCGGCTCGACAGCGACATCGTCGCCTACTTTCGGCAGGCGGGGCCACGCTACCAGTCGCGCATCAATGCCGTGCTGCGCAGCTACGTAGACGAAGTCGCGGCCCGGAAGCGCCGCCCATCATCGAAGCGCGCGGTATAACGACGGTTGCTGCCGAGGGCGACCACAGAATTGAAACGGGCCTCGGCACCCGCCGGTCGCCCCGCAGCAGACCGAATCGTTATTACTTGGGCCAAGGTTTAGCTGATACTATGCCGCGTGCTGCACGCGCGGATGCTGGAAGAACTTCCTGACCTGCGCGGGCTGCCGCTGCAGCGAGCGGAGACGCCGCGTCGCGGTCTGCTCGAATTCTTTCCGGTCGCGGGCGGGCGCGCGTCGCGCAACCTGCTGCTTGAGATCGCCGTTGCGATACTCGTCCGGATTGCGTTCGGGCGCGTACGGCGGGAGGTAGTGAATCGCGAGAAATTCCGGATGCGCCTCGACCCATGCGCGGACCTCCTTCGCCTTGTGCACGTTCAGGTTGTCGAGGATGAGCACCACCTTGCGGCCCGCGTCCTTGCACAGCCGCTTGAGGAACGTCAGCAGCGTCGGCGCATCGATGGCTTGCTTGAGGACCATGAAGCGCAGCAAGCCGGTGTTGCTGATCGCCGAGAGATAGCGCACCGACTTGCGCTGCGAGAGCATCGGCCGGACGGGCGTACGCCCTTTCGGCGCGAAGCCGCGACCGCGGGGATCGCTGGTGCTGAGACTCGTTTCGTCACCCCAGTAGATCTCCGCCCCCTCGGTGGCCGCCTGGCGCTTGATGCGCGGGTACTCGGTCTTGAGCCACTGTGCGATGGCCTCGGGGCGCTGCTCGTAGGCGCGCTTGATGGGCTTCTGGGCCGTGAAGCCCCAGCGCGCCAGATAGTGCCCGATGGTGCGCACGGGCAACGCGATGCCGTACTTCCGCGCGATGAGCTCCCCGATGGCGGCCCGCGTCCAGAGCGCGAAGGGCAGCTGCATCTGATCGGGCGTCGTATCAGTGATCGCCCGCCGCACCGCCTGCTCTTGCTTCGCCGACAACCGCCGATGCGCACCGACGGCGGGGCCGCGCTTCTGTGGCGCCAGCGCGTCCACGCCACCCGCTTGATACCGGTCCCACCACATCGACACCGTCATGTAGTGGACGCCGAGGGCCGCGCCGATCTCGGTAAAGGTGCGCCCCTCCTCGCGCATCGCCATGGCGATCCGACGCTTCTCTGCTTGGGCGGCGGGCGTCAGGGTGCGCGCATCAGGATGCGTCATGGTGCACAATAGCATCGCGACGCTCGGTTGTCAACTAAACGCTGGCCGAGTTAATAACCGGGGTCCGGCGCGATGGGCCCGATCAGGAAGCTCCCGACAGCGAGTCGGGCCCGGGCCCGTCGCTCGGCGGGAGGACCGGCGGAGCCGGCGGCCGCCCATGAAGACGTTGCACCTCGGACAGCTCCCGCGCGAGGCGTTCGAGCTGCTGCATGCTGCGGCGCCCCCACGCGCGTAGCGAGACGACATCGGCGCCGATCAGGCCGAGGCCCATCGTCAGGAGCAGGCCGGGAGCGGCCTAAACGGCCGAGAAATCGGCGAACGCACCCTTCGCCGCGATCAACGCGGTAACGAGCCCGCTCAGAGTGAGGCTCCCGGTACCGACCCACGCCAGCAGCAGCGAGCCGTACTCTCTGTCGGTCGCGATTCGCAGCCGGTGTCCTGTTGGGGTGGTTGTGAGGCTCGTTCGAACGTCGCCGTGGCGCCATTCCCGCACGCCGCCTGCCTGTCGCCGCCCGCCAGTGGCATCGAGAGTGATCTGCAGGTGCGCGACCATCTCGTCCCACGCAGCATCCGATACCGGTCCGTCGATAGCCACCTCGTGCGAAACCGCCATCGGCAGCCCCAGCCATCGCTTGACCTCGGGCAGCCGGTCCTCGCCGCGCGCCACCGCTGAGGCAGCCCGCGCCACCGCCTCCTGGGCGATCCCCGCTTCCGCGGCGACCGCCTACAACTCGGCGAGCGTCAGTCCACCAGAAGGTGACACGTCGCGGGGTGGCGTGGCCCGTACCGACTCCTCGGCGGCGCGCTCAAGCACACGCTCCACCTCATCATCGGAAAACCGGCGTTCGGATGTCTTTGCCATGCTGAGATACTAGAGTCCACCGCGTGAAGTCGGGAGCGGGAAGACGCCCGGACCGGACTGGCGCCCACGCCCGGGCTGCCATGCATCACCGGGGAACTGCACACGGCCCGTCTCCTCGCAACGCTGACGTGGCGCGAGCCTGTGGCCTGACGATAACCGCGCGGTAGCGGCCGAGCGAGCAGGTGGCGTGGTCCGGGTGGCGATCGCCCCAGGGCGTCGCGGAGCTGCGTAAGGAGAGACGGCGTCGCCGCTTGCCACCGCGCGCGGCGCTGACGGGGGCTGCCGCTGCCGGAGCGAACAGCGCGCAGTCCGGGCTTCCGCACCGGCTGGTCACCCCACCGCAGCGCCGCACGTAAGCGGGCATGGCCCTGAGTAGCGCCTCTCCTCGGCATAGCGCTACACGAATGGCGAAGTTCGGAGGAAGCATGCCGAAGGGCCCGTTGGCGTCGCACATCGAACTCCGGCCGTCTTCACTTGATCCCGTCGTCGCACATCCCGGGCGGAACTCTTACCCGCGGACCATGGTACAGGTACCGTTGCGCCAGCGCGCAGCGTGGCAGTCTCCGCCGTGCAACGTTTGTGACCAACCGGAACCGGGCGACACGTCGAACGAGCGCCACCATGCAAGGACTTCGCGTAGCAGTCTGGAGCATTGCCCAGCTGTCCCTCAGCGCCTGCGCCACAAGCCACGCGCCGATTGCCGTCCACACAGTCCCCGAGCTGGTGACGGGCCCTCCCGTCACCAGTGTCGCACTGCTCGGGACACTCCACATCTCGCCCCCCGTTCGCGCCCGGGCGGACTCCCTGCTGGAACAGCGCCTCCGCGCCTCCTGCCCGTCGGTGACGATCGTCCCGCCGGACGCCACGGCGCGGCGGCTGGCGGCGCGGAGCCTCGTCCCCCCGCGTGAGCTCTCCGACGCATTCGCCCGTGAGGCGCGTGAGGTGCTCGGCACGGACCTCCTCATTGCCCCGATGGCCCTCGGCCTGACCAATGACACGCGGAACACCCTCGCGGGCGCCGTGGATGCCATCACGCGACCGCTGGAGTGGGCGTTTGAAGACCGTGCCGGGATCGCGATCGAGGGGTGGGATCTGCGCTCGGCGGAGCGCACCGCGTGGGTGGTGCGGATGCACGCGTCGGAGAACTCGTGGACGCGCATTCCGGAGGCACTCCTCAGCAACGCGGTCACCGATGCCGTGCGGCGACTGGCGCCGCTCTGCGCGCCGTCCGAAACGGCATCGGGGCGCCCGCCCAATGGGGACCGTGACTACTGATCAGCGCGGGTACCCCGTCACCGGCTCGCCCGCATAGACTCCTGCAGCGCTCGTGTCAGGTGGCAGTGTCCCTTCCCCTCCATTTCCACCAGCGACCGTTCCGATGATCCGACGCCTCTGGCCGTGCCTCCTGCTCGCGCTCGGCGCGGCCTGCGCCCGCGCCCCACGCTCGGCACC
>Ga0209972_10000468_pt1 | contig 39405 bp, 30 predicted proteins | sample NOAtaG_7_FD_187302 | JGI IMG/M metagenome (GOLD analysis project Ga0209972, IMG submission 187302) | Freshwater lake microbial communities from Lake Erie, under a cyanobacterial bloom - NOAA_Erie_Diel1S_2200h metaG (SPAdes) (version 2) | ecosystem: Environmental > Aquatic > Freshwater > Lake ...
TCTGGAGATGCAGCAGTCTGTGGCCGGACTGCAGCTGCATGTCGACTACCTTGAGCGGGCACTCAGTGCCTGCACCATCCGAGCGACCCGCGCCGGAGAACTGATCTACTGCCACAATCGCGACGAAGGCAAGTACATAGAAATCGGCGGCACAGCCCATTACAGTCAGGAGATGTTTCGAATCGTCGATCGTAATCGCATGATTGTGGCTGGCCGGGTCAGTGAAACACAGGTGTTCGACTTGTCCGTCGGGCTTCCGGCCGTGGTTCGAATTCCCACGCTGCCGACACTGGAACTGTCAGCAGAACTCAAATGGATCGCCCCCATCCCATCACCAATCTCGTGGTTTGCACCCAACGACCTGTTCAATGCCGTTCAGCTGGAATTGCTGGGCTCGGAAGAGTCCCTTGCAAGCATCGCATTCGGCACAACAGCCACGTGTGAGATTCTGGTGGAGGATCGTCCGGGGGTGCTGCAGATCCCGGTGCAGGCGGTTTTTCGCAACGGTCCGCAGACTGAAGTCCTGCTGGCGAGCCCGACCGGCCTGCAGAGACGACAGGTGACTACGGGGAAGTGCACCGAATCGCAGGCTGAAATCCTCGAAGGGCTGGCAGAGGGTGACACAGTGCTCATTGGCGAACAGCACAGGCTGCGGCGACTGGCCGACAGCCTGCCGTGATCTTCCTGGCCGACTTCAACGTCCGTCCCGCAGGCGATCACCCAGAAAATTGTCCAGTTCCGGGATGTCGTAGATCTTCGAGATTGTTGTCTCGACGTCATAGGGCACACGATGGAACTCGATCATGTCATCGTGCACGGTCACGTAGGAGGATCGTGGGTCATTGTTGCGAGGCTGACCAACCGACCCAACGTTGACCATAATCTTGCCGCTGCCGATGCGATACTTGAACCCGATCTCTTCGGGCACAAGAAAATCCAGAGTGTCGGTGAAAACCCCCGGTATGTGCGTGTGCCCCTGGAAGCAGATCTTCTCAATCAGCGCGAAGATTTTCTCCATCTTCACCTTGTTGTAGATATCGTCAGGGAATACGTACTCATTCAGCGGATTGCGTGCTGAACCGTGCACGTACATTGTCTGCGAAGCTTCGTCGCGATATCGACGATTCAGTTCACCGAGGAAGTCCCAGCGTTTTTCAGCCTTCGGCCCGACACCGCGTTCGAGGACGTTGCGAGTCCAGAAGATGGAACGCTCGGCGGGAGCGTTGAATCCTTCCGGGTCAAACAATGCGGCCTGATCGTGATTGCCCAGCAGACAGAGATCCAGATCCATCACCAGATCAATGCACTCGGCCGGATTGGGACCATAGCCAACAACGTCACCCAGACAGTAGATTTCGGTGATCCCTTTGCTGCGAATATCGGCCAGCACTGCCTGGAGTGCTTCGAGATTGCCGTGGATGTCGCTGATCAACGCTCTCAAGGGACTGGTCCTGATATCACTGGGAACCATCGACAGACGTACTTCGGGAGTCTGTCGAAAAAACGGACTGTTGGAATACGGCTGAATCAGCCAGATTCCACAGTGAAAGGCCGAATGAGGGCCTGCAGCCCGCAAAGATCCGGGGATTCCGAAGCTTCGGCAATCCACGTCCGCAGTCAAGTCTAGTGTACGCAGTGGAAAAGTCGCGGACAAGCGCCAAAGTCTGCCCGTTTCGCCCGGACTGCCTGTCTCTCAGAGTCGACCATTTTGGAATCAGTTGTGGGCAGTTCCCAGCATAATGGAGTTCAGTCCGCTGCCGATCCCCAGCAGCGCGAATCGCTCACCCGAACGTGGCGGTTCCGCCTGCATCCCCAGCGACAGAGCCATCGGCAGAGCCGCAGCGCCAGTGTTTCCAAGAAATTCGACTGTTGGAAAATCGAGCGATGGATCCAGCTGCAGCCGCTGCATAAGAGCCGTGCGGTGCTGGCGACCAACCTGGTGAGTGAAGACGCGGCTGACATCGGCTGCCTGCCACCCGAGCACCTGCCGGGTTTTCTGCCACGTTCTTTGGGCCAGTGCGATCCCCGCGTGCAGCAGGGCTTCGGAATCCGTCTCCATGCGGGGACGCCCGTCCCCTCCCCCAGCCTCAACTCCCCCGGCGCACAGATTGTGAGCCGACGAATCGGACAGCCAGGCTCCACCCAGCAGGCGATGGCCGGTGCGACTGAGTCGCCGATCACACAGCACAATCGCCGCGGAGCCGGAACCGATGGTCAGTGACGCAAAAGCGGACTTGATGGACTGCCGTGTGAGTGCCGAATCCTGCAGCAGGCTGTCAATCGTGCCTTCGACCAGGTCTCGACCAGTCTCTGTACCAACCACAATACCCGCACGAATCCGCCCCAGTTCAATCTGGTCGGCAATCAGGAGCAGTCCGTTGAGCAGTCCGAGGCAGGCGTTGCTGACGTCCAGCACCAGACAATCCGCAGGCAGACCAGCTCCGTGATGTACTCCCGCCGCCGTAGCAGGCTCCATACGGTCGCGGCAAACAGAGCCGTGGACCAGCGCGCCAATCACATCAACCGGCAAACCGGACTGCTGCAGAGCCAGTCGTGCAGTCTGGACACTGACCGTTCCGGGCAGCATCCCCGGATCCCACCAGCGACGCTCACGGATCCCGGTCATCAGTTCCAGTCGACCAGCCGGCAGTCCCAGTCGTTCGTAGACCGGTGACAGCCGAGCCTCAATCTCTTCGGAAGTGATCACGTGAGGCGGCAGCAGATGAGCTGCCGCCTCGATGCACACATTGTGATATCTCATCTCGCTGCTCGAAGGTACTACTGCTGCTTTGCCAGCTTCGCCACGACATCGGCGATTGCTCTGCTGTCCTCAGCCGCCACCACCATGGTGTTTTTCGCGGCTATCCGCCCGTCCCGATCGATCACAAAGGTCCAGCGTTTGGCAGTGATGCTGCGGAGCAGTATTTCATCCTTACCGTCGATCACAGCTTTCACGGACTTCTCTTCTTTCGTCACAGGAACGCCAAACGCTTCAGCCACTCGCCCCTCGGTATCGGCCAGCAGCGTGAAATTCAGACTGTGAGCTTTGCGGAAGAGCTGGTGGTTGCGAACCGAATCTCCGCTGACCCCCACCACCTCAACACCCTTCTGCTTCAGTTGCGACAGGTCGTCGCGAAACGCACAGGCCTGCTTTGTGCAGCCTCCGGTCATGTCCGCCGGGTAAAAGTATACGACCACGATTTTGCTGCCCACGTGGTCTTCTGATTTCCACTGCCTGCCGTCCTGATCGAGCGCAGTGAAGGCAGGTGCACTGTCACCAACATTGACTTCACCGGCATCCGCGTCTGCGGACACAATGCTGCTGATCAGCCCGCAGCACAACAGCAATAAATGCCCTGACGGTGATGGAGCAGTGCGTTTGTGGCTCGACAACTTCATGGCCAATCCCCCTGTTTTCACCAGTTTCCGAAAGAATCCGACTGAGCGCATAAAAAAACGGCTGACAGAGAACTGTCAGCCGCCGGAAGATATCCGAAGGAGTGATCAGATCACTTCTTCTTTGCAGCCTTCTTTGCAGCCTTCTTTGCAGGTGCAGCAGTAGCAGCCTTCTTCGCGGCCTTCTTTGCAGCTTTCTTTGCCACAGTACGTTCCTCCAGAAAACGTTGAACTTGTTGTGGCAGTCCTGCCAAGGCTTACCGGGCTTTGAACACTCAGGACAACCACGGACCAAAACATCACTCGCTGATGTCCCAGTGACAACAGCGACGCAGATTCCGTTCTTGCAGGATGATCGCTTTGAAGTCCGCTTTGAGAGGCGATGTCCTTCGCCACGTGCATCCAGCACTTGTGCAACAGAATCTGCTGTTGGTGGTCAGAATGTTAGGTGAATATATGGATAACGCAAGACTGTTCGACATTTTTCTGACACTGATCTCAGGATTTTTTTGACATCAATGACAAGGTCACATCAGCTTGCTCCACGTTCACCATTCGTCGCACGTTCATCGTCAGTGTGACCATCACTGCTGCACTCTGTTGTCGCGCCGTAACACATCTCACACATCAGTCTGCATCACAGCATCACACACCTGTGCTGCTTCTGCAATTGCTGCTCAGTGCATCCCACTGTCCTGCAGCATCAGCCGGAATTTCACAACTCACTGAGCACCTGCTGCATGTAACGAATGCTGCTCTCAGCAATGAATTGCGCGCCTGGTGAATAGTCGAAGACTTCCACAGAGACCCAACCTGAGTATCCGCTGGACTGCAGCGCAGCAAGAATTGGATGGTAGTCCACAGCACCCATCCCTGGCCCCAGCAGATTCGTGTCGTTGACATGAAAGTGTCGACACAGACCCCGCCAGCGATCAATCAGAACCGGTATCGATTCCGTCTCTCCACCCAGCATCGCCTTCACATCCTGATGCAGCATGACCGCAGGATGCCCCACACGCTCAATCACCTGCACCGCATCAGCACAGGTGTTGATGAAGTCCGTCTCCTTCGGTGTCAAAGGCTCCAGACACAATGTCACGCCAGCCGCAGCAAAGGCCGGAGCTGCGGCAGAGAAGACTTCTGCAGCATATTCCACGGCCTGTTCACGACTGACGCCGGGCAGCAGATTGCGCTGCTGCGGTGACCCGAACACCATCACATCGCCCCCCAGCTGCCCGCACACATCCGCCAGAAACGACAGATACTCGGCAGTCGCACGGCGCACCGCAGCATCCGGGCTGGTCAGATAGAATCCGCTGGTTTTCGCCAGCAGCCAGTGCAGACCGATAATCTCCAGACCATGCTCCGCTGCCTGCTCACGCATGCGGGAAAACACTCCCCGCGAAACAGATCGCAGGTCGGCAGCGATCGAAAACGGTGCCACCTCAATCCCGCCATAGCCAGCCTCGGCAATCAGCCGACACTGCTCAGCCCACGCAACACCCTCATACAGTTCCTGGCATATCGCAAACTTCACCGTCGCACCTCCACAACTGAACGACCGACATCAGGCCGCGTCGCCAGAGTCGTCAGGACCCCACCATCTGCTGCAACCGGCACCAACCTGTTCCGCATTCTCCCGATTTGTCGCCCCGTTGCAACAGCGTTTGACCAGCGACGTTTTCTGACCTAGTGGTTTTCGGTTGATACTATTTGCTGTCGCCGGCGCTGCCATTACGGACAGAGCCGGATGGAGACTGAGAGCGTGTCTGCTTCCTACAGTTCACACACCGGCACTTCCACCGAATCATTTGAAGACCTGTTCGAGCGGGTCAACATGATTCTGGGCGATGCCGCACCCACGCGACAGGAATCCCCCGATTCCGACACGTTCGTCCCCCGCCAGCCACTGACACTCAAGGACGCCGGCGTCACCTACGCCCTGCTCGAACGCATCATTCTGCGGTTCATGTTCAGCAACTCGGCCGTGACCGGACGCCGGATCGCCGCTCAGCTGCGGCTGCCATGGAAGCTGACCGAACCTCTGCTGAAACAACTGCGGCAGGAAAAACACATCGACCTGTCCGGCACAACCGCCGCCGGAGACTCAGAGTTCATCCTGACCCCCACTGGCCGCGAACGAGCCCGGCAGTACATCCTGGAATCAAGCTATTTTGGTGCCGCCCCGGTACCGCTGGAGGACTACGCCACCGCTGTGGCCTTGCAAAGCCCGTCCAGACTGCAGATTCGCATGCCCGATCTGCGCCGCGCATTTCGCAGCCTTGTGCTCAGCGATCAGATCCTCGAAAGACTGGGGCCCGCCATCAAAGCCGGACGCGGACTGTTCCTCTACGGAAATTCCGGCAATGGCAAAACCAGCATCGCCGAACGCATTTCCGAAGCCTTCGGATCCACCATCTGGATTCCCCGTTCCGTCGCAGTCGAAGGTGACATCATCCGCATCTTTGACCCGCGCGTGCACACCGAAATCGATGACAGCACTGCCGGCAGCGGACTCCTCGACTCCCAGGACATCGATCGCCGCTGGGTCCGCATCCGCCGCCCGACCATCGTTGCCGGTGGTGAACTTACCATGAACGAACTCGAACTGCAGCTCAATCCGACATCGCGAGTCTGCGAAGCCCCGCTGCAGGTCAAAAGCAACTGCGGCACACTGGTCATCGATGACTTCGGCCGACAGCGCATGCCAATCGATGAACTTCTCAACCGCTGGATCATTCCACTGGAACGTCGCTACGATTTTCTCAATACACCCTCCGGCAAAAAGGTCCGATTCCCCTTCGACCTGCTGATGGTGTTCTCCACAAACATTGAGCCGCACGAGCTGGTTGACGGGGCATTCCTGAGACGCATCCCGTACAAAATTGAAATCTCAGACCCCTCCGAAGCTGAATTTCGACAACTGTTCGAATCCGTCTCACGCGCCATGAATGTGCCCATCGACGACAGCACCATGGACTATCTGCTGGCACGACACTACCGCGAAGCCGAACGCCCCATGCGGTGCTGCCATGCCAGGGACCTGCTGCTGCAGGTGCAGAACTACTGCCAGTTCCACGATACGCCCATCCGTGCCACCCGCGAAGCCATCGATGCGGCCGTCGTCAACTACTTCGCAATCACCGCCCCGGCGAGAACTGGACGAATAAACGTCAGCCGAAACTGATTCTCAAAAGCAATCAGTCCCCGGACACTTTGCCATCCACAGCATTCTTCGCCTTCACCGCATTCTGCAGATCCAGACACACCAGCCAGTTTTCACTCCGCAGATACAGTTTCCCATCGGACACCACCGGCGCCACCCAGGCCGGATTGCCAATCTCGTCCAGAGAAAAACGACCACGCTCCACAAAACGATCGCGGTTCACGTCCACCACGGCCAGCGTGCCTCGCTCACCCAGCACGATGAACCGGTCTCCCACTCGAGTCAGCGAGCCGCGGCCAAAAAACGGGTAGGGGATTTCCTTGCCCGTCTCGGAGTCCACAACCTTCCCATTTGCCCTGTTCACCCGCAGATTCGTCAGATCTCCGTCAAACCCGGATGTGCTCCACTGCAGCCCACCATCCTGCAGCCGCACACACCGAAGCTCTCCTTCATTCTCGTGCCGCCCCGAAAAACCATACACGCACCCATCCACGTGAATCGGAGTCGACCAGTGCGCCAGCAGATTGCTGCGGTCTGACCACACCGGGCTGACTGCACGCCCGTCAGGACTGACTTTCAGCAGTGCTGACCCCACCTGATAGGCGGCCGACAGAAAAATCTGATCTGCAACAACGATCGGGCGAGCGGCATTCACGGACTCATGCACTCGTGAACGAAACCACCAGTGAAAATTCGTGGCTCCGGTTTCCGGATCCAGGGAGACCAGTCCCTGGCGAACAAGACACAACAGGTGTCGTCGCCCATGAATCTCGGCAATCATCGGAGACGAATAGCTGACAACCATCTCCTCCCCCGTCCACGCGTACTTGTTGCCCTCGGGGGTTTCAGTACCATCCCAAGTCTGCTTACCAACCGCTTCCCAAAGCACCTTGCCGGTCGCAGTATCGAATGCCACCACACCGGAATTTGGCTGACCTCCCACCAGTACAATCAGACGCTCACCGTCCAGCAGCGGCGAACACCCCATCCCAAAGAACCACTCAGGCAGCTGAAAAGTCGCCTTCAGGTCGTTTTTCCAGACCAGACTGCCGTCCTGCAGCGACACGCAGCAGAGCATGCCTTCCGCTCCCAGCGCAAAACAGTACCGGTCCGTCAGCACCGGCGAACAGCGAGGCCCGTTGTTGTAGCCGTAGGGATCTTCGAACGCCGACTCATACGTGTATTGCCAGAGTTCTTCGCCCGAGCTGCGGCGACGGCAGGAAATGATTTCCTGCTTTCCCTGGCGGTGATGAATCACCAGCCGATCTCCCAGCAGTGACGGAGCACTGTAGCCCGTGCCGATCGCCTGCTTCCAGAGCACCGGCGGCGGCCCCGCAGTCCAGTCCAGCACAATCCCCGTTTCCCCGGATTCGCCGGTATGTCGGGGCCCCAAAAACCACGGCCAGTCCTCGCCATACACGGAGCCCGTGCCACAGTACAGTCCACTCGCCAGCACACCCGTCAGAAGCAGCCCGCGCAGGGATCGCAGGAGGACGCTTCCACTGAATTGCACGCTCACAGCTGAGCTCCGTTTCTTGCACTGTTCCATCTTGATGCCGGACGATCGACCACGACGCGACTGGCAGTAGGCTGTTAAGAGTAGGATTTTCGTGTGGAAAAGTCATCCGTCCACTTGCGATTCACAGGCCTAACCGTCAACTTCTCGCCGCTGCAGGGCTGCCACCTGCCGCACCGCTGTCGCTCGGAGACCATCATGGAGTGTTATGACCGCCCGGACCTGTGGGACTTTGCGTTTTCCGATGAGACGGATTTCGAGGCCGATTTCATCCAGCAGATGGCATCCCGATGGCTGAATACAAACCGTCCTGCGGTGCTGGAAATTGGCTGCGGCGGTGGCCGTCAGACCGTGAACCTCGCGATGCGCGGGCTGCCGGTGACCGCGTTCGACCTGAACCCGACCTGTGTGCGTGAGACACAGCGGCGACTGAAAAGACGGCGGCTGGCAGCAAATGTGTTCTCCGCCGACATGCTGGATTTCCAGACCAGCGAGACGTTTGATCTCGCTCACTGCCTCGTGAATACATTTCGCCACCTGACGGACGAGCGGTCCGCACGATGCCACCTGCAGGCTGTCGCCAGGGCACTCAGACCCGGCGGCCTGTATCTCCTCGGTTTTCATCTGCTGCCACCGGATGCAGCCGAAGAAGACTGTGAGCGCTGGACGCTGCGGCGGGGAAAAAAATCCGTCACCGTCACCGTGCGGGTACTGCAATTCTGTCGCAGGACTCGCCTCGAGACAGTGCGGTTCAGCCTGAAAGCAACCCTGCCCTCCGGAGTGATCCGGCTGCGCAGCGATCATCAGCTGCGGATTTATCGAGCCGATCAGTTTCGCAGCCTGCTGCGGGCTGTTCCCGAATTTGAACTGCTGAGTGTTCACGATTTCTGCTACGACGCCGACAATCCACTGCCACTGGACGATCAACTGGGTGATGCAGTCTTTGTGCTGCGTCGCCGCGGCTGAACAGCTCGTCGCTCCCGTCCGGCACGATCACCTTTGTCTGCCGGGATTCTGAGATTCAAGGCGCATACCGGAGTACTGAAGATGAGTTCCTCACTGACGGCCCCTGAAGCCTGTATCGAACTGGAGGGAGTCAGGGTCAACAATCTCAGACAGGTATCGCTGCGGATTCGTCATGAATCGCTGACGGTAATCTGCGGTCTCAGCGGTTCCGGCAAAAGCAGTCTGGCATTCGATACGCTGTACGCTGAAGGTCAGCGCAGGTACGTGGAAACATTTTCTCCGGCAGCGCGTCAGTTTCTGGAACGGATTGAACGTCCGGCGGCCGACCGCATCTCGGGCCTGCCGCCGGCCGTGGCCATTCACCAGTCAGCCCGGGGTGATGGACCGCGGAGCACGGTGGGCAGTCGCACCGAAGTTCTGGATGCACTTCAGATCCTGTTCGCCCACGCCGGCACGCCGCACTGCCCTGGATGCGGTATCGCCGTCTGCCGCCACTCGCCCGCGACAGCCGTTGCGGCTCTGTTGCAGACTGTCCCGGGAGCCAGGCTGCTGCTGGGATTTCCGCTGGCAAAAGCCAGGGGCGGTCCGCCGGCAACTCCTGAGTTCTGGCTGCAGCGTGGCATCACGCGCTGTCTGCTGAATTCCCGGCAGACACCGCTTGACCAGTGGCCCCACGGCAGTCCACTGCCACCGGATACGATATTTATTGTGGATCGTCTAAAAGCCGATCCGACTCAGTCCTCCAGACTCGAGGACAGCGCTGCGACCGCACTGCAGCTTGCCGATATACTGCTGGTGCTCAGCGATGTGCAGCCTGCAGCACCTGCGGTCTGCGTCACTGTCGATGACCGCCCGTGGCACCAAATAATCTACCCATTTCGCCTCGAATGCGCCGGCTGCGGGACAGAATTCAGTGACATCACACCCCAGCATTTCAGCTTCAATTCCCCGCTGGGCGCATGTCCGGATTGTGGCGGTACCGGTACTGCCGGCGACGAATCCTCCATGCAGCAGTGCGCAGGCTGCAGCGGAACACGACTGGCGGCATTTCCGGCAGCGGCGCGGTATCGCGGCGCGACTCTGCCGGAAGTCTGTCGCCTCGAAGCCGGCGCTCTGATGAACTGGCTGCAAACGGCCGAGCAGGAGCTTTCCAACTCTGATCGCCACGCCATCACTCCTGCGTTTCGACACGCTCTCCGGCGCCTGGATCTGCTGTGTCGCTGCGGCCTGGAATACCTGACGCTGGAACGGAGCATGAAGTCGCTGTCAGGCGGCGAGGCGCGACGCACTCTGCTGGTCGCCGCACTCAGCTCCGGACTGACAGGAACACTGTATGTGCTGGACGAACCAACACAAGGTCTGCACCCGGCCGATACCGCCCGCGTGATGACTGTGATTCGGGAACTGCAGCAGGCCGGAAACACCGTGGTCGTGGTGGAACACGATCCGACAGTGATCCTGGCGGCGGACGAGGTGATCGAAACAGGACCCGGTGCCGGCGATGACGGTGGTCGCATCGTGTTCCAGGGCTCGCCGGAACGGCTGGCGCAGCAGGATACCGCCACGGGACGACTGCTGGCAGGTCGTCATGCACAAACCGGCCCGGCTGCCGGCACACCGCGTCTCCGAGATCTGCGCACACCTCAGCACTGGTTGCGGCTCACCGATATTCACTGCCGCAATCTGGTCGGCACGGATGTGGAGTTTCCGCTGGGAGTCCTGTGTGGTATCTGCGGTGTCAGCGGCAGTGGCAAGAGCTCCCTGATGACAGAAACTCTGTACCCGCACCTGCTGTCCCGCCTGCAGCCCGGTGTACGTCAGCAGCCCGTGAGTTCCCGTGTTGCCTCGATCAGCGGAACTGAACATCTGGAAAGTGTGCTGTTGATGGATCAGCAGCCAGTGCGACGCAGCACTCGCAGCATCCCCGCCACGTGGCTGGGGATCTTTGATGAAATTCGAGCTTTGATGGCTGATACTCATGAAGCTCGCCGCCGTAATCTCACCCGCGGCATGTTCAGCTTCAATTCATCGCGTGGGGGTCGTTGTCCGGCCTGCGAAGGGCGCGGACAGGTTACCGTCCCCATGCAGTTTCTGGCCGATATCGAAACCGTCTGCGAGGCCTGTGGAGGTCGTCGCTTCCGCCCGGACGTGCTGGAGATTCGTTACCGGGGACGCAGCATCGATGAGATTCTGCAGATGTCGGCTGACGAAGCATTTCGCTTCTTTCACGCCAATTATCGGATTCAGACAAAACTTAATGCGCTCCGCCAGGCCGGTCTGTCCTACCTGCGTCTGGGTCAGCCGCTCTCCGTACTCTCAGGCGGAGAAGCTCAGCGTCTGAGAATCGCGGCCATGCTGGCCGGAGTTCCGCAGGACCTGCCGGACACACCGGCCGGCGAAACCACAGCCGCCCAGCTGACGAATTCAGGACGCACTCTGTTCCTGTTTGATGAACCGTCCGGTGGACTGCATGGGAATGACGTGCAGAATCTTGTCGCCTGCCTCGACTTTCTGGTGCAGACCGGTCATTCAGTGATTATCATAGACCACGATCAGGAGTTGCTCTCACAGGCAGACTGGCTGATTGAACTGGGTCCTGGCCCCGGCGCCAGGGGTGGTCAGGTGCTGCACTCGGGGCAGCCGTCGGCACAAGGGAAAGGAGTCGAATTATGGCGGATGTGAAGGAAGCAATTGCCTGCTGCGATCAACTGCTGCAGCAGTACGGCCTGTGGGAACAGGGCTGGCGTACCACCCTGGACCGGGCCAAAATGCGAGCCGGCTGCTGTCGCTACAACCGCCGCACCATCAGTCTCAGTGCGCCGATCATTGCGTTGAACTCGTGGCAGGAAACTCTGGACACCATTCGGCATGAAGTGGCACACGCACTGGTCGGTCCCGGTCACGCGCACGATCAGGTTTGGCAGGAGATGGCTGTCAGGCTTGGGGCTCAGCCAAAGGCTCGCTGCACCAGCAAAACCCCACGGGCACGCTACCAGCTCGTCTGCATGCGGTGCGGATCCCTCGTGCGCAAGTATCATCGACTTCCGAAAATGGATTTTTCCGACAGATACTCATCCTGCTGCGGGCCCGTCGCCGTCGGTGAGCTGAAACTGTATGAATCCCTGGCGGTCAAATATGGACTGGCAGACATCCCTCAGGATCCGCAATGACCATACTGCCCAAAGACCTGTTTTGCAGCGATGAAGCCCCGCAGGCCGATGCAGCTATTGTCTGCGGATCCTCCGACGCAGACGAACTGCAACAGAGGACCGCAGCAGCCGTGCAACTGCTGCTGGCGGGTAGAACTGGTCTGCTGCTGCTGTGTGCCGGTGGGCGAGGGGGCTCGAAGACCGATTCTGACGAAGCCTCTCAGATGCTCAGCCTTGCCGAGCGTGCGGGCGCTCGCTCGCAGCAGATGATCAGCGTGCCGGGCGCCGGAGAAATCTCTGAGATCGCTCGAGAATGCGGCAAACTGCTGAAGCAGGACGTTCGACTGAGCAGCATCCGCAGCCTCTGGCTGGTTTCCTCCGCATGGCACATGCTGCGAGTGCGGATCGTCATGAAACACCATCTGCCGCGACAGCTCAAGCTCTTCTGCCACCCCACCGCAGCTGGCATCACCGCGGCAAACTGGATGAAACAGCCGCGCGGTCGGGCACTTGCAGAAAACGAAATTCGACTGATCGACAAGCTGCTGAAAAACGGTTACTCATTGAAATAAGCTCACCGCCGCGTCACTGTCCGAACCTGCAGCATAGCGAGGGCAGTGCGAGCCGCCTGCTGGACCGTAGGGTCCTCAGACTCGGAGGCCTGCGACAGCAGGCGATTCGCCAGTTCCAGTTCTTCAAACGCTACCAGCGTCGTAATCGCGGCTTCGATTTGCACCAGTCCGCCTGACGACTCTGCCAGTTCGCGATACACAGCCTTCTCGGCGGCACTGCCACCGCGGACCTGACGCAGGTCTCGCCAGAAGAGAGCCTGCTGCTCGGGGGACATCTGAGCATAGAAGGAACGCAGAAAGGCCAGCGGCAGGCCACCCACAGAGGCAGGCGAACCCGTCATTTGCGAAGCAGCAGCACCCCCGCTCCCTGTCGACGACATCTGCGGAGCGGTCGAGTATTGCTGCGCGGCAGACGTCTGCTGTGACATCTGCATAGTATTGCCCGAGACGGCTCGCGGTGACCACGACTGCGCTGCGGCAGCTGTCCCCGCCGGAATCGACATCGACGGCAGTCCCTGATGTGCCGGCTCTGACATCAGTGATCCGGTACCGCTCTGAAGCTGCGGCAGGCCTTGCGAGGGCTGCATTCCATCCACCGGCTGTGACGACGACGAATTGACGCCGGGGTACCGCTGCGGCATCGCAGGCTGAGGCCCTGAATACTGAGGAGCTGGCGAATACTGCGGCGCGCTGCCGTACTGCTGTGAATGCTGATAGACGGGCGCAGGCTGATACTGAGCTGAGACAGGGTATTGCGGTCCCGGCGCGTATTGGCTGACTGGCGGATATGGTGGTGACGCGACTAGTGGGGCAGTCGGTGCCTGCGGTGCCGACGGATAGATCGGCTGGCCGTTTGCATAAATCTGCGGGAGCACGGGAACAGCACCAGGCTGGGGATACGCCTGAGACAAATCACCGGCAGGTCGGAACGCGATTTGCTGCACTGTCTGAGCATAAGCGCCGGATGCCACCTGCTGTGCAACCGGCAACGACTGGATCTGAGGCATCTGGGAAAACACGGGCACCGGCTGCAGGGCAACCTGCGACGGTGCAGCAGCAGGCATTGCAGGCATCACCAGCGGCATCTGGTAAAACTGTCCCGAAGCATCGCGAACCAGTACCATCTGGGTCCCGGCAGCTGTGACGCCTGCCGGTGCAGGGGTCGGCACCGCCTGCGGGGCTGCTGTTGGCAGGTTTGCTGCCGGAGTCTTCACAGCATCTGCAGCCTGCTCCGCTGCTCCGACTACCTGTTCCTGCGACACGGATGTTTTTTCTGCACCGACAGACCGCTCACTTGCCGCCAGTCGTCGCGGGCCATGTTCCACAGACTCAGTAACGGGCGGCAGGCTTCGTCCTCCCTCGGAGACTGACTTGCGAGACCGCTCGCTGGCACCCAGCATGGGCTCGATCAGACCGCCGCTGCGCCGTCGATCTTCAAGGCTCCTGATCCCCTGGACCGGACTGCTGGCTGGGCTTGATTCAACGAAGCCAGCCAGATCTTCCAGGCCGGCGTCGACTGTTGAAAAGCGGGTGCTTGCCGCTGACTCATCAGCACGAAGCGACGTATGACTCAACTGGACCCTGGGGACACTGTTCGCCTGAATGTTATTTGTCTGCTGACGCGGCTGCGAACTTTCAATGGGAGGCAGCAATACGCCGGATTCAGGCACGGACGAGGCCGAAAAACTCTCGACCACCGCGTTCCCGGAGGCACTCAGCGTCGTTGTTTTCTCCGCGGGGGCCGGCATGGATACCGTACCTGACTGGCTCCCGGTCGTCACCGCAGGATCAATCTTCTGGGAATACAGGGACTCAAAGTCGACCGTCTCAGCCACTGCCCGCCGCGACTCTGTCGTCACCACGCCTTCGCCGGCCTTCCCAGCCTGACGTGCGGAATTTCCTTCGGCCGGATTGCCCAGAGCCAAATTGTTCTCTGCTGCCAGCAATTCCCCAAGCTGCACCAAAGCTTCTGCGGCCTTCTGGCTGTTCGGATCCGCATCAATTGCCCGCGTGAAGTACTCACGGGCCTGCAGCAGATCACCCTTCTGAGCAAGTGCGAAGCCGACAGTCGACGCGGCATCGGATTCACCCATCGACTGCCGCAGCGTCGTCATGGCCGCAGAAATTTCGCCAATGTCAATGAGGGCTATTCCAAGGTTGGACTGGGTTCGCGGATGAGAAGGATTAATCTGCTGTGCCCTGCGGAAAACCTCGACAGCTTCCTCTGTTTTGCCCTGCAGGTAATGCGAATACCCCAGATCACACAACACCTCCACACTTGTGGGCGACAATTCGTGAGCCCGGCTCAGATAGCTGATCGCCGCCTGCTCATCTCCGGACTTTTGACAGAGCACACCCAGCCGGTGGTGCAGATCCACCTTGTCCGGGTGACGCTTCAGCAGTTCCTCGTAGCTTTTTCGCGCTCGCAGCAATTCCCCGCTCTGCTCTGCCATCCGCGCGGCCAGCAATTGCTCGCTGTACCGATCGCGTCCCAGCATCGGCAGCCTGTCAGTCAGACTCTGACTGACCGCACAGCCGGAGAGAACCATCGGCAGCAGTGCCTTCAGAACCCTGCGATGCGACCTGCTAAGCATACCTGAACCCTCGGAAGGCAACCAACTCTCTGAACCAACAACGATTCACACACGCCACCTCATCGAAAGCCGACGCCGCCACCGGCACCGCTCGCTCCGGATGCTCCCCAACCACCCCCGGCTCCATTCCCCTGAATCGCCCCACCAAAGGCACGTTCAGCTTCCGCTGACGTCAGTCCGGCAGACAGAGCCGGTGACGTCAGCACTCTCTGAGACGCCGCCGGAACGCCCATCATGGTCAGCGCCGCCACCACAACGTTCCGCCGCTGCGCATCCAGCTCAGCACACGGCGGACAGTTCTCCACCATGGCGGCAATTTCCTCCGAAGAGTTCTCCACGAGAATCGGGAACGGCACGAGTGCCGCACGCGCACCGATTTGACGCAAATGAGCCTCACCCGCAGGGTTAAGTCTCGCAGTCCCCGCCACAAACTCATGCTCGTAAATCACAAAGTCCGTCGCCTCGCCCTGAGCTTCCTGCAGATCCAGCATCGGACGCACGCTGGTGCCAAGGGCCGCCGGCGGCTCCGGCAGTGGCGCTGGCACCGTGATCTTGTCCCGCATACACCCCGATACCGACAACGCGCAGCCCGCCAACAGCATTCGCAATGAAATTGATGTGCTCACTGTTTACTCCCATATCCGGAATCGACTGAACGATCACTGAGAGAAGCCAACCTTGCCCGTGGAGAAGTAGCGAGCACTGTTTTCATAGCTGTTGAAGTACAGATTGGGGTGCAGCAACTGGTCGCGATAATTCGGCCAGACTGTCGCCCGATGATAATGTCCGGGACGCCCCTCAATACGATTCCGCAGAAAGAAATCCACCTCAGTCGGCTCGGTAACATTGACTCCCGGCAGCAACTGCGGCACCTCGCTGGCATCCACGCCGTGGACAATCTCCGGACTCACGATCACCAGCAGCTCCACCTCGTCAGAACTGGCTGAATTCGAAGCCCCCAGGGCACCAAGAATTGGAATGTTGCCCCAGCCGGGCAAGCGACTTGTGCCCCCGCTCTGCTGTGACTGCGTCAGGCCGGCAATCGCCAGCACCTGCCCCTCACGCAGCTCCACAGTGGTGCTTGCAGATCGCGTGTCCGTACCAAAAATCCCATTGACACTCGTCGCAGTATTCAGCGTGCTGAACTGCGGATTCACCTGCAGGCGAATCCGATCCTTATCGAGCACAGTTGGGGTGAACGTCAACAAAGTGCCGTAGCCCTTGAACGATGTCGATGCTGCCTCCACTCCGCTGACACCGACGACCGTTGGTACGGCAAATTCACCGCCCGACATGAATGTCGCCGACCGACCACTGATAGTCACCAGTGTCGGCTCCGCCAGAATCCTCGCCACCTTATGCTGTTCAAGCGCTTCAAGCGACAGTTTGAAACTGTTCTCAGAAAACGTGCCGCTGATGACAGCGTTCCCCGCCGCTCCACCCGTGCCGAAAATGAAGTCACTGACTTCAGCATCCAGACTGGCACCAAACTTTCGCACCGCAGATCGCTTCAGTTCAGCGATCCGCACCTTCAGCATCACCTGATGCTCTCCCGGCACGCGAATCAGATTAATGATCGTCATGGAGTTCGCCACCGAATCCAGATTGATCTCCTCCATATTTGCCAGAGCAGCGTCTGAAGTCCCAGTCCCAAACGCTCCGCTGCCCCCCTGGCCCTGAGATTGCCCGCCACGCCGCAGAAACGACATAATCTGTGACGCCTCTTCAGCGTCCTTCGCCTGCCCCTTGACGATGATTTTGTCCGCCACGGGAATCAGACGTATAAAGCTGTTAGGGAACAGTCGCGACACCTGCTGCTCAAGTTTTTTGATTTCCACATCTCGCACTGACAGATCGCGAGCCTGAGGCGTCACATGCACCACAAAGCTAAAAAGCTCCTCCGCATTCTCATCGCCCAGCCAAACTGAGACCGTCGTCCGACCGGGAGACTTCCCAATCAGTTCCAGCTCACGAGTCGTAAACGGAGTGGTCTCGATAATGCTGGGATCGGCAATCGAGGCTCGGGAGACGTTCTGCTTGAACAGCACAACCTTCGAATGCCCCTGTTCAAGACGCAGTTCAGCAGTTGGCTCACTGATATGCGAGATCGCACGATTGATGCCCTCAACCGCCGCCGGATCTACGGCCGGTTCCTGCCCCAGAACAGCCGCCCCCAACGCTACCGGCAGCAACGCCGCCATCGCTTGCAGAAGTCGTCCCATCGCTGTCACATCCTTCGCAAAACAGCACCGCAACCGGATCAAACCAGTGGCGGACAAAGGTCACCGCGGATCAGCCCTGACACCGCAGCACATACCTGTCAGGGGCAGCATCGGCATTTTCCCCCATCCACTGAACCGGATTCCAACGGACTTCAATGTCTCTGCGGGAATTTCCCCCTTGGATTACTTTTTTTCGGCGGATGCCTGTCACCGCAGGACTTTTCCCTACAACCGCACCGAAAAATCGGTGCTCGACGACACTCAGCGAACGCAAAGGTAATGGGCACCGACCAGCCGACCCCGCCCACCCCACTCAAACCACGCAAACCCTCAGGCCGCAGCACAAATTACAGATATTTGAGGCAGACTCCCGCTGATCCAAATGCGCCGACGACTTTGGATCTGACGGTTACTCGCAATCGCTGCAGCATGCCGGCTGCAGCAATTCCAACGGGTCAGCCCCGGGAACTTCCGGGTTTTCCCACACCCCCGCCCGCCGCCTCTGCCTGCCCGCCGAGCATCCTGACGATGCACACGACTGCCGATGACTGCTTTGGGAGCAGAAGCAGTGCAGCATCGGCCTGTCAGCCTGGATCTATTCGTAGAAATGGACTTCTCATGAAACTGCAACTTTGCAGCCTGCTTGCTGCTGCCGCCGTCGCATCGTGTCCGGCAGTCCTGAATGCTCAGGAGGCGCCCCCTGTGCCTCCCGTCCCATCAGCCGAAATTCCTCTCGAACTGCCACCGGCACAGCCCGGCCTGCCGTTGAATGAACCTGTGGCAGAGCCCATCTACGTCCCCTCTGAGCCGGTACAAGCCGGGCCTGCGTGTCCCCCGGGAATGCCGGCGCCCGCAATGTTCCCACCAGTACCGATGTACCTCTCGCAGTACGCTCCGCAGCAGCCACTGTGCCACGGCATGGTGCCCCTTGCTCCCTCAACCCCCATGTGCTGCATGACGCCCATTTCGCCCATGACCTCATATTGTCCGCCACCGGCGGCACCTGCGGCTGCCTGGTGCCCTCCAGGACAAACTGTGGCCCCGCTCGATCTGATCTACACTCCCGGAATTGTGGGATACCCCTTCCACAGGGCTCCCATCTACACAAACAGTCCTGCCACTCGTTTCCACATGCACCCGCTGCGCAAGGACGCTCTGCTGCACGTGAGCCCGGGCAATATGTTCCCAACAGCACCGATCTCTCCGGTCGCCAAAGGGAACTACTACTTCCGGCCCTATAATTATCGGCAGATCTATTTCGATCAGATCTACGCGGCAGCAGCCTCAGGAAATCCGGAGGCACCGTATTCAGCCCCCCTTCTGCCGCACCTCGCGAATCGTCTGGACACGTACAAACAATCGCTGGACCGTGCTTTGCTGCCAGCTCTTGCCCCGCAACGAACGCCGGCAGCGGCTCCGACTATGTCTCCGACGCGCTGAACACAGACTTTCCCAACCTCCGGTGCGGGGACGGCCATCACAAGGCCGTCTCTGCTCGTTTTCAGAGTGACTGCCCCATGAGCCACGCCCCTGCCGGCCTGCACGACCCTGCCGAAATCCTCAAACATTTGATCGCCATCCCCAGCGTCAATCCAATGGGGCGCGAATTGTCCGGCGAGGAATACTATGAAGGTCGCATGACACTCTGGCTGACGGACTTCCTGCAGGCCAACCAGCTGCCGGTGGAAGTTCATGAAGTGGTCCCCGGACGCTGCAACGTGCTCACTCGCCTCGACAGTCCCGGGGCCACCCGCACTGTCCTGTTCGATGTGCATCAGGACACCGTTCCCGTTGATGGAATGACAATCCCACCCTTCACACCAACGGAGTCGGGCGGGCGAATCAGCGGACGTGGCGCCTGCGATGTCAAAGGTGGCATGGCCTCCATGCTGGCTGCCCTGCTGCGGCTGCAGCGACAAGCTGTCGCCGGACGCCCCAATCTTGTTCTGTCCCTCACCTGCGACGAGGAATCAACGAGTCTGGGCATCAATCATCTGACTGCTGGCTGGCAGACCGGTGGCCCACGATACAGTCTGCTGCCGGTCGCACCTGATGTCGCTGTGATTGCCGAACCCACGCTGCTGGATATCGTCGTCGCGCACCGTGGTGCCGTCCGCTGGAGAATCCGCACTGGCGGTCGAGCCTGCCACAGTTCCAGACCCACCGACGGCATCAACGCAATCTATCGCATGGGCCGCGTCCTGCTGGCCATGGAAGAATTCGCCGCCTGGCTGCCACAGTCTCGGCCCGCACACCCGCTCTGCGGTCCCGCCACACTCAGCGTCGGACTGATTTCCGGTGGCAGCAGTGTCAATGTGGTTCCGGACAGCTGCGGCATTGACATTGACCGACGCCTGCTGCCCGGCGAAGACCCGCTCGCCGCGCGGCAGGAAATCATCGACTGGCTGGCTCCGCGATTCGACTTTGAGTTGTTCCATGATCAGCCGTGGTGCAACAGTCCAGGACTGAATGACAATCACAATCAGTCACTGGCCCGCGAACTGCTGCAACATGTGGAAGCAGCCACCGGCCCCCATCGCTGCATCGGTGTGCCCTTCGGAACGCATGCTTCGCGAGTCGCGGCTGCCGGAGTCCCGGCAGTTGTGTTTGGCCCCGGCGATATTGCTCAGGCACACACGAAGGATGAATGGATTGAAGTTGATCAGCTGCACCAGGCCACTGAGATCCTCTGCCGTTTGATAAACGGGTCGGCTAATCCAGCGTGACAAACTCACTCAGTCCCAGCAGTGCCTGCAGATATTCGGCCCAAACAGTCTGCTCCGCCTCTGCTGTGCCGCCGGCTGCAGCCGTCTGAGTCGCAGTAAATTCCAGCGCCGCCCGCAACTCCTCCGCGTCCGGTTCGCGAGCAAACAGCAGCAGATACGCCTGCTGCACACGCTGCTCGCCGGACAGGGGCCGCAGCCGATCCCGCATCTGAACCGCCCGCGTTTCCACCCACGCGGAATTCAAAAAATACAACTGCTGCAGCGGCGTCGTCGTGGGCTCGCGTCGCGGGCTGTGAGAACTGGCCTCCGGAAAATCATGCATCCGCAGCACCGGATGCAGCTCCTCTCGAGCCACCACCAGATACAGCGATCTGCGATATGCCTGCGGATCATCAGGCGACTGCCCCGGACCTCCGGTTTTCAGATCCAGCACACCCGCAGCAGCCAGTGCCGCATCACGCCACATCTCAAAATCCAGTCGGCGACGACTGGCACGCCACAACTGCCGATTCTCCGGATCCACAGCATCCCCGGTCGCCTGCCACGCCGAACTCTGACGCCACGCAGCTGACAGCAAAATCTCGCGCTGCAGCCACTTCAGATCCCAGCCACGCGAGACCAGTTCGAACGCCAGATGCTCCAGCAGCTCCGGATGCGTCGGACGGTCTCCCTGGACCCCGAAATCACTGGTGGTACGCACCAGACCAGCGCCAAAACAGGCATCCCAGATCCGATTTACGATCACACGGGCCAGCAGCGGCGCCGCCTCTGACGTCAGCGCCTCAGCCAGTTGCCGACGACCACTGCCGGCATTCAGTGGCCTCCCTGATTCCGGACTGAGCACCGTCAGAAACCGACGCGGCACCACAGTTCCCGGATTGCCCGGATTTCCACGCCGAAATACCGGCAAATCTCTGGCCTCACCCTCACGATACTGCAGCTGGGTCATTTCGTCGCCCTGCGGCAGTACATACACCGCGGCATCACGCAGCACATGCGCGAAAGGGGCATCCACCTGAGGCTCAGCAGAACGCAGTTGAGCGACCTCTGCTGCGACCAGCGCCGCCGCCGGATCCTGCTTCTCACTCAGCGTCTTCAGCCGGCCTTCCAGCTCACGCAGTCGCACCCGCGCAGCCTTCACGCGCTCAGCATCCGCCCGCGGAAGCAACGGACGCTCGTCCAGCTGAGTACTGGCAAAAACACCCGCCAGACCGTAATAGTCCTCCGTCGAAATCGCATCGAACTTGTGGTCGTGACAACGCGCACAGGAAACTGTCAGCCCCAGAAACGTTCGCGACACACAATCCACTCGCTCATCCCATTCGTCCGCCACGATCTGCTCAATCACCGACGGCGCCAGCCGCAGCTCCTTCCAATACGTCGGGCTCAATCCCAGCAGCCCCGTCGCTGCCAGATCCTCCGCTGCTGTCTCCGGCAGAAGATCGGCTGCCAGCTGCAGACGCACAAACTGATCATAAGGCAGATTGCGATTGAAAGCCTGCACCACCCAGTCCCGATACAGCCAGCCTCGATCCGTTGGATTCTGCCAGTCCGGAGTAAAATCCGTGTACCGCACCAGATCCAGCCAGAATCGCGCCCAACGCTCGCCATAATGCGGTGAATTCAGCAGCCGATCCACCGTACGCGGCCACCAGTCGGCCGCCGTATCGGCGATCATCGCGGACTGTTCAGCCAAAGTCGGTGGCAGTCCCGTTACCAGAAAACTGGCCCGGCGCAACAGGACCCGCCGCTCAGCCACCTCGCTCGGCAACAACCCGTGCTGCTGCAACCCCTGCCAGACAAAGGCATCAATCGCACCAGCCGCCCACGCTGCCCCGTCCGCCGAAACCGTCGGAGGGTCTGTCCGGGCCAGCGGACGATACGACCAGAATTGCCGCGCTGCCGAAAAATCAATCGCCGTCGCTGCCGGACGTGGCTTAGCCGTGTACTGCGGCAAAACTGCACCCGCACGCACCCACTGCTGCAGCTTCGCAATCTCTGACGCCGGGAGCCTCCCGGACGGAGGCATCTGCAGATCCGGGTCAGCATACTCCACTGCCTGCAGCAGCAGCCCCTTACCCGCAGCCTCGCCGGTCCCCGCAAACAAACCACCACGACTGCCGCCTGCCGCAATGCCCTCCACCGTCTCCAGATCCAGATCGCCATTTTCGCTCGCCAGCGTACGCGAATGACACTCCACGCACCGCTGCTGCAGGATCGGACGAATCTCCCGCTCGAAGTACTCCGCTGACTCAGCGATATCCGACTGCAGACCCCCGGCGACCGCCAACTGCGGCACAGCACTCAGGCAGCAACAAACCGCGGCCAGCAGATTGGCCAGACACCGCACCCGAGACCGGTACCCCGTCCGCACACGACTGCATCCAGACCACGTATCGCTGAACTGCCGCATCGTCCGCCTCCCCAGCCCTGCTGCTGCTGACAGCAGCAAACTCGTCAGGTCAATCGCACCCACTCAAAAAAACCAAGCTCTTCCAGCCCCCTTCGCAGTGACACTGCGGCCTCATCCGTCAAACGCACATTGGGCAGCCGCGGAGCCCCCACCGGAGCCCCCAGCCAGCCCATGACCGTCCGCGCCGCCCCCATGTACCCGAACGAGGCCAGCAGCCGAATCAACTGCACCGACCGGTACTGCTCCTCACGCGCCTGATCCAAAGCACCCTGCTGCAAAGCCGCCAGCAGACGCAGATAAATCGGGGCAGCAAAATTGTAACTGCTGCCCACCGCACCCGTCGCTCCCAGACACGCCGCCGCCAGCAGCATCTCATCCACACCAAACGCGATGTCGAAACGCCCCCCATCGAAACGCTGACAAATCTGAAAACTCATCAAATCCTGATTCGTAAACTTCAAACCCCGGAAATTCGAAATTCGCTCACCCGCACGCTGCAACAGATCCGGCATCGACAAATTCACACCCGTCATCACCGGAATGTCATAGAAGTAAAACGGTGTTCCTGGCGCCGCTGCAGCCACCTGCTCACACCAATCACAAAGTTCAGCCACCGATCGCGGACGAAAGTAGGAAGGAGCCTGAGCAGCAATCGCCACTGCCCCGATTTTCTCCGCATGAGCAGCCAGCTGGCGACTGTCACGCAGACAGTTCGAACCCACATGCACGATCGGCATGACCGAACCGCCCCGCAGCACCTGCAGCCAACGCTCCGACAAATCCTGACGCTCGCCCACACTCAGCGAATGACTCTCACCAGTGCTGCCGCAAATGAAGACTCCCGCGACACCCTGCGAAACCATCAACTGCGCCTGCCGCTCCACCGCCGACAACTGCAGCTCACCACTGTCATCGAACGGTGAATGCACCGCCGCAATCAATCCTGCCAGTCGCATCGCCGTACTCCCTGACAACCTGCCGAACCACCAACCTATCGCATCAGCTCGGAAATTTCCGCCGGCGTAAACCGGTTCTGCAATCGGGCTCCCAACTGACTGACCACCCGCGCTGCAGCATGCGAAGCCAGATGGCCGGCCTGCTTCCAGCTCATCCCGTTTGTGATGCCAAACAGCAGTGCCCCGGCATACATGTCCCCCGCACCGGTCGTGTCAATCGCCTGCGTTGGTACCCCCTCAATCGGTATCGGTCGCCCCTCGTGCATCAGCAGTGAACCATTCGGTCCCAGAGTCATCGCCACGTTTTCGCAGTTGCGATGCAGCTCAGCCGCACATTCCACCGAATCCGTTTTTCCAGTCAGCGCCTGAGCCTCCAGTTCGTTGCAGAAAAACAAATCCACCGGGCCCCGCACCAGCGACCAGATCTCGTCCTTCAGCAAGTCACACAGGAATGGGTCGGATGCCGTAAACGCCACCTTGCAGCCCGCATTCTTCGCAATCTCAATGGCACGGTACACCGCCGCCTTCTGCACCGGATTGAGCAGCAGATAGCCCTCGACGTACACATACTTCGCCTTTCGCAGGTCGTCCTCGTTGAGGTCGTCCGCACAGAATGTCGCGGAAACCCCAAGGTTGGTCAGCATGGTTCTCTGAGCATCCTCAGTGATCAGAATCGCCGATGTTCCGGTCTGGCCAACTGTGGCCGGCGGCACGTCCATCCGCACCCCCAGTCGACGCATGTCGTCCACAAAGAACTGCCCCAGCTCATCAGCGGCCACACGACCCGCAAACGCCGCCCGACCACCAAAATCAGCCACCGCCACAATCGTATTGGCAGCGGAACCACCCGCACAGCGATGCAGCGAAATCCCCGAAAGTCGATCCAGCACTGCCGACTGCTGAGCATCATCCACCAGGGTCATGATGCCCTTGTCAAAACCCGTCTGCTGCAGCCAGTTCTCACTGATCCGCGCCTGAATATCCACCAGCGCGTTGCCCAGTCCGAATACGTCGTATTGCATGCCGGCCTTCAGCCTTCCAGAGTATCCTGTTTGAGGGACCTGCAGCGCTCATCAGGTTCGCCGACGATCCCCACACCGGCGCGACGGCCGCGATGCTACAGAAAAATTCTGCCACGGTCGAACGTTCGGCCCACTGTTCGGGGACCCTCGTCGATCCGGGAATACTGCGCCGGAAGAACCCGCACCACCGCTAATGCCGCACAACACGGCTCAAGACCGAGGCTCCCACGAATCCCAGAATCAGATTCGGAACCCACATCGCCCACAACGGATTCAGTGACGCATTCTTGGACAGGTTGAGCATCAGAAACATCACCGGATAGTAAATCAGCAGGATCGGCAGAAAGCACATGACAAACGTGGTGATGAACTGACGCCGTGCCTGCAGCATCGCAAACGGTCCACCCACGAACACAAAAAACAGACAACTGGCGGCCATCGAAAACCGACTGTGCAGCTCCGTCCGAAATCGCAGTTCCTGATTGCGAGCCCTCCGCTGCTCGCCCTGCAGCACTCCCAGTTGCTCGCCCGTCAGATTCGGAAAATCTCCCGTCATCAGCAGCATGGCCGCTTCCTGAGCCGCTTCGGTCTGCTTTCGACGCTGCGTCAGCTGCATCTCCTGCACTCCCCGCGTCAAAGCCTCGAGCGTCATATGCCGCGATTTCACCCGCGCCAAAGACTCCGGCAGCGGAAATGTCAGCTCCGTCCGATCCAGCTCTGCCAGAGTATCCCCGCCGGCTCGGGTGCCCCGAGCGTTCTTCAGGAGAATCCGAATCACCTTGGCCTCCAGATCAAAACGCATCGAAGCCTCGGCCGCTCGCACACTCACCTGCTCGTGGTTGCGAGTCCTGTACTGAAACGTGGCATCCTTCAGCACACGATTCTGCACGTCATGAACCGTGATCGAAAAGCCCCGCGACGCATCACTCACATGCCGATCATGAGCCAGACTGTCCAGAAAGATGTCTTCCATCGCCTGAGTGACGATGCGTTCGATATTCGAGACCGCCCACGGGATCACATAGCTCGTCAGGCTGAATGACACGGCCGTTAGAACCGTCCCCAGCAAAAACGCCGGCCACAGCAGCTGCGTGGCACTGATACCCGCAGCCTTCGCCGCCACAACCTCCAGATCCCCCGAGATCCGGCCGTAGACAATACAGACCGTCAGCAGCAAAGTCGCCGGTATGGTAAACGGCAGCATACTGGGCACGACAAAGGGCAGAATCTGCAGGATCTGAGCCAGCCGCAAACCACGCTCAGTGGCCTCCTGAAACAACCCGAGAAACACCAGCATCACGGTCAGAACAGCCACCAGCAGCAGAAACACCCGCAGCAGCTCGCCCATGATATATCGCTGCAGCAGTCTCATTTCGCCTTCCTGCGCTCCCAATGCCCCCTGACGGCCCCACTCCCTGCACATCCCTTAGTCTAAATTGCCGTCGAAAACCCCACAACCCCGGAATAGTCCGCACGTCCGGGGTCCCTCATTCACCCGGCTGCAGGAACCTCCGTCAGCCCAAAAGAAAACGGTCGCAGGAACCGATTGCCGGACCCGCGACCGTCTTCAATGCACCAGCACCGCCGACAACGGCCGGAGGTTCTTACAGCTTGTCAGCCATCGATTTTGCCTTCGCCTTGATCTTGCCTGGATCAGCGAGACCTTCCAGTTCCGAGAGCTCCTTCAACAACGCTTCAGCCGTGGCGGCATCAGTCGCCTTCAAAGACTCCAGAGACTCGCGAATCGAACTGGCCACACTGCCCAGCTCGCCAGATGCCGCGACCTCCGCCAGCTGAGCCTTGGCAGCCGGTGGCGCCGGTGGCGTCACCTGCTCAGACGGGAGTGATGAGGAGCACCCGGAAACTGTGAACAAACACAGCAGCAATGCTGCTGAAATACACACTCGCAACATCAGTAATCTCCAGTGACTTCACCACCATTGATGGAACCCACGTTCTGCCAGACATTCAGGTCCACGTTCTCGGAAACAAATCGCACCGAGCCATCCGCGAGGCAGATCTGTACGCCACCAGTGTGGCGACTGCGGGCGGGAAAGAACCCCTGGGAATCCATCCAGCCGCAACCCACACAGGTCTGGCAGGTCGGATAACGCCAGTTTGGCACCGCAACGGTGTTGAACAGCGTTTGTGCAGGCATCCCGATCGCCCAGTCACGGCCACCATGACTGTGATGATTACCAATGCCCGCCTGACAGGCCACACCGTAAGCGTCTACCTCGGCCTGAGTCGGTCGCTGTGCATTTCCGTTAAATGCAATTCCACGCACCACGTCACCAGCACGGTAAGCTGCACCGTTGTTGTCACCCATCAGCTGTTCGCCGAGCGCCACCGAATTTGATGTGCCGTCGTTGATGTCACGCATCCGTGTCACGACGTCAAACCGAAAGACCCCGTTGCGAAAAGCCTGGTTCACATACTGACCAAGATTGGTGCCCATGCTCCCCGGATAGCTGTTGTTGCCTGTTTCCGCAGTGCTCATCGGCGTGTCTGAAGGACACAGAAATGCCGGCAACCGCTGCCGTCGCCCAACAGTATTCTGCGGCGCATCGAAGTAGCTGTTGAAGTCCAGGGTGGTATACAATGCTGTCTGCTCGATGTACGGCAAAAGCATCGAATGCAGACTGAAACCACGCCAACCCGTCAGAGTGTTGTTCGCCGGAACCGCAGATTGGGTGCGAATGTGCGCCGGAGGAAAACAATTGAACGTGTCATGGTAGTTGTGCAGTGCAATCCCCAACTGCTTCAGATTGTTCTTGCACTGCGTCCGCCGAGCGGCTTCGCGAGCCTGCTGGACAGCGGGCAGCAGCAACGCCACCAGAATGGCGATGATCGCAATCACCACCAGCAACTCAATCAAAGTGAATCCCCGCGACTTCATCTTACTGTACATATGCACCTCATGAGAAAAGAAATGACCGGTCAGGCGGACAATTCAACACCGTATCTGAGCATTCCGTGTCGGGATGTTAGACGATATTTCAATTTTTTTTCCGAAAACGTAGTTTGGACTTCGCCGAGAGTTCATATTGCCATAAACGGGAACTACCGCTGTTGCTCGAACATTCCACTCACAGCATTTGCCGTTGCGATCCGTCAAACAATCCGATGGATCGAATATCCATTACCGCTCTCCAAAGCCCCGACTATGGGTCCAGCACAGGACAATCTCCACCGGAAACAGGTTGCCCCGGCAATTACCGGAGGTCGCCCGCCCCGTTTCATTGGTCGAACTCCAGCGGCACTGCTGCTGCTGACCGCCACACTCGTCATACTTGTGATTGCCGGAGTCCCCTCGCTGCTGCTGAACCAGCAGGTGGCAGCCTGCCTCGCCCGGCGTCGCTATGAAACCGCTGAGCAGTGGCTGAACTGGTGCCATCGACTGCAAATCAGTAACGCCGAAACGACCTTCCTCAATGCGCGACTGTCGCGCAAGCAGTTGCAGCTCCGCGAAGTCCCCCCGCTGTTGCAACAGGCTCTCCAGCAGGGATTTGACCGCCAGGCAGTCCAGCGGGAGTACCTTTTGCTGGAGGCGCAGGCGGGGCGGCTGCCAACCGTAATCAATGAGCTCAACAGAATGCTCACGCAGGACACTCACGACGGCGCAGAGATCTGCGAGGCCTACGTCAACGGTGCAGCCATGATGGGTTCCGTCGAACTCGCCGAAACCATCATTTCCAGCTGGAAACAGGCTTACCCGAATGATCCGCAGCCGTTTTATGCGCGGGCCCGGATTCTGGAGTATCAGCAGCGTTCCGATGAGGCCCTTGCAGAACTGAACACAGCCATACGGAAGGATCCGCGGCACTGGCCGTCGGTCTACGCCCGCAGCCGCATGGCTTCCGCACAGGGACGCCTTCGCGAAGCACTCGCAGATGCCGTGGCAGCAGCGACCGGGATGAAGTGTAACTCCGCACCGCTGCTGCAGCAGGCCCGGTGCCTGCTCGATCTGGCAGAACCAGTCGAGGCCCGGCAGGTGCTCGAACAAATCCAGTCCCGCCCGCCGCAGGACCTGCAGCACAGCTTCAATCTCGTCTGCGAGCCCGAAAGAGGGTTGCCGCTGGAAGTTGAACTGGGTCGTGCCGAAGCAGCACTCGGTCAGACTCAGCAGGCAGTTGGATGGTTCGACAAAGTGCTGGCCCGCGATCCTCGAAATCTTTCGGTGCGTTATGAACGGGCCATCTGCCTGCGAGAGCTGGGCCAGTCGATTCTGGCGGACTCAGAACTGCAGTCCGTCCAGCAGTCCCGACAGCGACTCAGCGAAATTGACAGGCTTGCGGATATCATTCGTGAACAGCCGGAGCTCCCGCATGTGGCCGAGCGCTGTCGGATTGGTGAACTTTTTCTGTTGTACGATGATGCCCGTCGCGGCGAATTCTGGCTCAAAGACGCACTCAATCATGACCCGCAGTACGAACCGGCTCACAGACTGCTGACCGACTACTACGACAGCCTCGCGAGGGAAGACGCAGCATGGAAAATCCTGGCCGATCAGCATCGCGCAGCCCCTGGTGACGCTGATCGGTGATTACCGATTCCTGCAGTTTCCCCCGAACAATCGCACGGCAGAAGGACTCCGGAGCATTTTCCTGATACGCTTTTCCCCGCAGTCATTGTTACTCCCATCCACCACGATAAGGACTCCGCCATGATCAATTCTCACCCCGTCCCCGGTTCCCTTAGCCGCCGTCAGGCTTTGCGCAGTGCAGCCTTCGGCGCAGCCGCCATCTGCCTGCCATCAGCACTCCGCGCTGCCGGCTACCGTTCGCCCAGCGACCGGCCGGTGTTTGCCACCATCGGACTGCGGAATCAGGGTGTCACCATCACCAGCAAATCCACCCAGTTTGCCGATTTCGCCGCCCTCGCCGATGTGGATTCCACAGTCCTTGAAGCCAATCTGCAGGGCCTCGAAAAAGCTCAGAAAAAACGCCCCGATGGCTACAGTGATTACCGCAGGATTCTCGATCGCAAAGACATCGATGCCGTCATGATCGCCACCCCCGATCACTGGCACACGAAAATCTCCGTCGAAGCCATGCTGGCCGGTAAGGACGTCTACTGCGAAAAACCCCTGACCCTGACCATCGATGAAGGCAAACTCATCGAAAAGATCGTGCAGCAGACTGGTCGAGTCTTTCAGGTTGGAACCATGCAGCGGACCGAAAGCGATCAGCGTTTCCTGCAGGCCGTGGCCCTCGTCAAACACGGTCGCATCGGCACAGTCAAACGCATCACCTGCGGCATCAACGGTATGGAACCCTCACCCGTGATCCCGGAAGCTCCTGTCCCAGCCGGACTGGACTGGGACTTCTGGCTCGGCCCCGCCGCACAGGTCCCCTACCGCGCACTGCCCGAACTGCGGCAGGGTTACGGTGGCGGAGTCCCGCTGTTCAGCAACTGCCACTACTCGTTCCGCAACTGGCACGAATACTCAGGCGGAAAACTCACCGACTGGGGTGCCCACCACGTGGACATCGCCTGCTGGGCGATTGGTGCCACCGACACCGGTCCATCAAAAATTACTCCCGTCAAATACAAACTGCCAGTCGAGTACAAAGACGGCCATCCTCAGGCGGCTGATCAGTACAACGCTGCGACTGAGTTCCTGATCCGGGCCGAAATGCCCAACAATGTCGAGCTGCTGATCACCAGCGAAGGCGACAACGGCATTCTGTTCGAGGGAACCACCGGCCGCTTCTTTGTCAATCGCGGCAAGATCACCGGAGCTCCGGTGGAAGAGCTGAAAACGAAGCCACTGCCGGAAAATGCCATCGAAGAAGTCTATGGTGGCAAAGTCAGTGCCAACCATACCGCCAACTTCATCGAAGCCATGCAGTCGCGCAAGCAGCCAATTTCTGACGTCTGGTCCCATAACCGGATGCTGGAAATCTGCCATCTGTCCAACATCGCCATGCGACTGGGACGCGAGCTGCGCTGGGATCCGCAGACTCGCGATATCATCGGCGATGCTCAGGCCAGTGCCTTCCTGTCCCGGGAAAGCCGCAAGGGTTATGAAATCAACATGTGACACTGCCGGCTGGCGCCGGCGACCACTGTTTCTGACAGCCCTGCTGCTGGTGGCCGTAACAGCCGCCGGCGCGGGGCTGCTTTTCGCCTGGCGCGCTGCTCCGCAGAACTGGTCCAGACAGCCGCTGCGGAACGCACTCACCGCTCAGGTCGTTCGCCCGGCGGACTGGGCCGAACTGACACTGGCCGGCGGCCCCGGCGGAAATGACTGGGTGCTGCTGCCGCCTCAGCCTCAGCAGCACTCACCGTTTCGCTCTGCAGTCACAGGGGCTCAGCGGGGCTTCCTTGCTCCCCAGGATTGTGTCGACTGTCACGCCGACTACTGCGAGACCTTCCAGCATACATCGCATGCCCGCACCTCAATGCTGCCCTCTGCCACATCCATCCTTGGCAGCCTGCAGCCAGGACGCAATCTGCTCACCACAGCCCGGCCGGAACTGCAGTTTCGGATGCATTCGCTCGATGGAAAAATTGTGCAGACCGTCGAACTGCAGTACCCGCCGCTGCGCACTGTCTTCACGGACAGTTTTCCGATCGATCTGGTATTCGGTTCCGGAAATCATGGACAAAGCTACCTCTGGTGGAACGGTGATCAGCTCTGCCAGGCCCACGTGAGCTACCTCACCGAAAGTGACGCGTGGGTGAACAGCCCCGGTCCGTATTACGACGGGACTGTCGATTTTTCCCGCCCCGTTCCCGTTCGCTGCATGGAGTGCCACGTCACATGGATCGCTGCCGACCCGCAGGAAATGAACCGCTTTGATCGCAGCACGCTGATCCCCGGAGTCACCTGTGTACGCTGCCACGGACCGGCTCATGAACACGTCGCCTTCCACCGCCAGCACCCCGCTGAAACCGAAGGTAAACGCATCGTCAACCCGGCCGGATTAAGCATAGAGCGGCAGAACGAAATCTGTGCACAGTGTCACTCCGCCGGGGAAGAGCATGCTTCACTGTTCAGCTATCGTCCGGGCGAGCCGCTGCAGCAGTGGCTGCAGCTGGACCTGGCAGCGTCCGCAGAAAGCAACGCCGATCCGCACTCAGCCAATCAGCTGGCCCGACTGATGCAAAGCCGCTGCTTTCAGCAGAGTGGCGGCTTCGCCTGCACACTGTGTCATGACCCTCATCAGAATCAGCGTGATGGTGCAGCCAGCTTTGCCCAGCACTGCCGCAACTGCCATCAGCAGAACTCCTGTCCCGAAGTGCAGCGTGGTGAAACCGGAGCGATCGCCGGTGATCACTGCGTCGCCTGCCACATGCCCGCACGTCGCGATGCTCAGGTCGCCATGCAGACTCGTCAGGGAAACATTGAAGCGCTGCTCCGCGATCACCAGATTGGCATCTGGCCCGAAACTGCTGCCGCAGAACGCTCAAAACTGGCCGACAAACTCCGGCAGGCCCTGCAGACGCAGGACAATTCACAAAACAGCCCCACGGCTCAGGAAGGACCCGCACCGTGAAGCACCTTGCCCTGCAACTCAGCCTGCTGGCTGCACTCGCCGGCTGCAGTGGCAGCAGCTCAGAGCCACCCGCTGCCACGGCGGACCAAACACCGCAAGCCAGCGACCCCGCACAACAGGCTCCTGCCGCCGCTGGCAACTCACAGGCCACCGTCACACCGCCCATCCAGGGCACCGGCCGACCACAGTATTTCCGTTTCTCGTCCAAACTGGCAGACTCCGGCATCGACTTTGTCCAGGTCAGCGGAAACTCGCCTGACAAACCATTCCCCGCTGCCAACGGTACCGGCTGCGGAATCCTCGATGTCGAACTCGATGGACGACCGGACATTTACTTCGCCTGTGGAGCAAAATTTCCGCTGCGTCCGAAAGCACCAGGGCCCCGGGACCGCCTCTACCGCAATCGCGGTGACTGGCACTTTCAGGACATCTCCACTCTCGCCGGCATCGGACTACCCGGATACTCCTGCGGTATCGCCGTCGGTGACCTTAACAGCGATGGCTTCGATGACGTGTGCGTGACCCGCTACGGCGCCACACTCTGCTGGATCAGCCAGGGTGACGGCACTTTTTTGGAACAGGCCGCTGAACTCGGGATCGACAGCACGGAATGGGGCACCAGCGCTGCCATTGCCGACCTCAACGATGATGGACTCGCCGATATCTACGTCTGCAACTACGGGCAGTGGAACTGGGACGACAGTGCGTTCTGCGGTGATCCCGTGCGAAATATTCGCATGTTCTGCAGCCCCACCCACGTCCCGCCACAACCCCACATCCTCTACCGAAATTCCGGCAGTGGTTTTGTCGATGCCTCGGAAGAATCGGGTATCCGCGTCCGGCAGGGACGAGGACAGGGCGTCCTGATCGCCGATATCGACGCCGATTCGCACCCCGATATCTATGTCGCCAATGACATTCACCCAAACTTTTTGTTTGTCCGTGATGGAAATGCTTTTGCCGAGATCGGCGAAGTCTCAGGCACCGCCTTCGATCATCTCGGACAGGCTCAGGCCGGAATGGGACTGGCCATTGCAGATGTCGATCGCAGCGGAACTCCTGACCTGTTCGTTACCAACTACCAGAACGAACACAACGCCCTCTACTCCAACCTCGGCAATCGCGCGTTTCTCGAATTGGGACTGAGCATGATTCCGGAAGGTTCCCTGCCGTGGGTCGGCTGGGGCACGTCACTGACCGATTTCGATCTCGATGGCTGGCCCGACCTGATCGTGACAAACGGGCACACCGATGACAACCTCGCGGAACTCGGCAAGGAAGGTGATTACGCTCAGCCAGCAGGGCTCTGGAAAAATCAAAACGGCAGTTTTGTGCTGGCCGGGCCGGCCGGAGATTACTTCCGGACAACCCATGTCGGCCGCGGACTCGCAACCGCTGATTTCGATCAGGATGGCGACACCGACGTTGTCATCTGCCACCAGGATGCCGCCCCCGCCCTGCTCTGCAATGATACTCCCACTGCCGCACAGCTGGCCGGAAACCTGTCAATTCGCCTGATCGGCAGCCACAGCCACCGCGGTGCCCTGCCTGCCACACTGCAGCTGCAGACTTCACCACCGCAAACTTCCATCCTGCACGCCGGCGGCAGCTATCAGTCATCATCGCAACCGCTGGCCACCATGGTTCTGGAGGACACAACCGCCGAAAAAATGCCCCCGCTGCAGATTCGCTGGCCCGATGGCAGTGAAACAACCGTCGACGGATTGTCTCCGGGAAAAACTTATACTATTGTTCAGACTGCTGACGGCACACAGGAACCACGACTTTACCTGTGTCCCTGATTCCACGTAAGCCCCACTCTGTTTTCCGGGAATGTCAAGGTGTCCGAAAACGCTGGTTCCAACACGGCAGCCTCTGGCGGCAATTCATTCAGTATAGCGCGAGTCCTGATTCTGCTGCTGGTGGCCGTCGCAGTCACCGGTGGTGCATATCTGGCCTTCTTCATGGAACGCGGACCGAAACCTCTGTACCCATTCTCCGGGCAGGTTCTGCTGAACGGAAAACCCGTCACGGTGGGTGCCGTGATGACACAGAGCATTGACGACGAATACGGAGTGGGCATCGGAGAACTGGACAAGGAAGGACGCTTTACGCTCAGGTCAAATGACGTGAACGGTGTCACCGAGGGAACTCATCGAGTTGCCGTCAGCAGCATGGCCCCGGGAATTCCCCCGCGCCCCCTGGTCCCCAGCAAATACCTGAATCAGAACAGCACCCCACTGATCATCAACGTCACCAGTGATCCGTCCAAAAACACGGTCGTGCTGGAACTGGAGGGTGAGGTCGAGGCACCTCCGGCAATGCAGGGCCCGCCCGGCGGCGGTGGCCCCGGCGGAGCCCCCGGTGATGCTCCGGGCGCTGCCCCCGGTGATGCTCCGACGGCACCGCCGGCTGATGGTGCAGCAGCCACACCAGCGCCCGCCAGTGCAGCTCCGGCTGCCCCATAGTCATTGGCAATCGCCTGAATTCCATTCCCTCCCGGAACCTTCATTCCAGACCGGCCTTGGCTGCGCCTCGGCCCGATCTCTCTGCTGAAAATCTGCGTCACTATGTCCATCAAGATTCGCTGCATCTGTGCGTGGGAAGGAAATGTCAAAGACGAACTGGCCGGCAAAAAAGTCCGCTGCCCGGACTGCAGGGGATCCATCGATATCCCGCTGCCGGCCGCAGCCAAACCATCGCAGCTGCAGTCCATCCCGATACAGTCCGGTGGCTTCCGCATCGATGACTCGTCACCGATGCTGAAGCCGCTGGCCGGTGAAACCGTCAAGCCTCAGACACCACCCGCCGGAACACCCCCAGCGCCGGCACCGCAGCCGAAGCCGGCCGCCGCTGCCACTGCGCGACCACTCGCCAGCCAGGTCCCCCCGCCCATCCCGCTGCCACGACCGGCCGCGTTTCAGCAGGTGACTGCACCACCGGCGGTGCCCGTCACGGCCACTGCAGCCGGCGACACCAAACCCTGCCCGTTCTGCGCCGAAACCATCAAGGCCGCCGCAAAAAAATGCCGGTTCTGCGGTGAATCCCTCGATGGCAGCGATAAGAAAAAAAGCCGCAAAAAGGCCGCAGCAGAAAACCCCTTCGATGAATGGGACGCAGATCTCAGTTCCGCTGGCTACGATGAAGTGGAAGTCGTCTCAGGTGGTAAAGGTCGACGTCGATCGGAATCAGTGGAAGAGGAATACAATCCCTGGGAGGCTCCCCCTGCTCAGTCACATTCCCGCACTCGCCGCTCCCGCGTCATCGGTGCCAGTCCCCTGCACCGACTCGGTGGTCGCATACTGGACGGACTTGTCGGCCTCGTCGCCTGCATCCCAGGTTATGCATTGCTGTTCTACGGAATCACTCAGAGCAAACCGGGAAACATCAGCCCCCTCGTCAATATCGGCGGCATCATCGTGGGCATTGCCGGCATCATTCTGCTTGCAACATCCCTCCACCTCTACAGAAGAGGGAAATGCATCGGAAAAAACATTGTCGGACTGACGGTCTGGGACGCTGCGACAGGCCAGCCAGCGGGGTTTCTGAAAACGTTCGGCCGCGAGTTTCTGCCTGGTGTCGTCAGCATCATTCCACTGCTCGGCGCAGTTGTGGTCCTCGTGGACATCCTTGCGATTTTTCGCGAATCCCGTCGTCGGCTCGTCGACGAAGCGCTGGGAACCGACGTCTGCGCTGATTAATCACAAACTGAGCCATCGCTGCTTGCACCACAAAAAACGGGTGCCTCCTTTTCCGGAGGCACCCGTTCACCGTTCGGCAAATAAGCCCACAGGCCCACTCACACGTCACACACTTCCACAGCCTGACGCAGACCGGCCAGCGGATCGCGGTTCGGAATGAATTCGTGACCCACATAACCATCGTAGCCCAGTTCCACCAGTTTCCGCAGAATCGGCGGGAAGTTGATCTCCTGGTTCTCGTCCAGTTCGCAGCGGCCGGGATTTCCCGCCGTGTGAATGTGCCCCAGAATGTCCCTGTTCTCTTCCAGACGACGAATCACATCCCCGTTCATCAGCTGCACATGGTAGATGTCAAACAGCAGCTTCACCTTCGGTGAACCCACCCGACGCACAATATCAGCCACATAATCAATGTCATCACCCTGATAGCCCGGGTGCCCCTTCATCGGGTGACTGCTGTCCCGAGTATTCAGGTGCTCAAGACAGATCGTCACATTCTTCTCTTCCGCATACGGGGCCAGCTTCTTCAGAGCCGCCACGCAGTTCGCAGCGCCCTCTTCCGCACTGATCTCACCGCTGTTCGGATCCTCAGGATTGCGCCATTTATAGCCGGTGAATGCAATTACCGCCGGATAACCATACTCGTGACAGGCGTCAATCGTCTTTTTCGTTGCCGCCAGCACCTCGTCATGAAATTCCGGATTGTTCAGACCACGCATAAACGGTGCACCCGGCATGCCGTTGGCCGCCAGGGCACACGTCAGGCCGTACTTCTTCAGCATGGGCCAGTCTTCCGGTCCGCAGATCTCTATCGACTTGCAGCCCAGACTGACTGCCACCTGACAGGTCTTCTCAAAACTCCAGAATTCCCCGGCAATATTGAAACACCAGAACACGACCGAGTGCTTGATGTTGCCCTTCAGTTTCAATTCAGACATTGCTTCACTTTCTGCATTCAGCATTGGTCAAAAAATGATCCCCGGAACCGCCGGACCATACACTCAGCGTTTCTCAGCACCCGCCTCGTCCAGACGCCCCACCGCCCACAGCATACCACGAGTCACCAAATCCAGGTAACGATCGTCACCAACTGTCACGTTGTTGTGCCCCAGAGTCGTGGCAAAGACTCGAGTCTTCCCGTTGTACCGGTTGGTCCAGACGCAGACGGCTTCCGCCTGCTGCTGACCGCCGTCACGACCCGCCCAGCTCTGCTTGCCCAGAGCCAGCGGCTCTGCCGTTTCCAGCAGTCGACCCGACGAATTGTTATACAACTCCTCCTTCTCAGTCGTCCAGCCCGTCATGCCCTTTGTGATTGCGCTGGCCTCGCTGAGAAACGAAATCGCTATCGGTTCCTGCGGACCATGCCCGGTACTGGCCAGACCAGTGAATTCGAACCACGGCGTCTTCTGAGGATATCCTTCGGTACGGTAGCTGTGCATGCCACAGTGCAGCACTACCGCCGGCAGCCCCTCCCGATGCGGACGCAGAATTCGCTCCACAACTTTAATGTCCTTCACATCCGACGTGCACTCGTCATGAATCACCACATCAAACCCGTCCGCCCAGTTTTCCTTTTCGTACCAGGGATTCAGATGAGTCGTCCCGCGATCCGGATCAAAACTGACCGTCCATTCCACTTCTGTACGCTTCGAAATCCCCTCCGTCAGCAGCTTCTGCTGCTTCGGATAGTCATGACAACAGCCCCCCAGTACCAGCAAGGCACGAATCGGACGCTGCTGCGCCAATGCACCCGATGAAACGGAAACGCACAGCGCAACTGCACACAGCAGTCCGCTCAAACGCGGCTTACAGACTTGGAACATGGGGGATTCCTGCGAGGTGGGAGCGAATCAGGGACAGGCAGGCAAACAGACTGCACTCAGCCTGCGAAACACCGATCATAGCAATCCACAGAGGCAATCTCCAGCCGCAGGCTGATCGTCGCAGAGGGAACGTCTTCCAGGGCCCTGCCGTTACCGGCCCGCGGCGTTCTCCGGATGGTAACCAACCACTGGGTTCACCCGCACAGCACTGCTCTCACTCTGATTCGCGGACCCCAGGTCAATGAAGACTTCTACGCGAGCATTACTGAGACGTTCCACCCGCCGTGCTGACTCCGCTTCCAGATCGATCCGCACCTCAACCACGCGAGCATCCGTGTCGCTGACCGGGTCGTTTGTCAGCACGATCTTGCGAGCAACAGCATTGCCAATCTCTGCCACCACGCCAAACAACTCCTCGCCCGAAGCATCCAGCACCACCTTCGCTCTCAAACCTGTTCTCAGCAGCGACACATCACCCTCATAAACCTCCGCCACCGCCTGCATTACACCCACATTCGCCAGCTCCAGCAGCCCCGCAGGATCGACTCGTTCGCCAGGATACGTCAGAATCCGCAGCACTCGACCGGCGATCGGCGCCCGGAGTTCAGACGCGGCCAGTTCGGCAGACGCTGTCTCCAGCGCCGCACGAGCAGCATCGATCTCCGACTGGGCAGCGCGCACATCCGTTTCCCGAATCTCCAGCAAACCAGCTAATGTCCCCTCGGCACGCTGCTTCTCCAGCAACAGTCTGTCCAGCTCCCACTGCTGCTCCTCAAGTTGCTCATCACTGATGGCCTTGCGAGCCTGCAGCTGTCGGGCACGATCCGCCTCCCGCCGCGCCAGCTCAGATTGCCGCTCCGCCAGCGCAACAAGTGCCCTCTGAGCCGCAATATCACCAGACTTCGCACCTGCCTGCACCTGCTGCAAACGCACCTCCGCAGCACGCAGACGAGCCTCCGCCTCCGCACGCTTCGCACGCCGACGGTCCGTATTGTCCAGCGTCACCAGCAGCTGGCCCGACTCAACCTGCTCACCCTCCGCCACGTGCAGCTGACGAACCGTCACTCCCTCGTTGCCCGATTCCGGAAACAACTCCAGGATACGACTGGCGGGCTCCAGACGCCCCAAAGAATGCACCTGAGTCCGCTGCGGAACAAGCACCGTGGCCACCGCAGCAGGAGCCACCGCAGGCTGAAAAACACCGCGAAAAAACCACGCCAATCCCAACAGAACGCAGACTGCTGCGAATGTGAGTTCTTTGATGATCGAAGTACGCAAGGCCGAGCCCTAACAGGAAATCCTCGGGGAACAACTGTCTGCCCGCCATCATAGCTCAACTCGGGAAAACGGCACCCGGAAATCCGCGGGGAACAGGACCCGGGCGTCGTTTTCTCAGGGACATCGCCCGCACGCGCACCCAGTCCCGCTCCACACCCGCTGCAGGCTGCAAAACAGAAGAGCCGAAGCACTTTCGTGCTTCGGCCACTTAAAAATGTGTCCGGCATCCTGCCGGAATCGCTCCGCACGACGACTCAGGGAGCCGCCGGAGCCACTGCAGCAGCTGGTTCCGCCACGACCGGTTCGACCGGACCGATCACCGCCGGCTCAGGCGGGGACACACCACTCGGGGACACACCACCGGGGACACGCCACCGGGGACACACCACCGGGGACACAC
>Ga0209972_10000469_pt1 | contig 39355 bp, 35 predicted proteins | sample NOAtaG_7_FD_187302 | JGI IMG/M metagenome (GOLD analysis project Ga0209972, IMG submission 187302) | Freshwater lake microbial communities from Lake Erie, under a cyanobacterial bloom - NOAA_Erie_Diel1S_2200h metaG (SPAdes) (version 2) | ecosystem: Environmental > Aquatic > Freshwater > Lake ...
AACCAGAGCCTCGGGGCCTGGGGTGATGTCTTCGGCGATGCCGTCATCGCCAGTGCCATCCTCGACCGGCTCCTGCATCACGCGACCACGATCAACATCAATGGGGACTCGTACCGGCTTCGAGAGAAGCGGAAAGCCGGGCTGGTGCGGTCCACCGTCACAGCTCACGCGGAGCTGTGATCTTCACCGGGTGGGGAATTTGAGACGATCACTGGTGGGGAATTTCAGACGATCATTGACAGTTCCGAATCCTTGCCGGCGCAGCGGCGGGAATGGCAGTGGGCGCTGGCAACGCGATCATCGCCCGTTCAATTGACCCGGATCGCCTGTACGGGTTGTCCGCGACCTTGGCGACGGCCTTTTCCGCAATGGCGCGGTACACGAAGATCACCGTCAACCCGGACGCGGTCGATCGCTGCTTCGTGCACCTGTTCGGCCCGGGCCACCCGACTGCCCCAGCGGAGATCACGCGCGATCTCGACGCGACCGATGATCCGGTCCATGGGGTGCAGGAGGGGCGCTTCGTCCAAGGGTACTACGGGCACTACTGCTGTCTGCCGCTGCACATCTGTGCCGGCGAGCACCTGCTGTGTGCGCGCCTGCAGCCCGGCGGCGTGGACGCAAGTGCGGGCGCGACGGACGAGCTCGCGCGCAACATGCGCCTGACGGCCGCCGTCGGGGCGGCGCTCCACCGTGTGCAGCAACTTTGCCGCGCGACCGACGCCCTCGCCACGCCCCGATCGTCGATGAGTGCAGCGACAATCACTCGCTGTTCTCGCCGCACGCGTGGACCACCTCACGATCGGCCACGACAACGCCCATCAGTCTGTACCGGTGAGACATTCAGGCTACGTCCTCGAAGGGAGTCACCTCTCAATGTCGCCAAGGGGTCAGTGCTTCATGTCGCCTGACAGCCGGCAGCAGTCATGCCTCAGAGGTTCCATTCCAGGCACAGACGACGCTTCAAGAGTTCAACGTGTGCCCCTCGGTGGGGATCCGAACGCCTCGCGAAGCAGAACGCCAGCGGCATTCAGCCCTGCTACGTTGGCGGCGGTACTGGAGACCGCATTCAGCTTGGCAGCGAACCAAGTCTTGTAACCCATGATCGCAGTCTTCCGGTGCGACAGCAGCGACTGCAGGACGAAGTCAGCTACTTTCTCCGCTGCTACCGGGGGACTGCCCATGCGAGTCCAGAGTGCACCGTATGGACGCTCGGCTAGTGTGTCGGCTGGTTCAGGGCACAGGTACGACACGGTGATGTCCATGCCCTCCAGCGCCAGCTCTCGGTTCATCGACTCGCAGAAAGCTGCCAGCCCAGCCCGGCTCGCCACATCCGCAGAGTAATAGGGCAACGCCATTCGCCCATCACCGAACCCGCCCAGAAATGCAATCACGCCAGCGGGCTTCATCTTGGGAAGCAATTCGCGCGTCAGGAACATGGGACCCCGAAGGTTCACCGAGAGCTGCCGATCGATGTCGGCATCGTCATGTCGCGCGAGTGGCTTGCGCACATCGACACCCGTTGCCACCACGACTGCGTCGAGTTCGGCCAACAACTTCACTCCTTCGCCGATGCTGAGTGGCTGTTCCAGATCAATTCTCTGCACCGCGATCGTTGGATCAGGGTGTCGCGCTCGCATCTTCTCGGTACTCAGCCCGAGAGCAAGAACTTGAGCGCCTTCCCGTCTCAACGCCTCGACAACCGCACCGCCAAGTCCACCAGCCGCACCAACCACCGCCACCTGGCGACCCGCGAAACTGCGCCCCGTGTTCACCTTCGGAGTCGTCAACTTGGCAGCAATGCCAGGTCCCAGGACAAGCAAGCCAGCCCAGAACATCACTTCTCCTGTGATGACAGAACCAGTGGCGATGGCGGCACGCACTCCAACGGAGACCGGTAGGAACGGCGCAATGAAGACGCCACACCAGACCGGCACGGAGCCGATCACCAGCCACCATCCCAGACGTGACCGCCAGGTACTCGCATTTGGTCTTTCACGCAGCATGGGGCATCTCCGTCAGCGTTTCGAGCCATCGCAGAAGCGCTCGCAGTTCAGGGCGGTTTGGCGAGGCTTGCTGTTGCCGAGCGGACCGACCATCCGCGCCACGCGATAGATCGCGCGGTCCGGTTGCAACAGAAGCCAGCGTGAAGCTAGCAGGACACTGAGTAGTCTGGCGTCTCCTCTGGTGTGACGCCAGCGTTCTCGAGTGCTGGCGCGACTTCAGCCAGCGGCGAGCGATGCGGGGAGATGGGCGCGTGCGGGGGATGATGTTTGCGACGGGGGTGCTGGAGGAGCGGGTGCCGGCCGGGCATCAGCTGCGCGCGCTGCTGCTGCCGCTGCTCTTCTCGATCCGGAGCGAGCGGCAGCTCGTGGAGCAGCTCGTGGAGCAGCTCGTGGAGCAGCTCGAGTACATTCGGCTGTATCGCTGGTTCGTCGGCCTCGATCTGGAGGCCTCGGCGGGGCACGCGACGACGTTCACCACAAATCGGCAGCGTCTGCTCGACGGCGACATCGCGGCGCAGTGCCTCGTCCGCACGGTCGCGACGGCGGAGCAGGCGCGCCTGCTCTCGCGCGAACACCTCTCCGTTGACGGCACGTTGCTCGAGGCGTTGTCGAACCAGTAGAGTGTGCGGCCGAAGGACGACAACCCGGATCGGCCGGTCGATCCCGGCAGTGACGGCGTGAGCTTTCATGGGAAGCAGCGGTGGAACGCGACGCATCAGTTCGTGACGGACCCCGACGCGCGCATGGCCCGGAAAGCGTCGAACACCGTGTCGATCCTCGCCTTTCAGGCGAGTGCGCTCGTCGACCATCGCCATGGCCCCGTCGTGAGCACGATGGTCAGCACTCCGAGCGGTCGCGCCGAAGTCGAGGATGCGCTCTGCCTGTTGCAGGAGATCGCGGGCACGGCGGCGCGCGCGACCGGCGGCGCGGCATAGGGCGACGATGCCCGCGACGTTGTGGAGGGCGCGTGGGCCGCGGGCTGCACGCCGCATGTCGCGGAGAAGGCCAAGGGCAGCGCGAGGCACGTCGGACACTCCTTCGGCGCATTCGCGGCTCCGGCGGACGGTATTGTGAGGCGGGGGAGCGCCCGAACGTGACCCGGTGCACGGAACGAGGGTGCGCCAGGTCACAGCGAGGCGGCACGCTTCTGCGCTATCATCGCGCCAACCCGAACCGGTGCAGCCATGAACGGTCGATTGCTTCACGCCATGCTGTCCGCATTGGTATGTGCTGCGTGCAGCGCGGATGCGTCCGCCCTTCCCCCTTGCATCCGACGAGTGAACAGCATTCTGCGTTCGCGACGCCGTTTCGGACCGTGGCCATCGTCGCACAGGCGCGACATGATCTCGTGCTCGCCCGGCTGGTCGGCTATTTCGCCGACTTGCGCGGCGGAGGCGGGCGGAGTGCCGTGCGACGAGTCCAGCGGTGCCGGGTTTACCGCACGGGGTTGGGGATCGTCTTGCAGTTCACCCCCGCTCGGGCGTACGGATCGCTGTCGATCAGTGCTCGCGGCGGCGTGCCGATTCGCTCTGCTCGCGATGGCGGTGGGCTGCGCGGGCTGTGACCTTCTCTCGCCAGACCCGCCTGCTGTGAAGGCCGTCTGGACGGCACCGCTCCCGGGTCCCAATGCGATCATGGGTGCCCACGGATTCGACAGCACCGCACTGTACGTCCGCGTCTATGGCGACACCACCCGCTTCGTGAAGCTCGATGCGAAGACCGGGCGCTTGCTGTGGGTCGCGCCGCAGACGCTGATCGAGTTCGGGCCAGCGAAGTTGCACGTGCACGAGGGGCTACTACTGGTTGCAGCGACGGGCGGGGTCGTCGCATACCGGACGAACGACGGCAGCGTGGCGTGGCGCCGACCCCTTCCTGGCCATCTGCACACAGTCCCGGGCATCGACACGAAGACCCTGTATGTGCCCGACGAGGGGGAGGGCGCCGTGACCGCGCTCGTCCTTGCCAGCGGCCTGATCCGGTGGCGGTGGGAGGACACCGCCAGCAGCGGCTCGCGGCTCACCTTGTTTGCCGCCGGCGTGATCGACTCGGTGGTGTACGCCGTCGGGCGCATCTCCGGCCTGAATGCCGGCGGCGACCGCGGCGTCGTCCTTGCCCTCGACGCGGCCACCGGCCGCGAACGGCACCGGTTCACGACGCCGGAGCTTCGCTCCGACTACCGCTCGGTCCGGAGCGACGGTCGCGGTGGCCTGCTCCTCGGCAATAGGGCTCGCTCCGGCGTGGATGATCTCGACCCGAGCACCTGGTCCTTCCGCTGGCGTGTGTCGCGGCCCCGGAACGAAGTGTTTCCCGTGTCCGACCTCGCGGTCCGCGACGGCATCCTCTATGTCGGCTGGCAGGACGTCGTGGCGATTGATGTTGCCACGGGCCGTGAGCTATGGAGCCGCGGCAGTCGTGGGACGACGGCCAGCACCGTGGTGTGCGGGCAACAGGTTGTCACCCAACACTTGAATCTGTCCTTCTTCGACCGCGCCACCGGGCGCCTCGAGGCCTTCAACGACTGGCAGGACGGGCAATTCCCCTATTCCGATCTGGTCGAAGACGGTGAACGCGTCTATGCGATCTCGGAGAACTTCGCCTACGCCTTCCCGTGCCGCCGCTGACTCTGCGGCCGTCCCGCCGGCAACGCACCCCGCCTCCTCAGCTCACCCGCTTCAGGCCCTCACGCGCCCCCTTGTGCCCCGGCTCGAGCTTCAGCACCTCCGCGTACGCCGCCTTCGCCTCGGCCATGCGCCCCGCCTTCTCGTGGATCATCCCCAGGCGGTACGTGATCGTCGCTGGTTCGATGCGCACCGATTCGTCCGCGGCGGGCGGCAACGCGCGGGCCATTTGCAGCGCCGCGACGCCGCGGTCCAGCTGCTGCCCGGTGACGGCCGCCGTGCGTCCGATGCCGTAGTACCCGAGCGGATCCTTCGGATGCTTCGCCACCCACTGCTCGAAGACCCGCAGGGCATCGGCGGGCCGGGCATGGTCGGCGTAGAAGTTGCCGAGCACCGTGACCGCGCGGCCGGAATCGGGGAAGTCGCGCAGCAGCGTCGCGAGTTCGCGCTCGGCACCGGCCAGGTCGTCCTGCTTCATGGCGACGTTCGCCAGGCCCTCACGGCCCAGGAACGGGTCGAGGGCCATGAGGGCGATGGCCTGTTCCTTGGCCTTCGGCAAGCTGCCCCCCATGAAGCCGGGGGCGAACAGGTAGTATCCCATCAGCCCGCTGCGCGCGTCGATCAGCGTCGGGTTGAGTGCCACCGCGCGCTCGAAGGCGGCCTTCACCCGCCGGGCGAGCAGCGCCTGCCGGAAGCGGTTCGCCCGCTGGGCCTCCGCGCCGTACGCGTTGCCGGCCCAGAAGTGATACTCGGCCTTGCCGCCGTCGATCGCGATCGCCTGCTCGAAGCGCTCGGCCGCCGGCCCGGTCTTGTCTTCCGCCAGCAGGGCCCGCCCCCACCAGTAGCGGGCGACGGCGTCGCGCGCGTTCGCGGCCGCAGCCGACTCGAACCGTGCGCGGGCAGTGGCATACTGCCCCTTGTCGAAGAGGGCTCGCCCCTCGTCCACGAGGGACTGCGCGGCGAGCGGCGACAGGAGGGGCGCGACGAGGAGCGTCGCGAGCGCGAGGCGGAGGACTCGATTCATGCGCATGCTCAGTTGACGGTCGGCGAGACAAGACCGACCAGCGCCGGGCCGACCTGCATCATGCTTCGTGATTACGGGACCGGTTCAAGGGCGGTTTCGCGCCCCGGGCCGGACCTGCACGGAGCGCCCCGCCCGGCGGCGGGCCGCCCGACCCACCGACGTCAGCCCGCCAGCGGCACGCTCAAGAGCACGTCGGGGGGCTGCGGATCGTTCGTGAGCGACAGCTCGAGGCGTTCGATGCGGATCGGCGCGGTGAGCCGCAGGCCGAGCAGTGCGCGCTCCTTGGTGCGCGAGACGTCCGGGTAGTAGCTGATCGTCGCGTGCGGCGCGAAGGCGAAGCGGGTCGGCAGGAAGCGCAGCCCGCTCGTGACGATCCGTTCGTGCAGCGCGCGCAACGGGCCGCGCGCCGGCAGCGGGAAGCTGACGATCCCGGTGTCCACGAAGCGGTGGGGGGCTTCGGCGACGACCTCGAACGGCGCGGTGGTCGTGGCGATCCCGCCGAAGACGCGCTTGAGCACGTCGCGCGGCGTGTCGGGGGCGATCGGTCCCGCTCCGCTCGAGCCGATGAGCGTCACGTGCGGCGCGTTCATCGCCGCGAGTCTTGGGTCGTGCTGCGCGCGGATCGCCCGGAGCTGCGCGCCGGCCTCGCCCTCGATGGGCACGAGCACGAAGATGCCGCGCGGCCGGCGCCACTCCCAGTCGGCGTCGTGGTAGTCGTTCTCGAATTCGTGCCGGTCGCCGGGATCGCGTCGCATCCGTCGCGTCCCGTCAGCGGCGATGCAGGGCCTGCACCGTGACCGCCGACGCCGTCCCCACCGCCGCACCGGCGAGCACGTCGGTGAGCCAGTGCCGGTCCAGGAACAGCCGCGCGAGCCCTGCGCCGACCGCGAAGGTCGCCGCGCCGGCCACCACCGCGCTCGAGCCGCGCGACTCGGCGATCCACGTGGCAGCCGCCGCCGCCGCGACGGTCGTGTGGCCCGAGGGAAACGACTGGTAGCGACCGCCCTCGATGCCACGCCACCGCGCCCAGTCGTCGCTGCGCCCCTGCACCGCCGGCCGCGCCCGCCCGAAGGCGAGCTTGAGTGCATGCGTCGCCGCGGCGCCGAGCAGCACCGCCTCGGTCGTGCGCCGCGCTCCGCGGACGGGACCGGCGGCGTCGGTGGCGCTGGCCCACGCCCACACGAACGGGGGGACGAGCACCGTGCCGGGCGAGGCCGCGAGGTCGGCGACCCGCAGCCCCACGCGCAGCGCGGTGACGTGCTGCCGGTCGGGGTGCTGCCACCAGTCGCGCATGCGCTCGTCGAGTGTCGGCGGGCGGGTCGGCTGCCACGTCCCCCACGTGCAAGGGAGGGTCGTCAGCGGGCCCGGTCCGAAGCCCGTCAGCGACGACACCCCACCGCCGGCCGGCGCGGTCGCCTGTACGCAATCGCCGTCGGAGGTCGCGTCGGGCACGCCGGTCGCGGCCGACTGGGCACGCACCGCGCGAGCGGGCGCGAGCGCCAGGAGCAGGAAGACGGCAAGGCGTGTCGTGCGGGAGGTCACCCGGAGCAATATGCGCGCCGGACCGGGCGGCCGTTACGTTGCGGCATGGCGCGCCTCGTCGTGGATCCTCGACGTCCCGACCCGTCCGCCCTCGACCGGGCGGCGGCGCTGCTGCGCGCAGGCCAACTCGTGGCCTTCCCCACGGAGACGGTTTACGGCCTCGGCGCCCACGCGCTCGACGCCGACGCCGTGCGGCGCATCTACGACGCGAAGGGTCGTCCGCCGCACAATCCGGTGATCGTGCACGTTGCCGACGCGGACGCCGCGCGGGCGCTGGTCACCCGGTGGCCCGAGTCCGCGGCGCGACTGGCGAGGGCGTTCTGGCCGGGTCCGCTCACCCTCGTCCTACCGAAGGTGGCGGCGGTGCCCGACGTCGCGACGGCCGGACTCCCGGCCGTGGGGGTGCGCGTACCGGCGCACCCGGTCGCGCTGGCGCTGCTGCGCGCGGCGGGGATCCCGGTCGCGGCCCCGAGCGCGAACCGCTTCACGGAACTCTCGCCGACGAGTGCGGCGCACGTCGAGCGCACGCTCGGCGAGCGCGTGCCGCTCATTCTCGACGGCGGGCCGGCGAGCGTCGGCATCGAGAGCACCGTCGTGGACTGCACCGGGCCGCGGCCGCGCGTACTCCGGCCGGGCGTGATCGGCCTCGACGAGCTCGAGGCCGTCGCCGGCCCCTTCGATGTCGCGCGGGTCTCTGCGAGCGGGCAGGAACCGCGGCTCTCGCCGGGGATGATCGATCGCCACTACGCGCCGCGCGCCCGCGTGGTAGTGGCCGGCGGGGACGACGCGGCGGCGACGGCCGCCACCGTCGCCGCCGCGCGCGCGGCGGGGACGGTCGTCGGGATCGTGGCGATGACGCGCGCGTTCCCGTTGGCGGGCGACGTTGCGGTGCTCATGCCTGCCGAGCCGCGGGCCTACGCCGCGCGACTGTACGCGACGCTGCACGATCTCGACGACGAAGGTTGCAGTGTGGTGATCGTCGAGCGTCCGCCGACGACGGCGGCGTGGGCCGGCGTCACCGACCGGCTCACGCGCGCCGCGACGCCGTAACGCGCCCGCCGCGGAGCCGGCGGGCACTCCCGTCAGCGCACGACCTTGAAGGCGAGCATCGGGGAGCCGAAGAGCCCGAATAGGCGCGCCCACGGAAGCAGCAGCGACTCGGTGGCGCGGCTGGCCTCGATCCCGCCGATGTCGATCACGTCGGTCCAGCCCAGTTCGTCGCGCAGGAACGTCGTCACCGTTGTTTTCGCCGATTCGTCGTCGCCCGCCACGAACATCGTGTGGTCGCCGGCGGCGAGCGCGCGCGGGTTCGCCATCAACGGCGCGGCGATCGTGTTGAGCGACTTCACGACCCTGGCCTTGGGCGCGGCGCGCTGGATCTGCTCGCCGAGCGAATCGGTGATCCCCACGAAGAGACTCGGCGGCATCCCCTTCGAGAAGTCGAGCGGGTTGGCGATGTCGATCAGGATCTTCCCGTCGAGTGCCGAACCGGCGGCCTGCACGGCCGGCAGCGAGCCGTGGCCGCTGGTGGCGTTCATGACGAGCCCGCCGAAGGCCGCTGCGTCGGCGTACGTGCCAAGCCGCACGGTTGGATGCGCCGCGGTCCAGTCGGCGAAGCTCTCGCCGGTGTAGCGGTCCGGCTCGCGCCGCACGGCGGTCGCGCGCGGATCGCGCGTTCCGAGCATCACCGCGTGCCCCTTGGCCACGAGGGCGGCCGACAGCACCCGTCCGACCATGCCCGTCCCGAAGATCCCGATCTGCATTGCTGGCTCCATGCGGCACGGAATGACCCGCGCCATCCGGTTGATGTGCCGCGCAGCCCTGCGCCGCGCGGGCCGGCACCCGCGGTGCCGACATCCGGACGATACAGACCTGTCTTTCTTGACGCAAGACCGCTCTGTATCGTATCGTCAGCCATGGCCGAGCCTCTGGGATCCGCACCGTCCGGCGTCCCGCCGTTGGCGGCCTCGGCGGAGAAGCTGCTCGACGTCGCCGGACCGCTGTTCTTCCGCCACGGCTTCGCCGCCGTGGGGGTGGACCGCATCGTGAAGGAATCGGGGGTAGCGAAGATGACGCTCTACCGCCACTTCCCCTCGAAGGACGACCTGATCGCCGCCTGGCTCGAGCGGGTGGACGCGCAGTTCTGGGCGGTGGCGAGCGGGTGGATGGGCGGCCCGGACCGCGAGCCGCGCGCGCAGCTCGCCGGGTTCTTCCGCGGGCTCGAGAAGCTCGTCGCATCGCCGCAGTGCCTGGGGTGCCCCTTCCTGTTGGCCGCCGCGGAGTTCCCCGAGCCCGGCACGCGGGCCCACGAGGTGGCGAAGCGCCACAAGACGACCCTGCGCGAACGCTTCCGCCGGCTGGCCCGCGCAGCCGGCGCGAGCGACCCGGCGGCCGTGGCTGACCAGTTGCTGCTGCTCACCGACGGTGCGTTCGGCGCGTCGCGGATGTTCGGGCCGGCGAACGCGGGGCGGCGCGTCGCCGCAGCGGCGGAAACGCTCCTCGACGCGGCGACGCGCTGACGGGTTGCCGCCAGCGCGGGCAGCGCGGCCAGCGCGGGCAGCGCCGCCGGCGCGGCCTCAGAACCCCTGCTGCACCCGTAGGATGATCGCGTGCTCGATCCGGTTCGCCCCGCGATCCTCGATCGTCACGTCGTACGACAGTGCCAGACGCGTCGTGACCGCAGGCAGCCACGAGAGCGCCGCGCCGAGCCCGATCGCTCGGCCGGACGACCCCGGCGCCGCGAAGCGCCCCAGCGCGTCGCGATCCACCCAGACCCCGCCACCGCGCAGGCCGGCCTCGATCGCGCCGCGCGCGTCGGCAGGGACGATCGTGTAGTCGCCCGCGCGCGTTCCGCGCCAGACGCGCGACCACGCCGCGCCGAAGCCCCCGTGCAGCAACGAGGCCTGGCCGAACGCGGCGTTCCGGACGCCGTCCTCGGCGCCGATCGCCTCGACGTGCCAGGCATCCCGGCGCGAGACGTGTTCCACCCCGGCCGCCGCGCGCCAGCGGCGGCCCGAGGCCACCGCCGGGTCCGGCCCGTCGGTCGCGTACGCGAAGATCGGCCGCTGGCCCACCGTCAGCAGCCGCGCCGGGCCCGTGCCGTCGGTGCGGCGGCCCTGCGCCGAGCCGCCCAGCACCGCGACGTGCCACGCGAGGCCGCTCGGCGTCGCCGTCCGGCCGATCGTCCCCTGCAGCCGCAGCAGTCCCTCGGTGGTCGGCGGCGGCGCGATCGCGAGGTCGCCGTCGGTGTCCACCGTGCGGGCGTCGTCGCCCAGCGGCGTCCGGAAGGCGCCGACGACGACGCCTCCGCGCGCCGAACCGAACGTCGCCTGCGCCCCGGTGGAGCGCGCGGGCATGAGGGTGTTGACGAGGCCGCGCTCGGGGAAGAGGAGCGTCGCGGACCCGCGCGTGCGCTCGCCGCCGAAGGTTGGACGGAAGCGGCCGACGCGCAGGTCGCGCCCGTCGCCGCGCCAGCCGATGAAGGCGTCCTGGATGAGCACGCGCCCCTGCCCGAAGTCGGGCTGCAGCCGCAGCCGGAAGCCGCGTTCGCCGGTGGCGTCGAAGATCAGCCGTGCGCGGCGCAGCAGCGGACCCGAGGCGCGGTCGTCCCCGACCACGACCCGGCCGTCCGCCTGCAGGAACCCCCCGATCGTCAGCCGCGCGCCGGAGGCCGAGGAGACGCGATCGTCGTCGGTGTCCTGCGCGGCGAGCGGAGCAGCAGCGAGCGGAGCAGCGGCGAGCGGAGCAGCAGCGAGGCACAGCGCGGCGAGGCCTGCCAGGGATCGGGGCAGGCGCGCGAAACCCGTGATCGCGTCAGGCATCCCGCGCCTCGCGTGACCGCAGCGTGATCTCGGTGGACGACGCCAGATCGGCCAGGAAGATCGCCTCCGCCGCCGCCCCGACCGCCGTGTCGAGCACGATCGCATCGAGCTCGTAGTTGATGGCGAGCCCCAGCGGGTTGAAGTCGGTCGAGCCCACGCACACCACGTGCCCGTCCGTCACCGACGACTTGGCGTGCATCATCTCGCCGCGCCACTCCCAGATGCGCACGCCGTTCTCGAGCAGCCGCCGGTAGCGACGGCGCGTCATCCGGCGGATCCACGGGTGGTCGTACGACGACGGCACGAGCAGGCGCACGTCCACGCCGTCGCGCGCGGCGCCGGCCAGCGCCTCGAGCTCGGCCCCCCCGGGCACGAAGTACGCCGAGGCGATCCAGATCGAGCGCTCGGCGGCGACCGACTGGTACTGCAGCGCGCGCGAGATGCGGAACCGTCCGGGCTCGCCCTCGATGATCCCCACGAGCGCCGGGGCCGCGTCGGGACCGAGTTCCGCATTGCGCGCGGGACGCACGAGCCGGCGCTGCCGCCGGCGTTCGGCCCGGGACGGTCCGGTACCGACCGTTCGGCCCCACATGCCCTCGAAGGCGCGCTGCAGGTCGAGCGCGGCCGGGCCCACGAAACGGATCGCCGTGTCGCGCCACGCTGCCCGCCGACGGCCGAAGCGGCTCGTCCACTCGTCGCCGAGGTTCACGCCGCCGGTCATCCCGACGTGCGCATCGCAGACGAGCACCTTGCGGTGGTCGCGGGGGAGCGCGCCGAGCCACGGGCGGAACCCGGGCGGGCTGAACTGGCGGACGTCCGCACCGGCCGTGCGCAGGCGCGCGAACTGCGCCCCGGTGCCCGAGCCCCGGCTGCCGAACCAGTCCGCGAGCACCTGCACCTGCACGCCACGCTGGGCGGCGGCGACGAGCGCGTCGGTCATCCGGCGCCCCAGAGCGTCGCCGCGGAAGATGTACATCTCGAGCACCACGCGCTGCTGCGCCGCCGCGATGTCGGCGAGCATCGCCTCGATGGTCGCGTCGCTGTCGAGGAGCGTGACGGCGTTGCCGCACGTCACCTGCGCGCCGGCGATGCGCCAGAGCCCGCGCGTGAACGTCGGCGCGGCGGGATCGGCGAGCACGACCCGGGAGGTGATTGGCGCGGAAGGCGAGGACATGCGATCTTCCAAGCTATGCTTCCCATCAACCTTGCAGGCAAGCGCGCCCTTGTGGCGGGCGTCGCCGACGACGGCGGGTTCGGCTTCGCGATCGCGAAGTGTCTCGCCATGGCGGGGGCGTCGGTCTCCGTGGCCACCTGGCCGCCGGCGCTGACGATCTTCCGCAACCTTCTCGAGCGCGGCAAGATCGACGCGTCGCGCCGCATGCCCGACGGCTCGCTGCTCGAGTTCGAGCGCATCTACCCCTTGGACGCCGTCTTCGACACCCTCGACGATGCCCCGGCGGAGTTGCGGGAGAGCAAGCGGTACAAGGACACCGGCGACTTCTCGATCGGCGGACTGGCGGCGCAGTTGGTCGCCGACTTCGGCGAGCGGCCCCTCGACATCGTCGTCCATTCGCTCGCCAACGGACCCGAGGTCAAGAAGCCCCTCCTCGAGGTCTCGCGCGGCGGCTACCTCGCCGCGGTCAGTGCCAGCGCCTACTCGATGGTCTCGATGCTCCAGCGCCTCGGGCCGCTGATGCGATCGGGCGGGTCGCTGGTCTCGCTCACCTACATGGCGAGCGAGCGGGCGATTCCCGGCTACGGCGGCGGCATGTCGTCCGCCAAGGCCGCGCTCGAGAGCGACACCCGCACGCTCGCCTTCGAGGCCGGCCGCGCGTGGGGCGTGCGGGTGAACACGATCAGCGCCGGTCCGTACGCGTCGCGCGCCGCGAGCGCGATCGGCATCATCGATCGCATGGTGCAGTACTGCAAGGCGAACGCACCGCTCCCCGAGGAACTCTCGGCGATGGAAGTCGGGCAGGCCGCGGCCTTCCTGTCGTCGCCGCTGGCGAGCGCCATCACCGGGCACACGCTGTACGTGGACAAGGGCTACCACGCGATGGGCATGGCGGTCGCGGGGTGGTCCGACGTCGTCGCCGGCACCGCCGGCTGACGACGTCGTGCCGCCGCACCGGCCGACCGGTGCGGCGGCAGGGGCGCGGGGCCGCTCGGGCCCCGCGGCCTGTGCGGTCAGACGTCGACCATCGTGACGACGCCGGAGTCGAGGTCGTAGACGCCGCCGACGACCTTGAGCTTCCCCTCGCGCATCAGCTTCGCGAGGACCGGCGAGGCCTCCTCGAGGATCTCGGCCTGGACCTGCACGTTGCGCCGGATCGCCGCGTTCAGGTCGCCCTTCGCCTCCTTGGCGGCGCGGCGGATGTGCTGGTAGAGCGTCGAGATCTGCCCCGGCACCTCCTGACCCTTGATCGTCGCGTCCACCGCCCCGCACTTGGTGTGGCCGAGGACGCAGAGCACCTTGGCACCCAGCACCAGCGTGCCGAACTCGAGCGACCCGATGATCGCGGGGTCGGCGACGTTGCCGGCGATGCGGGTCACGAAGATGTCGCCGAAGCCCTGGTCGAAGACGATCTCGACCGGCACGCGACTGTCGGCGCAGCCGAGGAACGCGGCGAACGGGCGCTGGCCGCCGGCGACCTCCCTGAGGCGCGCCATGTTGCGGTTCGGGGCCTGGATGTTCCCGGCGACGAAGCGCTTGTTGCCCTCCATCAGGCGCTGGATCGCCTCGTCGGGGGTCTGCACCTCGGGGAAGTAGCGCGCCTCGGCGCCGGCCTCGGCGGCGAGGAGCGACCGGGGCGCGCCGAGGACGGTCGCGGCACCGGCGACGGCGGCGGCGGTCGTCGCGGCGGTCCGCAGGAGGTCGCGGCGGCTGGTCGGGGCGTCGAGCGTCGGGAGGACGAACGGCATCGGGGGGTTCCTCGGAGGTAGGATGTCAATTGGAATGGCTGAAGCATCGCTTGGGACAATGCATTGACACAAGCGATGTTTCGTCTATTCCAATTGATAGGTGCCTCCTAACGCGCGCGCCCCGCGTCCCGGGGGGACGCGGGGCGCGCGGAGGCCCGGCCCGTCAGCTCGCCGTCTTCGGCCGCGGCACCTCGATCGGCGGCTTGCCGTTCCTGCGGAGCAGCGCGTTGAGCTTCGGCAGCTCCTCCGCGATCGCCGCCGCCTGCGCGTCGAGCTGCCCCTGCAGCCGCGCGCTCAACTCCTGGAAAACCTGCCGAGACTGCGCCGTCGGCGCGTAGTCACCCTGGCCCGCCGTCCCCATCAGCGCCCCGATCTTGTTGTTGAGCTTGATCGGGTAGTTGAGCGGGTCCTGGCCCGAGCGGTTCCGCACCTGATAGATCTCCCCCTCCGACGCGTCGAGCCGCTGCGCCAGCCGGCGGCCGATGGTGCCGAACTCGGCGCTGTCCGCCGCCGCGACGTCCGTCGCGCGGGTCGTCACCGCCCCCTTCACGAACCGGCTCTTGGCGACCGCGTCGTTCGCCTCCGAGAAGCGGTCGCGCACCGTCGTCAGGAACGCGAACTGCGCCTTGAAGTCGGCCGGCGTGGCCGAGCTGCGCGGATCCGGCCGCAGCTGGAACGGGCGCACCGTCGTGTCGGCGCCGGCGACGAGCCGCACCTGGTAGCGGCCCGGTGGGGCGAGCGGGCCGGTCGTGCCGGCCGCCCAGAGGATCATCCCGTCGAAGCTCGTCGCGTCGGGATACCGCAGGTTCCACACGTAGGTGTTGTGGCCCGCGCGGTTCGGCAGGCGCGGCGCGCGCATCGCGGCCGCGAAGGGGTTCTCGTCGCCCGCCGCCGCGGCCGCGGCGCGGGCCCGCGCGACGGAGTCGGCCCGCGCGGCCGAGTCGCTGGTGCTGGCGAACTCGCGGATCACGCGTCCCGCGGAGTCGAGCACCGCGAGCGTGAGCGCCAGACCGGCCGCAGGCGCGTGGTAGTGGAAGACCGCCCCGCCCGGCGGGTTGGCCCCGGTCGGCCCGCTCCGCCCTTCGCCGAATCCGCCGCCGAAGTTCGCCCGGTAGGGGTCGCGCGGCTGGTACAGGTGCACCTTCGCCGTCGCGGCCTTCGTCACCTGCCGCAGCGGCGTCAGGTCGTCGAGGATCCAGAATGACCGCCCGTGCGTGCCGGCGACCAGGTCCCCGTCCTTCACCACGAGGTCGTGCACCGGTACCGGCGGCAGGTTGAGCCGGAGCGAGCGCCACGACGCGCCGTCGTCGAGCGAGACCCACGCGCCGCGCTCGGTGCCCGCGTAGAGCAGCCCGCGCCGCACCGGGTCGGCGCGCACCGTGCGCGTGAACTCGGTGCGCGGAATGCCCGCGTCGATCCGCGTCCAGCTCGCCCCGTAGTCGGTGGTCCGGTACAGGTAGGGCGCGAAGTCGTTGAGCCCGAAGCGGTTGGCCGCGAGGTACGCCGTGCCCGCGTCGAACGGCGACGGCTCGACGATGGACATCCGTGCGAAATCCTGGCCCCGCCCCGGCGCCAGGTCGGCCGGCGTCACGTCGCGCCACGTCCGGCCGTTGTCGCGCGAGACGCTCACCTGCCCGTCGTCGGACCCCGTCCAGAGCACCCCGGCCGTCACCGGCGACTCCGCGAACGTGAAGATCGTCGCGTAGGTCTCGACGCCCGTCTGGTCCTTGGTGATCGGGCCGCCGCTGGCCCCCATGGTGCGCCGGTCGGCGCGCACCAGCGGCGTCGCGTTCACCTGCGACCAGCTCGCCCCTTCGTCGGTCGAGCGCCAGAGCTCGCTCCCGCCGGCGTAGAGCACCTTCGGGTCGTGCGGCGAGAAGACGATCGGGAACGTCCACTGGAAGCGGTGCTTGATGTCCTCCGACGAGTACCCCATCGGGTTGTCGGGCCACACCGTGATGTTGCGCGTGAAGCCCGTCTCGCGCTCCTTGCGCGTCAGCAGGCCGCCGTACGAGCCGGCGAAGAAGAGCCCCCGCTTCGTCGGGTGCGGCGTCACGTAGCCCGACTCGCCGCCGCCCGCGTCGTACCACAGGTTGCCACCGATCCCGCCGGGGGCGCGGCTCGGGGCGCAGTACGTGCTGTTGTCCTGCTGCGCGCCGCACACGTGGTACGGCCAGTCGTTGGTCACCGACACGTGGTACATCTGTGCCGTCGCGAACTGCTGGCCGGTCCAGGCGCGGCCGCCGGTGAAGCTCACGTTCGCGCCGCCGTCGTTGCCCTCGACCATGCGGTTCGGGTCGTTCGGCGCGATCCACAGGTCGTGGTTGTCACCGTGCGGCACGCTGATCCCCGTCGGGAACGTCCGGCCGCCGTCGTCCGAGCGGAAGAAGCCGACGTTGAGCACGTACACGCGGTTGGTGTCCTTCGGGTCGGCGTAGATGCGCGTGTAGTACCACGCGCGCTGCCGCAGCTTGCGCTCGGTGTTGAGCTTCGTCCACGTCGCGCCGGCGTCGTCGCTGCGGTACACCCCGCCGTCCTCGCCGTCGGCCTCGAGGATCGCCCACACCCGGCTCGACTTCGCCCCGCTCACCGCCAGCCCGATGTTGCCGATCGTCCCCTTCGGCAGCCCCGGGTTGCGCGTGATCTCCGTCCACGTCTCGCCGCCGTCGGTGCTCTTGAAGATCCCGCTCCCCGGACCGCCCGAGTTGAGCGACCACGAGTTGCGCCACGCCTCCCACAGGCCGGCGTAGAGCACGTCGGGATTACCGGGATCCACGACCAGGTCGGTCACGCCGGTCGAGTCGTTCCCCGCGCGCCGCAGCGTCTGCCGCCACGTCTTCCCGCCGTCGGTCGTCTTGAAGACGCCACGCTCGGGATTCCGCCCGAAGACGTGGCCCAGGATTCCCATCCACGCGATGTCCGGGTTCGTCGGGTGCACGCGGATGCGCGCGATGTGCTGCTTGTCGCCTCCCGGCAGCGGCAACTTGGTCCAGGTGCGGCCGCCGTCCGTCGTCTTCCACAGCCCGTCGCCGGGTGCGGTGTTGCCGCGGATCGGCGTCTCCCCGCCGCCCACGTACACGATGTCGGGGTTCGACTCCGCCACCCCGATCGCGCCGATCGTCCCGCCGAAGTACCGGTCGGTGACCGGGCGCCAGCTCATGCCGCCGTCGGTCGTCTTGAAGACGCCGCCGCCGGTGGTCCCCATCCAGTACTCGAGCGGCCGGGAGGCCGAGCCCGCCACCGCCACCGACCGGCCGCCGCGGTAGGGCCCGATCTCGCGCCACCGCATCCCCTGGATGGCGGCGGAATCCAGCCCGGTCATCGGCTCGGGGGCGGCGACGGGGAGCGCCGGCGCCGCACGGCGCGCCGGTCGCGGCTGGGCAGGGACCGAGCCCGCGACGAGGAGCGAGAGGGCGACGAGGCCGGGGACACCACGGAGCAGCGACATGCGGAGGACCTGGTTGGCGGGGAAGCGCGGCAGCCGCGCGAGTCTGCGACGCCGGTCGGAGACGCGCAAGGCCAAGGAAGTACGGCGGCCGAGGAGCGGGCGTTGAGGCCGCCGTCGCCACCCGTTGGCGCCGGGAACCCTGCCCGCCCGCCGGACGTACGCACGCACGTGTCCGTTCGCCGTTGGGTGTTCGTCGTGCTGTCCTTCGCTGCGGCCCTCGGGGCGGCGGCGTACATCGCGCGTTCGGCCGTCCCGACCGGCGAGATCCCGGTGCGGCTGGCGTGGTGGGCACATGCCGTCGCCGCCACCGCGATGGCGCTCGAGATCGGCCTCCGCGCGCTCAAGGTGAGTCTCGCCGGGGCCGCGCTGGGCGTCCCGTTCGGCTTGTGGACCGCCCTCCGCATGTCCCTCGGTGGCGACTTCGGTGCGGCCATCACGCCGTCGCGCACCGGGGCCGAACCCGCCCGGTTCCTCGTGCTCGCGGAAGCCGGGCTCCGGCCGGCGGGCATCCTGCTCGTGCTCTTCGCCGAGCTCTTCCTCGAATCAGTATCGCTGGCGATCATCGCCGTCGTGCTGCTCGCGACCTTCGGACTCGACGGGCGGGCGCCGGCCTCGATCGCCGGCCTCATCGGCAGCTACGCCGTGGCCGTCATCGGGGTCGGCATCGGCGGGTGGTTCCTTGCGCGCCGGAGCGCGAGCGGCCCGCCACCCGCGTGGGCCCGGGCGCTGGGGCTCCATGCCGGCCGCTGGCGCGCGGTGCAGCGCGCCCTGCGCTCGCTGCGCGACGGCATCGACGGGCTGCGCCACGCTCGGCTCGGGCTCATGGCCGGTTCACTCGCCGCCTCGGTGGGGCACATCGCCGTGCGGCTCGTGATCCTGCCCGTGATCGTCGCCGGCCTCGGCGCCGGTGACGTCGAGCTCGATCGACTCCTCACCTGGCCGCTCGTGCTGTTGCACGGCGGGGCGGCGGCACCCGCCCCGGCGGGGGGCGGCCTGATCGAGATAGCCTTCGGTGCCGCGCTCAAGTCCACCATTCCCGGGCCGATCTTCGGCGCGGCGCTGCTCTGGTGGCGCACCTACACGTTCTACCTCTACGTCCCCCTCGGGGCGCTCGCCGCCGGCGCGACCGTTCTGCGCGCGGTGCGCGGCCGGTCGCGCGAGGCACCGTCGGCGACCGAGGCCGCCTTGCGCGCCGCACGACCGGCAACCTGAATTCCCCTCATGCTCCGACCCTTCACCCCCGAGTGGGCCGCCGCCTTCCGCGACGCCATCAACGCCGATGCCGAGTACCGGACGGCCGGTGCGGGCTGGACCTGGCCGCTCGCGCTCTCCCTGAGCGCCGACCCGGCGCGCGGCTTCCCGCACGACGTCGCGATCGAACTCGACCTCGCGCACGGCACCTGCGGTGAGGTGCGCGTGAAGGTGGGCGAGAAGGCGACGACCGACTACGTGTTGCGCGGCGACTACGACGCGTGGCGCGCAGTGGTCGGCGGCCAGCTCGACCCGGTCGTCGCCGTCACCATGGGCAAGCTCAAGCTCGTGCAGGGCTCGCTCACGACGCTCATGCTGCAGACGAAGGCGGCGAAGGCCCTCGTCGCCTGCGCCCAGAAGGTGCCGACGGACTTCGGAGCGTCCTGACGCACACAGCGGTCATCCCGATCCGCCGACGTCGGCGACGGGGCGCACCGGAGGCAGCGTCTAGGGTGGGGGGGCTCCCCACGCCCCCGTCGCCTACGGCACCCTCCAGCAGACCCCAGCCAACACCAGCAATGCCGTTCGCCAACGCCACCGATCTCGCTTCGCCCTACTTCCAGCTCTTCGGCAAGGCCAAGCGCCTGCACTGGGACCCGGCCGACATCGACCTCTCGGCGGACCGCGACCAGTGGCGGCTGATCGTGCGCGACTACCAGCGCGAGCGTTACGCCGAGCAGATCCGCCGCCTGTGCGCCTTCTTCGCCGCCGGCGAGGAGTCGGTGACGAACACCCTCGCCCCGTTCCTCGCCGCCGTGCCGCGCGGCGAGCTCGGGCTCGACAAGGAGTTCCACCTCGCCGCCCAGCTGTACGAGGAGGCAAAGCACTACGAGTTCTTCGCTCGGTACTTCAACGAGGTCTTCGGCGAGTCGCCGGCCGTGGCGGCCGCCGAGCTGACCCCGGCGCCGCAGGCCGTGCTGGTGGACGACCTCAACGCCGTCACCGACCGGTTGCGTCGGGCCGAGGGACGCGAGGCGGTGCGCCACGCGTTCCTTGAAGCGGTGACGCACTACATGGGGGCCGTCGAGGCGATGCTCGCGCGCACCGGCTACGTCGGGGCGCACGATGCACTCGCGTCGCGCGGCTGGCTCCCGGGGCTGCAGGAGGGCTTCCGGCTCATCCGCCGCGACGAGGGACGCCACGTCGCGTTCGGCATCCACGTGGTGCGCGAGATGTGCGCCGACGAACCGCACCTGCGGTCGCTCGTGCAGGACACCTTCGAGCGCAACCTGCCGAACGTGCTCGGCACCATCCAGGCGTTCGGCATCTACGACACGCCGATCGTGGACCTCGGCAAGCTCACCGCCTTCGCCCTCGGCGCCTACGAGCAGTTCATGGGCGCGGCGGGGCTGGCCGCGATCGACGCGACGGGCCTCGAGACGGAACTCGACGCGGACGGCTGAGCCGGTCGGGTCCGGGGGCGGAGCGGGTCGGCGGCACCGGCGATCCCCGCCCGCCCCCACGCTTCACGGGCAGCGCATCGTCGCCGTCACCTGCCCGCGTCGCACCACCGCGCCGTCCGGTCGCACCGCTTCGGTGACTCCCGTCCCCGTTCGCCGGGACACCGCCAGGCGCACCATGGCGGGATCGGTCGTGCCGTCGCGACGGCGTACGAGCATGGGAACCTGCGACAGCCGCGCCGTGTCACCCTCGAAGCGCAGTTGCCGGCCGTCGGCCTGCGTTTCCGCCGCGGCTGCCGGCACCGCGCCATCGGCCGGCCACGCGATCGCGAAGCGCACACAGGCGTCTTCCTGCTGCAGCGGCAGCGCCGATGCCTCGCTCGACGCGCGCGCCCCGAGCGACGCCCGCGCCGCCGCCGCCGCCGCAGTGGCGCGACGCGTGGACACGGTGCCCGCCGCCGCCGATGCGAACGCCGCGTCCTGCCCCGGTGGCACGGCCGGGGAAGCCGCGTTCGACGCGGCAGACACCGCCTCGGCGGGAGCCTTTTCGGGAGCCTTCTCGGGAGCCTTCTCGGGAGCCTTCTCGGGAGCCTTGGCGGGAGCCTTGGCGGGAGCCTTCTCGGGAGCCTTGGCGGGAGCCTTTTCGGGAGCCTTGGCGGGAGCCTTTTCGGGAGCCTTGGCGGTAACCGCGTCGGCAGCCGGGGGCGGCGGCGATGCCTTCGCTTGCATCACCCTCTCCGTTGCACCCGGGGCGACGTCGGTGCCACTCTGGTTCGTCCACGCCATCCGCCCCACCACCGCGACCAGCAGCACCGCCGCGATCGCACCCACGCGACGCGCCAGCCGCAGCGTGCGCGTCCCTTGCCCCGGCACGACCGTCAACCGCGGCGGCCGGGTCGGCGATGCCGCGACCGGGCCGTCGCCGGATGCGGCCGCCCCCGCGCCGTCGTCGAGCGCCCGCACCAGCCGCGACGCGTTGGCGATCAACCCGCGCGCCTCCGCCGCCGCCGCCGCCCACGCCGCGTCGTCACGCACCAGCGCCTCGACCTGCGCCGCCTCGTCCGGCGGGAGCGCACCGTCGAGCCACGCGTGCACCCGACCCTCATCAACCGGCCACATCGCGCCGTCCCTCCATCGCCGCCCGCGCGGCCTCGTAGCACTCCGCCAGGCGCCGCCGCGCCCGCGCCAGCGTCGTCCCCACGCTGCCCACCGACAGCCCCAGCGCCTCGGCGATCTCGTGGTAGTCCAATCCTTCCTCCTTGAGCAGCAGCGCCTCGCGGTCGCGCTCGGCCAGCCCCTCGAGGGCGCGCCGCGCCAGCAGCGCTTCGTGCGCCCGCACCATGCGATCCTCCGCCGTCGGCTGTGCGGCCTCGCGCTCGCGTTCCGAGGCCGCCAGCTGCACCAGCAGCGCGCGGCGCGCGGCGAGCTGCCGCTCCTGGTCGCGCACGAGGTTCGTCGCCACCGCGAAGAGCCAGCTGCGCGCGTTCGTCGCCGGCGGCGTGCGGAGGGCGCGCAGGAACGTCTCCTGCGCGACCTCCTCGGCCCAATCGCGGTCGCCGAGGCGGCGTGCGAGATACCGCACGAGCCCGGCATGATGCGCCCGGAAGAGCGCCTCGATGTCCGCCGCCGTCACGCGCGCCGCCCCCGTGCATGCATCGTCACCACTCCTGCACGATCTGCGCGATCGCCGCCCGGGGCAATGCCGTCACCCCATCGGCCGCCACCACGATCACCACCTGCCGACCCGCTACGGTCACGGCGTCCCCGAGGGCGAAGACCGCCTTGAGCTCCGGGACGGCGTCGGCCAGGGCGAACCATGCCGCCGAGTACGGCTGCACCGTCACGACGCGGCGCGCGTCGCCGGCACGCCAGCCGGCGGGCACCCACGCGCGCCCCCGGCGCTCGAAGCGCCGCGTGCCGACCTGCCGCGTCGTCGCGCCGGCATCGTCGCCGACCGCCATCGCATCGACGGCCGCCACCGACTGGGCCGCCCGCATCTCCGATGCCCGCCGGGCCGACTCGAAGAAGACCTGGTTCTTCGCGCTCGCGGCCGCACCAGTGGGGCGGCCGCGAGCGGCCGACGCCGTTGACGGCCCCGCGGCCATGCCGGGCTCGAGCACCAGGTACGACGTCAGCTCGGTGGGGATGCCCCACCGCTCGCCCAACGCGCGCAGCTCGGTGTCGGTCTCCGCGCTGGCGCCGCCGCTCCGGCGCGCCGCGGACAGCCAGCCCACCCGCTGCGTCGCCCACAACTTGCCGACGAACGCGTTGTCCGGCTCGCGCTCGGGCACCGTCACCTGCTCCCGCCATTCGACCGGGCCGGTGGCGCCGCGCCCGCTGAAGACCAGCGTGGCCTCGCCCCGCCCCTCGACCTGCGCGAACACCACCAGGTCCTGCCCGGCGAAGACATCCTGCGGCCCGTCCGGGTGCAGGCGCACCAGCCGCACCCCCTCGGCCCGCACGCGGAGGTCCGTCACCAGCGGCGCCGTGAGGCGCTGGGCGGTGATCGCCACCGACCGCTCCACCGACTCGGCCGGCCGCACGAACTGCGCGGTGCCGCGCCCCTCGACCGCGAGCCGCTCGACGAGCGTCGCGTTCACGTCGGCACCGAGCCCGAAGGTGAACAGCCGCCGCGACCCGCGCCGGCTCCGCGCCGCCGCAGCGATCGCCTCGGGGTCCGTGACCCCCACGGTCGGCTCGCCGTCGGTGACGAACAGCACCACCGGCACCGCCTCGTCCGAGGCGGCCACGGCGTACGCCGCGTCGAGCGCGGCGGCGATGTTCGTGCCGCCACCAGCGACGAGTCCGTCCAGCCAGGCGGTCGCGTCACCGAGCCGCTCGCGCGTTGCCGGGGTGAAGCCCTCGCGCCATTCGCGCACGTCGCTCGAGAAAGCGACGATCCGCAGCCGGTCGCCGGCTCCGAGGGTGCCGAGCACCTGCCGTCCGGCCGCCTTCGCCTGCTCGAGCTTGCGCCCGGACATGGACCCCGATACGTCGAGCACGAACGTCACGTCGCGCGGCTGGCGGCGCACGGTCGCGGCCGGGGGCGTGAACGTGATCATCGTCCACCGGTCGCCGCCGGTCGGCGCGTGGGTGAGCATGGTGATCGCCGCCTCGCGCGGCTCGCGCACGGGGACCAGCGCGGTGAAGTCGCTGCCGCCGACGCTGGCCTCGCGTGTGCGCGGCGCCGTCTCGCGCAGGTCGTGGGTGGGCGACCACGGCGTACCGAAGCCGTCGCCCTCGTCCCAGCGGAGGGCGATCGTCGTCGGCGCGGGCGGTGCCGCGTCGCCGCCCGGGGCGCGCGCGGGCCGCCAGTCGAGCCGGAGCGCATCGCCCTCCCGCTGCGCCGGCTGCGTATATCGCAGCACCACGCGCTTCTCCTCGCCGGGCGCGATCGGGAAGATGCGCGCGCGGACGAGCCCGCGACCCATCCATTCGACGAGCGCCGGATCGCGCTGCCGTCGAACGATCTCCTCGTACACGGCGCGGGCGCGTCCCGCGTCCAGCACCTCTCCCGCGACCAGCTCGCCGTTGATCGAGAGCCGCAGGTCCTCGAACGCCGCCCCGCTGGGCAGCGGGAACAGGTAGTCCGCCTCGCCGAGTCCGGCGCCCCGGTTGACGAACGTCTCGGTCACTTCGTAGTGCACGACGGCGCGGCCGAGCCGCGCCGAGACGCGCGTGCCGGTCCGGACGACCGACGCGCGCATCGGGACGGGCATGACGACGGCACAGTCCTGGCGCGGCCCGCAGCGCGGCAGGGCGACAATGCCCTGCGCGGCCGCCTCGGCAGGGACCGCGACGGCAGGGACCGCGACGGCAGGGACCGCGACGGCGGAGGCCGCGAGGCACGCGACGAGGAGCGACGGGAGGAATCCGCGCCCCACGAGGCGGCGGGTGGTGCGGCGAACGACGGACATGACCCACTCCGGGTGAAGACACCCGGGAGACGGCGCGGGCCGCAGAACTTGCACACGGGCGCGGCTGCCCCCGCCGTCACATGGCCGGCGCGGGCATCACGCCGGGGCGACGACCGGGTCCGCCGCCGGCGGTGGGGCAGCGGGGCGCGAGCCGAAGATCTGCGTCTCGCTCTCGAGCACGGTCACGCGCTTCTCCCATTGGCGGATCATCGTCGTGAAGGCGCGCACCACGTCGGGATCGAAGTCCGGTCCGGCCCCCTTCTCGATATGCGCCAGCACGCGCTCGGACTCCCACGCCTCCCGGTAGGGACGGTTCGTGCGTAGCGCGTCGTAGACGTCGCACACGTGCACGAGCTTCGAGGCCTGGTGGGTCGGCCGGCGAAACTTGAACCCCGGATAGCCCCCGCCGTTGAGCATGATGTGATGCTCGTAGGCCACCACGCTCGCGAGGTCGAGCCGGCGGTCGCTCTCGATGATGATCCGCGCGCCCTCGACGGGATGCCGGCGCATGACCTGCATCTCGCGCTCCTCGAGCTTGCCCGGCTTGTTGAGGATCTCGCGCGGGATCCGGACCTTGCCGATGTCGTGCAGCAGGCCGGCGACGCCGAAGGCCCGCACGTCCGCCGCGGCGAGGCCCATGAACTCGGCCAGCGCCATGCTCAGCACGCTGACGTTGAGCGAGTGGGTCGTGGTGTACTGGTCGTACTCCTTGAGCTGCAGGAGCGGGATCAGCATCTCCTGGTCGCTGTGCATCGCCAACGAGAGCGACCGCACCACGGTTTCGGCCTCCATGAGCGGCAGCTCGCCGCGCCGCTCGACCTCCTCGTGCATCCAGCGGATCGCATCCGATTCGTCCGACAGGTTGAAGCCGGTCGGGGCGACGCGGATCGACGCCTGCACCGGCGCCGGGACGTCCTCCTGGCCTTCCACGCGAATCGGGCCGTACCGGATGCCGGTGCGCCGCTCCTGCCGGGCCGTGGTGGTATCGAGGTGGCCCATGGTCAGTCGCGTGCAGGCGTCGTGCAGGAAGTCTTCGAGGTCGTCGCGGGTATTCGCCTTGTCGAACTCGATCCGCTGCATCCCGGCCCCGGCGAGGCGGGTGCCCCAGTCCCACTCGGCGAGCTCGCGCATCGCCCGCGCGCCGTGGATGACGTCGCCGCCGACGAACGTGAAGCGGGGCGCGGGATCCGTCTCGAGCAGGCGCTGAAGGCGCTCCCAGGCGCGGTCGAGGGACCGCTCGCGTGCCGGATGCCCCTCCGCGTAGAGGACTAGCGTCGAGAGCACCTGCGCCAGCGACGTCAGGAAGTGGGCGGCGTCGGTCATCGGGCGGGCGTGGTGAAGCCGCTGCGGCGGGCGACCGCCATGCGGTAGTCGGGTTCGCGCGACCGCTTGGCGAGGGCGAGCACCGGCTGGGCGAGCGGCCGGTCGGCGAAGTGCTTCGCGAGCCCCTCGATCGCCGCCGCCGACTCGGGCGTCGGTTCGACGAGCGTCGGGCGGAACCACCGCTTCGGCCCGAGCGTGCGCTGCACGAGCCACGCGAGCGCCTGATCCGTCCGGCTGGCCGCGGCCGCGCGCACTGCGAGGGCGCGCACCTCGGGCGGCAGCGCGGCGTCGTCGGCCCGTGCCATCAGCACGGGCAGCGCCGACGGCGGGCAGTCCTGCTGGGCTGCGGCCAGCCCGAGCCGCAGCGTGCCGCTGTCCCCGTCGAGCAGCGCGATCTGCACGCCGTCCTCGCGCGTGACGGGGTCACGCAGCAACTGCCGGATCGCCTCCCGGCGGATCGTCGGCTCCGGATGCATCGCCCAGTCGAGCGGCGCGTACGACGACGGCCGCTCGGGCAGCCGGCCCAGCGCCACCAGCAGCACGCGCTGCGTCGGCCAGCGGGCCGTCGGCAGGCGTCCGAGGATCGCCTCGGCAGCGTCGAGGCCGAGCGGGGCGATGAGGTCCACGAGCACTTCCACCCGGCGGTCGTCGGCGAACGCGAGCGCATCGAGCACCGGGTCGATCGCCCCGACCCCGAGCGGCGTGGCGACGGCCGCGAGCACGGACGGCTCGGCGCCCTGCTGCAGCAGGTGCGACAGCCGGTCCGGCGAGGCAATACGCTCGAGCACCGCCTCGCGCGCCCAGCCCTGGGGCGCGTCCTCGACGGTGCGCAGGAGCTCCGTTACCCGCCCGTCGGCGCAGAGCGCGTCCACCGCCCGCCAGACAGTGCTCCCCACCGCCCCCACCTCGAGGGCCATCGCGACGATGCGCGTCGGCTCGCAGGGAAACTGGTCGATGCCGGGATACAGCGGGTCGGCCTTCGCCATCCCCTCGAGCGCCTTGCCGTAGGCGGCGGGGTTGGGGTCGTCCAGGGTCCATTCGCCGATCAGGCGCTGCACGTGCTCGCGCAGCGCCTCGTCCATCGGGGCGCGCAGCGGGTCGCCGTCGGCGTCGGCGTGCGCGGCGAACTTCGTCAGCAGCCGGAGCATCGAGTGCGACATCCCCTGCGACGAGGCGCTCGCCGCCGACTTCACGATGTCGAGCACGGCGCCCACCGACATCCCCGCCGCCGCGTGCAGCACGAACTTGTTCCGCTGCGTGACGTCCCCCCCCATGTCCATGAGACGCTCGAGCGTCTCGGGCTGCAGCTGCTCGACCAGCCGCGAGATGCGCTGCTGCAGCGCGATCGCCTCGCGCCCGCTCTTCCGCTTGAGCTCGTTCGCGATCTGGACGAGGTAGCTCACCACCACCCGTTCGTACGCCCCGTCGCCGCTGCGCTCGTCGAGGGTGCGGGCCAGCACGGTGGGGTCGCTCGCGGTGGCGACCTCGCCGCCCGCGGCCAGCGTCGCCCGCGCGAGCCCGATCCACAGCGCCGCCGCACTCGCTACGCTGCGCGGGAGGCCGTCGTCCCCGTCGTCAGCCGCCTCGACCAGCTGCAGCTGCTCGAACGACAGTGGATACAGGCGCACGTGGGGCCACTGCTGCAGCACGTCAGGATCGCCCAGCCCGAGCGGCACCTCCCCCCGCGAGGCCTCTACCGCCACGGTCGCCAGGAACGGCTTGAGTTCCTCCCGCGTGCAGCCCTGCGAGAACCGGACCGCACCGAGGTGGTGGCGGTGCAGCCGCAGCGCGAGGTCGCGGAGCAGCGGATGGTTGGGGTCGGTCGCCACGCCCTCGATCACCAGCTGCCGGCGCGCGATGCCGATCGTCAGGTGCGGGTGCCCGTCGTGCAACAGCGCGCCCACCCGTGCCTCGAGGCCGGCCACCGCCTGGTCCAGCAGCGGGTGGCCCGGCGGGTAGATCGCATTCTTGTGCAGCCCGATCGAGAGCTCGATCAGGAAGTCCGCCAAGCCGCGCGCGAGAACCGCCGGCTCGGCGCGTGGCATCGCCAGGGATGCGCCGGTCACCCTCGCAATATGGCGCGCACCGCTCGTTCGGGCACCCGGTGGCCGCGCCGCGCGCCGCACGATTACTTCCGGCAGGATGAGTTCCGTGATCGCCCCGAGCCGACGGCCCGCCCGCGCCGCACCGGCGACCCGCGCGGCGTTGTCGAGCGCCGAGCGCGACACGCTCGCCGCGCTCGTCGCCACCGTGGTGCCGGTGGCGGCCACCCCCGCCGGCGGCGACGTGGACGTGGCGCAGCTCTTCGTCGAGCGCCTGACCCGGCTCCCGGCCGATAAGCGGCGCGACCTGCGGCGCGCCCTCGCGGTCTTCGGCCATCCGCTCGCGGCGCTCCTCACGACCGCGTCGTGGCGGCGCTTCGCGGCGCGCGATGCGGCCGCGCGCGAGGCCTTCCTCGACGAATGGCTCTCCAGCCGCGTGTCCCTCTGCCGCACGGTCGGCCAGGGGCTCCGGCGCTTCCTGCTTGCGCTCTACTACGGCGACCCGCGCAGCCACGAGGGGATCGGCTACCTCGGGCCGTACCACGATCGCGTCCCCGCGTTCTCGTGGGAGGGACCGGTGCCCGGCACGCCCTCCGACGCGGAACCCGTCGCCCGCGGACCCGCGCCGCAGCTGCCGCCCCCTGCTCCCACCCCCGCGCTCGCGCGGCCGGGCCCGGCCGCGCCCCTGCCCGCCTCCGCCGACGTGATCGTCATCGGCACCGGCGCCGGCGGCGGCGTGGCCGCCTGCCGCTTCGCCGAGGCCGGCCGTTCGGTCGTGATCCTCGAGGCCGGCCCCCTCGTGCAGAGCGACGAGTTCGACGAGCGCGATGCGCCGCTGACCGAGCGGCTCTGGGCCGACCAGGGACTGCGCACCACCAACGACCTGTCGCTCATCATGGCGCAGGGCGCCGCGGTCGGTGGCAGCACGACCATCAACTGGATGATCATGCTGCGGGCCGCCGATGACGTGCTGCTCGAGTGGCAGCGGCGCTTCGGGACCGTGGGCATGGCGCCGCACGAGATGGCGGAGGCGTACGCGCGTATCGAGGACGAGGTGCACGCGCGGATGGTCCCCGACGACGCGCATTCGCCCGCCAACCGGCTCATCCTCGACGGCGCGAAGGCGCTGGGCTGGTCGGCGCGCGCCGGTGCCATCAACGCGCGCGGCTGCCTGCGCAGCGGCTTCTGCTCCGTCGGCTGCCGCTACAATGCCAAGCAGGGGACGCTCCTGACGTTCATCCCGCGGGCCATCGCCGCCGGCGCGACGCTCGTCCCCGACGCGCGCGCCGTGCGCATCACCGTCGCCGAGCCCGGGCCTCGCGGGCGCAAGCGCGTGACGGTCGTCCGTACCGACCGCGCGAGCGGCGCGACCACCACCGCGGTCGTCGAGGCGCCGGTGGTCGTGGTGGCGGGGGGCGCGGTCGAGACCCCCGTGCTGCTCCAGCGGTCGGGACTCGGCTCCCGCGCCGTCGGCCGCTACCTCCGCGTCCACCCCGTGAGCGCCGTCGTCGGCCTCTACGACCGGCCCATCTATTCCGCCGGCGGCATCCCGCTGACGACGCTGTGCGACGAGTTCAGCGCCACCGGGGCCAACGGCTACGGCACCTGGATCGAGACCCCGCCGACCCACCCCACGCTACTCTCGGCGGCCCTGCCCGGCTTCGGCCAGGCGCACCACGAGCTCATGCGCCGCTTCCCCGAACTGGCCGCCCTGCTCGTGCTCACGCGCGACGGCGCCGACCTCGACGCCTCGAGCGGCGAGGTCCGCTCCCGCGCCGACGGCACGGCGAGCATCCGCTACGCCCTCACGCCCGCCGACGCGCGCCACCTGGCGACGGGCCTCACGCACGCCGCGCAGCTGCACCTCGCCAATGGCGCGCAGGAAGTCCTCACCACGCACACGCGCCCCGTCCGTGTGCGGCAGGCCGCCGACCTCGACGCCGTGCGCGAGGCGTCGCTCGCCCCGAACGACGTCGCCCTGTTCACCGCCCACGTGAACGGCACCTGCCGGCTCGGCACGGACCCCGCGACGTCCGGGGCGGACCCGGACGGCCAGTTGCACGGCGCCCCGGGTGTGTTCGTGCTCGACGGATCGCTGCTTCCGACCGGGCTCGGCGTCAATCCGCAGGCGACGATCATGGCGATCAGTTCGCTGCTGGCCGACCGCATGCTGGCGCGCCGGGCGGTGTGAGCGGTCGCTCCCGGCCGGTGGATGGTTGCGAGGAACGGCGTTCGGACGGATGTTCCCTCGCGTACCGTATCGCCCGTTCCCCTTGCCGGAGTCCCGTCATGCCCGCCGACGTCGAAAAGATGGCCAAGCAGATCGCCAACCTGCAGCGCGCCGTGTTCCACCTGATCTGGAAGAAGTCCGGGTTCGGCGAGCACTGCATCCATTGCGACGGGCGGTTCCCGAATCACGACGAGTCCTGCAAGGCGAGGGACATCGAGGCGCTCGTCCGCTGACCGACTGGGCGGGATAGATTCCCGCGCGCTCCCCCAAGCCCCGTCGCGACGCCGCCCGTACGCCGCGACGCGACGCCCCCCCGCCCGCCGTCCGTGTCGTCCCTCGACCTCCTCGCGATCAACACCGTCCGCGTCCTCTCGATGGACGCGGTGCAGGCCGCCGAATCCGGCCACCCGGGCACGCCGATGGCGCTCGCGCCGCTCGTGTACCGGCTCTACACGCACCACCTGCGGCACGACCCGCAGTCCCCCGACTGGGCCGACCGCGACCGCTTCGTGCTCTCCGTCGGCCATGCGTCCATGGTGCTCTACAGCGCGCTGCACCTCAGCGGCTACGACTTGTCGCTCGACGAGATCAAGCGCTTCCGGCAGTGGGGCTCGAAGACGCCCGGCCATCCCGAGTTCGGCCACACCGCGGGCGTCGAGACCACCACCGGTCCCCTCGGGCAGGGCGTCGCCAACGCCGTCGGCATGGCGATCGCCGAGGCGCACCTCGCTGCCACGTTCAACCGCCCCGGGCACGCCGTGGTGGACCACTTCACGTGGTTCATCGCGGGCGACGGCTGCCTCATGGAAGGCATCTCGCACGAGGCTGCCTCGCTCGCCGGCCACCTGAAGCTCGGCAAGCTGATCGGCTTCTTCGACGACAACGGCATCACGATCGACGGTGCCACCTCGCTCGCGTGCAGCGACGACGCCGCGCTGCGCTTTGCGAGCTACGGCTGGCACGTCACCCGCATCGCCGACGTCAACGACCTCGACGCGGTCGACCGGGCGATCGCCGAGGCGAAGTCGGTCTCCGACCGGCCGTCGCTCGTCATCACCCGGACCCAGATCGGCTACGGCTCGCCCAACCGCGTCAACACCGCCAAGGCGCACGGCGAGCCCCTCGGTGCCGCCGAGATCGCGCTCACCAAGCCGAACCTCGGGTGGACGTGGCCGGAGCCCTTCCACGTGCCCGCCGAGGCCGCGCAGCGGTGGCGCGAGGGGGCCGCGACCTGCGCGCGGGCGCACGACGCCTGGCGCCGGCGCTTCGACGCCTACCGCGCCGCCCACGGCGACCTCGCCGACGAGTTCGAGCGGCGCATGCGCGGCACCCTCCCCTCCGGCTGGGCGCACGCGCTCCCGACCTTCACCGCCGAGACCGGCGCCGTCGCCACGCGCGCCGCGAGCGGCACCGTCCTCAACTCGCTCGCCCCCGCCGTGCCCGAGCTCGTCGGCGGCTCGGCCGACCTCACCGGGTCCAACAACACCAACTGGAAGGGCGTCGGCATCCTCTCCGCCGCGAACCCGGCGGGCCGGTACGTGCACTGGGGCATCCGCGAGCACGCGATGGGTGCCGCGATGAACGGCATGGCACTGCACGGCGGCGTGGTCCCCTTCGGCGGCACCTTCCTCGTCTTCGCCGACTACTGCCGGCCTGCGATCCGGCTCGCGGCCCTCATGGGCGTCAAGGTCATCTACGTCTTCACGCACGACTCGATCGGCCTCGGCGAGGACGGCCCCACCCACCAGCCCGTCGAGCACCTCGCGACACTGCGCGCGATCCCCAACTGCCTCGTGCTGCGGCCCGGCGACGCCAACGAGGTGGCCGAGGCGTGGCGCGTCGCGGTCGCGCACGCCGGCGGCCCCGTGTGTCTCGTGCTCACGCGGCAGAAGGTCGCCTTCATCGACCGCGCCGCGCACGCGCCGGCCGCGGGCGTCGCGCACGGCGCCTACGTGTTGAAGGACGTGGCGGCCCCGCGGGTCGTGCTCATCGCCACCGGCTCCGAGGTCGAACTCGCCCTCAAGGCGGCCGCCCAGCTCCAGGCCGACGGCGTGCCGGCGCGCGTGGTCTCGATGCCCTCCATGGAACGCTTCGCCGCCCAGTCGGCCGAGTATCGCGCCGCGGTGCTCCCCCCGGGCGTGCCCCGCGTCGCGGTCGAGGCCGCGCATCCGCAGTCGTGGTACCGCTGGGTGGGCGACACCGGCGCGATCGTCGGGATCGAACGGTTCGGGGCGAGCGCCCCGTTCGGCACGCTCTACCGCGAGTTCGGCATCACCGTCGAGCGGGTCGTCGAGGAAACCAGGCGGGTCGTCGGGTAGCGTCGGCGCGGTTCGGCCGGCCCCGTCGCGGAACCCCGCCCGGCGCCCCGGCATTCGCTGCCGGATGCCCACGACCCTCGCCTTCGTCGCCCCCTGGGAATCCTCCCGCGCCGTCGCCAACCTCCCGCGCGAGCCGCGCGACGACGTCGTGGTGCTGCTCGTCGAGTCCGTCGAGAAGGGCCGTCAGCTCCCGTGGCACCGGCAGAAGCTTGTGCTCGTGCTCAGCGCCATGCGCCACTTCGCCGCCGCCCTGCGGGCGGCGGGATATCGCGTGGACCACCGGGTGGCACCGTCGTACCGCGAAGCAATCCGCGACGCCGCGCGCGAGCACGGGGCGACGCGCGTCGTGGCCACCGAGGCGCGCGAGTGGTTCCTTGCCCGGGAGTTCGACGTGCTGCGCGGCTGGCTGGCCGAGGACAGGGTGGCCTTCGTCGAGCGGCCGGATCGCGGCTTCGTCGTCCCGCTCGAGCGGTTCCGCACGTGGGCGGCCGGCCGAAAGGAACTGCGCATGGAGTGGTTCTACCGCGAGCTCCGCCGCGAGCACGGCGTGCTGCTCGACGCGAAGGGGAAGCCCGAAGGGGGCGCGTGGAACTTCGACCACGACAACCGCGAGCCGTGGCCCAAGGGGCGCCCCGCGCCGCCGCGCTTTCGCTGCGAGCCCGATGCGCTGACGCGCGAGGCGATGGCGCAGGTCGCGGCGTGGCCCCGGCTCTTCGGCTCCGTGGACAGCTTCGCGCTGCCGGTCACGCGCGCCGACGCCAAGGCCTGGCTCGAGCGGTTCGTCGTCGAACGGCTGCCCGAGTTTGGGCCCTACGAGGACGCCATGGTCGCCGGCGAGCCCGACCTGCTTCACTCGGGGCTCTCGTCGCTGCTCAACGTCGGGCTGCTCGCCCCGATGGAGGTCATCCGCCGAGCCGAGCGCGCCTACCGCGAGAGCGCCGCCCCCATCGCGAGCGTCGAGGGCTTCATTCGGCAGGTGCTCGGCTGGCGCGAGTACGTGCGCGGCGTTTACTGGCACCTCATGCCGGGGCTGCGCACCGCCAACGCCCTCGAGGCCCCGCTCGGCCTGCCGCAGTGGTACTGGGACCCCGACGGCGACGGCACCTACGACGGCACCCGGCAGGCCCCCTGCGGCATGCGCTGCCTTGCCGACAGTGTCCGGCAGGTGCGCGACCACGGCCGCACCCACCACATCAACCGGCTCATGGTGCAGGGCAACTTCGCCACGCTCCTTGGCGTGCGGCCCTCCGCGCTCTCGCGCTGGTTCTGGGCGGCCTTCACCGACGCCTACGAGTGGGTCGAGCTCCCCAACGTCGCCGGCATGGCCACGTGGGGCGACGGCGGCGTGATGGCGTCGAAGCCCTACGTGGCCAGCGGCCAGTACGTCAAGCGCATGAGCGACTACTGCCGCGGCTGCCGCTACGACGTGACGCAGCGCACCGGGCCCGACGCGTGCCCCCTGAACTACCTGTACTGGGACTTCATCGCGCGGCACCGCGAGCGCTTCGCGTCGCACCCCCGCATGGCCCAGATGATCCGGACGCTGGATCGCATGAAGCCGGCGGAGGTGGACGCGATGCGCGAGGACGCGGCCCGCTTCCGCGCCGCGGTGCCGGTGGAACCGGCCTGACCGCCGTCAGGGCTGCACCAGCATCGGCGACTTCCCGTCGGTGATGATCACCTTCGCGTTCGACGACCGCGCCAGTTCGCGGAACGCCTCGATCGACCGGAACTGCAGGATCAGCGGTGACAGCCCCTCGCCGAGCACCTTCTGCGCGTCACGCTGGCCGCCGGCCTCGATCAGCTTGCGCTCGGCCTCCTGCTTCTCGCGCTGCAGCACGAACTGCATGCGGAGCGCCTCCTGTTCGGCCTCCAGCTTCTCCTCGATCGCCCGCGCCAGCCCCTGCGGCAGCGCGATGCTCTTGAGCAGCACGCTCTCGATCACGAAGCCGCGGCCCTCGACCACCTGCATCATCTGGTCGCGGATCGCCCGCTCGATCACCACCCGCTCCCCCGAGTGCAGGTCCTTCGCGTAGAAGCGCGCGCTCACGTCGGCCGCGGCCGCGCGAAAGACCGGGATGATCACGACCTCCTCGTAGTCCGCCCCGGACTTCTCGAGGATCTCCGCGGCCTTCGGAGCGTCGATGCGGTAGAGGATCGAGATGTCGGCCTGCACATTGACGCCTTCCTTCGCGGGCAGCGACAGGCGGATCTCGCGGTTGATCGTGCGGGCCGGCAGCTTGATCACGCTCTGGAAGCCGGGCAGGAAGCCCACGGCGCCCGGGTTCCGCGGCTTGGGATCGATGCGGCCGAGCGTCCGCTTGATGCCCACCTGGTCCTGGCGCACGACCGCGCAACCGGTGGCGAGCGGGGAAAGGACGGCGAGCAGGAGCCAGTGGCGGTGAAGCATCGGAGGGTTCCTCCCGGGTGATGGATTCACTTATTTCGAGGAGACAACGCATTTCCTCGACAGGAGGTACCCTACTCGTTCGGGTAGGTTCCCGCCACGCCGCTCCGGGCCGCCAGCCAGGTCTCGAGTCCGGCCCGCCAGGGCGGCAGCGCCACCCCGAGCGCCGCCGCGCGGCTCGTGTCGAGCACCCCGTTGGCCGGCCGCCGAGCCGGCGTGGGGTAATCCGCGCTCGCACAGGGCGTCACCAACCCCGGCCGCCCCGCCCAGGCGAAGATCCGCGCCGCGACCTCGTACCACGTCGCCACCCCGCCGGCGGCGACGTGGAGCGTCCCCTCGGCCCCGCACTGCACCAGCGTCCACAGCCCGCTCGCCAGGGCGTCGGTCGGGGTCGGTGCCCCTTGCTGGTCGTCCACGACGCGGGTCGCCTGCCCCGCACGTGCGCGGGCGAGCATCGTTCGCGGAAACGACGTTCCGTGTGCGCCGTACAGCCACTGGACGCGCACGACGAGGTGCTGCGCGCCGCTCGCCGCCAGCGCACGCTCGCCGGCCAGCTTCGTGGTGCCGTACCAGTTCACCGGGTCCGGCGCGTCGTCCTCCCGCCACGGCCGGTCACCCGTGCCGGGAAACACGTAGTCCGTGCTTGGCTGCAGGACGCGGATCCCCGCCGCCGCCGCTGCGCGCCCGATTACCCCGGGGGCGTCGCCGTTCAGGCGCATCGCCTCGGCGCGCGCCGCCTCGGCCCGGTCCACCGCGGTGTAGGCGGCCGCGTTCAGCACCCAGTCGGGCGCCGCCGCGTCGATCGCGCGCGCCACCGCCTCGGGGTCGGTGACGTCGCACCCGGCCCGGTCGAGCGCCGTCAGGCGCACGTCCGCCGGTGCGCACGCCACGAGGTCGCGCCCGAGCATCCCGGCGGCGCCCAGAACCAACGCCCGCACGCGTCAGCCCGGCAGGTACAGCGATCGCGCCGCGCGATACGCCTCGCTCTGCACCCGGCGCCACCACGCCTCGTGCGCCTGGTACCACTGCACCGTCGCCACCAGCCCGTCCTCGAAGCGCCGCGTCGGCGCCCAGCCGAGCGCCTCCGTCGTCGCCGAGATGTCCATCGCGTAGCGCCGGTCGTGCCCGGGACGGTCGCGCACGAAGGTGATCAGCGACTCCGGCTTCCCCAGCGCTGCGAGCACCCCGCGCACGACGTCGAGGTTCGCCCGCTCGGCCTCGCCCCCGATCACGTACACGCGGTCCGCGAGCCGCCCGCGCGTCAGCACCGCCCAAAGCGCCGCGCAGTGGTCCTCGACATGCAGCCAGTCGCGCACCTGCCGGCCGTCGCCGTACACCGGCAGCGGCAGGTCGGCCAGCGCGCGCGTGATCACCAGCGGGATCAGCTTCTCGGGAAACTGGAATGGCCCGTAGTTGTTCGTACAGCGCGTCGTCAGCACGGGCAGCCCGAAGGTCTCGCCGTACGCGCGCACCAGGCAGTCGGCCCCCGCCTTGCTGGCCGCGTAGGGCGAGTTGGGCGCCAAGGGCGTCCCGGCGCGGAAGGGCGGGTCGTCGGGGGCGAGCGTCCCGTACACCTCGTCGGTGCTCACGTGCACGAAGCGGAACGGTCGCGGCTCCGCCGCCAGCGACGCGCGCACCGCGTCGAGCAGCACCTGCGTCCCGACGACGTTCGTCTCGACGAACGCCGACGGCCCGAGGATGCTGCGGTCCACGTGCGACTCCGCCGCGAGATGCAGCACGGCATCGGGCGCGGGCACGGTGCGGTCGGTGCCGGCTTCCCGCAGCGTCCCGCCGACGAGCGCCGAAAGCAGCCCCGCGTCGCGGACGTCGCCACACACGAACCAATGCCGTCCGTCGCCCGCCGGCCCGTGCGCCGCCGCCACGTCGGTGAGCGACTCGAGGTTCCCGGCGTAGGTCAGCGCGTCGAGCGTCACCACCCGCAGCGCCGGCGCCGTGCGCAGCAGGTACCGCACGAGGTTCGACCCGATGAAGCCGGCGCCCCCCGTGACGAGCACCGTGTTCGGCATGAACGTCACGCGAATCTCGGCAAGCGGCCCGGCAGCGCCGCCGCGGCGGCGAGCGTCGGATGCTGGCGGTCCTTCGCCGAGGTGATCGGCGTTGCGACAGGCCACGGGATCGCGAGCGCCGGGTCGTCGAACGCGACCCCCCAATCGTCCTGGGGGTCGAAGGGAGCCGAGCAGAGGTACGCCACGTCCGCCGGTTCGGTGAGCGCGCAGAAGCCGTGGGCGAACCCGGCCGGGATGAACAGCGCCGCCCCCGGGTCGTCCCCCAGCTCCAACCCCACCCACCGCCCGAAGGTCGGGGAGCCCGTGCGGACGTCCACCGCCACGTCCCAGATGCGCCCCCGCGTGCACCACACCAGCTTCGCCTGCGGCGTCGCCACCTGAAAATGCAGCCCGCGCACCACCCCCTGCCGCGACCGCGAGCGGTTCGCCTGCGGCCAGTGCGTCGGCAGCCCGGCAGCCGCATAGTGTGCGGCGCGGAAGACCTCGGTGAACTGCCCGCGCTCGTCGGTGAAGACGCGCGTCGAGACGAGCTGCACCTCCGGCAGGGCCGTGGGCGTCGCGGTGATCATCGGCCGGTGCGTGCGAGCGTCAGCAACCGCTCCCCGTACGGGCTCTTCGCCAGCGGGGCGGCGAGCGCCTCGAGCTGCGCCGCGTCGATCCAGCCCTGCCGGAAGGCGGTTTCCTCCGGCGAGCCCACGAGCAGGCCGGTCCGCGTCTCGATCGCCTCGATGAAGTTCGCCGCCTCCAGGAGCGACTGGTGCGTGCCGGTGTCCATCCACGTCGTCGCCGCGCCGAGCCGGTGCGCCGTCAGACGGCCGTCGCGCAGGTAGCCGGCGTGCAGGTCGGTGATCTCGAGTTCCCCGCGCGCCGAGGGACGCAGCGCGTGGGCGCGCGTGACGACCGTGTCGTCGTAGAAGTAGAGGCCCGGCACGGCGAAGTGGCTGGGCGGGGTCTCGGGCTTCTCGACGATGGCCGTCACCCGCCCCGCCGCGTCGAGGGCCAGCACGCCGTAGCGCTCGGGATGCGCGACGACCGTGCCGAAGATCGTGGCGCCCGCCGGGTCCGCAACGCACGCCCGCGTGAGCGCCGCCAGCTCGGTGCCGTGGAACAGATTGTCCCCCAGCACCAGGCACGCCGGGCCGCCCTGCAGGAACGCAGCGCCGATCAGGAACGCCTGCGCCAGCCCGTCCGGCGACGGTTGCTCGGCGTACGTGAACGCCATTCCCCACTGCGCGCCGGTGCCGAGCAGGGCGCGGAAGCGCGGGCCCTCCTCGGGCGTCGTGACGATGAGCACGTCGCGCAGCCCCGCCTGCATCACCGTGCTCAGCGGGTAGTAGACCATGGGCTTGTTGTAGACCGGCATGAGTTGCTTGCTCACGGCCAGCGTGAGCGGATGCAGCCGGGTGCCGGCCCCCCCCGCGAGCAGGATCGCGCGCATCAGCGCCCCTCGGCTTCGCGCTCGTAGAGCCGCCGCAGCCGCTTGGCGAGGGGATGCCGGGTCTCCAGCTCGTACTGGTGCGCGGCGCCGCCCCGCCGCACACGCAGCAGACCGAGCGCCACGAGCGTCCCCAGAGCCCGCACCGCCGGCCGGTGCGCGAGCCCCGCCGCACGGCCGGCCCCGCGACCCGTGAGCGGGGCGGGGGCGAAGGCGAAGACCCGCAGCAGGCGCACCCGGCTCGGCGCGCCGAAGGCGCGATCGAGAACCGGAGCGGTGCGCCCGCGCGCGGGGGGCACGCTGGTTCCCGGAATGATCCGACCCTACCGGATGCGCTTTCCCGAGACGTTCCCGGTCTGCCCACCCAGCTCCCACGTCCCGGTGTAGTCGTCGCCGGCGAACGTCATGACGATCTGCACCGAGCCGTTCGGCGTGTCGGCCGTGACCTTCACCGTCTTCCCCTCCACGGTCACCGCCGTCACCGGCAGCTCGGGAAAGACGTCCGACGTCATCTTGCCGCCCCACGTGCCGTTCGTGCGCGTGAGCACGAGCGTCCCCGCGACCGGGGTGCCGTTGAGGTCGGTGGCGAAGGAGTAGCTGCCGACCGCGTTCACCGGCTCCGGGGCCGGCGCGGGCGCGGGCGCCGGCGCGGGCGCGGCCGCGGCCGCACGGGCCGGAGCCGCCGCCGGGGCGGGGGTCGGGGCAGGGGTCGGGGCGGCACTGCTGCACGCCGCCGTCAGCACGGCGACGATCGTGAGACGACGCATGGGTACCTCGGTCCGGCGGTTTAGGTTGCCTCACGCTAACCCCCTGCCCCCGCTCGGTGGAAGCGTGGGCCGGTATGCGACATGAACCAGGCGCGATGACCTACGTGCACCTCTTCCGGCCGGCGACCGACCCGACGGCTGCGACGCTCGTACTTCTGCACGGCACCGGCGGTGACGAGCACGACCTGCTGCCGCTGGCGGACCTCCTCGCGCCCGGCGCAGCGGTCCTGTCGCCGCGCGGCAACGTCCTCGAGCGCGGGATGCCGCGGTTCTTCCGGCGCCTCGCGGAGGGGGTGTTCGACGTCGAGGACGTCGTCCGACGATCGGACGAGTTGTCCGCGTTCGTGCGGGACGAAGCGGGACGGCGGGGCGTGGATCCGGCGCGGCTGTGGGCCGTCGGCTTCTCCAACGGGGCGAACATCGCGGCCGCCGTGCTGCTGCGGCATCCTGGTGTGTTCGCCGGCGGCGTGCTGTTGGCGCCGATGGTCCCAATCGTCCCCGAGCGGCTCCCCGACCTGGGCGGCACGGCCGTGTTCCTCGGGGCCGGCCGACAGGATCACATCGCCCCACCGGCGCAGCCCGAGGCCCTGGCCGACCTGTTCCGGCGAAGCGGTGCCGACGTGACGCTCGACTGGCACCCCGGCGGGCATCAGCTCGTCCCGTCCACCGTCCATGCGGCCCGGGCGTGGCTCGCCGCACGCCTCGCGGGTCCCGGCGACGCGTGAGCGGGTGGCGGCCCTGCTGGCGGGAGCGAGCCGGCCCCTTCACCTTTGCCGTCATGCCTTGGCCTGCCGCGACCCGGTCTGCGAACCCGGATTCCGACCGCCTCCGTCATGGCTGACGCCGCCAAGCCCAAC
>Ga0209972_10000470_pt1 | contig 39353 bp, 25 predicted proteins | sample NOAtaG_7_FD_187302 | JGI IMG/M metagenome (GOLD analysis project Ga0209972, IMG submission 187302) | Freshwater lake microbial communities from Lake Erie, under a cyanobacterial bloom - NOAA_Erie_Diel1S_2200h metaG (SPAdes) (version 2) | ecosystem: Environmental > Aquatic > Freshwater > Lake ...
GGCTGCAGCGATGCAGGCCCTCAGCAACCAGTGTGGTTCCGCTGCCCGGTTCGCCTCGCACCAGCACCGTACGATCGTCATCCGCAGCAATCCGAATGGATTCTCGCAGTGACTGCATGGCGGGCGTGCTGCCGACCAGATCCATCAGGTTTCGATTCAGCAGCTGGCGTCGCAGCTTTTCATTCTCGCGAACCAGTTCTCCGCGACGCAGTGCGTTGAGCAGAGCGGCACCGAAACGGGATGCTGAATAAGGACGTTCGATGACATCGCAGTCGAACGATGGAACGGTTTCACGTCCCCAGCGGGAATCTTCGCTTACAATGCACAGCACCTGCGATGCTCGTGAGTGAGCGCGGATGGCGGCATTCACTTCCTGAATGCGCGACACCGAATCCGCATCATCGATGATACAGCAGCAGAATTCCTGCCGGCTCAGATGAAACAGCATGGCGTCGGGACTGTCTGTCTCGCACACCTGCATGCCTCGTTTGCGAACGTCGTCAGCAAGCAGCTGGCGGGCTCCCGGACGGGGCGAAAAGACCAGAACTGTGCGATTCACTGCTTCCGGTTCCGGAGCAGTTGTGCGGGGTTCCGGAGGGGCAGTCGGCGCGGAATGCGGGAACCGCAGAATATGCGGCTCATGATGAGCACCGTGCGGGAACTCGTTCATGATGTCCTCGATCTGAGAGCTGAGGGAGAGACGGAGGGAGAGAGACGTGAAATTCCTGAAGCAACACTCCCGAACATCAGGCCGAGAAAGCCCTGAACGGAGGTGAAACGGGGTATCAGGAAGTTTTCCGGAGCAAGTCCGGAGAGGAAGAGAGGAGAACGGGAAAGGATATCTGGACCAGTGAGTCAGGTCCGGCTTGAGAGGCCGATTGATAGCTGTGATCGGTCGCGAGTGTCAACACGTCTTCACAGCGAATCCAGGCAAAACCGTGGTCGATTTTCAAGAAAATCAAGTTTCGACAGGAACACCCGCTGGAAAAAGATGCTGAGACGGCATTTTCTGCCGATGCCCGCCCTGTCATGGGCCTGACCCGGCCGCCCAAATGCAGACAAACGCGAATTCTGCGCTCCGTTGCTCAGCCACCCACAACCTCATAACAAAAAAAGCCGGATCCAAAGGATCCGGCTTCAGTTCAGCGTCGCAAATACTGCTCAGTGCACTGCACTTCGACAATGCTCACTGCTCCACTGCGAAGGTTCTCGGAGACGCGTGGAACTCGGACATTGAATCGCGAGTTTCAAACATGTACAGACGACCGCGGAACCACAGTGCAAAGTCCAGACGACCGGGACGTTCCACACCTTCTCTGGCCAGTACCACCACATCGCAGCCACCGGAAGCCGGGGCATATCGAGTCGGATCAGCTTCAAACAGCGAACGAGCCTGTTCAGAAGAAAACGTATATGTCTGCAGTCCAAACTGCGCGGTGATCGCGGAATCCGCATCGATCAGCTCACGGTGATCACGCAGGGCAACCGGACAGAATCCCTTGAAGCCCGTCTGCTCACCTCGCTCGCGGATGCGAGTCAGCTGTTTCTGTCGCTCATCATTTTCCATCGCCACCCGCAGCTTCTCATCCGGCAGGCTCCGCAGCTGCTCTGACGGGGCAGCCTGGGATTCACCTGCGGCTGATGACTCAGTCTCGGTTTCCGTCGTCGGTGCGGCTGCAGGGAATGTCGGCAGATCGGACGGCAGCGAAGGTTCGAACGCCGGCGGCTGTGCCACGCGGGACTGCTGCGCTGCTTCCGCTTCCTCAAACTGTATGGCTTCCGGCAGTGTCTCTTTCTGCTGCTCCAGAATCACTCCCGTAAAGGGATTTTCCTCAGCCACTGACTTCAGAGCCTGCTCTGCTTCCTGCACCGCAGCATCCACTGTGGCTGCTTTCTGCTGCACGGTCTCTGTGATGGTCTCAGCAGCCGCACTGGCCTGCTGCTTCACGCTGTTTTCCTGCTCCTGCATGGCCTCGGCAATCGAATCCAGATCCAGCGGGTCTGCAGCTGCATCAGCCTCCGCACCGCCAAACAGTTCCGGAAACTCCGACTGTTTTTTGACCGCATCAACCGTCGCGTTGGCCGCCGATGACACCTGCTTCGCCGCAGCGGAGGCTGAAGCCGCAGCAGCCGCAGCGGCCGCTTCTGCTTTCGGCATGAAGGCCGGAGCTGCTCCGGGCTGCGTGAACCGCGCAGGCTTACCGGACAGTGCCGGCAAACCGGCAGGCCCCGCTGTCGCAGGCTCCGATACCGTCGTGCGAGGTCGCAGGCTGTGACCAGCCACCGGAGGCACGGCAGCAGGTTCACCGTTCGGGGTTGCAGCAGGTTTCATAATGCTGGGGAAAGCCGGCCGGGCGGCGACGGCTTTGGGCGCAGCAGCAGGCAGCGGAGCCGAACGACGCAGCCCGCCAGCCGGTCCAGCCGTTGCTGGTACCGGAGCCGGTTCACGGTAGTCCGGAGGAACCGGAGCCGGAGCAGCCGCAGGAGCAGTGCCACGCCCTGTCACCTTGCCCCAGAACTTCTTGAACACGTTCTCCTTCTTCGGAGGCTCAGCCGGCTTCTTCCGCACCAGTTGAGTCTGCATGTTCTGAGCGTTCGGCAGATCCTGAGACCGCATCGACGGCATCTCCTGACCGCTCTGCTGAAACAGCTTCTGAAGTTCCCCGTTCACGCTGGTGCCATGCGAAGCGGACTGCACCTGAGCCTTGCCGCTGTTGCGAGACACTGCAGAATCCTGCATCCCCTGAGCAGACCCGGACATCGGCACCGCCACCGTGGCCGACATTGCCGCCACCACAAACGTGCGGCTCACCCACTTTTCTGTCTTCATGACAACTTTCCTCTCCCGGAACTTTTCTGCCCCTCAATGCCACGCTGCGATCCACGCATCAAGGCTCACGCACTGCCGTTTGTATCGACGGTTCCGAAAAGGCCGGTTGGTGCACTTGTTTGGGTTTTTCAGTCCCTGCGACAGACAGGATTACTGGAACATGAAAAACCGGAACGACCGAAAGAATCCCCGCATTCCCCCAAAACCCCCTGAATCGGCGCGGAATTTCGGCCAGGTGGCTGGAAATGCCGATTCTCGCTGATCTCGCCCCCCAATACCCCGCTGCTTTGACTCGCTCGATCACTCGCCCCATACTTCCCCCCCGCGGCCCTGACCACTTCCGGCACTTGAATTCATTACAACCCTGGCAGACTTATGAGCAGTGAAACAACGGTGCGAGCTGGTGAAGCAGTGACCGTCGGACAGCAGCAGATCACGATCCGTGTCGTTTCCGGCGATGCCTCCGGAAAACCTTCCGGACGACTTGCCCGCATCCTGCTGACCCTGTCACTGCTGCTGAACTTCTGGCTGCTGCTGGGACCCAGCCTGACGACCTCCGGCACGGACATCCCGGAGCTGTTCCTCGAAGGCACCCGCGGCGCCGCCGCACGCATCGCCGTGATCTCCGTCGAAGGCATGATCAGCCCACCCTTTACCGAACGCTGGATTCGCCAGCTGCGACAGGCAGCAAAGGATCAGTCGGTTCGCGGAGTGCTGCTGTCGATTGACAGCCCCGGAGGATTCGTGGCAGACAGCCATCAGCTGCATCACGAAATTGAACTGCTGGCAGCCACAAAACCGGTCTGGGTGTCCATGAAACGCCTGGCCGCCTCGGGCGGCTACTACATCGCCGTCGCCCCCGGTGAATCCTCCCGCATCTTCGCTGAACCCACAACCTGGACCGGTTCCATCGGTGTCATCATTGCGCGCTACAACGCCACAAAACTGGCGGAAACCGTGGGAGTGAAAGTGGAGCCACTGACCACCGGCCCGCTGAAGGATACCCTGAACCCCTTCCGCGACATGACTCCTCAGGAAACACAGGTCTGGGACGCCATTCTGAAGGACTCCTTCGACCGCTTCATCGGTGTCATTGATGCAGGTCGGAAACAACTGGATCAGGAAGCCATTCGCAAACTGGCAACCGGCCAGATCTACACCGCTCAGCAGGCTCTCGACAATGGCCTCGTGGACGAACTGGGCTATCAGGAAGACGCCGTCAAGGCCCTCGCCGCACAGCTGCAGCTGGATCAGTACGAAGTGTTCGAGTATCGGGCCATGCCGGGACTGATCGATGTCGTACTGGGAGCTGCCGCTCGCACACCATCACTCAGCGAACAGTTTGCCGCTTCCACAGTACCGCAGGCCATGTACTTCGCATCCTGGAACCCCCTGCCCCTGCAGCAGCAGACCTACTGATCCCGTTCCAGTCGCTGCATCCGATCCAGCAGATCCTGACGAGCCCGAAACAGACGGCTGCGCACCGTACCCAGCGGAATCCCGAGCAGCTCAGAAATCTGCTCATAAGACATCTCGTCAATGTCCTTCAGCACCAGAACTTCACGAAAATCCTGAGGCACCTGGCGCAGCGCCTGCCGCAGTCGCTGAACTTCTTCGTCCAGTTCCAGGGCTGCTCCGGTAGTCCCTGCCGTTCCCTGATCAACAGGCTCCGCCAGACCAGCCTCCGTCAGCTGATCCAATGAACCAGCCGGACGCCGACGTCGCACGCTGCTGATCGCGGCATTGCGGGCAATCCGGTACAGCCACGAATAAAACCCTGAGTCCCCTCGGAATTTTGACAGCTGCTGCCAGGCCAGCAGAAAGGCCTGCTGCGCTGCATCCAATGCATCCTCACGGGAACCCAGACTGTGCTCCAGACTGTGCACCAGCCGATCCTGATACCGCAGCACCAGCAGGTCAAACGCCTCTGCAGAATCCGCTGTACCCCGCAGAGCGTCAGAAATGAGCTGCTGATCCGATGGCTCGCCCACGCAAGTTCGCCTGCTAAAACTCGTCCGCTGAAAACCGTCCCCGCAACTGCCAGCCACCACCAGTCAGCCGGTCGGCATTCCCTCCGCTTTCCGCGAGCCGGTCAGCCGTCGATGACGTGAAAAATAATACATCCCGCCAATTCCGACTGCCACCAGCAGCAGACTGAAAATTTCAGCGTCCTTCAGCCCCAGACTGAAAGGAGCCACATCCGCCCGCAGAGATTCCAGACCATAACGGGAAATCGGATACAAAATCGCTGCCAGACTCATCACCGCACCGTCATACGGACGTCTGCGAAAATACCACGCCAGAATACCGGCCAGCACAAAAGCCGCAGCGGAGCTGTAAAGCTGGACCGGATGCAAAGGCATGGTCGCCTGCGCCAGCGGATCCAGCTGCCCCTTGACCACCAGTTGACCAAACGTCAGGCTGTCAGGCGGAAACTGCACCGCCCACGGCAGACTGCAGGCCCGACCATAACAGCAGCCATACAGAAAACAGCCAATCCTTCCAAATCCCTCCCCCACCAGCAGTGAGGGCGTCAGCACATCCAGAATCGGTACCAGCGGCAGCTTCCGCAGACGACAGAATGTCGCGATCCCCGCCATCCCGCCAATCACGCTGCCGTAAAACACGATCCCGCCATCCCACAATGCCACCGCAGCAATCACCTTCTGCAGCCCCGTCGCCGCTGAAAATGCCGGATTGCCATGTCGCAGCAGAAAATAAGCCCGCGCTCCGATCAATCCCGGTATCAGAGCCCACATCAGCATGTCCCAGATGATGTCCGGATCCACGCCAATCGAACGAATGCGTCGCGCAGCCAGCCAACTGGCTGTGGAGAAACCCACAAACATCATGAATCCATAGCCAAACACCGGGAACCCGTCCCGCACGATCCCGATATCCGGCTGCAGCAGCAGCAAACCCAGAAATCCTGCAGGAACCACCAGCCAGAATCCGGCTGCCAGCAGGGCTTCCACCACGCTTCCCTCGCGCCGCCAAAGTTGTGCTGACAACACGCACACAGCCAATGTCCACACCAGAATCAGCCAGCCCGCTCCCACATACAACTCGTTGCCGGCCGCATCAAAGCGCCACGCCGAATCAAACATGAATCTCAGCAGGTTCGTGCGCATGATGACTTCCAGAAGGCTCAGCCAAAAACCAGCAGCAGATTATCGATCAGACGCGTCGTGCCGACACGGGCTGCAATCAGCGCAACACACGAGGTGCCACTCGGCACACGCTCCGGCAGCGGCTGCAAAGTCTCCGGATCGGCCAGCACAGCATACTGCAGAACCAGCCCCGGTGTCTGCAGCAGCATTTGCTGCATCTGCTGTTCCACCACCGACGGCACAGCACCAGACTGACTGCACAATCGCTCGGCCAGCCGCAATGCCCCCGACAGCGCTGTCGCTGTCTGCCGCTCTTCCGCCGTCAAATAGCGATTGCGACTGCTCATCGCCAGACCATCCGATTCCCGTATGATCGGACATGTCACAATCTCAACCGGAATGTTCAAATCCCGCACCATACGCCGAACCACCAGCTGCTGCTGATAGTCCTTTTGCCCAAAATAGGCCTTGTGCGGCTGAGTAATCATCAGCAATTTGGCCACCACCGTGGTCACGCCGTCAAAATGACCGGGCCTGTGAGCCCCCTCAAGCAGCGTCGTCAACCGACCCACATGCACCACGGTTTCCGCGTCGGCCGCATACATCTGATCAGTCTGCGGCGTAAACACCAGATCCACGCCGGCCTGCTCACACAACTGCAGATCCGACTGCAGCGTTCTGGGATACTTTGAAAAATCCTCCTGAGGCCCAAACTGCGTGGGATTTACGAAAATCGTGGCCGTCACATAGCCGCACTCGCTGCGCGCCCGCTGCATCAGACTGACATGCCCCTGATGCAGCGCACCCATCGTGGGGACACAACCCGTCAGCAGTCCTCGCTGCCGGGCGGCAGACACATGCTGCAGCGTCTGCTGCGGACAACTTTCCACCAGCATCTGAATATCCCTGGAATCCAGTGTCGCCCCGAAATTCGGTGCATCCAAAACCTCCACCCCGCCGGATTCTCACGGCCCGAAGGAATGCTGTCGAGCCCTGTCCGGGCGTGTCGCCCGGTTTTCGTGCAATTCCGCCACCGCACCGCCCAACTGCTCGCTCTTCCAAACGTCCGTCGCTACATTACAAACTCGCAAAAAATGCCGTTTCCACAACGGTTCAGGCTCATCCCACCCAGGACTCCAGGAGTCTCTGCATGTCCCTGCATCCCGTCCACCTGCTGCTTTGCCTGCTGCTGACAATCACAGCAGCACCCGCCAGTGCCCAGAATCCCGGCACTCCTGACCCACAGGAACAGGCGTCACAACTGCTCCGGCAAACTCAGGTCCGCGGCGGACTGATCGTGCACTCCGGCTGCGGCAATGGCAGCCTGACACTCGCACTCCGACAGTCCGACTCGTTTCAGGTTCATGGTCTGGAAGCCGATCCGGCGCTCGTCGAACAGGCACGCAGCACCATTCGCAACGCAGGCCTGTACGGCGATGTGTCCGTCATTCAGCACGCTGAGCCACCTCTGCCCTACGTCGACAATTCGGTCAATCTGCTGATCGCGGACACCGGCAGCACGGCTCAGCGCGAGGAAATTCTGCGAGTGCTTGTACCCAATGGACAGGCGCTGCTGCGTCAGCCCGACGGACAGTGGCAGCAGCTCACAAAACCACGGCCCGCATCCATCGATGAATGGTCGCACTACCTGCACGACGCCTCAGGAAATGCCGTCGCTCACGACACCGTCGTCAATTCGCCCCGACACCTGCAGTGGGTCGGCAGCCCGCGCTGGTCCAGACATCATGACCGCATGGCCAGCATGAGCGCCCTCGTGTCCACCAACGGACGCATGTTCTACATCATGGATGAAGGCAGCCGCATCTCAATCCAGCTTCCCTCCCGCTGGAAACTCATTGCCCGTGATGCCTTCAACGGTGTCATCCTCTGGAAACGCGACATCACCGACTGGCAGAATCACCTTTGGCCCCTGAAAAGTGGCCCGACGCACCTGGCCCGACGACTGATCTCCGCCGATCACGAAGTCTATTCCGTACTCAGCAACGACGGTCCGCTCGAAGCCCTCGATGCCGCCACCGGAAAAACGCTCCGCACCTACGAGGGCTCAGCTGCCACCGAAGAAGTCATCCTGTCCAATGGCATCCTGTTCACAGTGTCACGCAAAGGTCCCGGTGAACGCGACAGCTATGCACCCGCCAACGGGCGCGTCGGTGATCAGGCAAAAGTCGGTCAGGAATTCTTCTGGAATGAAGAACCGCGAGTGATCATGGCCTTCGAAGCCGCCACCGGAAAACAGCTGTGGGCTCGCCAGACCCGCATCTCACCCCTCACCCTCGCCGCCGATCAGCACCGCGTGTACTACCACGACGGAGAATCCCTGGCAGCACTCGATCCACAGTCCGGAAATCTCGTCTGGGCCAGTGAACCCGTCACACGACGCCGTCAGTTCACGTTCAATTTCGGTCCCCGACTGGTCGTCTGGCAGGATGTGGTCCTGTACGCCGGCGGGGACGGAAAAATGATCAGCGTCGATTCCGCCTCAGGCAAACAGCTGTGGGAATCAGATCATCCAAACTCCGGCTATCAGTCACCGCAGGACCTGATGGTCGTCGACGGACTGGTCTGGTGCGCCCCGACGACCTCCGGCAAAGACACCGGCGTTTTCACCGGTCGCGATCCACGCAGCGGTGCAGTGAAAAAGGAATTCGCCCCGGATGTTGACACCTACTGGTTTCACCACCGCTGCTATATCGCCAAAGCCACCGACAACTTTCTGATTCCGTCACGCACAGGAGTCGAATTCGTAGACTTTGAAAAGGAACACTGGGACATCCATCACTGGGTTCGCGGCGGCTGCCTGTATGGAGTCATGCCCTGCAACGGTCTGACCTATACTCCGCCACACAACTGTGCCTGTTATCCAGAAGCCAAGCTGTATGGGTTCAACGCTCTTGCACCCACCGCACCCACACGACCGATTCCCGGTCAGATCCCCGAAGAGGGACGGCTGACAACAGGCCCGGCATGGCAGGAACCGCTGGCAGCCATCGCCGACTTCGACGGCAATGACGACTGGCCCACCTTCCGCCATGATGAAAAACGCAGCGGCACCTCCCGGCAGGAAGTCCCCGCAAAGGTCCAGCCCCTCTGGAAACTGACACTGGGGGGACGGCTGACATCCCCCGTCATTGCTAAAGACCTGACGTACGTCGCCCGCTCCGATGCTCATACCCTGTATGCCATCGATCACCAGCAGGGAACAATCCGCTGGTCGTTCACTGCCGGCGCCCGCATCGATTCGCCGCCCACAATCCACCGCGGTCGAGCAGTGTTTGGCTGCACCGATGGCTGGGTCTACTGCCTGCAGGCCGACAGCGGGCAACTGGCATGGAAATACCGCGTCGCACCGCTCGACCGCCGCATCATGGCGTTCGAGCAACTGGAATCACTGTGGCCCGTCCACGGCAGCGTCCTCATTAAACAGGATGCCGTCTGGGCTGTTGCCGGCAGATCCAACTTTCTGGATGGCGGACTGCGACTGGTACGGCTGAATCTGGCCGATGGTGCCAAACTGTCAGAAACCATCATGGACGAAACCAATCCGGAAACCGGCAACAACATGCAGGAGAAACTGCAGATTCTGCAAATGCCCGTGGGACTGCCGGATATCCTCACCGCCGATGATCAGTTCGTTTACATGAAGTCCCAGAAGTTCGACTTCCAGGGAAATCGACTCGAAATCGGCCCGATCTCGGGAGATTTCGTCGCCCAGGGATCCGCCCAGCGCGGCGAAGGCGTGCACCTGTTCGCGCCGATGGGCTTTCTGGATGACAGCTGGTTCCATCGCTCCTACTGGGTTTATGGACGCAACTTCGCCGGAGGACATGGCGGTTACTATCAGGCCGGCAGATTCGCTCCCTCTGGCGACATCATGGTCAATGGTGGCGGTTACGTGTTCGGGTACGGTCGTAAACCGGAATACTTCCGCTGGACCACAACCATGGAACGTCAGCTTTACGCAGCAGTCCCCGAACCTCCCGAGATTCCCGGGGACTTCGCCCGCAAAGCGGCACCGGCCGGTGGCAAAGCCGCCACAAACATCGGCCAGTTCGCTCAGTTCGCCAAAACCCCGGCACTGGATCCCACCAGCCGCCCCCTCACCGTGGAAGCCTGGATCACGTCCACAAATCCCAATGGCGTGGTGGTGGCCCGAGGCGGTCCTGCGGAAGGTTTTGCACTGACACTGGAAAACGGCAAACCGGCCTTCCTGATCAGAGCTCAAAGCCAGCTGGCCTCGGTTGTTGGTGCAAAACGAATTGTCGGTGGCTGGCATCACCTCGTCGGTGTGCTGGATGGCAGTCTTGGAATGCAGTTGTACGTGGACGGCGAACTGGCGGCCGAGGGGCGAGCCACCAGTATGCTGACAAAGGATCCCGCTCAGGGCCTCGAAATCGGCAACGACGCCGGCTCTGCCGTCGGCGATTATCAGTTGCCCAATCAGTTTGTGGGCATTATCGATGAAGTCCGCCTGTACTTCGCGGCTGTCGATGCAGCCACCGTCAAAGCACGCTTCACAGACGGCTCCGAAATGCACCCTGAACCGGTGCTGGTGGTCAGCTTTGATGACGGCACAGCTCGCGATATGTCACTGCACCGCAATAACGGAACACTCAGCGGCGGTCGCCCGGCAAAGGGCAAATTCGGTGAGGCGATTCAGTTCAGCGGCCGAGCCGGTGCTGGAGGAGGCGGCAAAAAACAGGCCGCCACAGCTCAAAACAAAGCTGCACCGGACAATTCCAAAAACAGCCTGATCGAACCAAAGTGGAACGTGGATGTGCCGATCTACGTCCGTGCCATGGCACTGTCAGGTTTCAATCTCTTCATCGCAGGTCCGCCCGACCTGATTGACGAAGAAGCCACCTTCCAGCAGCTCGCTCAAAAGGACGCCGCGGTGCAGCAGCAGCTCGCATCCCAGGCCGCAGCCCTCGAAGGCAGCCAGGGCGGCAAACTGGTAACTGTGAATTCCGAGACGGGCGAGATTCAGCAGGTGCTGGAACTGCCGGCTCTGCCCGCATGGGACGGACTGGCGGCCGCCCGCGGACGGCTGTTCCTGTCAACGCTGGACGGACAGGTCATGTGTTTCGGTCAGCCCCGCACGCCCTGAACATGAAAGCAGTCTGATATGAACAGCAGAGTCCGCTCGTTCGGGACAGCCCGACTGATTGCCGCTGCCGCAGTGGTCTGCTCCACTGCTCTGGCAGTTGCCTGCAACATTCCTGTCTTCCGCTATGCGCTCGAACGCTGGACACCCGACTCCAGCGAAATTGTACTGTTTACGGAAGGTCAGCCTGCAGGCGAAGCAGCCGATTTCTTAACGCAGCTGCAGCAGCAGTCGGCCGCTCAAAAAGGCCCGGCCAATGCCACTGTGCTTCCCGTCGACATCACCCGAATTGAAGATCCCGGACTGCAGGGACTCTGGCAGCAGGTCCGGAACAGCTCAGCCGCGAAAGCTCCCTGGGTGGTTGTCCGTTCGCGACATGGTCGAGGAAAAATCGTCAATCACTGGTCCAGCAGCCTGCAGGATGCAAAAAACGCCTCACTGCAGAATTCCCCGGTACGACAGGAACTGGCCCGGCGGCTGCAGAACGGTGATGCGATTGTCTGGCTGGTCCTGAAACCGGGCAAATCAACGGCCCCCGCCAGTCCGACACTGGCCGACTGCCTGAAGATGCTGCAGCAGCAGTGTCAGCTGCTGCCCGGCAGCCTGGAACTGCCCGAAGGAATTGGTCTGCCCGGATCCGAACTGTACTCCGAAATACCACTGCTGCTGCAATTTTCTGTGCTGGAACTGGCTGCCGACAATCCGGCAGAAAAATATCTGATCCAGCAGCTGTCCGGATTTCAGCAGCAGGCATTTGATGCCGGCGAACCCCTCGTGATCCCCGTCTTTGGACGGGGCCGGGCGCTGGAAGTCATCCCCGCATCAAAACTGTCCGCAGAACTCGTACACGATCTGTCACAGTTTCTTTGCGGAGCCTGCTCGTGTCAGGTCAAGGAGCAGAATCCGGGCTTCGATCTGCTGATCAGCGAGGACTGGAATAAGGCGCTGTTTGGTGAAGAAGGCGAGTTGCCGCCACCGCCCGCCGAATCTGGCAGTGGCCAGAACAAAGCGCCCGTACTGCTGCCCATCCCCGGTGGCCGTCGCTAACCCCTCCGCCCCCGCAATCGTAGCTCGGGCTTTCCAGCCCGAGCACCTCCCTGCAGCCCCTCCACCCACCTCAATCGTAGCTCGGGCTTTCCAGCCCGAGCACCTCCCTGCAGCCCCTCCGACCCGCCGCTGAATGCTCTCCAGCCTCCGATACGCTGCCGGCCTCCACCACTCCTCTCCGCATTCATCACCCGGCGGTCCAGCCGCAACGCGGATATCACCGTCGATGCCACGTTGTCCCAGCCCCTGGCGAATTGAGCAAATCGACAGGCCCATCCCGTGTACGAACGCTCGGTTCGGGCCGCATAGTGCCGAGTCCTCATGAATTCCTGCATTTGCCGGCGAATCGCGGGGTCGCTGGGATCGATAAGTCCCACAAGCATTTTGTCATCCGTCACTTCAATCAGTAACCCACTTGAACGCTGAGCGACATCCCGTCTGCCTGAACGCCTCGGTTCCGTTCTCCTTCAGCGCGATTTCCTCAGCTTCTTTCGAATGCCTGACAAATCCGGTTCAGACTAAGCAAGAACATGCAGCTGGTAAAATTCGACCGCCCGCACGACCTCCAGGCGGACATACGCCTTCTCTCCTGAATCTCGCAACTGGCTCAGGCGTTCGATCAGGGACTCTGTGCGAATGGCGATTTGGCCAGCGACCTGTTGGGACGTCCATTAAGCATACCGCTCGAGCCATCGAGGAAACCACTTCGCATCCCTTCAGACAACTGGCCCGCCTGCACCGCCGCAAGTAACTTCTGAATGGACACAATCAGCCCCCCCAAAGGGATCAGCTTGACACCCCTAAGTTGGTTGGTATCCTGAATCTTCGGTGACCCAGGTCCATATTGGAATATCCCTGTCGTGCGCGTGATATTGGCGAATGACCCGTACCACAGGCCATTTTGATGTCCAATATCAGGATATCACGCGCTGTACTGTGTTAATAAAGAGTTCGGCGGCAGAAGTCTCTAGGAGTGGGAGGGCGCTCATGATCATCTGGGGGTCGCGGGGGCGGGAAATCGAGCAAGCGTCGGGGCAGTTCCACTGCCCCCAGTGCGAATCCGAGCAGCGTTACCAGCACTTGAGGGTGGCGACCTACTTCACTCTGTACTTCATCCCGCTGTTCGAGACCGAGCACCACGGCGACTACATCAAGTGCGGCCAGTGCAACGGCCAGTTCAAGCCGGCCGTGCTGGAGTACAAGCCACCGTCGCAGGCCGAGCGGGTGCTGCACTCCATCCGGGCCGACCTGGAGAACGGCACGCCGGTCCAGATGGCCCGCACCAAACTCCTGAACGCCGGCGTCGAGGCCGCGGTCGCCGAGAAGCTGGTGTCCGTCGCGGCGGGCGACAAGCAGGCCCGCTGCGGGGCGTGCGACCTCTCGTTCGTGGAAGGGGTCGTCCGGTGTTCGATGTGCGGCGGTAGTCTCTAGCGGCAGTGTCAGACGCCGAACCAGGCGCTGCAGCAGACAGCGGGGGCATGTAGGCTTTCCCAGATTCGTAGCGCACTCGGCCCCCGCCGCTGCTGAGCTTGGTCGTTCTTTGGAGGGCATGCTGATGAAATCTCTCATTCTTCCGCTACTTATTGTCTTGCCGCTGCCGGTGTGCTTCAGCCAGGACGCCAAGCCGGATGTATCAACAAACGTTTCGACCGACGCCAATTCCCGTTTCGAGGAATTGGCAACTCGTTACAAGACGCTTCAAGAGATGTTTTACGCTCACGAGCCTAAAGAGGGCGAAGATGGGCTTAAGCGATTTCTTGAGAACCATCCGATGAATACTATGGTGAGCGACTTCTTGGCGCTCGAGCAGCAATCACGTGGGACCCAGATCGGTTTCTCCTGCCTATATCATTTGGTGTTGGCGGCCGGAAGTGTTGGCGATGCCGACTACCCAGTGACCAAGGGTAAAATTGCTGCACTGGGTGTCCTTGGTCAACACTATAATAATTACCCAGACATCGACACGACGTTTCGATATCTGTTTTCCGGGGCGAGAGTTCCCGAATCGAAAACGTTCCTGCGCGATCTGATTACGTCCTCACGGCATGGGTATGTTCGGGCGAATGCCATGTACGAACTTGCAAACTACCTTGCATTAGAAGCCAACCTTCCTGGCATATGCAAATCGCAACTGGCCGTTATGGACCGGGCAGAACCAGAGAATGAAGCTCGAATGAAACATCTCGAGAGGTTTATTGCCAGCCTGAAAGACGTAGTCATCGAGCGAAACCGTGCAGAGGCGCTCTCGCTCATCGAGCAAATCAGGGATGACTACGCGGACGAATTCGTACCACCGCGGGCGGACGTCAGGTCTCCCGTGATTATTGAGGTCGAGAGAAGTGAGTACGACGACATTTTGAAAACGAAGAGAGAGCGAATTGTAGATCGTCTGCCTGCGGTTCATTTTGAACTTAATCACTCAATTGGCCAGCTAGCCCCGGCAATCGACGGCGATGATGCAACAGGAAAGCCAATGAGCCTTGCTGACTTTCGCGAAAAAGTGGTTGTCGTGATGTTCTCATTCAAAGGGTGCGGACCCTGCGAAGCAATGTACCCTGACAATCGCCGGTTGATCGAGGAGTTGTCTGGAGAACCTTTCGTCTTTGTTGGAGTTCAAGGAGATGAATCAATTGACACCGTTCATGAGTCTGTGGAATCCAGAACAATCACCTGGCGGGTGTGGTGGGACGGGGAGGACAAGCGGATTTCAACTCAATGGAATATTCGTGGATGGCCGTCGACCTTTGTACTGGACCAACGCGGTGTCATTCGGTTTCGTGACCTTCGAGGAAAAGAACTGGCAAACGCGGTCCGTGGCCTGCTGAATAAAAACGCGGAATAACCATGGTCGGGATAGGGGGCAGCCTTGCGGCTGAGCCCCTCCCACACCACCCGGCATGCGGGTCCGCACCGGGCGGTTCAGATCTTTCGCAGTGAGCATCTCCCAGATCATCAATAGGCTCGCCAGTTCGTCGTGAGCGAGATGCGACTGCAACCGTGGGTCACCGCTTCGTCTTCTTTGCCCTCGAGTTTCCGGAAATTCGCGATTCGAGTCCAGGGGCCGCGCCTTTGTTTCCTGGAACAGGACCGGATGCGACGACGGACCCACTTGTCGATGTCTGCGAAATTCGTCTTAATCGGGACCAGACCAAAATAACCCACCCTGCCCTGAAAGTATCGACGTAGCTCCGTGAATCGATGACGCATCGCACGCCGCGGTTGCGACGAGTGATCTCTTTCACGTGATCCTGCCAGTCATCCGAAACACCGGCGGCACGGAGCCAGCAGGACACCGTTCTGCGCCCACATCCCCGCAGTACTCCGCGAAATGATCGTGAAAACACCATTTCCGGACTCTTCGGTCCAGAACGCTGTTGAGAATTTCACACCCGTCTGCTACCACCCCGGGCAGCGTTCATGCAGCCATCGGAGTGTTCCTTCGGTGCGAGAACTGTTCCTGGGAAAACAATTCTTACCGAGGCCCCCCGTAGCTGCGCAGACCAATTTCTTCCGACGGCTGTGCAGCTCATTCTGTTACAGAGATGTCCGAAAGTGCAGTAGAGGGAGACAGGTTTGGTTCGACTACCACAGTATTCGACACGGGCACTTCTGTTGCTCGTTACCTGCTGTTCGCTTCTGTGTGCCCTGTGGACGCAGGTTGTCGTGCCTGCGCGTGAGGCTGCACGCCGCACCGTGTACACCAACAATCTCTTCCAACATAGCGGTTGGCATCCTTCCGACATTGTCTCCCTGGATCAGAACGGGGACGTCGTTTCGGTCGCGAGTTGCCCTGTGTGCAGTACATCTGCCGCACCAACCTTGTATCACAACGCGAGCGGTGTGTTTGTCGAGGAGGTTGAATTGTCGCCACAGACAGTCGATGCAGCACGCCAGAAGCTACTGAGATACAAGGCCGAGCCGCGGTATCGCTTCATTCGGGGCCTGATGCTCCACGCCGACGAACCGCAAGCTGAACAAAAAGCTCGTGCCCGTTATTTCCACTTGCGGGGTACCAGACAGGAGGGCGATGGCAGGCTCGCCAAACCAGCGCGTGCACCGGAACCGGCGGCAGCGTCGGTGAACAATGGAGCGTCGTCGCCGCCGGCCCGATGACGCGTGACGTTACGAATTTGCCAACAGCCCACGTTCCCACGCGAATCCCGCACGCATCACACACCTACCCATCCTGTCTTCGCGTGAAGCCAAAGGTGCACAAAACCCCCTCCTCGCAGCGGCAATCTGCAGGCAGCCAGTCGCAGAGGACAGATCTCGGGCTGGAAAGCACGAGCTACGGAAAGAACCCACCCACGGACTCCCGTCCGCCGCTTGGCTAACCGAACACCAAACACCCACCTCTGCGTTTCCCTTCGCGGCTTCGCGTCTTCGCGTGACGCCCACGGAACGCAAAAACCGCCTCCCCGCAGCGGCAATCTGCAGGCAGCCAGTCGCAGAGGACGGATCTCGGGCTGGAAAGCCCGAGCTTCGGAAAGAACCCACCCACGGACTCCCGTCCGCCGCTTGGCTAACCGAACACCAAACACCCACCTCTGCGTTTCCCTTCGCGGCTTCGCGGCTTCGCGGCTTCGCGTGAGGCCCACGGCACGCAAACCCGCCTCCCCGCAGCGGCAATCTGCAGGCAGCCGGTCGCAGGGGACAGATCTCGGGCTGGAAAGCCCGAGCTACTTGCATTCGCGTTCATTCGTGCGGCGGACCACACCATCCCCGTCTGGTGCATCCGAGTTGAGCCGGCACTCGAGACACGCCACTGCCGCGAACCGGGCCACAGGATGGGTCTGGACAGAGATCAGCAAAATCCCATCGCCGGACGCTCCGGGTCGTGTTAAAGTGCCGGGCGTGGAAACTATTACACGTCAAGCTGGTGCAATGTTTACGCAGGGCTGTCCGATGAGGCGACACTTTTTCAGCAGTTTTTGTCGTGGACTCACCGTTGTCGCAGTTCTATCGACTTTTGCATTCGGGTGTGTCACACACCGCAACCGATTAACGCACAACCTCGAACAACCCGACAAAATGAAAATGGTCATCGTCTCGATGATCCCGCGGGGCACACCGACGTCAGATGTGATTTCCAGGATGGAAGACGAGGGATTTGAATGCGAGGTATTGCGGAATTCAAGGTTTCGGGAAAGGCGAAGTTGGATGGGAACGGGGACCATTCATGACAATTTGGATTATGTGAACTGCAGACGAACAAATAACGCAGGATCGCTTTTCATGGCTCGCATTTGGGCTATCGCTGTCGTCCTGGACGGTGACGTTTCCAATGGTGAAGTGATCGTGTCTCACTACGTGGATGGGCCTTAGCGTTCTGGATGGGAAAACGTCGGCTGGTCCAGCGACAGTCAGTCCGACTGATTGCCTGACCCGCTGTTGCTCGGCGAACATCAGGTTTAACCGAAGTTGCCGATCACGGTTTCACATGGCAAGCTGACTGGCGGCAACCCTGTTAACCTGGTCGTTCATTGGGATCGATGAGTCCCACAAGCATTTCGTCATCCGTCACTTCAATCAGTGACCCACTTGAACGCTGAGCGACATCTCGCCTGCCTGACGCCTCTGTTCCGTTTTCCTGCAGCGTGATTTCCTCGAGCTTCTTTCGGATGCCTGACAAATCCGGTTCAGACACAGCGAGAATTTCAAAACGGCGATCTTCTGCTACTGCGGCGGTCTGAGCCTTGACCCACAATAAACCCGGATGGACCAAAAATTCCAGAAGAACCTTTTCGCTAATCCATTTTCATTCTTGCAACGAGTCTCTTCCAATTGTTGCAGGACCAAACGAGTGATGTCGGTAAAGGTGGCCCTGAGGTTTGACTCAAGCATCTTTTTGCCAGACTTCTTGCCGCATCAGCCACGTCTCGATTGTGTTTGATCCTTGGACCTTCAACTGTCTCATCAGTGCTTCCGGTGTGCAAAAACTGAATCCAATTCTCAAGGCGATCTTTTGCGAATGCAAAAACGACTTGAGCAAACTGTTCTGACGAAATCCCTGCCGCCTTAGCCGTATTCCAAAACTCATTTTTTAATTGATCGCAATCCTCTTTGTCGTCGTCCACATCGGCCCAGACGACAAGCGTTGTGTCTGCCCCCGCATTCAAGCATGCACGCAACTGCGCTGGCATTCTCTCAATTAGTTCTTTACGACCACCACAATCAACGAGCCGGATCAAATTGCTTCCCTTAGTTGGACGAAGCCATGGCGGATCAAGTGCCCTGATCAGGGTATTGATGAAAACGGGATCGATACTTCGCCCTTTCTTTCCTTCATGCAGACATACAATCTGAGTTCTGTTAGCCACGGACCCACCCCCTTGCAACTGCCTCGGCGGGACTGAGGCCCTCGGGCACTTTAAGCGACCCAATTCGAGTCGGAGAAAGATGGCTATCTCGCCAAAGGTACATTCCATCCTCTTCCCCGGCGTTTCCAAGAACCTCTGGATGATGCGAAATCAAAATGGCCTGGTGCTCATCATCCAGGAGTGCTCGCATGGCGAGCACCCACGGTTGAAGCTCCGGGAGTCCGACATAGTTGTCAGGTTCGTCAATAACCACTGTTCGGGCGGCGCTGGTTTCCAACGCAGCCCGAATCATGTAGAGAGCAACCAACGATTTTTCACCGTCAGAGAGCTGGTGGAAAAAAGTATCGACGCCCTCGAAGCGAAGTTGGAGCGCTTTGGTATTCATCCCTGCATCCACCAATTTGAACGATCTAAAATCCGGCCAGACATTCTTCAGCGCTTCGCGCAGGGCATCTGTCCACTCCTGTTCCTGAGAAAGAGAACGATACCACGAAATCAGGTTGGTCAAATAAAACGATGGACTTCGCGATTCACTCCTGCTCTCAGCATCCATTCCCCTCGGGTTGGGCCGCAGTATCAAAAGCCTGGCAAGCGCATCCTGAAGACTCTGAATGTCTTTCAGCGGACCATTTGGCTGTATCGCTCCAAGAGCCGCTCTTCGCCAATCGAGCGGAAACTGCCCTGAAGTACCATCCCACTTTTGAAAACGAACACCATCGAGATCTCGGATGAACAACTCTCGATCATCGCAGGCGGCGCGCTCATGAATGACTCTCGGCTTTTCATCACTATCCGTCTGTTCAAGGGAAAGCGCATACTTGAAGTTGTGACCTTCGGCTGTCACCTCGATCTCAAAGTCCTGCTTTGTAACATTGAGCCACTTGGTAAAATCCAGTTGACGAATGTCTTTCTCGCCTTCGCCGCCAAGGTACGCGTCGCCCATCGCAAGATCGCGAATCAGCTTGAGCACATCGATTACCGAACTTTTCCCGGAACCATTTGGGCCGCATATGACCCCAAATGAATCCAATTTAGCCTCGAATGAGACGAGACACCGAAAATTATGTGCATAGACTCTGGTGATCATTGATTCATTCCCTTTTCGTTCACCTGTATGTCATAAGCAGAATCCGGTAGTCCGGACCTGGAAGACGGACAACGCAACATCGTCAGCACGTCCCGTCAATTTCACATACCCGGTGCTTCAGCCATTTGGCGATCCCATCGAGGTCTTGAAACAGTTGATTGTCAAAGACTCCGTATTGGTCAAAGCGGTGGCGATTCTCGTCATGGGGTTTATGATTGATGACGATTTCGATGTAGTCATTATCTTCCAGTGGCTCCATCGGCCGATGGCAGGCATCAGGCGGTCCCGCCCAGCTGACGGCTGAAAGCCGGATTCATCCTCAAAGCCGGAAACGGAACGTCTCGAAGAAGTACAGACTGACCCAGTCCACCAGTGTGCGATCCTCGACCATGAATCGAGCATGTCCGCGCATGCCGGGCTTCATCAGTGCGGCATCAGCAGCAGTCGCGGGATCATCAAAATGCAGTTCCGCAATGGCTCGATACGCCGTACTGGCCAGTTGCTCCTGACCACTCTGGCCGGGCCTGGTCGCCATGGAACCACCAAACCGCGTCGTCAGATTCTCAGGGGCCACGACCTCACCCTTCGGTGAAAGACGGGTGACTCGAGTCAGCCAGGTGATGTCCGCCAGATGCTCCAGCTTGATCTGCACCTCACCGGATTTCGGCAGGGCTCCTCGATCCGTCTGATCGATATACAGCACGGCCTGCAGCTTTTCGGTGGGAGCGATACTGACAATTTCCTGACCGGCCTCCAGACTGCAGCCGGCATTACGCAGGTCCAGTGGAGTACCGTTCCAGGAAGCCAGCTTCATCTGATCCAGTTCGTTCTTCGGCTGCTCGGGAATTCGCCGGGCTGCAACCAGAGTCCCTGCGGTCGGAGCTCTCACAACGCGGTGCGGACTGATCTTCACCAGCTCACGAATCACCTGCTCCAGTTCCAGAATCTCCGCCAGCGTATCGCTGGCTGAACCATCATCGCCAACATTGCGATAGCGGTCGTAATTCTCCGTTCGCAGCACAAGTTCACTCACACGACGACGCAGCTCGTCCTCACGCTTCAAATCGTCCGGATTCTCCATCACAGCCAGCACTGCCCGCTGCTCAACCCGATCACCGTTGCCCGGCATCACCGCATATGCAGACTCGTCAGGCATGCCCTGCAGCAGACTGAGCTGCTGCGGATCAATCGCCAGTCGGCCGGATTCACCCGGCTCACTGATCGCGACCATGCTGGCCCGCGCACGCTGCTCCAGCTGACGCAGCGATCGCACCCACTGAGCATACTCTGCGGGGCGCACGATGCGACCGGAAATCGGCGCCGGTACCACCACAACGCCCTGAGGCTCCAGCACACACGCCGCTTCATGATACCAGGGAATCCGGACCACTGCTGCCAGCCAGCAGGCCACACCAACGGCAGCCAGGGATACCGCAATCTTCGGTTTACTCATGGGTTCTGTCCTCGGAGCGGAAATGATCTGCCAAATACTGCGAAACAGGGCAAAAAAGATCCCCGCCATGGAAAACACAAGAACCGTCACACCCACACTCTGCAGGTCATACGGCTTCAGCACCGTATACAGAAACAAACTGATAGACACCAGTACCACCCAGCGATAACACCACGCCGCAATCGCATAGGTCACAAACCACGCCCTGCCCGTCTCCGGCATAAACGGGTCCGGACGGGACTCAATCCCCAGACAATACCAGGAAAATGCCTCCCGCAGCAGCTTCTCGGACTTCTGCCGCAGATTGGGAATCTCCAGGAAGTCACTCATCATGTAGTAACCGTCAAACCTCATCAGAGGATTGGCGTTGAAAATCACCGTCGTAATTGTGGTCACAAAGAAAATATTGAGCGCCAGATGATGCAGCATTCCGGGCTTCGTCAGCCACCAAACGTAAATCGCGACCGCACTCAGGATCACCTCAATATACATCCCCGCCGCGCCAATGATGATCCGATGCCATTTGTTCTTCATCATCCACGAATCTGTCACATCACAGTACAGACAGGGACTGAACACCAGCAGCATAACACCCATCTCGTGACACTCGCCGCCGTAGTGCACGCAACTCAGCCCGTGCCCGAATTCGTGAATCACCTTCGCCAGTCCCAGCGTGACCCACAGATAGATCAGATTGGGCCAGCCGAAAAAACTCTGAAACTCAGGCAACCGACTGCGAAATTCATCCAGATTGGCACCCAGCACCAGCCACGATGACACCACAAACAACATGCACAACGACACACACACCGGATGAAACATCCAGGCCAGCCACGGCTGCATCGCCCGCAATGTCAGTTCCGGATCCCAGCCCGGCAGTCGCAGCGACAGCAAACTCATCAGAGTCTGCTGGATTTTTTCCTTGCGAGTCTTGCGGCGCTCACGAATCACCGCCGCACCCTGACCAGCACGGTTGCTGATCACCAGACCCTTCTTGTGCAGATCCGTGATCAACTGCTGAATGTCACTCAATGTGATCTGCAGCGCCGGAAACTCTCGCTTCAGCTCATCACGCACCTGCTCCAGACTGCGTTTGCCGTCCAGCAGCTCCAGAATCCGATACTGCTCCAGCTGCAAACGATGATACTTCAGCGCGATCGGATCCTTGATCACCTCATAGCCCACACCCAGATAATCAATCCGGGCAACGACCAGATCCCGCCGCTTCTCCAGCGGGACCGGACGCTGGCTGGAAGCCATCATGCCGCCGATACTCATAACTGCACCACTCCCGACTGCCGCTCAATACGCAGTACGCACACACAGGATGATCAGTTGCGAGCCTTCGCAAGGACCGTGGCTGTCACAGGCATGCCCTGATACAGCAGATACCGACCGTACTGATCCTGACGATTCGGAACAAATACACTCAGCTTGGTCATGGGCGTCCCGGAAATGTTGTCCAGCACCGGATCAATGAACCGAATCTCACCCAGAAAAACACTGTCCTCGGACTCACCCACCTGAACCTCTGCCGCCGCAAACTCCGCCGGATCACTCGCCCCGGCACCGGATGCTGCTCCCTCACCGTCAAACAGCGAACCACCAGGACGACGCCCCGGTGCCTCGCGCACACTTTCCACCGCCTTCGCCTCGCCCACCCGAATCTCCACCTGATCTCCCACAAACAGCATCCGACGCAGACTTGCCGGGACCTTCACCTGAGCACGCAGAACGGACATGTCCGTCAGCTCAAGCACCTGCTCACCAGGACGCACATTCTGACCCGGAAACACCTTCACCAAAGTCACCAGCCCGTCAAACGGAGCCTTCACAGTGTACTGGGCCAGCTGCGCCTGCTTGATCTGCAGATCCGCTTCCTGAATCAACTTGTCGTCCACCGCCTTCCGCAACGACGCATCCCCCTTCTTCACCTCCAGCTCAACCTGCCGAATCTCACTCGGATTAAACGCCCCCGGACGACGCTGGTTCGCCTCCCGCTTCTGCTGCTCCTCCGCCTTCGCTACCTCCAATGACACCTTCGCAAACTCAATCTCCGTCTGCAGGTCCAGCTCCACCTTCGCCCGCTTCACCTCCGCCTGAATCACCGCATCGTCCAGACGGATCATCTCATCACCCGCCTTCACCAGCACACCCTCGTCCGATGGCGTCACACTCACGATTCGACCCGCAACCTCAGTCGATATCGGAACCCGCCGAACTACCTCCAGCAATGCCGAATGCGCCGAAATTCGCTGCACTTCCTGACCACGCACAGCCACAACGCTGCACATCACCAGTACGGAAGTCAAAAACACAACCAAGCCGCGGGAAATCAACGACATGGAACAAACCCTCGGGACAAAACCGCTGATACCAGGCAGACTGAAAACAGACCACCACCACCTATGTCTAGCGAAACACAGGATTTGCCTCAATCCCGGCTTCCCACTTCAGTCATTTCCGACGCAAAACAAACACAACATCTTCTGATCGCCCGTTCACACTGCAGGGCTTTTTGATGTTGTACCCAAAGTCATACGTCTCCGCGATCTCCAATCCACGCACACGCTTCACCAAAGCCAAAAACTCCGCATGCTTATACGTCCGATACTCCATGTGATCCACGATCCGCAGACGCTTTGTCGGAGTAAACACATCGACGTGCAGACCCAGATGCTCCAAACGCGTTTTCCGGTCAATCCCCTTCGACCACATGTACGAATTCACCACCAGATTGCCCCGCCGCGCTGACCACGCCTCCTCCTGCATCGGCTGACACTGAGTCGGCTCAAGATGAATTCCCAGCACATACAGCCCACCCTTGTTCAACCCCCGCGCCATACACTGCAGATGCCCCAGAGCCTGCTCTTCCGTCGCCAGATGACGGAATGTGTTGATCATGTTGAATGCCGCATCGAATTTCGTCTTCACCCGAAACTTCGACATGTCTCCCACAACCACCGTCTCCGGCAGCTTGTACTTCGCCAGTCGCTTGTTGCAGAAGTCAACCGCCTTCGGATTCAGATCGTTGCCCGAGACGGCATAGCCCTCACGGCCCAGCTTGATCAGCAGCCGGCCCGTACCACAGGCCGGTTCGAATATCGAACGCACCTCACAGCCCGCGTGCTTCTGAAAACAAGCCTTCAGAAAACGATACTCGGCCGCAACGTCCGAACCGAACAGCAGGTCATAATACACAGGGTAGTCATAAATGCTGGCTTCAACCTGATTCGACATGGTGGCGACTTTCCGTCATGGCAGTACAAAGAAATACTGCCGCAGATTATCGCCCCGACTGCTGTGTTGCAGTCCCCTGCCCCGCTGCATCCGGTGATTCCGAATACTGGCCCACAGCGACCCGCCCGCTTCACTCCGCAAATTCATGCACATCCACAGCCCGAAAATCCACATCCGTCCCGGGATCATGCCCCTGCAGACTCAAATGCCCCGGCTGCAGTCGTCGCCCCTGACGCGGATTCTCATTCTCGACCCGCTCATCACGCCAGTCCACCACCTGATAACCGTTGACCCACGAACAGAACCGATCACCGTCAGCAATCAGCACCGCCGTCAAAAAACTGCCGTCATCAGCGACCACATAACGAGCTGCAGCGCGACGAAAAATGGCCCCGGTCCCCGAATCCGCAGGACGACTGCGGTCGCCATCCCTGAAACCATTGTGCAGCTGCATTTCATAACCATTCGAAGGCGTCGCTTCCGAACCCGGCATCGCCCGAAAAAATACTCCACTGTTCAACCCCGGCCTGTTCAAACGAGCTGACACCTTCAGCACAAAATCCCCATACTGACCCTCGCTCTCCAAAAACCCGGGACCACCTGAAGCATGCACCAGACCATCCCTGATCGCAAACTCAGCCTGACTGCCCGGAACCACTCGCCAGCCCGACAGATCACTGCCGTTCAGCAGACTGCGAAAACGCAGCGGTCTCACACACACGTTCCGATACGCCGCACGACCCTGATTCATCTGCAGACCCAGTCGGCCCGTTCTGCGAGCTGTCTCGGGCTTGTCCGTAAAATCCACAATCTGCTGGCCGTCCAGCCAGACCTGAATCCGTAAACCCTCACACAACACCCGAAAACTGTGCCAGCCACCCTCAACAGCCGGCACATTCTCAGCCACAAATCGTCCCACCAGACTGCCCGTCCTGTGAGTCGGATGACTGTCACAGATATTCAGCTCATACGTGTCCCGTGCCGGATCCGCTGCCACCTCGGCCGTCCGCAGAAAAATCCCGCTGTTGCCGCCAGCTGAAAGCTGAAAATCACATCGCAGCTCAAAATCGTCCAGCTGAAACGGCGTCAGCAGCAGGCTTTTCCCGCCTTCATCCACCACAATCGCACCGTCTTCAACCCGCCAGTTGCCAGCCGCCGGAACCTGCCAGCCAAACAGAGAACGCTGATCAAACAGACTGATCCAGCCGTCAGCAATCTCAGCATCCGTCAGCGGCGGCTTCACAAACTCTGCCCGCACAGCCGCAGCCTCCGCTGTACCACCGGCAGCTTCCACAGCCTGCGCCGCAGATGACGCAGTCACAGACTTTTCAGAAACCGCTGCAGGCTGCCGCCCACATCCCGCGACCAACAGCACAAGTCCCGCACAACACCAGCGCAGAAACGTCATACAAAACCCCATTTCCCGGCAAATCACAGGTCACGACTGCTGAGCCGACTTCACGCAGAATACGCCGACGCCAGCGCCGTGGATACCGTCTGCAGCAACTGCCGAGGCGGGACGGGCTTCCGCAGCACCGAAAAGGCCTCAGCCTCCCGCGCGTCACGGTGCAGCTCGTCACTGGTATCCGAAGTGATCAATATGCAGGGTCGCAGACGATCCAGTCGCTTCAGCACCTTCAGCGTCTCAAGACCCGTCAACACATGCATGTGCATGTCCAGCAGCACAATGTCAATTCGCTGGATGGTGACAACCTCAAGAGCCTGCTCACCGGACTCTGCCTCGTGCAGACGCAGAAACGGGCGGTCCTCAAGCACTTCGCGCAAAACGCGACGAAACGACGCGTTATCGTCGGTTATCAGCACGTCAAATGTGCGGTCGACATGCAGCATCTGCACCGCTCCTGAAGATGATTCGAATCCCTGAAACATCTGGAAGCACACCCAAATAGCAGCTGCAACATCCACCGCAACTGCTGTTCGCCAGCTGACACAAGCCGGCTTACCCAAAACACCGCTGACCAGACGAGCGCCAACACACCGCAGCACCCTGGAAAATCATTGACTTTCCTGACTGGCTAACCCGGTACTATGAAGTTTCTCGTCGGGGAAATCCAGTTCTTCTGCAAAAATTGCTGGTTTTCCGGAGCGATCAACGGGCCGGCGGACGGTTTAATCCGATTGATGCCGCCGTGCCGCACACCGCCTCTCCCGGCAGTTTTTGCCTGCAGTCGCCCCCGAAAAAACCCGATTTTCGCCGACGGCCACCCCCGGCATGCGAATTTCGCCGATCCCCGCACACGACACACTTCCACCTGCCAGCCGACCTCTCGTTTCACAGATTCAGGCTGTTGACCGCCCGCACTCGAACTGCGACAACGAACCGCCTTTCACAAACCCTTCCATTCCGACTCCGGACACTTCCGCTGATCCAGCCCCCCCCTCTCCTTTCCCCGATCGGACACAGCAGTGCAGCTGCCGCACCGGAGCACTGCAGGAGTCTTCCCATGACCCGGCTTCGCCTGAATTCTTCAACCCTGATCGCACTCGGCATGCTCTTCGCCTGCGCCAGTGGCTGCACAACCTCACTGTTTCGCGCTGAAACATGGTCCGGGCTCATGCAGAAACCGGACATACTCGAACACGGCACCGAACTGCGCGTCATTACCAGATTCACCGCCGCCCTCAACGAAAACAAGGAAGCCGAGTTTCGCCGCACCATCTCCACTCGCTTTGAAAACTCGGCCCTCCGCGCTCCCGACTCCTTCCGCGATCTTGAAATCCTGAAACTGCCCAAAGGCGAACTGGAAATCGTTGAAAGTACCACGGACGATCAGGGACGCTGCGAAACAGTTGCCAGGGAAAAAACCGGAACCACCAAGTATCAGTTCATTCTCGTCAAAGACCCGGCCAAAGGCCGCTGGGTCATCGATGACGTCATGCTCCGCCAGCAGAAAAAAGGGACCCGCTCCACCAAATCCGCTGTCGAACTCATGGATCTCCTGATCACACTCCGCGAATTCCTCAACACCTGGGAAAAAGGCAGCCGCGAAGAAGTCCTGCAGGCCGTTTCCAGCGAAATGGCCGCCTCCCTCGATGCCCTGCCGGAACCATGGCGAATCTGCCTGACCAACGAAATCCTCGCAGAATACTCCCCGGACATGGCACGCCGCCCGGAAATCCAGATGAACGACACCGATGCCGTCGGCAAGCTGCCCGCAAAGAACGGCTACTTCCTCGTGAAAGTCGTCCGCGAAGATGACCGCTGGCAGGTTGCCGACATCGAACACCGCAACAGCCTCCGCAACAGTCGCGGTGATCACCACCCCGGCTCCGTCCTCAGACAGGCCCGCGCTGTTCTCGCCGTCTCCAGCTTCCTTAAAGCCTACAACCAGCAGGACCTTGACCAGCTGCAGCTGGTCAGCGAAACACGATTCTTCGAAAGCTCACTCCGCATCGGTGACCTCGACACCATCCAGCTGCCACCCCCGGACCACGCTCCGGAAAATGTCCAGATTCAATCGTTCGCCGGAAAACTGACCGTGATCCTGCCTGACACCGAACACGTCGTAAGACTCGATCTGCAGTCCTCAGATACCTCCACCGAAAACACCGGCGAAAAACAGGAACTCGCCGATGTCGAAAAGTCATTCATGGTTTCCGACGTCACCCTCTACGATCAGCGCAGCCAGAAACAACGCAGCCTGAAAGCCGCCTTCACCGCTCCGGCTCGCGCAATGCTCTTCATTGCCGCACTGCACGATCACGATCTGCCCATCCTTCGCCAGATCTCCTCCACACAACTCAACGAAGGAATCTGGAGCCGAATTGATCAGAACTGGCTTTCCGAGTTTCCACTGAATTCAGTCCCCGGTGGCCAACTGGAACTCGTCGAAACCAACTCCACAGGTTCCGCCACCGAACTGCAGTTCCAGTCCGCCGATGGACTGCTCTGCAGCGTCATTATGGAAGATGAAAACGGCTCACTGGTCGTCACAGACCTGCAGTACCCCGGTGCCGATCTGGCTGTCGCCTCCCTCAAAACACAATTGCTCGTTTCCGTACCCATCATTGATTTTGCCCGCGCATGGCAGGCTGATGACATCGAGACCGTTCGCAAAATGACCTCAAGCGATTTCAATCGACTCGTCTGGAGCAATGTTCGCGAACTGCCCGATAACCTCGACTCCATTCCGCAGCTGCTGAAACAACCCGTTCTCACTGTCCAGCAGTCACCTCAGACCGCCGTCGTCCAGCTGGGAAGTCGCAACACCACCACGGTCACCCTCGTTCGCGAATCCGGAGAATGGGTTATCGATGAAATTTCCTGCACCATGAAAAACAGGACAGTGCTGCACGTCCGCAAGTCATTGCGAGAAGATATCGCCGCACGATTCCTCGGACGACCAACTGACAGCGTGCGACAGGCTGCCCTGCAGGGCAGCGAAGCCGATGCGGAAGCCGGCGGCGTTGTACATGCCGTGGGTCAGGCTCCGGCCCCCCGCCCCCGCGGCAACCTCTCACTGCCCTCCGGAAGCTCGGCCAGCCCCCGCACAAAAGCAGGCCCCGCTGCCCGCACCGCACTGGACCTGACCGAAGAACCCGCCCCACCAAAACCAACAGCCAGGAAAGCAGCCCCGAAACAACCCCGCCCGCCGGAGTCACAATCCGGGCCCTCGGCCGACCCGGAAGTGATTGCTGAGGAACCATCGGCAGAAGTCACCGCCAGCGATGCTGAACCCACCGTCACAGAGGAAGATACCGCCGGAGACCTGCACTTCGGACCTCCTCAGAAAACTGCCAGACAAACCAGTCGTCGGCCCGCACTCCCTGCCGATCGACCAGTCGAAATCCCCGTCGACTGATCATCACCTCGACTTTGGCTCAGCTGCCGGCTGCACCGGCAACGCAGCCTCCAGCTGAGACTCCACGGGCTGCACCGTTGCTCGATGACGCTCCACCGCAGCCTGAATCTCCGCCAGCACCTCGGGGTGCTCCTTCGCCACATTCCAGCGCTCCCCAGGATCCACTCGCAGCTCATACAGCTGCGGCGGATCTGGACGCTCCGGTTCCGGAACGCCATAGCCGGTCTGAGTCAAAAAATGCGCTTTCCAGGAACCGCGACGACACGCATACAGCGTCGTCCCGCGATAGTACATATAAGCATCCCGCTCCACACTGCCAGTCCCCAGCAACAACGGAGCAATATCACAACCATCCAGCACAACCTCCGGAAGCGGCTGACCACTGAATCCCGCAATCGTCGGCAGCAGATCCATCGTACACGCCGGCTCCCGCTGAATCACTCCCGCCGGAATCCTGCCTGGCCACCACACAATCCCAGGCACCCGCATCCCGCCCTCCCACGTCGATCCCTTGCCGTCACGCAGCAGCCCCGCCGAACCGCCGTGGGCATCAAAAATCAGCCATGGGCCGTTGTCGCTGCTGAACACCACCATCGTTTTTTCCGCCAGCCCGCATGACCTCAGCACATCCAGAATTCGCCCCACACTCCAGTCCAGCTCTTCCACCACATCCCCATAAATGCCCGCCGCACTGCGACCACGAAACTCCGCAGAAGCAAACAAGGGCACATGCGGAAAATTGTGCGCCAAATACAGAAAAAACGGCTGCTCACCGCTCTCCCTGATAAACCGCTCCGCCTCCTCTGTGTATCGGCGAGTCAGCACGCGCTGGTCCGGAGCTGTCTCCACCACCTCAGTCCCCCGAATCAGTGGCGTCCTCCAGTAATCGTTCTGCTCCACAAAGAATTTGCCGCGACCCGCCGGAGCATCCGCGGCAGGCAGCATGTCATTCGAATACGGCATCCCGAAATACTCATCAAAACCATGCTGCGGCGGCAAATGCTCAGGCAGATGCCCCAGATGCCACTTGCCCACCGCGGCCGTCCTGTAACCCGCGCCACGCAATAACTCCGCAATCGTCACTTCACCCTTCGGCAGACCACCCGCCGAATTATTGCGCAACACCCGAAATCGGTCGTGACACATCCCGTTCCGCACCGGATACCGACCGGTCATCAATGCGGCACGACTGGGAGTACACACTTCGGCCGCCGAGTAAAACTCCGTGAACCGCATGCCCTCAGCAGCCATGCGATCCAGATTCGGCGTGCGAATCGACGGATGCCCGTAACACGACAGATCCCCATACCCCAAATCATCCGCATAGATGATCACAAAGTTGGGCCTGTCCGTCGCCCGCACAACGCACTGCCCGCAGACACCGCTGTACAAAAACAGCAATAACACCCAGCGCAGAACTCGATTCATACACCCGCCCTTCGCAGACAATCCTCAACCCTGACCGCTGCTCCACCCGCCGCCAGACTGGCGTCCGCCGCCTCCATGAAACCAAACAGCTCCAGCATCTCAACTTCCGAAACCGGAGCCGCACCGCCCCGAAAAAACCGCACAATCTCACGCAACAATGGCGGATACTCCGCCGGCAGCCGCACCTGACAAATCGACTGACTGCCAAACACCGTCAACCCCCAGCCCACCGCCTGCCGCTCATACGCCAAACCCCGAAATACCCCCACCCGACCATCACCCCAGATGCCCGTCGTCACATCTCCGTTGGCCGCCTGCACTCGCCGCACCTCTCGACACCCCGTGCCCATCACCGAATACAGCACTTCCAGACCATGGATGCCGTACCACGCCAGTTGCAGATGCCCCAGCCCGGCCCGCAGAGTCCCAAAGGCCTCGCAGCCCAAAATCTGCTCACCCCTCAGTTCCTGCTGCAACTCCCGCAGCGCAACCTGAAATCTCAGCGCCGACGCCGTAAACCACTGAGTCCCCAGGCGACGAGCCAGCAACGCAATCCGAACCGCGTCCGCCAGATCATGCGCCAACGGCTTGTCCACAAATACAGGCTTGCCCGCAGCAAAAATCTGCTCCGCCAAACCCAGATGCTGACGACCATCCACGCTGCCCAGAATCACGGCATCACACTGCTGCAGCAACTCATCCACAGTCGCTGTAATCACCGTCCCCAGACCCCGCATTTCCTCAGTCAAGGCCTGCACCCGATCACGACTCAACGGAAAATCCGCAGAACCCCCGGGCCAGCCAGCGGTAATCCGCGCTCCCCCGTACTCACACCCTGCGGCATCCTCCAGCAGCAGCCTCGCAAACGCAGTGCAGTGCGAAGAATCCAGTCCGACAAATCCAATTCTCAGCATGCCCCGATTTCCACTCGACTGCCGCAACTCACGCCAGCAACTCCTCAATCCGATGGCCGCCATTCACAATCTGCACCGGACGCCCCACCGGAGTCTGATAGATGCGGTCCGCATCCACTCCCAACAGCCCAAAGATGGTTCGCAGCAGATCCTGTATGCCGTACGGCTGCGTCGTTGGATAGCTGGCCGTTTCGTCACTGGCCCCGACCACAGCACCCCGGCGAATGCCACCGCCAGCCAAAATCACCGTCTGACACTGCGACCAGTGGTCACGACCGGCATCCTTGTTGATTCGCGGAGTCCGCCCCATTTCACCCATCATCACCACCAGCGTCTCATCCAGCATACCCTGCTCATCCAGATCCGACAGCAGCGCGTACAATGCTCGGTCAGTCGGAGGCACCAGCGTCTTTTCATGGCTGGTGAAATTGTCGAAATGCGTGTCCCAGCTGCCATGATCAATCCCAATGAAACGACAGCCGGCCTGCACCAGCCGCCGCGCCATCAGTGCACACTGTCCAATCGATGTGAAGCCGTAACGCTCACGCACTTTGTGATCTTCCGCCTGCAGATCAAATGCCCGCCGCGCCTCAGGTGACGTCACCAGATCCACAGCCTTCTCATAATACGACCGCAGCATTTCAGCACGACCCGCCGCCTCACTGCCCGCACCCAGCTGCTCGACTCCCTGCAGCAGTCGCTGACGCCTCGCAAATCGCTCCTCACTCACCTGACCTGGAATGTCCAGATCACGAACCCGAAAATCCGCCTGCACCGGATCATTGTCAATCGTGAACGGTCCATACTTCGCACCATAAAATCCCGGACCACCCGGACCCAGACCGTTCGGAATTTCCACATACGGAGGCACCGCACCCCGCGGTCCCAGCTCACGCGAAATAATCGAGCCAATCGAAGGATACAGCTCGTTAAACGGTATCCCCTTCGCCTGACCATCCGCAAAACTGGGCGGATATCCCGTCAGTACCCAGTGCCGACCAGTCTGGTGCGCATTGTCCTTGTGACTGTGAGACCTCAGAATTGTGAACTTGTCCGTAATCCCCGCCGACAACGGCAGCAGCTCGCTGATCTGAGTCCCCGGAACACACGTGGAAATGGGCTTGAACGGACCACGAATTTCCGCCGGCGCCTCAGGCTTCAGGTCCCACATGTCAATGTGACTGGGACCACCCTCCAGCATGAAAAAAATACACGCTTTTGCTTTGGCTGCCACAGGCAGTGCAGCCTCGGCCTGCAACTGCAGCAACAGCGGCAGACTAAGCCCTCCCAGCAGGCCCGTACTACCCACCTTCAGCATCCGCCTTCGCTGAAGTTGCGCCGCATCATCCCGCCAACCCGAATTGTTCCGAGTCCCACGCATCACCCGTCTCCTTCAATCCGGCACTGACAGGCCCAGCAGCAGGCCCGTCGCCCGCACACACTCAGTGATTGAACACAAACTCACGGGAATTCAACAGTGTCCACAGCAGGTCCTCCGTCGCCACTCGACGGTCACCCGCCTCCGCAAAAACCTGCCGCGTCAGCTCCAGCTCCGCCTCCGTCGGACGACGACTGCACGTCAGCAAATACAACTCCTCAATCAGCTCGCTGTCCGACAGCGGCGCAGCTGCCAGACGAGCCGCTGTGCCCGTGCGACTGTGAATCCGCGACATCGTCTCCTCAGAATTCATCAGGTGCAGAGCCTGCGCTATGCTGGGCTCCACCCCCCGCTCACAAGCACACACCGTCTGCCGCGCCGGTCGCCCAAACACCTCCAGAAATGCCGACGGCAGCTTGTTGTCCCACACCTGAATCGCCCGATAACCCACCGGCCAGCCATTGAACTGCGCAGGCACTCCCGTCGCCTGCGAGACACAGTCCAGCAAAACCTCAGCCGGCAAAGGTTTCCAGACCGCATGCGAATAGTTCTGCTCGTCCAGTGCATTCTCAGGAGTCGAACGGGCACTTAACTGATACACCCGCGAATTCAGCACCGTCGCCGTGAAACGCCGCAGATCATACCCCGTGTCCTGCAGATGCTTCGCCAGTGCCGCCAGCAGCGGCTCATTCGATGCCGGATTCGTCGCCCGCAGATCATCCACCGGCTCCACCAGACCACGACCCAGGTAATGAGCCCAGATGCGGTTCGCCAGCGTCCTCGAAAAATACGGATTCGCCGGTCCTGTCATCCAGTCAGCAACCCCCCGACGCCAGTCACCCCGCTCCGGCAACTGCCAGTCCACCGCTCCCGGTGGACGCGGAGCCACGTCCAGACCAGTCCGCGGATGTTTCAATGCCGCTCCGGCTCGAGCAGTGATCTTCTGCCCCCCGCCCGCAGCCGCCTTCCGCTCCACTCCCGTAAACATACCAGCAAACCCAAAGTAGTCCGACTGATCCCACTTCTCAAACGGATGATGATGACACTGCGCACACTCCAATCGAACTCCCAGAAACAACTGACTGACAGCACGAGCCAGTTTCTCGGGAGTCTCCTGCACCTGATAGAAACCCGCCGGAGACTCCGCCAGAGTCGACCCCTGAGCCGTCAGCACCTCCCGGGCAAACTGGTCAAAAGGTACGTTCGCTGCAATCCGGGAATGAATCCAGCGAGTCATCGCCACAGCGCCCTCAGGAGTCACCGTGTCCTTATCCACCTGCAGCAGATCTGACCAGCGCTGCGCCCAGTAATCCGAATACTCAGGACGCTCCAGCAGACGCTCAACCATCCGCTGCCGCTTGTCCCCGGCCGGATCGTCCAGAAACTGCCGAGCCTCAGCGGCGGTCGGCAATGTTCCTATCGTGTCCAAAAACACTCGACGCAGCCACACTCCGTCACTCGCCAGCTCGCCCGGCTGAATATTCAGCTGCTGCAGCTTGTCCCACACCAGACCGTCTATGAAATTGTGCTCCGGCGGACGCTGAAACTGACCCGACTGCCGCGGGCGAGTCACACGGCAGATCGTCACATGCCCCGCATAACGCACCAGGATCGCTGCCTCACCAGGCACCTCGGTCGATACCACAAATCCATCCCGGTCCACTGCCGCTATCCCGTCCTGATTGGACTGATACTCAGCCTCAGTTGTCACCGGTCGCAAACTGCCATCACTCAGCCTGGCAGTCACTCGCAGCTGCTGCACACCCCGCGCAGGCAAGGAGACCGCTGACGGCTCAACCAGAATCTCCACCACCGGATCACCACTGTCCGGCTCCAGCACCAGCCCCTCCGACATCCACCTCAACAGCGTCCGATGCCAGCGCGATCCCGAAATAATCTTCTGGCCACCACCATGCGGAATCCCGGCCGTCGCCTTCTGCAGAAACAAACTTGCCGCAGGAGCCCCCGGAAACACCCGCCGACCACGACCCTCCAGCACGATCGCCGCATGATCCGCTGCCGCGTCATACCCAAATACACTGAGCCGAAATCCGTTCTGACCCTCAGCCTTGCCATGACAACCACCCGAATTGCAGCCCGCACGCGTCAGAATCGGCAGCACATCCTGGCGAAACAGCACCGGCACAGGCTGCGACACCGCATGCACCTGCACCGCAACCTGCAACTGCTGCTCACCCAGCCGAATTGTCAGCACCCCGGCACCGTCACGCTGAGCAGAAACAAGACCCGTGGAACTGATCTGCACAAGCCCCGGATCAGACAGCTCAAAACGGCATTCACGAGTCACATCCGTGGCGACAGCGCCCTCACCACGCAAAACCACCAGCTGATCCGCTGACTCAGGACCCGACAACACCACCCGCGACGGAATGCACCGCAACGGCACCGCCACATCGCCTGCCCACGCGATGGCAGACACCGGGATGCTGCCCCACAGCAACCCGCCCAAAAAGATGACTGGCAACAGGATTCGGTGCATGCTTCACCCGACCCGAAACTGGCAATCCCTGCGGTCAGGCTGCCTGACCACCCACACCGATCTTAATCGCATCGGACTTCCAATGCGACAGTCCATCGGAAAACCGGGGCTTTTCAGGGGAAAAACTCGATCTGCCGGCAGGTTCAGCCGGTTTCCAGCACCACCACTCCCCGCTTCATCCCAACCTGACTTCGGGAATCCCGTGACAAATTGAGGCCGGAGTGAGAGAATGAGAACAGATGCTGAGCCCCCATAACCAACTCACCGGAAAGGTCCCACATGAAGTCCGCTTTTGAAGCCGCTCAGCAGTATTTCGAAGAAGCTGCTTCCATCATGGGACTCTCCGACAGCATGAAAGATCTGCTGGTCACACCGGAACGCGAAATCAAAGTCCAGGTGCCCATCCGACGCGATAATGGACAAATCGCCACCTACATCGGATACCGCATGCAGCACAACAGCGCCCGCGGTCCCATGAAAGGCGGACTCCGCTACCACCACGAAGTCAACGCCGATGAAGTCCTCGGCCTCGCCTCACTGATGACCTGGAAAACCGCCGTTGTTGACATCCCCTACGGCGGCGCCAAAGGCGGGATCAGCGTCGATGTCCGGGATCTTTCCGTGGACGAACTCGAACGCCTGACTCGACGCTTTGTTGACGAAATTCATGATCTGTTCGGACCGGACAAGGACATACCCGCTCCCGACATGGGAACCAGCTCCCAGACCATGGCATGGATCATGAATCAGTACCAGAAGTTCCATGGCTTCGCCCCGGCCTGCGTTACCGGTAAGCCCGTGGACCTGTACGGTGCGGAGGGCCGCGAGGAAGCCACGGGGCGCGGTGTCTCAAATCTCACGCTGGCCTTTCTGCGCCGCCTCAACCGCACTGCCGAAACCAGCACCTTTGCCATTCAGGGATTCGGCAATGTCGGCACCTACACAGCCTCCTGCCTGCACCAGGCCGGAGCCCGCATCATTGCCATTTCCGATGTGAACGGCGGTATCCTCAACCCCGCCGGCATCGATATCCCCGCTGCCCTCGAATACTCCGCCACCAAAAAGACTCTCACCGGTTTCCCTGGTGGCACGCCCATCTCAAATGCCGAGCTGCTGCTGCTGGAAACTGACGTCCTGATCCCGGCCGCACTGGGCAATGTCCTGACCGCAGACAACGCACACGACGTCCGGGCGAAGTTCATCGTCGAAGCAGCCAACGGTCCGGTCACTCCCGAAGCTGATGCCATCTTCCGCCAGCGTGAAATCCCCGTGCTGCCGGATATCCTCGCCAATGCCGGCGGAGTCACCGTCAGTTATTTCGAATGGGTGCAGAACCAGCAGTACTTCCGCTGGGATCTCAGCCGCGTTCGTGAAGAGCTCGAAAAATACATGACGCGCAGCTTCAATCGCATCTGGACGATCGCAGTCGAAAAGAAGGTCCCGCTTCGCACTGCCGCCTACCTGCTGGCAATCGGACGCGTCGCCCGCGCTACCGAACTTGGAGGCGTCTGACAGGTTCATGCTTCCCTCACTGATGAATGCTCAGCCACTGTACGACCACCTGCAGTCTCTGCAGCGCCACGACTGGGCCGCAGCACTCAGACAGCAGACTGCCGACGCGATCGCGCCAGGACGCAATGGACACCTGCCGCTGTGGACAGACACCTGGGGCCGACTGCCTGACTGTCCCGATGCCCGCATCCGGACCGTCGCCGACGCAGTCGCAGTCACCGGAACACTCAGCGCCGCTGACGACATGGCCCTGCCCTCACTGCTGAAAACTCTGCACCCCTGGCGCAAGGGTCCATTCCGCTTCTTCAGCACTCATATCGATACCGAATGGCGCTCAAATCTGAAATGGGATCGCCTCGCCGGCAACATCGATTTCCGCGGCTGCCGCGTCGTCGATGTCGGCTGCGGCAACGGCTACTACGGCTGGAGAATGCTGGAAGCAGGAGCCTCCTTCGTGCTGGGACTCGATCCGTTCCTGCTCTACGTCATGCAGTTCGAATTCCTCCGCAGATATGCCCCGGATAACACTCCCCACTTCCTGCTGCCTCTGGCCGACGACGCACTCACAAACGCCCCGGCACTGTTCGACATCGCCGTGTCCATGGGAGTCCTGTATCACCGAGCCAGCCCCATTGAACACCTGCAACTGCTGTGGAATACCCTGCGGCCGGGCGGACGACTGGTCCTCGAAACACTGGTCGTCGAAGGTGGCCCCGAAACAGTCCTTGTACCCCCCGGACGCTATGCCAAAATGCGCAACGTCTGGTTCATTCCCTCGGTCGATCTGCTGATCCGCTGGCTGCAGCGAATCGGATTTCGCCGCCCGGAACTGCTGGATGTGTCCATCACCACCACACACGAACAGCGCAGCACTGACTGGATGACCTTCGAATCGCTGCCCGATTTTCTGGACCCCGCAGATCCAGCCCGGACCATCGAAGGCTGCCCCGCGCCACGCCGCGCCCTGCTGACTGCCATCCGCTGAACACCAACCCCAAACCCCGCACTACCACTGCTGCGGCGGATTGGCCACTATGTAATCAGCAATCAGCCGCGCATAGAACGCCAGCCCACGCTCCGAAAGACCCGGAAGCTCGCTGTCAAACAGTCGAGCAGGCTCGGCGTCCTTCAAAAACCGCGGACTGCTGTCCAGAAACCGCACTTCCGACTCCGCACAAACCGCCGCCAGAGACTGAAACGGCAATCGACTGCGGAAAGGAGTTGCCCCGCGAATCCGGCAGCGACGAGTCGCCTGCGGACAATGACTGCCATCCACCACCTGCCAGACCACCGGACAGGTTGTCACCAGCAGCCGCCCGCCATCCGCCTCCACACACTTCCGCAACGCTTCAATCGGTGCCAATGCATGCCGAATCTGCAATTGCAGATTGTCCGCATGATCCATAATCCAGCCGTAGTCCTGCTGGCCACAGGATTCAGCCCGGATCGCCAGCAGCTCGGCACCGTCCTGACGCACACGGCTTAACAGCCACCCCGCCAGCGCAGAATCCCGCAGCATCTGCACTCCACGCGAAGGTGCCACAGCCACAGGACGCAGCGCAGGATGCTGACAAACCTCCCCATCCGCACCCTGCGTCAGCAAACTGCGGTACACCGCATCATCACCGACATCCGACATGTCCACATGCAGTATCACCAGATCCGGTTGCAGTTTGCGCAAACCATGCTGATACCGCAGCAGTGCCAGCTGCGGACAGTCGCCCGGTAACCCCGCATTCAGCACCTCCAGCCGCATCTCAGTCACTCGCGAAAGAAACTGCTGCAATCGCTGCGGCAGTGTCGACTGCTCAGACACAGCAGCCCCCAGCACCAGCTCATCACCCAGCACCAGAATCCGATAATCATCCTCAGTCTTCTCAGCCAGCGGAGCCGCTCCGCGCAGCCCCGCAGCATCAATTCGGATCTCTGCTGAGCGACCCGCAACCGCTTCAACCTGCACACGACTGACCGGCCGCAGACGATGATGGTACAGGCCTGATGGCTCCAGCAGTGTCTGCAGTGAATCACTGACCTGACTGCTGATCGTGCGAATCGGAAAGCCACGACCACGCAGCCACAGCTCTGCCAGCCCAGCCAGCAGACACAGCAGCAGCAGTGCGATCAGCACCGTTCGCAGGAAGCCACCTATGCGACCGAACATTCTGCCATCGCCTGACCGCTTTTCTTCAGGGAATCAGCCCACACCCCGCAAACTGTACCCGGGATCAGGCCAGCGACTCAAGACCGGAGCCTCCGCAGGGCCCGGGGACGCCTGCTCAACCTTCGCAGCCGACAGCAGAAAAACAAGTCCCCCAGACCACGAAAAACAAAAAACCGCCCCCGAAAAGGGACGGTTTTCATCCTGCAGTCGCTGCCGCTCTGACCAGCCCGACACAGCACCGCTTACTGCTCTTCCTTCGCCCACAGAACACCTGACAGCAGCGTCGGAGCCGACACCAGCTCGTCAGCGCGGAAATAAATCGCCAGTTCCCGCTGAGCACTCTCGGGACTGTCACTGCCGTGAATCAGATTCATCTGACGACTGGCCCCCAGATCACCCCGGATCGTTCCCGGAGCAGCCTCGCGAGC
>Ga0209972_10000476_pt1 | contig 39210 bp, 25 predicted proteins | sample NOAtaG_7_FD_187302 | JGI IMG/M metagenome (GOLD analysis project Ga0209972, IMG submission 187302) | Freshwater lake microbial communities from Lake Erie, under a cyanobacterial bloom - NOAA_Erie_Diel1S_2200h metaG (SPAdes) (version 2) | ecosystem: Environmental > Aquatic > Freshwater > Lake ...
GTGGCTTTTACAAGGTCATTCTCAAACGTAAAAAATTCTTCTTTACCTTCTGCGCTAACAGCAAGATCTTTATACGCATCTATTTTATAAGCAGCCTTTGTTGAATCGTTAAGAGCAGCAACAACTTTTACTGTATCCTTTTTCCCTGCCTTGCCGGCAGGCAGGTTAGCCTCGGCCATAAGGCGCTCGGCTTCTTTTTGGTCTTCAACTTTACGAACAGCTTCAATAGAATCCTTTACAGCTTTGTTGCGTGCTACTTGTTCTTTACTTGGTCCGTTAAACCATAACCAACCTCCTAAAATAACGGCGATGATCCCTAAACCGATCAATGAATTTCTGTCCACCTCTTTGAATTAATTTGGCTGCAAATTTAATGATTTTTAGAGAAGGGTGACCATCTTGAACCACCTATTTTGTATTTATTTGGCCTAATGAACCACAGGTGGCCATAAATAAAAAAACCCCGACATTTTGCCGGGGTTTTTTAAAAGGTTGATCTCTATTATTGAACAATTAATTTCTTAGTGCTCTCATATTTTCCAACTTTGATCTTTACAAAGTAAACACCAGCAGTAGCGTTATCCATGTTCATTGAAACATTGTTCTCGCCAATTGTACCGTTTACTTTTGTTTCGCTAACTTTTTGACCTAAAGCATTGAACACGCTAACAGCGATATCATTTGCAGTAGATAAAGTTAAACGAACGTTAAAGTTATTTTCAGTTGGGTTAGGGAATAATGAACTCTCTGAAGCATCAGTTTTTGCAGAAGCAACACCTGTTGTAATTGTAGCACCACAACCAGCAGTAGGGAATGACATTCCAATATGAGTCATTGCAAAGTAGTTACTCACAGGGTTAATACCTTCAGTTAAAGGATTACTTGAAACTGAGAAAGGAATAGCAAATGTTGCAGAGTTTGCAGTTGAAGCACCAGCTTTCATTTCACCTGACATATAGTGGAAATAAGCCTTATCTTTTACAGCTGCTAAAACACCAGTTTGTCCTGTAACATTAAAGCCACCTGGTTCAGTACTTAAACTTCCGTCGCAAGTTCTAAAACCTCTTACTTTGATGTTAGGGAACTCGTTCCATTTTCCAGAACTAGTTGTAATTAATGTATCAGTCTCAGCCCATGAATATGCAAGGTATTGACCATCATAACTACGAGTGATCTGGATACGAGAATCAGAAGAAACAGAGTTGGCAGGAGTTGGGTCAGCCCAAGGGTTAACATTGAATCCACCCTGACCAGAAGTTGCAGAAGGACCTTCAGTATCTAAAGAGTCGATAATTAAAGTGGTCCAAGAACCTGCTCCGTCACCATAATAATCTACGATCAACGGACGAGCAGTGTTCCTATGCGGCCAGTTGTAACCTGGATCTCCATTAATTGTCCATGTACTTAAGTAATTCAAAGAATCTTGGTGAGATGACGCGTGACCAATTGCTGTAGCAACAATGTGTAGTTTATTATTCGCATCAATTGTCATATCAATACCTTCACCCCAAAACCATGGAGCAGTAACTGAAGGACTAACGCCACCAACATCACGCATAGTATTTTTAATTTGAGTGATCTGAGGAGTAACAGCATCAAAATCAATACCATTCACTTGTACCCAAGTAGCACCGCTATTTGTTGTCTTAAATACAATTGGTTGAGTACCTCTGTTAGATGAACCAACAGCAGCTCCTGCACGAACACCAAGGAACATGCAATAACCATTCACTCCATCAGGAGTAAATTTTAAATAAGGCTCACTAAGCCATTTTGTACCTTCAGTTCTAAGTACAGTATTAGGGATGATTGAATCTTGTGTCCAAACAAAAACACCTGAGTTGAAGGTTCCTTTTGAGATCGCAGCACCTCTGTATGCTTGGGCAAGATTAGTAGTACCATTGATGTCAGCCATTTTTTGACCAGCAACATAAACTGCATTATCACACACGTTAAATCCGTAACGAGGGAAATCGTGCTTTGTCATACTTGGAGAAGTTGCCGAGTTAAATGGTGATGCGTTAGCGAAGAATTGCTCATCAGCACCAGCTGCATTTTTTGGAGTTAAAGAAAGTGATTTACTTGCATACCAGCTTCCTACCCAACCAGAACCGGTTGTAACAGGACCAGAACCTACAGCAATTGCCTTGTTAAGGTCAGTATTTGCATTTCCTGGAATAGTATTCCAAATACCACCACTTGGGTAACGACCACCGTTTGTAGCATCAGCATAAATTAGGGTACTATCCCAACTTGCTAAGCTATTGGTATTAGCATCGTTTTTAGACCAATAAGCCACGATACTACCTACGTTACCATCGCCCGCAGGGCTAACCACGTAGGTTTGTGATTTACGTTGAATAAACGAAACTGAACCTAAAATACGTTGGTAGTTAAGTGGTTTTGAGGCTGATACAAGGAATCCGTATACGTTACCTGAACCTGAAAGTCTATACCAAACGTTATTAAGAATAGGAGCACTAGAACTATTTGAACTGCTAGAGTTCGGAGTACTAACTTCTTCGTTTACTGGACCGATAGCTTTGTTTGAAGTGGTTGAGATATTAAATTCTAAATTCGCTTTCGCTAAAGAATTTAGAAAATGCTTATTCTCAACAACTTTCGCACCTTGAAAAAGATGCGTTTGTTTTTGCGAGAATGCACCGATACTTAATAAAAGTGCACCGCTTAAGAGTAATTGTTTTTTCATGTCTGTTGATTTAATTTATGTTATAAAGCTACGACTAGAAAGTTAATTATCCAAATGTTAAAATGGTTGAACGGTGCATTTCCCTAGCTTAAATGCGGTTTTTGTTTGTAATTGGTTGGTATTTATGGATAAGTGCGCAGATTAAATTGAATTATGGCGCTATCAATTTTATTAACTTTTTTATTAACTTATTCCAAACAAAGTCGTTTTTTATTTTGAGAATTGCCTTTTGCTTTTTTTGATCTATATCAAATGCGTTCTCGGCAAGGATAATTTCCAAGGTGTTTTTTATCTTCAAAGCATTTGAGTTTTCAATGATCCATCCAACTTCCGAGTCAACCAGAAGCTTTACAGCGCCTACATCTGTGGCTGCAACCGCCAATCCATTGCTCATGGCTTCTAAAATAACGTTCGGAAAACCTTCGCTGTAGCTTGGACATAACAACACATCGTACTGCTGCATCTTTTCTAATAATATATGTCTATCACGAATTTCGCCATGATAAAAAATAGTTTCATGAATGATCTTTTTCTCTTTGGGAATAGCGCCTATAAAATGAAATTCAAACTGACCTTCGTGTTTTGATAGAAGTTGGTTGATTGCCAGAGTAAGTTCTTCAACACCTTTCCTTCTTTCGTATCTTCCTAAGTATAAAAAGCGTTTTATATTGCCGGTTGGTTCATATTTCTCGGTAATAAATTCTTCTTCAATTCCGGATGCGCATTCAACGATATGTGATGTTTTTACACCTAAGGATAGAATAATATCTGTGATCTTTCCGCCATACGAAAAAACCACATCTGCCCTTTGACTGATTTTTTTTACGGGCCATCTTAAAAAAAGCGATTTTATGCCCGAAATAAATCCCGGTAATGGTTGAAACATTTCATAGCCGTGAAATTTCACGCCGATCTTACAGCATTTAATACGTCCACTAAATTTTTGATTGATCAAGTACCAACCGGTAAATCCCTTGGTGTAGATGAAATCGTAGTGCTCAAGCTCAGGCTTTAAAAACTCAAAAATGAGCTTTGAATGTTTGTATGAGTTCAGTAAATAATGTCCCGGAAATTTTGCCGATTCGGGCATCTCGATCACAGTAGGGTGGATGAATTTCTTTTCTTCTTCCGAAAAGAACTCAAGTTTTTTGATGTCCTTGTCGCTTTTATTAAAGTGAATGAGGTCCACATGGATCTGGTTTGTGGCAAAATATTTACATAAATAGTATGAATGTTTTTGCATCCCACCAAGTACATAAGGCCAAATACCATCGGTTATAAGTGCTATTCGTTTCAGAGCTCTCTAAATAATTTAAACGCTAAATATAGGTATTTAGAAAAAGCCAGTTTGTCAGAAAAAATGTACAAATGGGCTAATTAATGGTGTTTTGTTAAATTCCGGCTAAGAAAATCGTTTTAGGGCACTTTGTCATTAAAATAATTATCGTACATTTAAGGCACAGGTAGAACTACCGCCGGAGGGTTAAACCTCTGGAGGAAAGTCCGGGCAACGCAGGGAAACTCACCATATGAAAATATGGGTGCATAAACCGATAGTTTATGTAACAGACAGTGCCACAGAGACAAGGTAGCCTTGAGTTAAACCTCGAGGTGATAGTGAAAATGTAGGGTAAGAGCCTACAAGCATTTTCAGTGATGAAGGTGTTTGGTAAACCTTGGGTGTTGAAAGACCAAATAAGTTGCGGTACAAGTGTCCCGCTTATTTCCGCAAGGAAGCCGCAACGGGTAGGTCGACGAGATAAATGGTAGTTTATATTTTGGCTTTGCCAAGATGAAACAGAACCCGGCTTATATGCCTGTATGTAGAACTAAAAATTATATGCTTGTGAAGAGAATAGTTTATTTAGCGCTTTTACAGCTGACATTAATTGCAGCTAAAGCCCAATGTCCTCAGGTATTAGATTACCTAAATAACCCTTCAAGTAGTCCTACTTGGATAAGTTGTAGCGGAGGACCTTACACTTTGAATTTTCAATCGCCTTCTAATTGGGGAACAACGTTTACGATCAGTTGGGGAGATGCTTCGCCTGATTTTGTTGGCGCAAGTTATGTGGCGAATAGTATTATTCCGCACGTATATGCTTCGGCAACAAACTCTTTTATTGTAACGCTTACAATTCCTGCACAAACTTGTACCATGACCGGTTTAGTGGTAATGGAATTACCGGTAAATGCGGCTTTAAGTATTCCTATCGGTGGAACACTAGCAGGATGTACACCTGCCAATATTACATTTAGTAATGTGAGCAATAATGTGAGCCCTACAACACAGTTCACTTACATTTGGGGAGATAATACACCAAATACTACTTTCAATTCAACAAATACAAGTGCAAGTCACGTTTATTCTGCGGCCAATGTAACCTGTGCCACATCGGCTACTTTGCTTGCTTGGAATTATTGTTCGTTCACAAGTACAACCAGCGCTATTATTGGCCCGGTTAATGTTTATGCGCGCGATATTGCACAGATCACAACCTCAGTTCAAAACAAATGTTGGCCCGATAATGTATTTACATTCACCAATACTTCAGTGGAAAATTGTACGGCCTTCGGAAATAACTATCAGCGTAAGCAATATTGGAAATTAGGAAATTACTGGGCATTCAATAGTTTTCAAGATTCAATTTATCCTTGGCAAAATATTCCTCCAAACACGCCTGTAACGGTTGCATTCCCAAACATGGGTGGATTTATTGTTCAGTTAAAAGACAGTAACGTTTGTGGGGTTGATTCTATCACTCAACTCGTAAATATTTTTAATGCGCCAACAGCAAGTATTGTTCCTCCTACGGGGCCGTTTTGTGCTAACAGTTTAATGACGTTTACAAATGCAAGTAGTTTAGGTGTGTTTTATAAATGGGATATGGGTGATGGGTCAGGATGGTTCAATTTTCCATTTGGACCAAAAACATATTCGTACGCAACTCCCGCTACAAACACAGTTAAATTAGTAGCGTTTATTCCTTTTGGCGGAGCATGTAGTGATACTGACCAAGTGGTGATAACGATTTTACCTGGGCCAACAGCTACGTTTGCTTGTTCGCCAAACCAATCGTGTTTGCCTTTAACCAATGTAACTTTTACGGATAACACAGCAGGGCCACCGGTTGCGTGGACCTGGGATTTTGGAAATTTAAATACATCAACGCTTCAGGTGCCACCTGCGCAGAGCTACACCACTGCGGGCACACATACAATTTTGTTGATCATAACAGCAGCTAATGGTTGTAAGGCAACCAACACGCAAACCGTACAAGTAGATGCTTTGCCAACAGGTTCATTTAGTGCCACTCAAGTGTGTGCGGGAAGTGTGACCACATTTACGAATCTATCAATAGGAGCAACAAGTTATACGTGGAATTTTGGCGATGCCTCGCCAACCACTACGGTCACAAATCCAACGCACACGTATGCAACCGGGGGAACATATACGGTCACGCTCACGGTCTCAAATGGAATTTGTACTGATACTTATACAAACACAGCCTTCGTATTAGCCTTGCCTGTTCCAAATTTTGTGCATACCCCAACAGCAGGCTGTGCACCCTTAGCCGTTAATTTTACAAATACTTCAACAGGTGCTGTAAGTGTTATTTGGAAATTTGGAGATGCATCTCCAACAACAACAGTTGCTAATCCAATACACGTTTACGCTTCTCCTACCACAGCAAATCAAACGTATACAATTACCTTGATCGCTAATAATTCGGGAGGATGTGGTGATAGCATTAAGAAGACGGTTGTTTTATTTGGTAATCCAGCCCCTTCATTTACTTTCTCGCCTAACATTGGATGTACACCACACAATGTGACCTTTACAAATACAAGTGTTGGTGGCTCAAGTAATTTTTGGGATCTTAGCTTTAGTAATACCACAACAGTAACTAATCCTTCTCAAACTTATACGAGTGCACCGGGTTCTGCTTCACTGAGTATACCTGTGAAACTTGTTGTAACCAATGCAAATGGATGTAAAGATTCAATTACAAATAATATAGGATTATATGCTCAACCACTTGCAGGATTTATTGCAGAGACAGAAGTTTGTCATCCTAAGCTAATGACGTTTACAAATACTTCAATTGGAGCATCTACCTATTCATGGAATTTTGGCGGTTCAGGATCCAGCACGGTTAGTATTCCTGCATTTCAGTATACAAATGCCGGTGCTTCTCCACAAGGAAGCGTTACACAATTAAGTGTAACAAATTCTGATGGTTGCTCACATACCTTTACTTTAAACACAATTATTTATCCTAAGCCTAATGTAGCCTATACTGCGGTTCCTGATAGTGGTTGTTCGCCTTTAAGAGTCAACTTCCCTTCTGTGCCAGGATTTACAATTTATAATTGGATCTTTGGAAATGCAAGTTCTGCAAGTTCTGCGAGCGCAAGCACACAATATGTGAATTTCAATCCAACCACACGAACATTTACATCCTCTTTAATTGTAAGTGATATTCATGGTTGTTCAGATACTGCTTCAAGGAATATTAGAGTATTCCCTGCACCGGTTGCAAATTTCTCTCCGGTAACAACAACAACTGTTTATCTTCCAGGAGCTTTGGTCACATTTTCTAACTTAACTACCGGAGCAACAAGTTATACATGGTCTTTTGGTGATGGTACAACTTCTACCACAACAAATACATTAAACGCTTCGCATACTTATTCTGCAGCAAATAGTTATTCTGTAATGTTGATGGCAACGAACTCGAAAGGTTGTCGCGATACATTTAAGCTTGCAGAAAGAGTAATTGTGCTAGACGATAGTTATTTCCAAATGCCAAACGCATTCACGCCAAATCCAAATGGATCACCTGGAACTACGTTTGATCCGGCAGATCTGAGCAACGATATCTTTCATGGTAACATGAAAGGTGTAGCAAAAATGAAGTTCACAATATACTCTCGATGGGGAGAGGTGATGTTTGCAACAGAAGATCCTACTCAAGGTTGGGACGGCTATTACAAAGGCAAAATATGCAATCAGGATATTTACGTATATAAGATATATGTAGAATTATACAATGGTCAGATCATTGATAAAACAGGAGATGTTACTTTATTAAGATAGTTCTATGCGCAAGTTCTCGTTCATAATAGCTCTAGTTGTAAATTCGCTTCTGTCTTTTTCGCAAAGTAAAGATTTTGTGAAGTTGTTGAAGAAGGAAGCCGATTTTTATTTTAAGAGCGAAGATTATTATAATGCTTTAGGCTTTTATAGAAGGATCGTAGCTCACGACCCTAAAGAAGAGGAAGCTAATATTCTTTCAACATTTTGTAAGTTAAAGTTGCAATATCATTTAGACAGTTTAGTTATTCATGAAAAAGAACTAAAGGCTTCTAAAAGATCAGACGCTTTGTATTGTTTGGCAATGATCAAGCACAAGCAAAAACTGTTTGATGAAAGTATTATCATTTTACAGCAGTGTTTGAAAAACAAGAAACGTATTGTGAGCGATGAGGGCGTAAATTTCATGATCGGCGTGAATAGGAACGCGAAAAAATATATGACCAATCCGCATCGTTCAATAGTAAGAAATATTGGAAAAAATATTAATTCAGCGTACCCTGAATATGTCCCCATTGTGAGTTCCGATGAACATGCTTTATATTTTACTTCCCGTAGAGAAGGTGGCGTAAATAATAATAAAGATCAGTTTGGTTACTATTACGAAGATATTTACGTTAGTCACAAGGTTAATGGTGCTTGGGGTCCGGCCGAAAATATAGGCAAACCCGTAAACACTGAGGAGAATGATGGTTGTGTTGCTATAAGTCCGGATGGTTATAAGATGATCGTATACCGTTCAACGCCGGATGGTATAAATGGAAATTTATATGAAACTAAATTGAACGTAAAAGGAAAATGGGAAACGCCGATCGTATTTGGATTGGAAATAAATTCTCAGTTCCACGAATCGAGTGCATGCTTTACCAACGACACCAGTGTGATGTATTTTTGCAGCACAAGGCCGGGTGGTTATGGTGGAAAGGATATTTACAGAATAAAAAGACTTCCAAATGGAAAGTGGTCGGCCGCTTATAATCTTGGTCCGGGCATCAATACCATTTATGATGAAGAATCTCCTTACATGCATGTAGATGGAAGTACGTTTTACTTTAGTTCAAAAGGCCATAACACCATGGGAGAATTTGATGTGTTTAGAACAACATATAATGAAGAGACCAATAGTTTTAGTCCTGCAGAGAATTTGGAGTACCCGATCAATACTGTTGGTAATGATGTGTTTTTTGTTTTGAACGTTGATGGGCAGAGAGGTTATTATTCGTCGTTAAAAGATGATACTTATGGCAGTACTGATATTTATGAGATCGATACACGTTTTGGAGATAATGATCTGAAGGTAAAAAGTGGTTTGTTGTTTAAGGATAACGTTGCAGGTAAAGGTAAGATCACATTGTTGGATAATGAATCCAATAAGGTGGCAGGTATTTATAATTCAAATCCGAAAACAGGAAAGTTCATTATAGTGGTTAATCCATTAAAAACGTATAAGGTTATTGTTCAAGAAGAAGGGTATCAATCAGTGGTTTTAGAATTAGAACCATTGGCGGCAGAAAAGAGTGAAACAGAATTAAATATTAAACTAATAAAGAAGTAACGTGAAAAAATTAATGTATTTATTCTTTGTTCTTGGAATAGTTTCCAAGGGCTTTGGTCAGGATGCTGAATTTACACAGTTCAATTCAGTGCCTCAGTACATCAATCCTGCTTTTGCCGGTGCCGGATCAAGTATTCATCGCTTTGCTGCGGCATATCGCAACCAGTGGCCCGGAGTTGAAAGAGCTTTTTCAAGTTACCTAGCATCGTATGATGGAAGCTTACAAAAGTATAATGCCGGAGCAGGACTTTATTTTCTCCAAGATCAGGCCGGCAGTTCCTATCTTACAAATACCCAAGTTGGATTGAACTTATCGTATGCTTTTGACATTAACCTAAAATTCAAATTAAGAGCAGGCTTACAATCTTGTTTTAACCAAAAGAAGTACCAGGTAAACAGGCTAATATTTAATGATCAGTTGATCACAAACTCACCAACATCTTTGGATGCTAATGGACCAACTGCACCTTTACAATTTTTTGATGTAGGAAGTGGTTTACTTCTCGATTCAAAACTCATGTGGGTTGGTGTTTCGGCTCGTCATTTAAATAGACCGGAGCAAGGTTTACTAGGTACTGGAGCAACTTTGCCCATGCTTATTAGTGTACATGGTGGTTACCGTTATGAAATTGTGAAGCCGGAAAATGCGGCTGATGTTTCTCCACATTCAGTAGGCGGATTATTACATTACAGACATCAGGGAGTAAATGATCAATTAGACATTGGTGTAGCGTATTTTTTCAAAATGATAAACTTTACCGTATGGTATAGAGGTATTCCTTTTAAAACTTATACAGGTTATAAAAATAGCGAGAGTATTGCTTTTCTATTGGGTTTTGAACCAATAGGTAAGGGTTTCAGGGTTGGATATAGTTATGACTTTACCATCTCTAGTTTAGGTTCTAAAACTACTGCCGGTGCGCATGAGTTAACCTTGGGCTACGAAATTGGATCCAAAGGGCCTGCTAAACGCAAATCGCGAAAAGCTATCGGTGGTTCTATGAAATTCTAAACTTCGTTAAAATTGTTTAACCAAGGCTTTTAATATCTTCCTTTGGGTATAAAATCCCCAACATGGAAGTAAATAACGAGCAACAACCTGGACTTACACAAGTTCAAAAGGAAGAAAGTGTATTTGGTAAATACCACATCTTCATCAAAAGCATCATCATTTTTGTTCTCCTTCTAATTTTCATCATTCCCCAAGTGATTATTAATGGGCTTATCAGTGAACGTGAAAGTAATCAGGCACAGGCGTTCTATGATATATCCAACAAATGGAGTGGAAGGCAAACAATTACCGGCCCAATTTTGGTATTGCCGTATTTGGAGTATTATCGAGATACAAATAATGTAACACGCTCTATTAAACATCATTTGTATGTATTACCCGATAAAGTTGATTTTGATGGTAAGATCCTTCCGGAGAAAAGACACCGCAACATTTATGAGGTTGTGGTTTACAATTCAAAGGTTAATATCAATGCGTCGTTTGGAAAATTAAATTTGAATAGTATTAATATACCAAAAGAGAATTTTATTTGGAAGGAAGCTTCTGTAGTACTTGGTTTAAGTGATATGCGAGGCATAAAAGAGAAATTGGAAATGCGATTTGACGATGCTACGTATCAATTTAATCCGGGCGTTGTTGCGCGTGATATTTTCGAATCCGGTGCGATCTCACAATTGATGCTCGATAGCGTGGATAAGTTTTTGTCTTCCGGACATGATCTAAGTTTGGATATTGATCTGAAGGGAAGTGAGCAGCTGTTTTTTGTGCCGGTTGGTAAAACTACGGAGGTGAAATTAAATTCCGCTTGGCAAACGCCTGCGTTTAATGGTCAGTTCCTGCCCGATACTTCCATTATTGATGCTAAAGGATTTACTGCAAACTGGAAGGTGTTACATCTTAACAGAAATTACCCTCAACTCTTTATTGATAGCGGCTATAATATTTCTTATAGTGCTTTTGGTGTTGATCTTATTATGCCAATTGATGGTTATCAGAAAACCAGCCGTTCGGTAAAATACGCCATGATGATCATCTTGCTAACCTTTCTTGTATTCTTTTTGGTAGAGATCACTCAACAAAAAAAGATCCACCCGTTCAATTATATCATTGTTGGTTTTGCACTGTGTTTATTCTATACTTTATTGTTATCCTTTAGTGAGTATATGATATTTTCTTTAGCCTATTTAATTGCCACAGTAATGACCGTGGCGGCGATCACTTATTTTATCTATTATTTATTTAAGGGTACGCGTGTATATACAGCCATTGGTGGTATGCTTACTTTGCTTTACGGATTTATGTTCGTTATAATTCAGCTTGAGAGCTACGCATTGCTTATTGGAAGCTTAGGATTGTTCGCCGTGATGTTTGCTATTATGAATTACACTCGAAAGATCGATTGGTACAATTTAGGCAAGAATAAAACTAATTAACTTTAAATATAAAGCATAATAAAAGCCTCACTTATTAAGTGAGGCTTTTTAATTTATAAGTATAATTTATTTCAATAAAGTTACGTGGCCTGTTTTAGTATGTTTCTTGCCATCCAAAGCAGTGTATTTAACCAAGTAAATGTATACATCATTCTTGGCTATCTCATCTTTATAAACGCCATCCCATCCTTTGGTTTGATTGTCGTCGTGATAAATTTGCTCACCCCAACGATCAAAGATGGTTACAGATATGTCTGATATTCCAACGCCATAAACTAAGAAGGTATCATTTTTATCATCGAAGTTAGGTGTGAATACATTTGGAATATAAATACTGTACTCGTTTGTAACCTCTATGTTTACAAAGTCCTCAGCAGTACAGCCAAACTCATTAACCGCTCTTATTTGGTAAACGCCACTTTGCTTGGTCATGAATTGAGAGTTAGGACAAACATGACACAGGATGCCATCACCCATTACCCACGTTAAGGTGCCAGTTCCTTTTGCATCTAGGTACATTGGCTCATCTGAATTAAATTTAAGATCTGGTCCGGCATCAACAACAGGCATAGGATTTACTTTCACTAACACGGTAGCTTTGCTTGAACAATACCCACCGTTAGAAACGTATACCGTGTACTCAGTGGTGATGTTAGGGTTTGCGTACGGCTGTGCTATTGTTTGATTATTTAACCCTACACCAGGAGCCCATAGATACGTATTACTTCCTCCAGCCGATAATCTTACTGATTGACCTTCGCAAATAACCACACTGTTGCTAACAGATGCTGTAACCTGCGGTACAACTTCAACTTGAATTTCTTTAGTGAAAGCACAACCAACAGTTCCTGTAAAGTTTACGCCTGTTACGGTATAGTTAGTGGTAACAGACGGACTTACGATGGCATAATTGGCAACTGTTGTATCAGCCATTGGTTCCCAACTGTATGTTTGTGCACCGGAAGCGAAGATGGTTGATTTGTTGCCGAAGCAAATTCTTGGTGCACTTGTTGTAAGGTTCAATACCGGTTTTTGAAGAACGATAATTGGAACACTTAAAGAAGCCGTACAAACACCATTAGTCCCTATTAATGTATAGTTCATTGATGAGGTTGGATTTGCAACTACAAAATTTGAACTACCGCTACTCAAGCCATGCGGAGGATTCCAAGTGTATGAGTTAGCACCATTAGCATTGATATTTGTTTTTTCGCCTAAACAGATAACACTATTATCTACAATAGCTTGTAAGGTAGGTAGCTGAATAACCTGAACTTGTCTCATTGCTGTAGATGTGCAAGTTGCAGCTTCACCTATCACAATATAGTTTGTTGTTACCATAGGTGATGCGATCACGTTTGCTCCGAATGCAGTATTTAAAGAGTTAGAAGGAGCCCATGTATAATTCGTAGCACCAAATGCACTTTAGCCAATTGAGCCTCCAGCGCAAATGGTAGGTGTTACCGGTGCAATTACTATTACCGGATTTGCAACAACATCTACAGTTCCTGTTTGAGTTGTACTATTACAATTTAAGCTTGTACCTATTACGCTATATACAGTGCTGTTTGCCGGATTTGCGATCACTGAACTTCCTGTAGATTGATTTAATGTATTTGCCGGCGACCAAACATACGTTGTAGCGCCACTAGCATTTAAAGTTGCACTTGTTCCTAAGCACATACTTGCCGATGTAACAGCAATTACAGGATTTGGAATTGCAATTACTGTAAAGCTTGCAATGTTTGTACAAGTACCTACGGTTCCAATTACAGTTCCTGTTCCTACTGGCGAGTTTGGAATTGCAGTTACAATTACATTTGGTCCTGCGCTTGTGTTATTAGATATTCCTGTAAAGCCTATCCAATTATATGAGCTAGCTCCACTCGCCGTAACAGTGATCTGATTATTTGAACTATTAAAGTTGTTCATACACATGCTACCATTACTTAAACCAATATTGATATTTGGTAATGGAACAACCGTTACAGTTTGTGCGGCTGTGTTCGTACAAGTTGCAGCTTCTCCAATAATTGAATATACAGTTGTTACTGTTGGATTTACGGTTACAGCATTACCCACAGTTGAACTGATGGCTGAGTTAGGCGACCATGTATAGTTATTAGCGCCATTTGCCGTAAGATTTATTGAACCTCCGAAACAAATAGTTGGTGTGGTAGGAGCAATACTTACTGTTGGATTATTTACAACAGTAACAACACCATTTTGAGTTTGACTATTACAACCAACACTTCCGCCAATGACGCTATAAACAGTTGTTACAGCAGGACTCGCTATCACATTAGGACCATTTGCTGTATTCAAAGTTGCACTTGGGCTCCATGTATAAGTGATGGCATTGCTGGCGCTTAACGAAGCGCTTGTTCCTGCACACATACTTGCAGATGTAACAGCAATGATAGGGTTAGCAATGGCGTTAATAGTAAATGTAGATGAACTTGTACATGTACCATTAGCGCCTATCACAGTTCCTGTAGCAACAGGATTTCCGTTAGAGGTTCCAATGATCATGGAACCGTTCAATGTGTTAGTGGTTAATCCGATGATAGGTCCCCAAGTATAACTTGCAGCACCGTTTGCTGTTAATGAAACAGTATTTGGTGAGCCATTGAAATTATTCATACACAATGTTGGACTGCTCGGTACTATATTCACCGTAGGAAGTGGTAAAACACTTACAGTGATATTCGCAACATTAGTACATGTAGCAGCCTCTCCAATAACTTGGTAAACCGTTGTTACTGTTGGATTGGCTGTTGTATTTGCAGCGTTTGTTGTTGTTAATGCAGTGCTCGGACTCCATGTGTAATTATTCGCGCCACTTGCTGTTAAGTTAATTGATTGATTCAAGCATATAACTGCAGGGTTTGGCAATATGGTTATTGTTGGATTTACTACAACGTTAGCAGTTGCGTTTTGTGTTTGACTGTTACATCCAGAACTTCCTTCAACGATACTATATATTGTGGTAACTGCAGGACTTGCAATTACGCTAGGACCATTTGCAGTATTTAATGTTGCACTTTGTGTCCAAGTATAAGTTGTAGCGTTACTCGCTGTTAGATTCACACTTGTTCCGGCACACATACTACCACTTGTTGTTGCTATGGTTGGATTTGGAACAACGGTTAAATTAAACACAGCTAAGCTTGCACATGTTCCTGCCGTTCCTAAAACTGTCATTGTTGCAACCATCGGAACTGACGTTGCCGGTGGCGTAATTACAATTGGATTACTTGTTAAGTTAGGACTTCCAGAGAAACCTGCTGGTAAAGTCCAAACGTATGTTCCTGCACCACTTGCTGTAAGTGTAGTAGTGTTTGGAGAGCCATTAAAGTTTTGCGAACACAAGGTGTTTGTTCCAGCAATAGAAACGGTAGGTAAACCAATTACTGACACTTGCACTGTTGCAAGGTTTGTACAGGTTGCTTGCGAACCAATAATAGAGTAGGTTGTAGTTACAGTTGGATTAGCTGTTGTGTTTGCCGTGTTTGTAGAGGTTAATGCAATGTTTGGGCTCCATGTGTAGTTTGTAGCTCCAATCGCCGTTAAGTTGATTGAACTTCCTAAACAGATCAATGCAGGGTTTGGATTGATAGTTACCGTAGGATTTGGTACAACACTCGCTGTTCCATTTTGTGTTTGACTATTACATCCAACACTACTTCCAATGACGCTATATACAGTTGTTACAGCAGGATTGGCAATTACAACAGGGCCATTTGGTGTATTTAATGAAGCGCTAGGCGACCATGTATAAGTTGCAGCGTTGCTTGCGGTTAATGTTACACTTGTTCCTGCACACATACTTCCAGATGTAACTGCAATGGTTGGATTCGGAATAACAGTGATCGTATAAACAGCTTGATTTGTGCAAGAGCCAGCCGTTCCAACAACTGTCATTGTAACAACCATTGGTACAGAAGTTACAGGAGGCGTAACAACAATTGGATTGCTACTTAAGTTAGGAGTTGCAGAGAAACCAACAGGTAATGCCCACTGATAGGTACTTGCGCCACTTGCAGTTAATGTTGTAGTGTTTGGAGAACCGTTAAAGTTTTGCGAACATATTGTGTTTGTTCCTGCAATAGAAACGGTTGGTAAGCCGATCACAGAAACTTGTATGGTAGCTAAATTAGTACATGTTGCTTGTGATCCAATAACAGAATACGTTGTTGTAACAGTTGGATTCGCTGTAGTATTTGCTGTATTTGTTGTTGTTAATGCTGTGCTTGGTGTCCATGTATAATTTGTGGCACCGGTAGCTGTTAAGTTTATTGAACTTCCTAAACAAATCAATGCCGGATTTGGATTAATAGTGACAGTAGGATTTGGAACTACACTTGCAGTAGCATTTTGTGTTTGGCTATTACAACCTACACTGCTTCCAATAATACTGTACACTGTAGTTACAGCAGGGTTTGCGATCACAACAGGACCATTAGTGGTGTTAAGCGCTGTTGCTGGACTCCAAGTGTACGTTGTAGCGTTTGAGGCAGTTAATGTAACACTTGTGCCGGCGCACATGCTTCCTGAAGTCACAGCTATTGTAGGATTTGGAATAACTGTAATGGTATAAACTGCCTGGTTTGAACATGAGCCTGATGTTCCAACTACAGTCATTGTTGCAACCAAAGGTACTGCAGTTGCAGGAGGAGTTAAGGTAATAGGATTGCTGCTTAAGTTCGGGCTTGCGGAAAAACCTCCTGGCAAAGTCCATTGGTATGTGTTACCACCACTGGCAGTAAGTACTACCGTGTTTGGTGATCCGTTAAAATTTTGTGAACACAGAGTATTTGTTCCGGCAATTGTAATTGTTGGCAAAGGAACGACAGAAACATTTCCAACAGCTGAGTTTGTACACCCTACAGCACTTGTTACAATTACAGTGTAATTACCACTATGCGAAACTTGCGCATTTGCAAATGTTGGATTTTGAATTGGTGAGTTGTAAGAGTTAGGACCTGTCCAAGCATACGCCGTGAAGCCAGGTGTTGGGATCAATGTGAAAGTTGTGCCAACACAAGTTGTTGGTTTGTTTACCGTAACAATAGGTATTGGATTTACAACTACGGTTGCAACAGATGTTCCTGTACAACCTGCAGTGTTTGTTCCTGTAACAGTATATATTGTTGTGGCCGCCGGTGTTGCAAAAACAGGATTTCCATTTGCGGAATTTAAAGTTGCGGCAGGTGTCCAGGTATAAGTATTGCCACCACTGGCAGTAAGTGTTGCGGTTTTACCTGCGCAAATAGTGGCGCTGTTAACTGCCAAGGTTGTTGAGCTAATAGGAATAACCGCAAGCGCTGTTGCAGTTAAACATCCTGATGCGTCTTTTACAGTTACAGTATAATTTCCAGCCGCCACATTGGTAATAACCGAAGTATTTAGTGCAGTTGGTGTCCATGTGTATGAGTGTGGCGCATTTCCACCAGTCACAATTGCGGTTGCAGATCCAACTGTACATGATGAGGTTACAATTGTATTCACTGTCATACTACCTGCAGTACACACATTACAATTTGTTCTCCAATAAACGCCTTCTGTAACAATGTTATAGCAGTCGCCTGTATTTGTGGCACCAAAGAAAAATTGATTTTGCCCAGCAGTAACCGGATTTGCTGCACCTTGAATATTATCCCACCATTTGTTAGAAGCTGCAGGGTATGTGAAAATATTTGCTGCGCTATTCATATTCAATCCAGTTGGATTGATATTTTGAAGGTCACTAATAATATAAAAAGCATTTGCAAAAGTAGAAGCAGCACAAGAGGTAAATCCTGTTAGTGTATTGGTAACAATTCCAAAAGTGGAATTGTTTACTTGACATCCGTCACCAATAACAATATGTCCAGTGTAATTTTGTGTTGGATCTGCGTAAATGATCACCAAACTTGCGCCATCCATATCGTTTCCCGGAGTACTAATGCTTGTAGGAACTCCAGAGATCACGTAATTACCGTTACCTGTTATTAATGCTGTAACATCAGCTCTGTAATTATATGTTCCGGCATAGCCCCAGCATTTGTCGATGTGAGTACCTATCATTGTCATAGGGAAAACAGAAGTAGTTGCTGCGGGATTGGTCATGGTAGTGCTAAAAGCCATCCCGTTTCCTGAACCACCTACGTATAAATATGCTCTTAAGATCTGTTTACACACAGGAATACCTGCAATCGCCATTGATACTGGTTGATTAGCAGCAGCAGGAAAATAACGCTTACCTGTTTTTACTTCACCTAATACGTAATTCAATCCGCACGCAGTCATAGTGTAAATGGTGGCAATGGTTCCGTTACCATTTTGCACTTGCTCATTTCCTCCACCTTTGGGATTGGTTGAAGTTGATGTGGGAACATGTGCCGCCATGCAATTAGCTGATGGCGTTCCTAACATATTAGGATTCCAGTTGGCAACTTGAGTAGGACTTAAATTGATCTGCGCTTTGGCAAATCCAATAAGAAGTAATAATCCCGAAACAAAAAGAGTAAATTTTATTTTCATATGTTGTAATATTCTAGTAAGTAGAAAAACGTAGTAAATAACTGGTTCTCAATCCCTTTATGTTACATAAAAGTTATTAAAAACACTTTTTCTTCCCTCGGTCAGGAAGTGGTTTGGCTAGTTGCAAAGTGTTTTCAGCTCAATTGGTTATTAACACACTTAATTCTAAAGCTTTAGTAATCAGTTTAAAATAAAAAAGCGCCGGCTATAAAACCGGCGCTCCATTCTAAATTGTTTTAATGTATTTTATTTCAATAGGGTTACGTGTCCTGATTTTGTATGCGTTTTCCCATCTAGTGAAGTGTACTTGATCAAATATGGATACACATCATTTTTAGATAGTTTCCCTTTGAATACGCCATCCCAACCTTTTAACTGATCATTAGAGGTAAATAATTTTTCACCCCAACGATCAAAGATGATCATTTCAAATTTCGATAGTCCGGTTCCGTATACAATGAACACATCATTCAATCCATCTTCGTTAGGTGTAAAGATGTTTGGAATGTAAATATTGTAATTTGTAGTAACCTCTACACAAACCTCATCTTCAGCAATACAGTTGAAATTATTTACAGCTCTCACCTTATAACATCCACTTTGTTTAGGCATGATCTGTGAATTAGGACAAACGTTACAGAACACGCCTTCACCGGCTATCCATGTTAACGTTCCGCTACCATTTGCATTTAAATACATTGGCTCATCCAAGTTAACCACAAAATCTTCACCAGCATTAACTGTTGGTGTAGGATTAACGCGAACTAAAACTGTTGCGGGAACTGTACAATTACCATAGTTAGAAATATTAACGGTATACATAGTGGTAACAGATGGATTTGCAACCGGATTTGCTAATGTTCCATCATTTAAACTGATTGCAGGTGTCCAGCTATAAGTGTTGCTTCCATCAGCAATTAGTCTTGTACTTTGTCCGTTACATATTGTAACACTAGGACTAATGCTTGGTGAGATCTTAGGAAGAACCTCGATCAGTATCTCTTTGGTCATTGTACAGTTGATCCCAAATCCTGTATTTACGCCCATAATGGTGTAATTTGTAGATACAGTTGGATAAACTTGCGATGATGATGAGTTTGGATTTGATAATCCTGTAAGCGGTGCCCATGTATAGGATTGCGCACCTGTGGCAAAAATAGTGGTTGTTTGTGTTTCACATATTTTACTTACAGGTGAAGAGATGTTTAAATTTGGGAATGGAACAACGTAAACCGTTACTTGACCAAAGGCCGTACAAGCACCATTATTTCCTATAATATTGTAAATGGTGGTTAGATTTGGTGAAGCAATAACATTGTTACCGGTATTTGTATTCAAACCTAAAGAAGGTGACCACGCATATGAACTTGCACCATTGGCAAATAAATTGGTGCTGCTATATTGACATATGGTATGTGTAGCAGGCGAAGATAAAATACTAGGTAATGCTATTACTGACACTTGGTAAACAGTACTTGTAGTACAAGTTGCGGCTTCACCAATAACTATATAATTAGTTGTAATCGTAGGCGAGGCTGTAACATTTGGTCCGTTTGGAACACTTAATGAATTGGCGGGCGACCAGGTATAATTTGTTGCGCCGCTTGCTGTTAAATTTAAACTATTACCAAAACAAATTGTATTAGTAAATGGTGCAACCATCACAGTAGGATTTGCAACAACCGTTACTGTTGTATTCTCTGTAGTGCTGTTACAGCCTAAGCTTGTGCCGGTAACACTGTAAATAGTTGTAGTTGGTGTATTCGCGATAACTGTTGAGCCGGTATTGCTACTTAAAGTTGCAGGAGGTGTCCATGTAAATGAACTCGCGTTACTAGCTGTGATCGCAACAGTATTACCTGCACAAACACTAGGACTCGTAACTGTTATAGTTGGGTTCGGAATAATTAGAACCGTATAGGTTGCGGTGTTGGTACACGGACCACTAGAGCCTAAAACATCAACCGATCCAATGCCAAGCGGAGCTGTTGGTGCAAGTGAAATGAATGGCGTTGTAAGCGAAGAGTATGTATTGGCCACATTCACAAAGTTTGACCAAGTATAGTTTGGTGCTCCGGATGCGGTAAGCGAAACGGAATTGAGAGAGTTATTTGTATTGAACGCACACATACTTGGTGATGTGGAAGCGATGGTGATGGTAGGCGTTTGATAAATTGTTACTGCGGCTGTTCCTGCACAAGCGGCGTTAGTACTTGTAATAGCACAAGTGTATGTGCCGGGGCCTGAAATAGTAATGGTAGGTGTATTGTTTGGTCCGGTAATGCTTGGTCCGCTCCATAAATAATTATTTGTTGCAGTAGCTGGCGCGCATGAAATTTGAGTAGGACTACCAATACAAGTTGGAGCTGTTATGGTTGGTATAATAGCCGACATTGGCATCACAAAAACGGTGTCGGGCCCATTTCCCGGCATTGCCGAACAGATCTCAAAACCAGTGTTGCACGGACCGTAGTCTTGTTTACATGTATATGAATTTCCGGTTGCGGCAGGCACTACTGTAATTGTTGGACCAGTTCCGATTGCTACCGGATTACCAACTTGGAACCAAGTAATTGTTGGAGTAATTACAGCTCCGTTAGGGAACCATCTCCAAGCATCGTTAGTTGCAACCCATTGAGTTGAATTTCTCCCTGGTACTGTAATTCCAATTGTTCCTGGAAGATTATGAATTCCCTCTACGGCAGTACCGCCGGCCCACTGCGTACAAGCTGGTTTACTTGTTAAGTGATTCTCAATTAAATTTGTTGTTTCGTAAATAATGATCTGAAAAGTACCCTTTGTAGTGGTACATGAGAACATAGGACATTGTCTCCAGCTTACAACTAATCTTCTGCAAGGCGCAACACCTAAAGTTTGGTAACAGATATAAGGACCTCCGGGAATACCAGGGTGCCAATCTTGCCAAGGGCCCATGATACAATTTTTTGGAACAAAGCCTGCGTTAGGAATAGGCGAAGAAGTAAAACCGGTTGATTGACCAGGACTAAAAGCGATCCATCCATTCGAACCAATATAAAATTGAGTATAAGAATTACCAAAAAAACAAAAGGTGAAACCTATTGGTAAGGCACCTGTTCCAGAGTCATCAGACAGAACAACATTCGTAGCTCCAACTGTTGGCTGTGGCGCAAAAGGAATATTTACTACGCCATAGGTGTTAGTTTGTCTTGCCTGAACCGTTGATGGGTTACAGGTTGTGAAGTTAGCGTTCAGCGTAGCCTGAGTTTGACCACACGGTAAGTATTGGTCGGGCCCTAAACTTGGACAGTTATTTTGAGAGAACGAACTTATAAACCCTAAAGTTAATAGCGCTCCAAATAATGACTTTTTAATTGTATTGTTCATGGTACAAATATAGCTGTCCTATTACTTGGCCAATGATAATAATGATTAAAAATGACCCCAACTTATTGAATATAAGCTTTGGATGAGTAAACCATTAATTTGTTAAAATAGATCCCATTCGGGCCTTGGTGAAACCCCTTTTTGACTGATTAAATGATGCGATTAGAGTCCCACTGCTCAAGGTAATCGGCAACTTTTCTCAAGAAAGTACCACCTAATGAACCATCAACCACCCTGTGATCATATGAAAGAGATAAGAACATGAAGTGGCGAATGCCTATCACATCACCTTGTGGTGTTTCAATAACTGCAGGTTTTTTCTTGATGGTTCCTACAGCCAAAATTGCAACTTGAGGTTGCAAAATGATAGGAGTTCCCATAACGTTTCCAAAATTTCCAACGTTTGTTACGGTAAATGTTCCGCCCTGGATCTCATCCGGTTGAAGTTTATTAGCACGTGCTCTGGCTGCCAGATCGTTCACGCTTTTGGTTATTCCTAAAAGATTCTTCTCATCCGCATTTCTGATCACAGGAACGATCAAATTGCCTGATGGTAAAGCTGCCGCCATACCTATATTGATCGACTTACGCTTAATTATTTTCGAGCCTGTTTGATCAACAGATACATTGATCATAGGGAAGTCCTTAATAGCTTTTGCAACTGCTTCAATGAATAGAGGAGTAAAGGTTATTTTTTCACCTTCTTTTTTCTCGAATTCTTTTTTCACTTTCTCTCTCCATTGAACCATTGCAGTCACATCTGCTTCAACGTATGAGGTAACGTGAGGAGAAACATGTTTACTCATTACCATATTATCGGCAATGATCTTACGCATGCGATCCATCTCAATGATCTCATCGCCTGCCATTAATGAAACAGCAGGACGGTTTATAGTGATAGTTCCACTTCCACCTGTATTTGCCGGCGCAGTTGTGGTGCTTGTAGTAGTTGTAGTGCTAGTTTTTTGCTTGTTAGGATTTGCAACGTAAGCTAAAATATCTGCCTTTGTAACTCTTCCTTCTTGGCCTGTGCCCTTTATGTTTTCAAGATCTGATAAACTAACACCTTCCTCTTTAGCAATACTTTTTACAAGGGGAGAATAGAATTTATTGGATTGAGAATAATCATTTGAACTAGATGCTGCAGTACTCGTAGAGCTTACAGTAGGCTGTGCAGTAGTGGTTTCTTTTTTAACTTCAGGTGTAACTGTTTTTGGCGCATCTGAAACTGCCGCACCGGCATCGCTACTGATTTGCGCAATAACTGCACCAACCTGTACTACATCACCTTCTTTAAATAAACGTTTTACAAGAGTTCCTTCAAACGGCGAGGGAATTTCGCTATCTACTTTATCGGTTGCGATCTCAAGAACCGTTTCATCGATCTTGATCTTGTCGCCTTCATTTTTTGTCCATTTGATGATGGTAGCTTCTGCTACACTTTCACCCATTTTAGGCATTATTAAATCGAAATTCGCCATTGTTTTTATCTTAAAGAGCTACAAAAATAAGGGTATTGGCGGCATTGCCAAAATTATTTAACGTGTTAAAATAAGCTTGGTCTAAAATCACTCAAAATCGCTATAGATGAGGTATTTCTTACGTATTGACTTAAAGGTCAGGAGGTCTTTTTCCCACAAGGAACGTACTTCCGTCTCGCTTTGTTTACTTTTAACTTGCTGTTGCAGTTCGGCATTACCCGAATGGTAGTTAAAGTTCTTGTCAAAAAAATCTTCCTTATTCCAATTTGAATACATTTTGTTCAAATAAAGTAGATCTAGTTTTCTGTTATGTTTTGTAATATCTGTTTTCCGAAGATCTAAACCATTACATTTTCTATCCAAATATTTTGGTGAAGCTGATAATTTTGTAGAGCGTGGAACAAAAGAAAATGAACTGTCTTTGTACTCCGGATAACCAATGGCTTGAAACGGCCACGGTGTTCCTCTTCCTAAACTCACTATGGTTCCTTCAAACAAACCTAAACTTGGGTAAAGTAATACAGCTGTATGATTCGGTAGATTTGGTGAAGGATTTACAGGTAATTTATAGGTTACCTTTCTGTCATAATTAAAACAAGGAACTACAGTGAGGTTACATTTGATCACTACGTCTTTCTTCTTTACTTTTTTTGATAACCATCCTTCGCCATTAACCATTTGTGCATATTCGCCACAAGTCATTCCGTATACAATTGGTACAGGATGTAAGCCTAAAAAGCCTTTGTATTCTGGTTTTAAAACCGGCCCATCAATGTAAAAACCATTAGGATTTGGTCTGTCAAGAACTATCATTTCCTTATTATTCTCTGCACATGCTTCCATCACATAGCACATTGTAGAAATGTAAGTATAAAAACGTACGCCAACATCTTGAATGTCGTAAATCACAACGTCAATTCCTGCAAGATCTTTAGCGCTTGGTTTTTTATTGCTTCCGTAAAGCGAAATAACGGGCAAGCCTGTTTTTTTGTCAATATTGCTGGTTACTTTTTCTCCTGCGTCTGTATCTCCTCTAAATCCGTGTTCAGGACCAAATATTTTTTTAATATCTACTTTGAATTTTAAAAGTGTATCCACAATACTCACACCGTTTATAACACCAGTTTGATTAGTAACAACAGCTACCTTTTTATTTTTAAGTTTTGGAATGTACTTATGAAATTGCTGCGCGCCAACAGAAAGTGAGTTATACTCTTTGAATACAAGTTCCTGGCTGTAACTGATAAATACCGTAAAATAAAGTATTGCAACCAATATCAATTTAGTATTTTTGTTTTCTAAGTGCATTTTAATTGAACGTTGAACGTTATATAGCCGATCGTATCACTTCCAAAAATAAAGATCAAGGAAGTATCTCAAAGCCAATTGTAAAGATAGGTATTTTGGGGATAATTCTTGGCTTATCTGTAATGTTATTAACGGTGAGTATTGTAGTAGGTTTCAAAAAGGAGATCACAAAAAAGGTTACGGGTTTAGCGGCCGATGTGACCATTAGTAATATCAGTTTTGGAAGCAATGGTGAGCAGGTTCCGGTAAAGATCTCAGCTGATAGTATAAGTATCCTTAAAAAGATCCCAAATGTAAAACACGTGCAAGGTAGTGCGTTGAAAAATGGCATTGTAAAAACCAAGACCGAGAACGAAGGCGTAGTGATCAAAGGAATAGACGCCAATTATGATCTTGACTTCATAGAAAAACACCTGCTGAGTGGAAAGTTGCCTGAACTTAACGGAGCTGATGCAAGCAATGATGTTTTGATTTCTGAGAACTTAGCAACACGTTTGGATCTTAATGCCGGAGATAAATTTCTGGTGTATTTTGTTGTTCAACATGATGTGTATGATTCAATTGAAAAAGCAAACTTTACAAAATTCGAGCAACGCTCTCGTAATTTTAAAATATGCGGCATTTACAAAACTTCATTTTCCGACTTTGATAATAACTTAACCTTTGTAGATATTCGACATATTCAGAAATTAAATTATTGGGGTACCGGAGTGGTTGGAAATTATGAAGTAAGAGTAAATGATTTTGAAAAGCTAGAAAGTACTATTGAAGCGATCAACGATAATACAGCAATCAATTGTCAGGTAATTAGTGTGAAGGATAGTTTTTCGAATATTTTTATTTGGCTGGATAAATTAGATATTAATGGTGTTATTATTATTGTGTTGATGATTTTGGTGGCAGTAATTAATATGATCACCGCATTGCTTATTTTGATACTGGAGAGAACAAACATGGTTGGAATGCTAAAATCATTAGGTATGAGTAATGTAAATGTGCGCAAAATATTTTTTTACATCAGTTTAAAATTATTGGGCAAAGGTTTGTTGTGGGGAAATATTGTAGGAATTGGCATGTGCTTGATCCAATATTATTTTGGCCTTGTAAAATTAGATAGCTCTACCTATTATGTAGATCAAGTAGCTGTTGATCTTAATTGGATGTCTTATGTAATGTTGAATTTAGGAACTACGGGAGTTTGTTTGTTGATGTTATTATTACCAACGCTTATCCTCACTAAAATTACCCCAATAAAAACGTTGCGGTTTGATTAAAGGTTTTAACCACGAAGCGCACTAAAATTTTACACGAAATGCACAAAATCGATTTCGTGTATTTCGTTCTCTTTCGTGAGTTTCGTGGTTAAAAGAACTGCCCAATTTTGCGTAAAGGCTTTAACCACAACGTAAAAAATTTAGGTTTCAATCCATTTACTTCCCAAGCCTTTCTGTCTTCAATGTTTGCTTTTACACGATTATTAACGCTTGCAGTACTTTGTCCGCCAACGCGCATTTTGATGATGAATTCATCAAGGTATGTCAAAGAAATTTGATGTTTATGAATAAAGCGCAACATCAATTCATAATCGGCTGAGGTTTTTAGATCCAAATTAAATGTTCCGTGTTTTTTATAGATATCTTTCTTTAAAAATAGAGTAGGGTGAGGCGGCATCCAGCCATACATAAAACTATTTGGCGAATAATCTCCTGAGTGCCATTTGCGTGTTATTTTATTTGGATCGTTCTTATCTACAAAATACAAATTAGCATATAATCCATCTGTGTTCTTAGTCTTAAATTCATTTACAACACGCTCGATAACATGGTTGCTGGTATAAAAATCATCGGAGTGTAAAAATGCAATGATGTCACCACTTGCTAAGGCAATTCCTTTATTAAGTGCATGATAAATGCCCTCATCTTTTTCGGAAATAAAATGGCTGAGTTTATCTTTATATGTATTGATAATGGAAATTGTATTGTCAGTTGAATTCCCATCAATTATAATATATTCTATATCCTTATAAGTTTGTTGAAGTACAGAATTGATAGTTTGTTCTAAAAACGCTTCACTATTATAGGTAGCCGTTATAATAGAGATCTTCATAGTGAAAGAATGAATTCGGAAAGTGAAGTAAATTGAAGATCTATTTTTGGATCATTAACTTTTTTATCGCTAATAAAAACCGTTCTCATGCCCGCTGTTCTTCCAAATTCCATATCACTCATGCTGTCGCCAACAATAATGCTTTTTGTAAGGTCTATTTTAGGGAAATCCTTCTTAGCCTGCAAAGCCATGCCAATATTGGGCTTGCGGGTTTCGTGGTTTTCAGAGGCTAAATACGGAGAGTAATACACCTTATCAATAATGCCTTTATGGTATTTTAATTCATACAACATATTGTTGTGAATAAGTTCAAGGTCTTCCTTTGTGTAAATCCCTTTTCCAATTCCTTGCTGATTTGTAACAACTACAATGGTGCCAAAAACTTCATTCAATTTTTTAAAGTTTGATACAACATCTTTCTCAAACTCAAATTCCATCCAATGTTTTACGTAATCGTTATCCAATTTTTTATTGATCACGCCATCACGGTCGAGGAACAGAGTCCAATCCTTATTTATATTTAGATCCTTTAAGGTCATGTTGTGCTTTTGTATAATCTTCCGGAATTCCAATATCTATAAAGTAGCCATCAAATTCAAAACCGTAAATTGGTAATGAGGGGATCTCTTTTTCAAAAAAATCTTTTTCGATGGAGAATTTTGTGTTGGCGGGCGTGTGTTGTAAAAAAAGTTTTCTATCTAAAAGATAAACCCCGGCGTTTATTGAACCTGCTTTAGGCATATCGTTTTTTTCTTGAAACGAAGTAATGCGATTATCATTTTCAATTTCGATCCGCCCATAACGCGAAGCATTTTCCACTTTTCTTAAAGCTAACGAGAAGGAAGAGTTTTTAAATTCGTGGTATTGTTGAAATTTGTTGAGGTCAACCTCAAAAAACGAATCGCCGTTTAAGGCTAAAGCTTCAACGTCTTTGCACTGCTCCATTGCTTTTCTTATTCCTCCACCGGTTCCTAAAGGTTCTTCTTCTATAACGTAACTTATTTTCAATCCATTGAATTCGTTTTTATAGAAGGCAATTATTTTTTCATGCAAATAACCAACGGAAAGAATTACGGTGTCAATTCCATAATGTTTTAAATAATTTAATTGATAAGATAAAAAAGGAATACCATTTATTGGCGCCATTGGCTTTGGAACATCGTTCACAACAGTTTGTAATCGTGTGCCAAATCCTCCGGCAAGTATAATGGCAGTTTTTATCTCCATTTTATTTCTTTGGAAACAAATTCATTTCCACTATTTCGCAAATGGTATGTCCTAATAACATATGGCATTCTTGTATGCGCGGTGTATCGGTGCTTGGAATATTTATTAAAATATCGCTGAAAGCTTTCATTTTTCCTCCTGTTTCTCCCGTAAAGCCAACAGTTATCACGCCCATGTTACGCGCTTCTTCAAAGGCTTTTACAACGTTGGCGCTGTTACCACTTGTGCTTAAGCCGATCAATACATCTCCTTTTACACACATGGCTTTAACTAAGCGACTATAAATGACATCGTAACTATAATCATTAGCAACGGCTGTTGTATAGCTTGTGTTAACGTGTAAAGCTTCGGAAAATAAAGGTGGACGATCATAATAAAAACGGCCGCTTAACTCTGCGGCTAAATGTTGCGCATCGGCAGCACTGCCTCCATTACCGCACCACAAAACTTTTCCTTTGTTATTATAAGTATCAGTAATTTTTTTGATGGCTTCGTTTACCGATTTTAAAATTGCCATGTCATTCATCACAGCTGTTTTAAGTGTGATCGATGCTTGAAATTTTGATTGAATAAATGGGATCATACTGTAAAGTTAACATTAGTTTTTTGGTGAAGCTTCGTATTTGTCGATTATAGCACGAACTAATTTATGGCGAATAACATCCGTATTGTCTAATTCTATCACATCAATGCCTTCTACGTTCTTTAAAATTCGAACCGCCTGAAACAAGCCGCTTGGTTGTTTTGCCGGAAGATCAACTTGGCTTGGATCGCCGGTAACAATGAATTTGGCGCTTGCGCCCATACGCGTTAAGAACATTTTCATCTGACTTTCGGTTGTATTTTGCGCTTCATCCAAGATCACAAAGGCGTTATCTAAAGTTCTTCCACGCATAAAGGCTAAAGGCGCAATTTGTATGGTGCGATTCTCGATGTATTGGTTCAATTTATCTTGTGGGATCATTTCAAACAAGGCATCATACAGGGGTTGCATGTAAGGATCCAACTTTTCTTTCAAATCTCCCGGTAAAAAACCTAAATTCTCTCCTGCTTCAACGGCAGGGCGTGTTAAAATGATGCGTTTAACCTCTTTGTTCTTTAAAGCTCTTACGGCCAAAGCAACGGCAGTATAGGTTTTTCCTGTTCCGGCAGGGCCAACGGCAAAAAGCATGTCGTTTTTTAGAATAGAACGCATCATTCGTCGTTGATTATCTGTTTTGGCTTTTACAACCAAGCCATTATTTCCAAATAAAATAATATCGTTGTTCAGTGCATCTTCCTTGGCTTCAATGATGTTATCTCCTGTTTGTCCTAATAAACGCTCAATGGCATTGTCAGTCAAAACCCCACTTTTGTGGTAGTAATCCACCATCAGCTCCAGTTTCTTCTCAAATCGTGATATTTCCGTTTCATCGCCCAAAACTTTCAACGAATAACCTCGTGCGATGAGTTTAAGTTTAGGAAAATATTTTTTTATGATGTTTAGTTTTACGTCGTTCACGCCGTAGATCTCAACAGGGTCAATTGCATCCAGTGTAATTAATTTCTCTCCCAATGTATGTTTTGTTTATAAAGCTGTTAATCAAATTCAATTTTAAAAAAAACTTAGCCAAGAATAATATTTATTTTTGAACATTGGCTATTGTAACACTAACAACAGATCTGGGTTATCGCGATCCTTACCTTGGTATCGTGAAGGCAAATCTGTATGCCAAAATTAAGGATATTACTTTGGTTGACCTAGCTTGCGACGTTCGTAATAACGCTATTTCCGATGCAGCTTTCATTTTAAAACATTCTTTAACGTATTTTCCAAAAGATAGCATTCATTTGGTGGCTGTAAAACTGATCGTGAACAATAGTCAGCTTAATCAGAATAATAAAGGAATTGACAATACACGGTATTTGCTTACCAAATACAAAGATCAATACATCATTTGTTTGGATAATGGTTTGATCTCGTTAATTGATGAAACATTTAGTGAGCCTGTGTACCAGATCTACTTTGATAATAAAGAGCAACATCAATTCTTTATGAAAGATGTATTTGTGGATATTGCTGCGCATCTGGCGCATAAAAAACCAATTAAAGACATTGCATCGGTAACCGATGATTATTACAAAGCATTTCAATTTAATAGTTACAAGAACGAAGACCAATTACGCGGTAAGAATATTTACACCGATGATTATGGTAATGTGATCACCAATGTGACGCGTGAAGAATTTGAGAAAGCAAGAGGCAAGCGTAATTTTTCTATTATTTTACCCGGAGCGGTGATCGAAAAAATAAGTGATACTTATGATGATGTAAAATTTGGAGAAGTGTTGGCCATGTTCAATTCATTTGGATTATTAGAGATCGCCATTAACGGAAAAAGCGCATACCAAATGTTGCACCCAAGGCAAATAGGGAAAGAGTTTGATTTTAATTTATTAATAGAATTCGAATGATCAAGCGTATTGTAAAAATGAGTTTTGCACCTGAAAAGGTAGATGATTTTTTAGCGGTGTATAAAGCGAATTGGAATTTGATAAGAGGTTTTGAAGGATGTAATCATGTGGAGTTGCTTCAAGGCGAAAATGAAACAAATATCTTTTTTACATACAGCCATTGGGATTCAGAAGCCCATTTAAACGCATACCGCGATTCGGAATTATTCAATTCGGTTTGGAGCAAAACCAAAGTGCTTTTTAATGATAAGCCGCAAGCTTGGACGGTTAAGGGAGTGGAGTTTTGAGGTAAACCATTTATTTCGTATATTTATTAAAACGAATCACATGAGAAAAAGTGTAGCAACGGTTTTACTTTGTTTCTGTTTTTTAATAAAAGCTCAAACTAGTTTTGAAAGATCATTTGGAATCGCATCAAGTGCCGATGAAGCAGCCGGAATTTGCTCTACGAGTGATAAAGGATTTGCCATACTAGGAGCAAACGGAAATAATACGGCTTACCTTATAAAGACGGATTCTCTTGGTGTCAAACAGTGGTCAATGAATTACAATATTCCTGGGCCTTATTTAAACTCTAAGCGGAATATTTCGCAAACAAGCGATGGAGGATTTGTTTTCTGCGGTACGGCTAATTTTTTTAGTTCTCTTGGCAATAGGGGCTACATAGCAAAGGTTAGTTCAACAGGAGTTTTGCAATGGTTAAATGTTTACGTTACAATAGGTGGGTTATATAGTATCAAAGAGACCTATGATGGTGGCTATATTGCAGCAGGAAGGGAGGCTTCTCAGAATAATGTACTTATTAAAACCGATGCGAGTGGAAACATTCTCTGGTCTAAATTACTTAATCAAACGGTGTTTGGGACTTTTGCTGCTATGGATGTTCTTCAACTCAAATCAGATTCTGGTTATGCGGTATCGTATTTATATAGTCCAAATGGTATGACTGATTATTTGGTTATGGGAAAATATAATAAGAGCGGAGTTATGCAGTGGCTTAAGCAAGTCACAAATCCGACTATTTCGATGCCTTTAGGTTTTGGAGGTATGTTTGAACGTCAAAATGGAGAAATTCAGTTTTATAGGAATGGTTCATTTCCTGGTATTTTGTCTATAAAGCCCGATGGTAGTTCTGGTAAGAGCATTGTTATTGGTTATGGGAGTTTGTTCAATTTTTTTATGAGTGATCACCTTTCAGTTAATAATGAGATGTATATTCTTGCCATTTATAATCTTTCAAATGCGCAGTATTACACTTATAACACTGTAGCAGCAAAGCTCGATTCTAATGGTGTAATAAAATGGGCAATGCAATATGGAGGTGCGCATGATGATATTGGGGTCGCAATGACATATGCGAAGACCAAAGGAATTGCAATAGCAGGTCAAACAAAAAGTTTCTCGTCAGGTAGTTTTGATATTTCCCTAATTAAAACAGATACTAGCGGAAACTCTTGTCATTCCTCAACAATTGCCTTGTCAAGTTCAGTTCAATCAATTTCTATGGTGCCATTTACCGCATCTATAACTTCATTATCTTTTACAAACTATTCTAATCCAGTAGTTTCTGGTGTCAACGCAACCGAGATAATAAATAACGCTTGTATTTGCCAGCCGCCTGTAGCAAGTTTTACACCTGGAAATTGCATGAGTGATAATTCCTATTGGGCAGATAAATGGTATTGGACTTATAGCAATGGATATGTTGATTCTACAGTAATAAATAGCTGCCCTAATTTTACGACTAGTGGAACATATACTGTGTGTCTCAAAGTAAAGAATTCCTGTGGAAGCGATTCTCTTTGTAAGGTCTTTAATTATGTTGTGATCATATGGGGTGTTAAAGAGAATAGTTTAACAGAGCACTTTATAAGTTACCCTAACCCGGCTATGACCTATATTCGTTTTGAAAATAAAGAAGGTAGACAAATAGATAAAATTGAATTATTTGATCTTCAAGGTAAAAGAATCATGGAAAATTTTGGTTCTTCAGATCAACTAGATGTTGGAGAACTTAAGAAAGGAATATACCAAGTACTCATCTATTCTAAGGATAAGATCTATCGAAACAAATTTGTAAAGGAATAGTTCTAATTCTCCAATATCTCCAACTCAACTCTTCTGTTCTTTGCTAAAGTAGCCTCATCCATTCCGGCAAAAATAGGTTTTGAATTTCCATAGCCAATCGCAATGATTCGCGTTTCGGGAATTCCGGCATCAACAAAATATTTTTTTACAGAGTTAGCGCGGTTCGTAGATGAATTCATGTTCCATTCAGGTTTTGAATTATTTTTACTGGTATGGCCCGATACTTCAATCTTTAAACTACGATTCAATTTCAAAACTTCAACGATCTTGTCTAACTCTTCGTGCGACTCCGGTAAAATATCTGCTGTGTTTGCTTTAAAGAATAAATTATTCAACACTAATTTCTCACCTTTTTTAATAGGAGTTAAATGTAGATCTACTTCTTTTTCGGCATAAGATTTCAAGTCAACAAGATCTATATTCTCATGTACCGCTAAAAAATGTTGCTTGTTGGCCGTGAACGAATATTTTTTTCCTCGCTGTAATGCCAGTATAAATTCTCCTGTTTTGGGATTAGAATTTAAATGGCCTAATATTTTTTTTGACCCTAATTCACTATAGCTAATATTAGCCTGCATGTGTTCTTTGGTTTCCGAATTAAAAACTTTGCCTCTAATTAAAACTATGGGATCTGGTCTAGCAGATGCAGGTTGTTTTACGGTGTACACATTGTTATTGGTGCCGTCTTCTTGCACTAAATACGCTGTTTTACCCGATGCAGGAATGGTGTAATACGCATCCCACTTTTTAGAATTGATTTTAGGACCTAAATTTTTTGGTTTACTCCAGTTGGTCCATGTTTCATCCAACCGCTTGGTCATAAAAATATCGTTACCTCCAAAACCGGGGTGTCCGCAAGTTGAATAGTATAAAGTTACACCGTCGGCACCAATAAATGGACTGGTTTCATTAGCAAAAGTATTTACTACATTACCAATGTTTTTAGGCTCGCCCCAGATGCTGTCTGTATTTAAGAATGATACATAAATATCTTTAAAGCCTTGGGTTTCGTCGCGCTGAGCTGTTAGTAGCATCACTTTTCCATTGGGCGATAAGCATATCTCGTTATAATTACTTTTATTATAATAGTTCTTGATCATTAATGGTTTTGGAATTGTCCAGCCGTGTGCAGTGCGGTGTGTCATGGAATACCCCGGCGCTTGATATTCGCCCAAACTATTGTATTGATTTCCTACTATTAAAGTGTTGTTGTCGGGACTCACATACTGCACAAAATTATTGGTTTTGTTATTTAATGGTTTGCCAATATTCTTCATTACTCCCCAAGTACTGTCTTTCACATTAAAATTCGAGTACCAAATATCATCATCGTAACTAGTGTTTTCGTAATACGACGCTTTTTTTCGGGCAATATATAGTGTTCTTTCGTCATATGAAATTATAGGGCATAATTCATCATCATCTGAATTTATGGCCGCGCTAAGTTTTACTTTTTTACCAAAGCTATTCGCACTCTCAATTAAATTTATTTTGTCGGTTTGTTTTTGATTGATGATGTAATAGTCAGAAGCAACTACTACAGGCCCGGTAACCAAATAACCATGCACTAAACCATAAAATGGCATAGCAGCATGCGTGTACGTAAGGGCGCCGTTCACATAAAAATTGTAAACACTATTTTCGCTTTTAAGTTCTACTACATTGGTTTTTTTATTTGCGAGAATGTTAGGCGAACTTGTCCACGCTTTTATTTCTACATATTTATCCTTTTCATATTTATAAAAGGTATACATCCCATTATCGCTGATCTTAAAAACATAAGCGTTATCAATACCGCTGGCGCCCCATAAGATCCCAAAGCCTCTATCGCTGCTTCCGCTTTCCATTTTAAATGCTGTTTTAATGCTAAAAGGTTTTTGCCAATTGATATCGGCCCAATCGGAAATAAAAATAGAGCCGTTTTTTGTGTACGACAATTCCATAACACCGTTACTTGTTTAGTTTTAAAGCTGCCATCATCCCATTTAAATCGCACAAAAGGTTCGTTGGCGTTGAATTGAACGTTAAATCCGTAGTCGGCGCCTAATTGTGCGATTAAGTTGAGGCTTAAAAAAAATGCAGAAAACGTGAGTAGTTTTTTCATGGATGATTTTGAACCATGAATTTAGAGAATTAGTTTGTGTTAGGCAAAACTACTCTTTGAGGAATTTTGAGGTATAAGAAAGGCTTCCTGATCTTAATTTTAAGAGGTAAAATCCTTTTGAAAGGTGTTCAACATTTATTTTTTGCGTGAACTCATTTTGTTCAAGCACGATTTTCCCGAAAGCATCATATATAATAGCCTTTTCATATTGAACTTTATCAATAATGAGTTCTGAATGTGTGGGATTCGGAAATAATTTAATTAATTTTTGAGCATGTTCTATTTCATCTAAACCGGAGACAACACAATCGTTAGTTATTAAAGTGAATGAGAAGGCTTGTGGGGTTAGAGATAAAGAGTTTATCGCGTAGCTACTAACAGGAGTTAAGGTACATCCTGGTGTTTGAGAAAAAGTAGAGTTCACAACGTTGAGAGTAACCTGACATGCAGCAGCAGATGAACACGTTTGAGAAACGGCAGTGTTTATTTTTTTGATCGTTAAAGGATTAAAAGGAAAATCATTATTAATAATTTCTCCAAAGTACTTATTACCATACAAGTATTGAAGACGACTCGAAGTAACATTATAATTGTTTTGAAATTGTGGTATGGTAATGCTAAAAGTTCTAATGCATTGTCCGTCTGTGCTTCCGGCAGGACTGATAACGGCCACTGCCCTGGTTGCTATAGGTTGCCCAACGTTAAATAATTCATAAACAATTTCACCATTCGTATTCTCTACCATTGAACCTCCAAAGGTAATGCCCATTAATCCATACATCCTGGTTTGCCAAAAGATTGTACCGTTGATGTCCATTTTTTGAACAGATGAAAAGGCTGGGCCACCCATTCCATTTGGCGCACTAGTTATGTTCAAATAGAAGTTGTTGTTTGTTTTAGATCTTAAGATCTCCCATTGGTAAGCATAATTATTGTTTGGAGTACTTGAGTATGCAAAAATCTGTTTAGCGTCTGTAATAAGATCACTATTGTCGTCGTAGCTTACATATTGGACTTCGCCTGATGGTGGTATGCCACCCTGACCATACGATAAAAATTTGTACACCCCGGCGGTATCGAAAAGGAGCTGGAATTTCCCAGCAGAATGATAAACTGTGAACAGCCTTAACTTTATCGCAGTACCGTTGGTGTCAGTTTTAAGAAAAAATCCGGAACTAAGCGGTGGTGACATCATTGGGCTTGAAAGAACGCCTGATATCAAAAGATCATCATTCCTATCTAATAATATCCTATTATTAGAAACTGTGAGATTATGAGCGTTAGAACCATATAAAGCCTCCACATTATCAAAGCTTTTCGCCCAGATCACATTTCCATCTTTATCCAACTTTCCAAATGTTTTTTCTCCATAGAAAAATATACTTCCTGTTTTACTTAGTAACATTCCCTTAAAACCGAAACCATTATAAGTATAAGACCAAATAGTATTAAGATCTTTATTTGTTTTTACTATTTGATCTTTGTAAAAAAGATACATGTTCGTGTCCTTGTCAATAATAAACTCTCCTGTATTACCTGATGAAGCATTTAAATGAGGAAATGATTGTGCGTTAGATATGGAAATGGCAATTACTAAAAATAAATATGTAACAAAGTACTTCATTACTCTTTAATGAATTTTGAAATAAAAGTTCTGTTTCGGCTGTTCAATTTTATAAAGTATAAGCCGGGTGGAAGTGCTTGAACATTTACCTTAGAGGCATTTTCATTTTGTTCTAAAACAACTTTCCCAAAAATATCAGTGATCGTGATATGTTCTGCATCAAGATCAGTAATATTCATAATATTTGAAACAGGATTTGGGATAATTTGATATTGTTGAGAATATGAATTCTCATGTATTCCAATTAAAGTACAATTGTTATAATTTATTGAAGTGCTTTTTTGAAAATTATTATTAGTAGTACTGTAAAATGAATAAGAGCTTATAGATTGTAAAGTGTTGGTCGCATAACCAATTGCCATTATAGGTGGAAATAAAGTGTAACTGCAGTATGTTGTGAGAGCACAAGAGTTTGATAAGTTTGCATCAAATGTTCTTAATTGAAGAGGATCACTCGCAATATCGTCTGTTACTATATCAATATAATGGTTGTTCATTGTAATTGTCTGTGGGTTGTGAGATATTATTTTATGCAATGCAGCAGGTTGGGGGAAATCGTCAATTACTTTTATTCCAATTCCGCTTGTTGAACCGGTTGAGTCAATCTTAAAAACACCACTTCTGTATTTTTGTGTATAGCTATTTACATCATGTTGATAAAATAATTCACCAGAAGTACTCTCAACTACTGATCTACTGAATCCGAGATAAGCAGGCAAGCCTTCAAAACCACTCATCTCGAGCGCCCATTTCTGAGAGCCGCCAGAGCTACATTTAATCAAACCAGTATGAAATGATCCAATGCTATTTGGTAAATTTGATAAATGTATATAAAAGCTATTATTAAATTTTGAACGGATGTAGCGCCATGCCATGTTTGTGTTTCCACCTTTATAATAAAATATCCTAGTATTCTCAATTTGATCGGTGGCGTCATTGTAGGTTATTATTGCGAGTGCGTTTGATGGTCCTATCGTAATTGGGCCGCTGCCTACAAATTTATAATGGCCAGATGAATCATAAGCCACTGATAAATTGGATGTTAAATTTCCATCAATAACTCTTAATTTAATAGGAACTCCATTGGTGTCAATTTTCAGAAAAAAACCAACTTCTTTTGGTTGGGATGTTTGCATGTTACCTGAGATTATCAATTGATCATTGTGATCAAGTAACAAGGATTTACAGGAGGCCTGACTATATAGACCGGCAGATAAACTAAATATATTTTTGTTCCAAACCTCATTTCCATTCGGATCTATCTTACCAATACTAATACCAAAATCATTAGACCCCTTAATAAAATACAATGATCCAGTTTTACTTAGAAGCAAATGGGTGATTAAACCATTTGTGTATTTAGACCAAATTATGTTGAAATTCTTATCCGTTTTTGTTAAGAGTTCATAATAAAACATGTAAATGTTGGTATCCTTGTCGACTGGAAATTCTCCCTTATTTCCTGTAGATGCATTTAAATGAGGAAATGATTGTGCGTTAGATATGGAAATGGCAATTACTAAAAATAAATATGTAACAAAGTACTTCATTACTCTTTAATGAATTTTGAAATAAAAGTTCTGTTTCGGCTGTTCAATCGTATCATATACAAACCGGGAGGAAGTGCTTGAACATTTACCTTGGAGGCGTTTTCATTTTGTTCTAACACAACTTTTCCAAAAACATCTGTGATCACAATTTGCTCGGGCTCCAGATCAGTAATATTCAAAATATTTGAAACAGGATTTGGGCTGATCGAGAACACAGGTGATTCTATGTTAGGAACAGCATTAAGTGTTCCGCAAACCGAAGTTGCAACATAGCTTGTATCACTAGTGACAAAAAAGGCAGACTGGTTTTTAGAGAAACACTTTAGCTTCGACCATTGCTCAAAGTCGGTGAAGATTGATTGGAGCCCTAGCGTGCTTCCAATACCCTCAATAATTTTTAACGGTTTTTGATAACCAAACCAAGCATTTATGGTATTTGTTTGAACAGTATAGGCTTTATGGTACTTGCCTGCGAACAATAAGGAATCTTTATATGTTATTTTGAATTTTATATTGGGGGCCAACATCCATCCGATAGGTTTCCATGAGATACTATCCCCAACATTTTTGTTAAGGAAATCGAACAGGATCTCGTTCGTCGCAGGGGTGTGATTGATGTTAAGGCTTGAAGTAAAATACGTTTTTTTAGTAATCGTGTCGTTAAATATATAACCCAGGAAAATGTCGGTATAATTCATTGACGGAGTGGGGCCAGTGCAAGGATATTGAACAGCCGCCCACTTAAAAGTTGCAGATTTAAATAATTTATACCAAGTATTTCCATTATTGATAACAAATCCATGGAATTGATAGCTGGCATTTTCTTCTTCAATGCAAAGAGGATTACCAGATATTTTTTTGTAATAAGAAGATTGCCAAACCATATTAGAGTCAACGGGCTGATACTTTTGCGCAAAGGCCAAAAATGAATTTACTGCAAGAAAAGTTAGAAGTATAAATTTCCTCATAGTTAAATTTACAATAAAAAAACGGGAGTCGCAAATGGTCTCAAAACACCTTTTCCAGCGCGATCCTAAACCAAGTTGTAAAATTCTCAGGATCTTTTTTTATTTCCTCTTTTAGCTTCTCTAAACTTAGCCATTTAAAGCTATCTACTTCTTCCGGATTAATAATGGGGTTCTCATTCGATTGGCCAATGAACACATGGTCAAACTCATGTTCAGTTAAGCCGTTATCAAAAGGAGTTTTATATATAAAGGATGTTTTGTGTATTAAAATGGTATCCATTCCCATTTCTTCTTTTAGTCGGCGATTGGCAGCCGCTAATGTTTCTTCGTTTGGGTTTGGATGCGAACAGCAGGTGTTGGTCCATAAACCTGCACTGTGATATTTACTTAAAGCGCGTCTTTGTAAAAGTAATTCGCCTTTATCATTAAAAATAAAAACCGAGAATGCGCGATGTAAAAGGCCTTTTTGATGAACTTCTAATTTGCCCATACTACCAATGGGTTTATCGAATTCGTCAACGAGTATTACTTGCTCTTCATTCATTTTAAGTTACAAATATGCGAGAATAAATTCGATATCGCTCAATTTTAGCTAAATTTG
>Ga0209972_10000482_pt1 | contig 38914 bp, 28 predicted proteins | sample NOAtaG_7_FD_187302 | JGI IMG/M metagenome (GOLD analysis project Ga0209972, IMG submission 187302) | Freshwater lake microbial communities from Lake Erie, under a cyanobacterial bloom - NOAA_Erie_Diel1S_2200h metaG (SPAdes) (version 2) | ecosystem: Environmental > Aquatic > Freshwater > Lake ...
CCCGGGGCCGTCCGCCCACGCCGCGCCGGCGGACGCGCCGGCGGCGCACGAAGACCCGGCGCGCCACGACGCGCCGCGCCCGGTCGCGCGCGGACCGAACATCCTGCTCTTCACCATCGACACGCTGCGCGGCGACCACGTCGGCGCCGCCGGCTACCCCCGCGCGGTGACGCCGAACCTCGACGCGCTCGCCGCGCGCGGTGCCTATTTTTCGCGGGCCTATGCGCCCTCGGCCTGGACCGCGCCGAGCCTCGTCTCGCTCCTGACCTCGGTGATCCCCGACGAGCACGGGGTGCAGCGCGGCCACCCGTTCATGGCCCGGATCGTCGCGCAGGAGACGATCGCCGAGGGCCTGCCCTCGCTCGCGTCGGGGCTGCGCGAGGCGGGCTACCTGACGGTCGGCGTGACCGCGAACGGGCACCTCCTGCCGGAGCTCGGCTTCGAGCGGGGCTTCGACCGCTACACCTGCGCAGGCTTCGTCGGCGTCGATCAGCTCGGCCCGGCGGTGCAGGCGACCTTGCCGGTCCTGGCCCGCGCCGAGGAGCCCTTCTTCCTCTGGGTGCACGCGCTCGATCCGCACACGCCCTACGCGCCGCTCGGCCCGGCGCTCGAGACCTTCTGGCCCGCGGACCAGCCGCGCTTTGCCGAGCTCGCGGCGGTGCCTTTCCCCGAGGGCTACGCGCTCGCCCTCGGCGGCCGGCTGCCCAACGACGACGAGCGGGCGTTCCTCGTCGCGGCCTACGACGCCGACGTCCGCACCGTCGACGACTACCTCGGCGAGCTGCTCGCGGCGCTCTCGGGGGAGCCGCTCGTCGTGGTCGTCGCCTCCGATCACGGCGAGGAGTTCGCCGAGCACGGCCGGCACGGCCACGGCCATCAGCTCTACGACGAGACGGTGCGCGTGCCGCTGGTGATCGCCCTGCCCGACGCCGCGCCGCAGCGCATCGCCACGCCGGTCTCGCTGATCGACGTGCTGCCGACCCTGCTCGAGCTCGCCGGCGCGCCGCCTGCGCCCCTCGCGCGCGGCCGCTCGCTGGGCCCAGCGCTGCGCGGAGAGCCCCTCGATCCCGCGCCGATCGTGCTCGAGACGAGCCGCCTCGAAGACGTGCGCGCGCTCGTCGACGGCGACTGGAAGTACATCGAGCGACGCGCGCCCGAGCCGCGCGCGCAGCTCTTCGACCTCGCGGCCGATCCCGGCGAGCGCCACGACCTCTCCGCGGAGCGCCCCGAGGAACTCGAGCGCCTCCGTGCGCGGCTGACGAGCGAGCTCGAGGGCGCGGCGTCACGGCGGCCCGTGCCGGTGACCGTGCCGCTCGACGAGGCCACGCTCGAGCGCCTGCGCGCCCTCGGCTACGGCCACTGACCCAGCAGGTCAGTCCCGGCAGCGGATCGGCCGACCGCCTTCGATCTCGATGCGTCGGTGCGCGGGATCGAAGAGATCGTCTGCCGCGAGGCGCCCGCCTCGGATCGCGCCCAGGGCGCCGCGGCGCAGCACCTCGGCCATCGCCTCGCGGATGGGCGGGTCGTCCTCGATGGTGATGGCCTCGGGGTCCGCGCGCCGGAGCCGGGCGAAGAAGCCGTCGCCGCCGGTCGCGAGGAAATCGCTCGTCAGCACGGTGAGCACCTCGTCCTCGCCGACCTCGCGCCCGTCGGCGCGCCGCAGCACCGCGCGGCGGCGGCCGCCCTCGCAGCGCACCTCGGCGCGCAGGCCGCCGAGCGAGAGAAAGCTGCCGTCGTGCCCGGCGTTGTCGACGATCATCCGCGCCAGATCCGCGCCGCGCATGCGCGCGACCGCGTAGCGGTTGTCGAAGGGCATCGCCTCGTAGAGCTCGCCGTACTCGAGGCTCCCCTCGGGCAGGTCGGCGCGCAGGCCCCCGCCGTTCATCACCGCCGCGTCGGCGCCCGGATGCCCCGCGAGCATGAGGTCGACGAAGAGGTTGCCGAGAGGGCACTCCTCGTTCCGGTGGTGCCGCAACCGCTCGGCGATCTCGACGCCGAGCGACTCGCTGCGACGCTCGGCGGCGAGGGCGATCGCCGGCGCGACGACCGCGCTCAGGCGCGCGTCGGGCTCGATCGGGTGCCCGGCGTAGGCCCCGCGGCGGCAGGCGGCGACGTCGGCCGGATCGGGTCGCTCGTCGCAGAGGTCCTCGGCCGGGAGGATCTGCACGTTGAGCACCCGGCCGCTGGTGCGGTCGACGGTGAGGTCGATGCGGCCGAACGCGCGCCCGTACGAGCCCGACTCGATGATGGCGATCCCGTTCACGAAGTGCGCGACGAACTGGTGGGTGTGGCCCGCGACGATCGCATCGACGCTGCCGGCAGGCAGGGCCCGGGCGACGCGGAAGATCTCCTCGTCGTCGCCGCAGCGCGACAGATCGAGCGGCTCGGTGCGCCGATCGCAGTGGCCGCCGGCGTGCGCGAGCACGACCACCACGCTCGCCCGCTCCTCGGCGCGGAGGCGCTCGGCCTCGCGCGCGACGGTCTCGGCGATGGGCACGAAGCGGAGGTCGTGCACGTTGCCGTGCAGCGTCGTGCCGAGCGTGTCCTCGGTGGTCACGCCGACGAGGCCGATCCGGATTCCGGCCCGCTCGATGACGACGCTCGGCACCTCGCCGATGCCGAGCGGCTCGCCGCCCTCGCGGCGCAGGTTCGCGTTGAGCACGGGAAAATCCGCCTCGGCGATGCGGGCGCGGAGCGCCCCGCGGGGATCGTCGGCCGGGTCCACCGGCGTCGCACGCGGCCCGACCGGTCCGTAGTCGAACTCGTGGTTGCCGATCGTCACCGCGTCGTAGCCGAGCGCCTCGTAGGCCTCGATCACCGGCGCGCCCTCGGCGAGGTTCGACTCGAGCGTGCCCTGGAACAGGTCGCCGCCGTCGAGGAGCACGACCGCGCCGCCGGTCGCCTCGCGGATCGCCCGCACGCGCCCGACGTAGCCGGCGAGCAGCGGCAGCATCTCGAGGTGGCCATGCAGGTCGTTGGTGCCGAGGAGGGTGATCGGCACCGGCTCCGGCGCGGTCGGCGCGGCGGGCGCTTCGAGGTGGCTCGGCAGCGCCGAGGAGGGCGGCGCTTCACCCCCGCAGCCGAGGACGAGGAACGAGGCGAGCCAGCTGCGAGGCCACATGGCGAGGCAGGGTAGCAGGCGCCCGTGTTACACCGCGGCGATGACGCGTCCCTTCGTCGTCGGCGTGGCCGGCGGCACCGGCTCGGGCAAGACCACCGTCGCGCGCAAGATCGCCGAGGCGGTGCCCTCGCACCTCGTCACGGTGCTGCAGCACGACCACTACTACCTCGACCAGCCCGAGCTCGACTTCGCCGCGCGCTCCCAGCTGAACTTCGATCATCCGGACGCGCTCGAGACCTCGCTGCTCATCGCGCACCTCCGGACGCTCAAGCGGGGCGAGCGCGCGACGACGCCGACCTACGACTTCAAGGAGCACCGACGCTCGAGCGTCGTGCGCGAGGTCGCACCGACGCCGATCGTGGTGGTCGAGGGGATCCTGCTCTTCACCGACGCCGAGCTGCGCGCCGAGCTCGACCTGAAGCTCTTCGTCGACACCGATGCGGACATTCGCCTGCTGCGCCGCATCCGCCGGGACATGGAGCAACGCGGCCGCTCCTTCGAGTCGATCCGCGAGCAGTACAAGACGACGGTGCGCCCGATGCACCTGCTCTTCGTCGAGCCGAGCAAGCGCTGGGCGGACGTGATCATCCCCGAGGGCGGCGAGAACCACGTCGCGCTCGATCTCGTCGTCTCGAAGGTGCGAAGCCTCTTGCCTCCGTCGCCCTGAGCGGGGCCCCGGCCGGTGCCGGAGGGACGCGCGTGGTACCTTCGACGTCTCACCGAGGAGAACGGCATGTCGAGTGAAGGCCTCGTCGCACGGATCGCAGCGCTGCAGGACTACCAGGCCTACCGCGACCTGAACTGGGAGGGCTCGTTCGAGGAGTACCTGCGGATCGTGCGCGAGCGCCCCGAGGTGACGCGGAACGCGTTCCAGCGGCTCTACGACATGATCGTCTCCTTCGGGGAAGAAGAGTACGTCGACAACAAGAAGCGCCTCGTGCGCTACCCCTTCTTCCAGGACCCGATCGAGGGCGGTCGCGACGCGGTCTTCGGCCTCGACATCCCGCTCATGCGCCTCGTCGCGACGCTGCAGGCGGCGGCGCTCGGCTACGGGCCGGAGAAGCGCATCATCCTGCTCCACGGTCCGGTCGGCTCGAGCAAGAGCACGATCGCGCGCCTCCTGAAGAAGGGCATCGAGCGCTACTCACGCACGCACGAGGGCGCGCTCTACACGTACAAGTGGGTGAACCTGAAGGGCACGGGCCTGGCCGGCGAGGCCGACGAGCTGCCCTGCCCGATGAACGAGGACCCACTCAAGCTGGTGCCCGAGGAGTGGCGCGAGCGCGCGGTGAAGGACCTCGGCCTCGGCACGGACCGCTTCCGGGTGAACGTGCCCGGCACGCTGAACCCGGCGAGCCGCTTCATCTTCCGCGGCCTCATGGAGAAGTACGAGGGCGACTGGGCCCAGGTCGTGGCCAAGCACGTGCGGGTGCGCCGGCTCGTGCTCAGCGAGAAGGACCGCATCGGCATCGGCACCTTCCAGCCCAAGGACGAGAAGAACCAGGACTCCACCGAGCTCACCGGCGACATCAACTACCGGAAGATCGCCGAGTACGGCTCGGACTCCGACCCGCGCGCGTTCAACTTCGACGGCGAGTTCAACGTCGCCAACCGCGGCGTCATCGAGTTCGTGGAGATCCTCAAGCTCGACGTCGCGTTCCTCTACGACCTGCTCGGCGCGACGCAGGAGCGGAAGATCAAGCCGAAGAAGTTTGCCCAGACCGACATCGACGAGGTGATCATCGGCCACACCAACGAGGCCGAGTACAAGAAGCTCCTCGACAACGAGTTCATGGAGGCGCTGCGCGATCGGACGATCAAGATCGACATCCCCTACATCACGCGCATCAGCGAGGAGAAGAAGATCTACGCCAAGGAGTTCAACTCCGAGCGCCTGCGCGGCAAGCACGTCGCGCCGCACACCCTCGACGTGGCCGCGATGTGGGCCTGCCTCACCCGGCTCGAGGCGCCCAAGAAGCACCAGCTCTCGGTGCTGCAGAAGATGAAGCTCTACGACGGCAAGACCCTGCCCGGCTTCACCCAGGACAACGTCAAGGAGCTGCGCAAGGAGGCGCTCCGCGAAGGGCTCGACGGCATCTCGCCGCGCTACGTGCAGGACAAGATCTCCAACGCGCTCGTGCGCGAAGGGGTGGAGGGCTACATCAACCCGTTCATGGTGCTGAACGAGCTCGAGAAGGGCCTCAGCCACCACTCGCTCCTCTCCGACCCCGACACGAAGAAGCGCTACGCGGACCTCATCGGCGTGGTGAAGAACGAGTACGAGGAGCTGGTGAAGAACGAGGTCCAGCGGGCGATCTCGGCCGACGAGGAGGCGATCAGCCGGCTGGCGGCGAACTACATCGACAACGTCCGCGCCTACACCCTCAAGGAGAAGGTGAAGAACCGCTACACCGGCCGCGACGAGGAGCCCGACGAGCGGCTCATGCGCTCCATCGAGGAGAAGATCGACATCCCCGAGTCGCGCAAGGACGACTTCCGCCGCGAGATCATGAACTACATCGGGGCGCTGGCGATCGAGGGCAAGAAGTTCTCCTACGACACCAACGACCGGCTGCGCCGCGCCCTCGAGATGAAGCTCTTCGAGGACCAGAAGGACTCGATCAAGCTCAGCTCCTTCGTCTCCAACGTCATCGACAAGGAGACCCAGGACCGGATCGACATCATCAAGGACCGGCTCATCAAGTACTACGGCTACAACGAGGCCTCGGCGCGCGACGTGCTGAGCTACGTCGCGAGCATCTTCGCCCGCGGCGACGTGAAGCGCTGAGGCGACGTGAAGCGCTGAGGCTCAGTCGGGCCGGGCCCAGGTGAGGGTCGGCAGCGCGGTCGCGGTGAGCGCCTGCACCAGCGCGTTGTATCCGACCGAGCCCTCGACGAGCACCAACTCCCCGCCATCCGCCTCGACCGAGAGCGCCTCCCAGTCGAGGCGGGAGAGAATCTGCGGCACATCGAAGCGCACGGTGAGGCCGTCGTCCGGGCCGGCGATCTCGTGCGCGGTCCGCACCCCGCGTACCGCGGCGATCCCCGAGACCATGCCGCTCACGTCGGGCTCGGCGCGCACCCGGAACGTCTCTTCGCCGCGCTCGGCGCGCGCGACGAAGCGGGCCGAGTGCCCGTCGATCGCGCCGTCGATGGGCGCGGGCCGCGCCGCACCGAGCAGGAAGGGCCGGCCCAGGTCCCACATGCCCGAGCGGATCGTGCCGGTGAGCGCGGAGAGCTCGCCGAGCATCGGCGCGCTCGGATCGAGCGCATCGACCGTCACCGCGCCGCGCAGCTCGGCCTGCGCCGCCGGGCAGTTCTCGAGGTCGGCCGAGGTGGTCGGGCAGAAGTACATCGGGCCGAGGGCGATGCGCGCCTCCTCGATCGTGACCGTCCAGCCCTCGTCCTCGAAGCTCCGCGCCTCGCTCGCCGCGCCGGCCATGAGCGGCAGGCGCACCTCGCTGCCGCCGGTGGTGCCGCAGCCGAGGGCCAGGAGCGCGATCCACATCCGCCTCATGGCTGCACCGTGAGCGAGACGAGGAGGGTGAAGGGCGCACCGGCGGCGAAGTGCCGCGCCGGCAGGCGCGAGGGCGGCGCGGTCGGGGTCCAGTCCGAGGCGTAGGCGTACTCGGTCGCGGCGTAGCGGCTGTCCGTGAGGTTGTAGAGGTCGACCGCGAGCCCGACCGGGCCCCAGCCGATCGCGCCGCGCGCGTCCATCACCCCGACCGGCGAGGCGAACTGCCCGTAGGGCAGCGGCCGCTCGGAGAGGAACGACGCCCCGACGCCGAGCTCGCCGGTGAGATCATGATCACCGAGGCGAGCGAGCGGACCCTCGAGGCCGACGTCGCCCCGCACCACCCACGGCGCGACGTAGGGCAAGAGCTGACCCGGCGTGTAGGGCGGCGAGGGGTTCTCCGCCGAGGCGAGCGGCGGCGCATCGAGGGTGGCGTGCACGTAGGTCACCGAGAGCGCGCCGACGAGGAACTCCCACGGGCGCGCGGTCGCGCTGAGCGCGGCGCCGAGGCGGGTCGTCGGCCCGATGGATTCGAGGCGGCCTTCCGCGGGGTCGAAGGCCACGTCGTAGCCGAGCGTGGTGAGGAAGCCCGAGACAGAAGCCTCGAGCTGCTCGCCGAGCGCGAGGCGCGCGCCGAGGTCGCCCGAGCGCACCCGGGAGAACGGCGCGCTCTCGCCGTCCGCGAGGGTGCGGGCCTGCGGCGAGCGGTAGCCCTCGCCGTAGGCGAGGGAGAAGGTGAGCGCCTCGATCGGGCTCACCTCGAGGCTCACCCGCGGGCCGAGGGCGAGGCCGAGCGCGCTCCGCCGGTAGCCCTCGATGTACATGTCGCGCCGGAAGCGCGGGATGAAGTTGCCGAGCGCGTCGTCGACGCCGTAGCTCAGCACGTCGCCGCGCAGACCGCCGCGCAGGTGCACGACGCCGTCCCAGAGCGCCACGTCGAGATCGCCGTAGAGGCCGACGTCGAGCGCTCGGATGTTCGCCTCGACCCGCTCGTCCCAGGTCTGGTTCAACGGCGCCGCGACGAGCCGCTGGGATTGGGCCACGAGATCGAGCCGGCCGCTGGCACCGAGCTCGGCCCGCACCGAGAGCCATCCCCACGGCGTCCACGGCTCCGAGCGCCAGCGGGCGCGCAGGCCGAACGAGGTCGTCTCGTTGAGCTGCTCGATGAGGTCGCCGCGGCCGCGCCACTCCGGGTTCACCCGCGAGATCTCGGTGAAGCCGGTGTAGTTCGCGGCGAGGCGGAAGTCGGCGTAGCTGGCCCACGCCGCGAGCTCGGTGAAGCTGCCCCGCTCGCCGAGCACGTCCACGCTCACCCCGAGGATCGCCCGCAGCGACGAGGCGCCCTGCGCGCGGGCGGTGTCCTCGTCGTACTGATCGTAGAAGCCGACCCGGCCGCTCGCGACGTCGTCGCGCCGCAGGATGCCCGCGAGGCCGTAGCGCGCCCCGGCGAAGACGCCGAGCAGGCGCACCCGCAGATCCCCGTCACCGAAGGTCCAGCCGGCGATCGCGGTGCCCTCCTGGCCGGCCCGGCCCTCGCCGAAGCCCGAGGTCGTGCGGTAGGCGCCGCCGACGAAGCTCCCCTCGCGCTCGCCCTCGGGCGCGACGATGACCGCGCCGCGGAAGGTGTCGAAGAGACCGTAGCTCGCGGTGAGGCGCGCCCCGCGGCGGGCGACGCCGAGCGTGAAGTCGATGCTCCCGGCGGTCGCGAAGTCGCCCTGCCGCGGGTCGTGCACGCCCTCGCGGATCCGCAGGCTCCGCACCAGCTCGGGCATCAGGAAGCCGAGGTCGGCGTAGCCCTGGCCGTGCAGGTGCGAGGGGAGGTTCAGCGGGATCCCCTCGAGGGTGAGCTCGATGTCCTGGCCGTGCTCGGCGTCGAAGCCGCGAAGGAAGATCGAGTGCGCGACTCCGTCGCCCTCCCCGCGCGCGGCCCACACGCCCGGCGCGCGGTTCAAGAGGTCGCCCGCGTCGCGGCTCGGCGCCGCGCCGAGCACGTCCTCGCCGAGCTCGTAGTCGCTCGAGGTGCGCCCGGCGTCGGCCTCGGCGAGCGGATCGACGACGCCCTCGGCGGCGAGGTCGGTCTCCGGCGGCGCCTCGGGCGCGGCCTCGGGACCGGCCGCGGCGTCCGGGTCCGCATCGTCCTCGGCAGGCCGCAGCGCCGGCCCGTCGTGCTCGTCGCGGTCCATCCCCTCGACGCTCTCGAGGGTGACGAGCGGCAGGTGGAAGCGCACCTCCACCCGCACCCGGCTCCGCACCGGCGCTCCGTCCCTCTGGGCGGGGGCGAAGCGCCAGCGCCGCACCGCGCCGAGCGCCGCCTCGTCGAAGCCCGGCAGGTGCGCGCCCTCCGGGTGCGCCTCGCTCACCGAGCCATCGGCCTCGATGGTGACGTGCAGCGCGATGACCGGCTCGTCGCCGCTCTCGATGTGCTCGAGCGGGTACTCGGGATCGACGGCCTCGACGACCCGGGGCGGCTCGACGCTCGGGCGTGCGGGCTCGGTCGGCGTGCCGTCCGCGGAGTCCTGCGCCCGCCCCGCCGCGGGGCACGCGGCGAGGCCGCCGAGGAGCAAGAGGCAAGCGAGGCGGAGCAAAGGACCGATCGGGTAGCGGATCACCACACGAGTTGCAACTGCAACTCGACGACGTTTCGTGGGTTCAGAGCGTCTCGACGATGGCGAAGCGCAGCTGGCGCAGCTCGCCCTCCCGCTCGATCACGACGAGCAGCTCGCTCGCGACCCGAAGGCTCGACCACACCGTCATCGCGTGCTCAGGCCGCTCGATCGTCTGCCCGTTGATCGACACGAGCCGGTCGCCGACCGAGAGGTCGACCCCGGAGAAGAGGGCTTCGTCGCGCAGCGCGGCGATGCGGAACGCAACGAACTGCGAGCCTTCCATGACCGGCTCGATCTCGACCCGGCCGAGGAAGGCGCCGGGGCCTGCCTCGAGCACGCGGTCGAGCTCGGTGCGCACGATGACCCCGGGCGCGCTCCGCACCAGCACCGGCGGGGGCGGGGCGGCCTCGACGCGGGGCACCGGGGCCGGCGCGGCGCCGCAGCCGAGGAGGACGAGCGAGGTGAGCGCGAGCGCGGTCCGCATGGTGGGGGCCTAGCAACACCTGCCGGCCGAGGTCCAGAAAGGCGCCTCTTTCGCCACCCCGGGGGCAGAGCGGTATGCTCTCGGCGGATGCGTTCGCCGAACCGCTCGCGGCTGATCAGGCCGCTCTGGTGCCTCTCGCTGCTCTCGTGGCTCTGGCTCTGGCCGGTCTCGGTCGGGGCGCAGGAGGCCGATGCCTCGCTGAACGAGGCCCGCGATCACATGGAGCGGGGCCAGAGCTACTACCTCCAGGGTCGCTTCGGCGAGGCGGCGGCGGAGTTCGAGGCGGCGTTCGCGGCCCGCCCCTTCGCGGCCTTCCTCTACAACGCCGGGGTGTCGTACCAGAACGGCGGCGAGCTCGGGCGCGCGGTCGAGCACTTCCGCCGCTACCTCGCGGCCGCCGACACCGACCCGAGCGATCGGCCGGCGGTGGAGGCGCGCATCGCCACGCTCGAGGGGGAGATCGCCGAGCGGGCTGCCCGCGCCGCCGCCGAAGCCGCCGCGGCCGCCGCCGCCGCCGCCGCCGCCGCGCCGCCGCCCGAGCCCGCGCCCGAGGCTGCCCCGAGCGAGCCGGAGCCGCCCGACGCGCTGCCCGAGGACTTCAAGTCGCTGGTGTCCATCTCGACCGTGCCCGAGGGCGCGAGCGTGACCATCACCCTCGACGGAACGACCGTGGCGAGCGGTCCCTCGCCGCTCTCGGCCTCGCTCGATCAGGGCCACTACCGCCTGCGCATCGAGCACCCCGACTACAACCCCGCCGACACCGAGCTCGTGCTCGAGCCCGGCAAGGTCTACCTGATCCAGATGAACCTCAGCCAGGGGGAGTTCTTCGGGTACCTGCGGGTCCGCTCGAGCACGCCCGGGGCGAGCGTCTACGTGGACGATCGCGACGCCGGCGCCCGCGGCACGACGCCCTTCGAGGGGCCGGTCGTGCTCGGGCCGCACCACGTGTGGATCGAGCGCCCGGGCTTCGAGCCGGTCGAGCGCGACATCGTCGTCGGCGTCGGAGAGGACGTGGTGATCGACGAGGACCTCGCGCGCACGGCCGAGGGCCGCATCCGGGTGATCGGCAACCTGCGGGGCGCGACGATCCGCATCGACGGGGACCCCGTCGGTGCAGTGCCGTGGGAGGGCGAGCTGCTCGCCGGAGCGCACCGCCTGCGGGTGGAAGCGACCGACATGAAGCCTTGGGAAGAAGAGGTCACCGTCGAGCGCGGGCTGCTCACGCCGGTTCGCACGCGGCTGCGCCCGGCGATGGGCCGGGGCGGCGGCTGGGCGACCCTGGTGATCGGCGCCCTCACCCTGGGCGGCGGCATCACCTGCTCGGTGCTCGCGCACGACTACGCGGCGGGGATCGCCGAGGCCCGCGCGGCCGGCACGCTCGCCTCGAACGACTGGCGAATCGACTGGGGCTTCGGCCTCTCCATCGCGCAGTGGGGCGCATACGGTCTGTCGGCGCTGCTCCTCGGGCTCTCGGTCTACTACTTCGTGGTGGACGACCTGCCGCCGTCCGACGGAACGGTGCTCGAGCCGCGCGAGTATGCGGGGCTCTCGGTGGGGATCGCCCCGCTGCTCGATCCGGTCACCGAGACCTATGGCGCCGCGCTCGCGGGGAGGTTCTGATGAAGCGCTCGCTCGGCCTGGCTCGGAGCCTCGCGCTCGGACTCGCAGTCGCCGGCTGCGAGGCGAACTGGTGGGACCCCTCCGCCTTCTCGGGCTCGCGCACCGAGGCACCGGTCTTCGTCACCCCGAACCCGGGCGGCTCGGCCTTCCCCCTCGCGCGCTACGGCAGCGTGGTGGCGGGCTACGCCGCGCGGATCCCCGACCGGTCGGTCGTGCTGCCGGGCGGGCGCTCGCCGCGGCTGCTCGCCTCGCGCTTCGCCGTCGCGGGGGGCGCCTCGAGCCCCTACTTCGTGTGGCGCGCCTTCGAGGATCGGGCCGTCGACGCGGCCACGACGACCGGCCTGCGCCCCCGGCCCGATGGCAGCGCGCTCTACGACGCGTGCCGCGATCGCGAGTACTGCGGCGACGGCGCCTCGGCCTCGCTCGCGGCCTTCCCGGTGCTGCCAGGGGGCCTACGGGGCGGCGGGCTGGATCTCGGCTGCATCGTCGCGCCGGCCGGCGCGGTGGACGTCGCCGGGACGCGGGTGGAGCGGATCAACCTGCGCTGCGAGACCGAGGCGACGACGATCCGGCCCCTCGACGTGCCGGCGGGGATCGGGTTCGGGGCCTCGGCGGTGGGGCTGCCCGGGCTCGCCGACGACGGCTGTACCCCCGAGGCGCACCCGGCGGGCCTCGCGCTCTTCGGCGCCCCGGGCGGCCACGACGGAACCGGCGCGCTCTACGTGCTGAGTCAGGGCCTCGAGGTCCGAGAAGTGCCGCTCGATGGCCTCGACCTGCCGCCGAACGCGCGGCTCGGCGCGGAGCTTGCCGCCGCCGGCGTGTCGGACACGAAGGTGCTGGTCGCGGTCTCGGCGCGCAGCGAGGAGGGCCTCGCGCCGCCACAGGTGATCATCGCCTCGCTCCAGGTCGAGGGCGGCGTCTTGTCGGCGCTCGTGCACGCGTGCCTCGGCGGCGAGGGCGAGGGCTTCGGGCGGGCGCTGGCGATCGGGGACCTCGACGGCGACGGGCTGCCGGAGATCGCGGTCGGCGGCGGCGATCGCGGCGAAGTCCGCGCGGGCGCGCCGGAGGAGCCGGTGCAGATCTTCTCGGCGGAGGCCCTGGCCGATCGGCGGCTGGTGGGCTGCCTCGGCGATCCTCCGCCCCTGCCCGATCACACCGTCGCCTGCGCCGACGTCGCGGGCCTCGAGTGCGCCGAGGCGGCTGCGCCTGCGCGCGCTCCGAGCGGTTTCGGCGCATCGCTCGCGATCGGCGACGTGAACGGAGACGGCACCGGAGACCTCGTGCTCGGCGCGCCGCACGCGCGGCTGAACGGCGTCGCCTCCGGCGGCGTGGTGTCGCTGGCAGGCGGGAGCAGCCTCGCGCAGCTCGGCGTGGGCGAAGGGCGGCAGGCCCTCGTCGCGCCGTCGAGCGCCGGGGCCGGGATGCTCTTCGGCTTCGACGTCGCGCTCGTGCCCGGCACCGACCGCGACGAGATCGTCGCCGGGGCGCCCGGAGCGTCGAGCGCCGCGCTGCTGTTCTGCTCGGGCCTGGCCGGGGATCGGCCGGCGGATCTCACGGGCCAGGCCGGGGTCAGCCACGGCTGCGTGCTGCCGGTGGAGGCCGGGCGACCGCCGGTCTGCTCCGGCGCCGGGGATGCTGGACCGCTCGATGCGGGCATCGACGACGCGGGCGCGCTCGACGCTCGCTGAGAGGTGGGCGCGGGCGGGCCTCGACGCACCCCGAGCGAGCGGGGATGATGCGCCGCGATGCCCGCGCCTGCGCTGAAGTCCGCGACGAAGCAGATCCTCATCGCCGAGGACGAGCCGAACCTCCGGCGCGTGCTCGGGGCGCAGCTGCAGCGCGATGGCTACGAGGTCCTGCTCGCCGAGGACGGCGCGCAGGCGATGGCGCTGCTCGGCGAGCACCACGTGGATGTGATCATCTCCGACCTGCGGATGCCGAAGGTCGACGGGCTGAGCTTCCTCAAGCACGTGGTCGCGGAGAAGCCGGATGTGCCGTTCCTGCTCATCACCGCGCACGGGACGGTCGAGACCGCGGTCGAGGCGCTCAAGCTCGGGGCCTTCGACTACGTCACCAAGCCCTTCGACCGCGCGGAGCTGAAGACGATCGTCGACAAGGCGGCGCGCACCCGCGACCTGATCGACGCCGACGCCGCGGTGCTTCCCAAGGAGGCCGCGCTCGACGAGGGCCGAGGCCGCTTCCGGCTGATCGGCCGCGAGGCGCCGATGCGCGACGTCTACGCGATCATCGAGAAGGTCGCCGACACCCCGAGCACGGTGCTGATCACCGGCGAGAGCGGCACCGGCAAGGAGCTCGTCGCCCGCGCCCTGCACGAGAACTCCAGCCGCAAGGCCGGGCCGCTCATCCGGGTGAACTGCGCAGCGATCCCGCGCGACCTCATCGAGAGCGAGCTCTTCGGCTACGAGAAGGGCGCCTTCACCGGCGCGGTGACGAGCAAGCCCGGCCGCTTCGAGCTCGCCCACGGCGGCACGCTCTTCCTCGACGAGATCGGCGAGATCCCGGTGAACATGCAGGTGAAGCTGCTCCGGGCGATCCAGGAGCACGAGTTCGAGCGGGTCGGAGGCATCAAGACGATCGGCGTCGACGTGCGGCTCGTCGCCGCGACGAACCGCGATCTCGCGGCCGAGATCGCCGAAGGGCGCTTCCGCGAGGACCTCTACTACCGGCTGAACGTGGTGCAGATCCGCCTGCCGCCCCTGCGCGAGCGGCGCGGCGACATCCCGCTCCTCGTCGAGCACTTCGTCCGGCGCTTCCGCGAGCGGCTGAAGAAGCACGTGACCGGTGTCTCCGAGGAGGCGATGGAACTGCTCCTCGCGCACTCCTGGCCGGGCAACATCCGCGAGCTCGAGAACGTGGTCGAGCGCTGCACCCTGTTCTGCGACGGCGAGCAGATCGGGGTCGAGGACCTGCCGCCCGAGGTCACCCGGCGCGCGAGCAGCCAGCCCGGCACGAGCCCCGCCCCCGACCTGCGCGCCGCGGACGATGTGGACGACGAGGAGCCGAGCGCCGAGCCGCGCTCCGGGCCGATGGGGCTCAAGGAGCTGGTCCGCGAGGCGGCGACGAAGGTGGAGCGGGACCTCATCGCGCGCGCCCTCGAGCAGATGGGCGGCAACGTGACCCACACCGCCCGCGCGCTGCGGATCTCGCGCAAGAGCCTGCAGACGAAGATGAAGGAACTCGGGCTCCGCGAGCCGAAGGAAGAGTGAGCGGGCCGAGCGCCCGCACGTCTCAGCGCTTGGATCGCTTGGCGGACTTCGCGGGCTTGGCCGGCTTGGCGGCCTTGGCAGGCTTGGCGGCCTTGGCAGGCTTGGCGGCCTTGGCAGGCTTGGCGGCCTTGGCCGGCTTGGCGGCCTTGGCCGGCTTGGCGGCCTTGGCCGGCTTGGCCGGCTTGGCAGCCTTGGCAGGCTTGGCCGGCTTGGCCGCCTTCACCGGCTTGGCGGGCGGCGCGGCCTTCGCGGGCGGCGCGGCCTTCGCGGGCGGCGCGGCCTTCGCGGGCGGCGCGACCTTCGCGGGCGGCGCGGCCTTCGCGGGCGGCGCGACCTTCGCGGGCGGCGCGACCTTCGCCGGAGCGGCCTTGGCCGGAGCCGCCTTGGCCGGAGCCGCCTTGGCCGGCGCCGCGGGAGCGATGGCCTTGACCGTCGGCTTCGCCGGCGGCGGCGCGGACGGCGGGGACGCGGACGGGCCCTTCAACGCGAGCGACTTCAGCAGCGGCTCCTTCGTCGGGATCGAGGAGCGCGACACGAACGCCTTCGGCAGGGGCCCGGAGGTCTTGGGGATCAGCGGCTTGGCCGGCTTCATCGGCCGCACCGGGGGCCGCACGGCGGCAGGCTTCGGCGGCGCGGGACGCGCAGCGGCCGGCGCCGGACGCGCAGGAGGCCGGGCGATCTTCTTGGGCGGCGGCGGGGGCGGCGGCGGGAGGTTCGACTCGAAGAACCGGGTCGCGCTGTGCATCGAGGCGACCAGCGCCTCGCGCACGACGTTCGCGAGGGCGTTGTCGTTCGTCTTCAGGGCGTCGTAGTATCGCTGACGCTCCGTCGAGTGGATGATGGCGGGCGGAAACTGCTGCCCGAGCAGGATCACGTTCATCACCAACCGCGCCACCCGTCCGCTGTGCTTGGGGAACGGGTAGATGTGGAGCAGGTGGAAATGGGCCTTGGCCGCGAGCCGCACCACGTGGGTCGACTTGCGGGTGTCGGGATCGGCGAGCCACTGGAAGAACTGCTTCAGCTTCGGCTGGATCTTGTCCGGGGTCGCGATCTCGTGGAAGTACAGCCGGTGGACCGGCATGTCCTTGCGGTAGGCGGGGATCTTCTTGCCCTCGACCTCGTCGGGGGCGAGCTTGCCGTAAAGCTCGTGGAGGGTATCGAAGTCGAGCTGGAACTTGTCGTCCTTCGCGTAGGCCTTGGCGAGCTCGATCGCCGCGCGGATCTGGCGGATCTCGTCGAACGTCGCCACGAGCGTCGGGTCGGGCGCGGCGTCTCCCCGCATCGCCTGGAGCAGCTCGGGGTTCTGGTACACCACGCCCTCGAGCGCCGAGTCGTGGTAGACCCACGAGAGGTCGAGGCGCGCGAGGTACTCGCGACGCGGCTTGTCGGCGGCGGGATGCTCCATCAGCCGCGCCAGGGTCGAGCGCATCTGGTCGAGCTGCTGCGACTGCTGCTGCTGAAGGAGCAGGCCCCCGGGCAAGGCCAGGAGTCGCTCTGCTGTCGCTTCCGATCCGCGTTCTTCCACGCGTTGTTCCTCTGGAGTCAGGCCCCGCGAAACCCCCCGGGGATGCCGGCCAGACGCCCCACGGTGGTCCGTGGTGGGGGTGCTCTTCCTGACCAGCGGGCGATGCTACGTCAGGACCGGCCCGGGGGTCAACCAAGAAACGCGCAGGCGGTGCGGAGCCCCGGCGGGCCCCCGCGGCTCAGCGGCTGAGCGCGGCGATCCGGTCGTTCAACCATCCCTCGTCCGGGACCCCCACGTGCACCTCGCGCACCACGCCGTCGGGGCCGACGAGGACCAAGGTGGGGAGCGCCTGGACCCCGTAGGCGCGCTGCAGCGCGAGGTCGGGGTCGTGGAGCGAGGGAAACGCCGAGCCGAACGCGCGGTGGGCCCGGGCGACGGCGAACGGGGTGAGGTTGGATTCGGTGTTGATACCCACCCCGACCGCGGCGGGGTGGGCGGCGAGCACGCGGTTGAGGATGGGGATCGACGCGCGGCAGGGCGGGCACCAGCTCGCCCAGAAGTCGAGCAGGACCACCCGGCCGGCGAGGCCGGGCAGCGAGAACCGGTCGTGCTCGGCGGCGCCCGCGCCTGCGACGATCGACGCCTCGACCGGGGGGGCCGGGTGGCCGACGAGCGCCGAGTCGGGGCTGCACCAGCCGGGGCCGGCGAGGGCTCCCGCGACGAGCACGCCGAGGGCGATCATGCCGAGCATCCGGCGCGAGCCGGGCTCGGCGTCGGCGGCGCTCATGGGCGGCCCCGACCAGCGGGGACGGGCCCGCTCATGGGGCGAGCCGCGCGAGGAGCGCGAGGATGAGCACCCCGAGGGCGAGGACGGCGAGCATCCAGCCCGCGGTCGAGGCGGGCGAGCCGGGGGCTGCGGGCGATGCGCCGGCGCTGGCGGGAGCGTCGGGGCTCGCTGCAGGCGCGGGGCTGGGAGCGGACGGTTCGGTCACGGGGGCATCCTTTCGTGGGGCGTCGGCAGGGCAGGAGGCGGCCGCAGGGGCGAGGATCATGAGGCGCACGGTGGCGTCCCCGCGGGCCCGGCGGGGCGGTGGGGCCTCGGAGGGAGGCCGCGGGCGCACGCTGGGCGGCGGGCTGGCGGCGGTCTGACCGCGGCCCTTGTGCGGGGCCCGCTCGCGGCGCTCGACGATGTCGGAAAGGGCGAGCTCGAGGACCCGGAGAAAATGTCGGCCGGTGTCGTTCGGTCGGGGTCGGACGAACTGTGTGGTGGGCTCGCGCTCGGAGGGATCCTCGGGCTCGGGGCCGTCGAGCAGCGCGCGCACGTCCTCGGCGAGCCCGATCTCGAAGCGGCCTTCCTCCCACGAGAACACCGGGCCGAGCTCGGCGCTCTCTCGTCCATCGACCCGGATCCCGAGCAACTCGCCGGCCTCGTAGACCATCTCGACGAGGGAGCCCTCGTGGGTGAGGCGCAAGGTCCCGGTGAGCCCGGCGCGCTCGCAGTATCCCATCAGGTCGGTCGGCGCATGGACCGCGAGCGAGCCGCGCCGGCGCTGCTCGTCGCCCTGCGAGACCGGCAGAGGCGGCAGGTGCTGGTGCACGACGAAGTGGCCGCGGCGCAGGACGAGCAGCCGCTCGACCGGGTCGGCGCCGCCGGGGAGCGGGGGCTGACTGAGGGCGAGCTGGCCGGCGACGAGCTCGACCTCGCCGCGCTCGATCACGCCCTCGTCATCGGTGGCAGTGAAGCGCAGCCGGCCGGAGATCCGGCGCGCCTCGATCGCCCGAAGGGTCTCGAGCACCCCGTCCGCCGGGATCTCGCCGGCCAGCGCTGGCTCGTACGACATCGGCCGGGAGCATACCGGATCCCGGCGGGCGCGCGGTCACTCGGCGGGCAACGCCGGCGGGGCGATCGTCGAGCGCTCGGGGACGTCGAGGTAGAAGTGCTTCACCTCGCCGCACATCCAGGTGTCGTCGAAGAAGGTCACGTCGCCGGTCTCGACCGAGTAGGTGCCGCCGATGAGCCCGACCTGGCCGGACTCGATGAGCTGCCGGATGACGACACTGCGCTCGACGATCGCCTCGACCGAGCGGTGGACTTGGATGTCGGTGACCCGCCGGACGAAGAGGTCGTTCTTCGAGGTGCGATCCGCGCGGATGGAGCGCTCGAAGTACACGGCCGGCTCGATCTTGTTGAGCAGGGTGCTGAGGTTGCCCATCTGCACGTGATCGCACGCGCCCTTGATGGCGCCGCAGCGGGTGTGGCCGAGCACGACGACCAGCTTGCTGCCGGCGATCTTCGTCGCGAACTCCATGGAGCCGAGCACGTCGTCGTTGATGACGGGGCCGGCGACCCGCACCGAGAAGACGTCGCCGAGGCCCTGGTCGAAGATCAGCTCGGCGGAGGTGCGGCTGTCGATGCAGCTGAGCACGGTGGCGAAGGGGAACTGGCCATCCCGGGTCTCATTCACCTGACGGAGCAGGTCGCGGCTGGCCTTGAGGTTCTGCCGAAAGCGCTCGTTGCCCTCGCGGAGGTACTGCAGCGCCTTGGCCGGGGTCATGGTGGCCTGGGTTTCCTTCGTGTGGGCTCGCATGGAGCCGAACCATAGACGAAGGTCGGGTCATTTCGCAACACCCCTCGGCCAGACGGGGGTGTTTCGACACGGATACTTCGGTGAATCCGCGGTGATGTCTCGGTCAGGCCGGGGGTAGCTTGGCCTCGACGTCGTGGGGCAGGCCCATCGCGTGGTAGCCCTTGTCGACGTGGAGCACCGTGCCGGTGATCCCGCTGGCGAGGGGACTCGCGAGGAACGCGGCGGCGTGGCCGACCTCCTCGGCGGTGAGCGCCTCGGGCAGCGGAGAGCTCGCGCCGTACCAGGCGACGACCTTGCCGATGAAGCCGATCGCGCTCGCCGCGCGCGAGGCGTAGGGGCCGGCGCTGATCGCGTTCACCCGCGCGCCGTACTTGCGGCCGACCTCGTACGACAGGGCCCTCGTGTCGCTCTCGAGGGCGGCCTTCGCGCTCGACATGCCGCCGCCGTAGCCGGGCACGACACGCTCGGCCGCGAGGTAGCTGAGGTTGAGGACGCTGGCGCCGGGCCGGAGCAGCGGGCCCGTGCGCTGCACCAGCGAGACGAAGGAGTACGCGCTCGCCGAGACCGCGGAGAGGTAGCCGCGGCGGCTCGTCTCGAGGAGCGGCTTCTTCACCTCGGGGCCGTTGGCGAGGCTGTGCACGACGACGTCGAGGCAGGGCGCGCCGAAGTCGGCCTCGAGGGCCTTGGCCATGCCGCCGATCGAGAAGTCGCCCCGCTCGCGGTAGCGTTTGTTCTCCCGCACCTCGGCCGGCGCGTCCTCGAGCGCGTCGAACTCCGCGTCGAGGGGATAGACCTTCTCGAAGACGAGCTTGCTGCCGTCGGAGAGGGTGCGGGAGGCGTCGAGCTTGCCGCGCGACATCAGGGTCTCGAAGATGCCGAGGGCCGGCGGCCACGAGCCGACGACGACGGTCGCGCCGGCCTCGATGAGCGCCTTGGCGATGGCCCAGCCGAAGCCGCCGTCGTCGGAGATGCCGGCCACGAGGGCGCGCTTGCCGCGGAGATCGATGGGGAGCATGGCGGCGCTTTTGTCCGGCGAGGCCCCAGGGTCAAGGGCCGCGGCGGGCGCATCGGCGCGGGCCCGGACGGCGCGGACCTCGACAGGCACGCGCGCGGGATGCGATGGTCGGTCCATGCGCCGATTCGTCCCGCTCCTCGCGATGCTCTCCCTCGCTACCGGCTGCGACTGTGCCGGACCTCCAGCACGGGACTGCACCGCGTCGAGCGACTGCGAAGGAGATCGCATCTGCGTCGACGGTGCGTGCGTGCCGGCCCCCGACGGAGGGCTCGACGCGGGCCGCGACGCGCCCGAGGGCGACGGCGGCTGCGCGGCTGGCGCGCGGAGCTGCGGTGGGGTCTGCTGCGGCGCGGGTGAGGTCTGCGGGACCGACATGGCCTGCTGCCCGCGGGACGAGCTCTGCGGCGCGACCTGCTGCGGCGCGGGCGAGGTCTGCGAGGGGGCGCTGTGCCGGATCGACTGCGGCACGACGGTGCGCTGCCGCGGCGCGGCGGGCGAGGACGTCTGCTGCGGCACGGGCGAGGTCTGCGCGAGCGGGAGCTGCTTTCTTCCGGTGACGCCCTGCGAGGACTTCGTCGACTGCGCGGCCGGCGAGTACTGCGAGCCCTCGCTCGGCCGCTGCCTGCCCCAGCCCAGCGGCGAGGAGTGCCTGGCCCGGCCGGTCGGCGGCGAGGTGACCCCGACCTTGCTGTGGCACTGGGACGGCGTGGGCGCGGCGCTGCCGAACTACCACCAGGTGATGATGACGCCGCTCGTGGCGCCGATGAGCGACGACGACGGAGACGGAGACATCGACGCGGACGACGTGCCCGACGTCGTCTTCACGACGTTCACCGGCGGCAACTACACGACCGACGGAGTCATCCGGATCGTGTCGGGCGACGACGGCTCGAGCATCCTCGACATCACCGATCCGGCGCTGCGCGTCTCGCCAGGCGGGCAGCTCGCGATCGGCGACCTCGACGGCGACAAGCGCAACGAGATCGTCGCGTGCAGCTCGGGCCCCGGCGGCCTCGGGCAGCTCATCGCGTTCCGGCACGACGGAACGGTGCTCTGGCGCAGCACCGATCCGCGGGCGGTGTGCGGCATGGCGGCGCCGCTCCTGGCCGACCTCGACGGCGACGGAACGCCCGAGGTGGTGGTGCGCTACACCGCGCTCGACGGCGCGACCGGAGCGCTCGAGTGGCACCACGCGTGCGCCGGAACGGGCGGCTTCGCGAGCGCGCCGCGGCCCGATCACAATCCCTGCGACTACACCACCGCGGCCGACCTCGACGGCGATGGCCAGCTCGAGGTGATCGGGGGCAACGTCGCGTACCGCGCCGACGGGACGGTGTACTACGACCACACCAGCGAGTTCCTCGACGGCTACCCCTCGGTCGGCGACCTCGACCTCGACGGCACGCCCGAGGTGGTCGTCGTGTACAGCGCTTTCAGCGCCTCGCCCTACAACGGCGAGCACTTCCTCCGGGCGCTGCGCTCGGACGGCTCGGTGCTGTGGGGGCCGGTCGACCTGAACGCGGGCCGGGCGACGCCGGCCGACGTCACGGCCGACACGGTGGGCGGCGGAGGCACGCCGACCATCGCGAATTTCGACGACGATCCGGAGCCGGAGATCGCCGCGGCGGGCGCCTACGCCTACGCGGTCTTCGAGGGCGACGGGACGGTGCGCTGGTCGGCGATCTCCGACGACCGCAGCTCGCGCAAGACCGGCTCGAGCGTGTTCGACTTCGACGGCGACGGAATCGCCGAGGTCGTCTACAACGACCACTACTGGCTGCGCGTCTACGACGGGCCGACCGGGGACGTGAACTTCTGCCTCTGCAACACCACCGCGACCTTGTGGGAGTACCCGGTGGTGGCCGACGTCGACAACGACCTGCACGCCGAGATCGTGGTCGCCTCGAACGACTACGCGGCGGCCTGGCGCTCCTGCCCGAGCACGCCCGGCCTCGGAGCCTGCGAGACCGCGCGCATCGCCGCGGGCGAGAACCTCGGCACGCACGGGGTGCGGGTCTTCGCCTCGCCGACCCGCGACTGGGTGCGGACGCGGCGGATCTGGAACCAGCACACCTACCACGTGACGAACGTGAGCGAAGCGGGAGCGATCCCGCGCCGCGAGCGGCCCAACTGGTCGAGCGCGGGCCTCAACAACTTCCGGCTCAACGTGCAGCCGGGAGCGACGAACCTCGCCGACCTCGTGCCGATCGATCTCGCGGTGGATCTGAGCGGCTGCGGGGCGCGGATGACGCTCAACTTCCGCATCGAGAACCAGGGCTGGGGCGCGGTGCCGGCCGGGGCGACGGTGGCGGTGTACGTGGAGGAGGCGGGCAGCTTCGTGCTCGTCGATCGCGTGACGACGACGCGCCTGCTCCTGCCGGGCGAGAGCGAGCCCTTCGAGGTGGACTACCTGCTCGATGCGGGCAGCCCGGCGTCGATCCGGTTCCGGGTGGTGGCGAACGACGACGGCGATCCGGGCGCGGCCGACGTCGTCGAGTGCCGGCCGGAGAACAACACCGCCGAGACGACGGCGAGCTGCCTGATCGTCGAGTGAGCGCGGCCGCGCCGAGCTCACTCCGAGGCGGCGCGGAAGAGTCGGAGGGCCTCGCCGGTGGCACCCGCCGGCAGGGCGCGGCGGACGTCTTCGGCGCGGGCTTGCACGAGCGCGCGGTCGCCGTCGTCGAGGGCGCGGAAGCCGTCGATCGAGGCTGGATCGTCGAACGCGGCGACGAGGAGCGCGTCGAACACGAGGGCGTCCTCGCTCCGGGCCGCGGGCGGCGGGGCCCCATCGAGCACGCGGACGAGGTGCAGCTCGGTGACGAAGTCGAGCGCGACGCGGAGCAGCCCTGGCGCGGCCGCGAGCTCGGGCGCGCGGAGGGCGCGGACCAGGACCGGGCCCGCGTCGACGCCGGCGAGCCGTTTGGCGATGCCGCTCCGCAGTCCAGGATCGGCGAGGACGGTGAGGGTGGCGATCGAGAACCGGAAGGACGCCGGCAGCACGAGCAGCTCGGTGACCGGCGAGCGGCTCACCAGGCGCGCGTGGCGCTCGGCGAGCGCGAGCGCGGGCTCGGCGGCGAGGAGCCCGTCGAAGCCGACCGTGTTCTCGACGGTCCGCACGAAGCGGATCGTGGGCAGCGCGACCACGTTCGCGGGCGGCTTGCGGCCGTGGAAGCGGTAGGTGTAGGCCCAGTTCTTCACCACCGTGTCGGTTCGCCGCAGCTGCGACAGCGGGGCGATCAGCGCGTGGCGCGCGAGCGCGTCGCCGCGGCTCACCGGCGGCGGCACGAGCTCGAGCCAGCGATCGGTCCAGGCGGCGATCGTGGGCCGCACGCCGCGGACGAAGAGGCGATCGAGCGCGGGATCGGTGAGGGCGCAGAGGTCGTGCGCGGCGGCGGCGAGCCAGGGCAGCGCGCCGCCGGGAAAGGGCACCGTCTCGACGTCGTGGATCTCGTCGGCGGCGTCGACGAGCGCCGAGAAGATGCGCTGCCGGACCTCCTCCGAGCTCGGGGTGGTGGCGGCGAAGAAGGGCGCGCAGCCCGGCGCGATGGGCCGGCCGATCTCGACCTGCCCGCCCTCGAGGAGCGGGAGCACGAAGCGCTCGAGGAGCGCATCGTAGGCGGCCTGCATCGCGGGGCCTTCCACGGCGCTCACCCGGGCTCGGTCGGTCCCTTGCCAGGGACGCCCCAGAGCGGAAAGCGGGTCTCGGGGCCGTAGGAGAGCTGCGGCAGCGGGACGTCGTGCCGATCGGGCGCGTCGGCGTGCACGGGACGGCCGGCGACCGCCTTGAGGATCCGCCGCGAGATCGGCCCGAAGGCGTCGTGGGGCACGACCTTCGGGGCGCCCTCGTCGTCGAAGAACACGTGCCCGCCGCCCGCGCCGGCGACGAGCTCTTCGAGCACGCCGCTCGAGACCGCGGGCACGAGCGCCATGCCCGAGGGCACGTAGACCCGCTCGGCGATGCGCGAGTAGAAGCGGCCGAGCGGCACGCCCTCGATGCCGTGGGGATCGAGCAGGTAGATGGCCTCGGCGGTGAGGGCCATGCGGAGCGCGTCGAGGGTGGTGGGCGGCAGCACGTAGAGCATCCGCGCCAGCCACTCGCGCTCGTGGATCGGCACGACGGTGGCGACGACCTGCCGCCACGGGAGCTGGCTCGGCGCGAGCCGGAACGAGAGGTCGAGCACCGGCGGAGCGCCGAGGCCGCTCGCCCGCCCCGCGCTCGCCTCGTCGACGCGCACGTCCGCGCGCACGAGGGTCCGGACCGGCACGAACGCGGGCCGGGGATCGACCACCGTGACCCCGGAGCGGCCGGTGAAGAGCGTGAGGCCGGTGGTGGAGAAGACGCCCTGGCACGACTCGAGCGCGACGGGATGCTCGTAGCCGAGCTCGACGCCGACCCGGGCGGTCGCCGGGGCGAAGACGTGGACGCCAGGCAGGGAGCGGAGCAGACGCAGGACCCTCGGCGGCGCGCCCCGGAGCTCGAAGAGGTGCAGGCGCCGGGGACCGTCGTCGAAGGCCGAGGCGGCGGGCCACTCGGCGAGCGCGACGTGCGCATCGACCCGCCAGCGGAACAGGTAGCCGACGAGGGCGTGCCCGATCCCGGTCTCGGCGCTCACCCACACCGAAGCCGGCGCCTCCGGTCGGTCGCGGGCGACGTGCGGCTCGAGCTTCAGGATCAGCTCGGAGAACGCGATCGCGCGCTCGATCGCGTAGGCCTGCTGGTAGCTGCGGTCGTAGACGACGACGTCGGCCCGCGCCTCGACGATCTCGAGGAGGTCGTAGCCGAGCGGCGACTTCGCGTCCCGGTAGCGCACGAAGTGGCGCTGCGTGCCGGTGAAGACCTCGCCGCCCGCGAGGCGGGCCACCTGCGCGACGCGGTCCATGCGGTAGCTGCTCTCGGCGGCCACCGACACCGCGATGTCGCGGGTCTTGAGCGCGCTGACGACCCGCTCGATCGTCAAACCAGGGAGCAGCTCGTCGAGCGAGCCGTCCTCGGCGTAGGCCCGGAAGAAGGCCACGGCGCGATCGAGCGAGGGAAACAGGCAGAGCCCGCGCTGACCGAGCACGACGCCGCGCGCGTCGGGGCTCACCCCGGGCGTGCGGAAGCGCGTCTGGTGCAGCGCGGCGGGCTCGAGGAACGAGGTCACGGGCGCAGCATACACGGAGCGCCCGATGCCGCGGCGGGCACGAGGCCGAGTCGGGCGGGACCCCCGGACCCGGCCCGGCGGGCCCGCGCTCAGCTGTCGGCGTCGGCCTTGGCGGCGCGCTTGGCGGCCTGCTTCTCGGCCTTGGCGGCCTTCTGGGCCTTCACGTCCACCTTCGGCACGTTCTCGTACTTCTTGCGGAAACGCTCGATGCGGCCGGCGGTGTCGAGCACGCGCGTACGGTTCGTGTAGAACGGGTGGCAAGCGGAGCAGACGTCGACCGTGAAGTTCCCGCGGGTGCTGCGGGTCTGGTAGGTCGCGCCGCACGCGCAGCTCACGTGCGCGTCCTTGTACTCGGGGTGAATGCCTTCCTTCATGACGTCTCCTCGGTCCCTCCGCGTGCCGTGGCCGGAACGGCCCGGCTTGAGAGGGGCCGCGGGTCTACGATCGATGGGCCGGGGACGCAAAGAGATTTGCCGGGCGGGAGCGCCCACGGATGGGCACGGACGCACGGTCGATGCTTGACCGACGTGCCGGACGAAACCAGGACAGAGGCCCCGCCGTGAGCCCCAAGCCGCCGCCGCGCCGATCCGCCGCTCCGCTCGCCGCCTGGCAGGGCGCCGGGGCGGGCTCGACCCTGCTCAGCGCGGCGATCGCGATCGCGGCGCACGGGGGCGCGTGGGCGCTGCTCGGAGCGCTGCCGCCGATCGAGGAGCTGCTCGTCTCCCGCGAGGTGAACGTCACCCTGACCCGCGAGCCGGAGCCGCCGCCGCCCGAGCCGCCGCCCGAGCCCGAGCCCGAGCCCGAGGTGGCCGAGCCGGAGCCCGAGCCGATCGAGCCCGAGCCCGAGCCGCTCCGGCGCGAGCCCGAGCCCGCGCCCGAGGTGACGCCCGATCCGACCCCGGCCGAGACCCCCCCGGAGGAGCCGCCGCCGCTCGAGGAGCGGATCGAGGACTTCACCGGGGAGACCCTGAGCAACGACTCGGCCACGACCGGGCCGGCGGTGATCGGCGGCAACGGCGAGGCGATCACCGCGCCGGTCGGCGCCGCCACCGGGACGACGACCGGGCGCTCGCGGCGCGGCGAAGCCGACGGGGCCCCGGGCGGGACGGGGACCGACCCCGACGCCTCGGGCGTCCCGGTGGTCGCGACGGCCGACCTGTCGCGGCCGCCCCGGCCACCGTCGGCGATGGCGGAGCTCGTCCGCCGCCACTACCCGCGCGAGTACCAGGCGCGCGGCGTCGAAGGCCGCGCGGTGGTCCGCATGCGGGTGAATCCGGGCGGCACGCTCACGCGGATCCGCCTCGTCGAAGAGTCCGAGCCGGGCTTCGGCGCGGCCTGCGTGGAAGCGCTCGAGGAGTCCTCGGGGCAGTGGCCGACCCCGGTCTCGCGCGACGGGCGGGACGTCGCGACCGACGTGCGCTTCACCTGCACGTTCTCCGTCCGGCTCTGAGCGCAGCAGGCGAAGACCGCTCGGCGCAGGGCCTCACTCGAGGCCGGCGTCGGGCGGCGGCCCTGCGTCGTCGGGCGGCGTCGCGGCCGCCGCCGTGCGGAGCTCGCGGGCGGCCTCGAAGGCGGCGAGCACGATGGGCGAGGTGCGCCGCGTGTCGAGCTCGAGGTCGGGCTGAAGCGCGAGGGCCTCGACGAAGGCGCGGGTGGCGAGATCGGGCCGCCCGAGGGCAACGTAGGCGACCGCGAGGGCGCGCTGGATGGTCACGACCTGGTTGCCGGTGAGCTCGCCCGCGCCGAGCAGCCGGTTGCCGAGCGCGACGGCCTCGGTGAACTGGCCCTCGGCGATGGCGGTCGCGAGCCCGGGGAGCTCGGCGGCGATGCGCTCCTGCAGCGCCCGCGTCTCGCCGCCCGCGGCCGCCTCGCCGGTGCCTTCGGTCGCGAGGCGGCGGCCCTCCTCGGAGAGGACGAGGTCGGCGAGCGGTACGAGGATCACCTGCCCGCGGGCGAGCCGGCCGTTGCGCAGACCGTTGAAGCGCCGCAGCGAGCGCGCCGCGGCGATGTCCCCGTAGTACTCCTGCGCGACCTGGTTGAGCGTCTCGCGCTGCCCGGCGACGTGCCGGAGCGGATAGGGGATGAGCAGCTCCGCACCCTCGGTGGGCTGGGCCTCCTCGATGGACGGGTTCGCCTCCTCGATGGCGAAGGAGCGGGCCGCGCTGCCGAAGTAGCGCTCGGCGACCGACGCCCAGGTCTCGCCTGCGGCGACGCGGTGGTAGGCGACCTGGGGCACGGTGAGCCGCATCCCGACCACGATCGCCGCCCCGCCCTCGGCCTCGAGGCCGTTCTCGGCGACGAGCACCGCCTCGCGCCGCGGATCGCCGTAGTAGCGCTGGGCGATCGAGGCCAGGGTCTCGCCCTCGCGCACGACGTGCACGTGGGCGGGGAAGTCGGCGTGGGCGAGGGAAGGCAGGCCGAGGCTGCACGCGAACAGGAACGCGGCGAGGTGCCTCATGGCGTGGCCTCCGGCGCGGCCGCGGCCGGCTCGGGCGACGCGGCGGGATCGGGCTCCGCGCCCGTCTCGGCCCCCGCGGCAGGGTCGGGTCCGGGGACGGGCGGCGGGCTCGGGGCCTCGCCCGGCGCGAGCTCGGCGAGCGTCTCGCGCAGCGTGTCGGTCTGCCCGCCGTGCACCCACACCTCGCGGTCGACGCTGCGAAAGTAGGGGTTGTAGTAGCGGACGAAGTGGCGGCCGGGCGCGAGCGCGACCGGCGCGGCGCTCGGCGTGACGAGCACCCGCTGGCCATCGATCCAGATCTCGGCCCACGGATCGACCACGAAGCTCAGGTAGCCGGCGTCCTCGGGGATGACCCGCTCGCCGGTCTCGGAGACGAACTCCTCGGGGTCGCCGCCGAGGCGACCGTGCATCCACTGGATCGTGCCGCCGCCGCCGGCGATCACCGCGGCGAGCACGCCGTGCACCGCCCAGCTGTGGGGCACCAGCGTCCGATCGCCCTTGTCCCGGCGCATCCGATTGGGTGCGCTCGCGGAGAGGATCTCTTCGGCCTGCGCGTCGGTGATCACCCCGACCTCGCGCAGGTACATGACGAGGCGCGCGTTGTGGTTGATCGGCACCCGCGCGGAGAGGAAGTCGCTCAGGTCGTCGATGAGCGCCTGGGTGGTCGGATACCGGTTCGCCGGCATCTTCTCCATGCAGCGCGCCATGATCCGCTCGAGCGTGCGGGGCACCTCGGGGTTGAGCTTGCGCGGGCTCGCGTAGCGATCGAGCCGGATCTTCTGCATCACCGTGCGTGACTCGTCCTCGACGAAGGGCTTGCGGCCGGTGAGCATCTGGTAGAGGACGATGCCGACCGAGAAGACGTCGGAGCGGAAGTCGAGCTTGTCGCCGAGGATCTGCTCCGGGCTCATGTAGCTCGGGGTGCCGAGGCCGGTGCCGGTCTCGGTGAGGTCGCTGAGCTTGTCGTCGCGGGCGATGCCGAAGTCCATCAGCTTCACCTCGCCGCGGTGGCTGATCATGACGTTCGCCGGCTTGATGTCGCGGTGGATGATCCCGCGGAAGTGCGCGTAGTCGAGGGCGCGGGCGACCTGCAGGGTGAGGATGGCGGCGACGTCGACGGGCAGGCGCGGAGTGAGCTCGAGGAGATCGTAGAGGTCGATCCCCTGCACGTACTCCATGACGATGTACATCGTCCCACGCTCCTTGATGAAGTCGTGGACGTGCAGGATGTTCTCGTGCTGGAGCGTGGCCATGAAGTGGGCCTCGCGCTCGAAGCGCTTGGCGAAGCCCGAGTCGACCGCGATGGAGGGCTTGAGCGCCTTGATCGCCACCGTGCGCCCGAGGGGCTCCTGCACGGCGCGGTAGACGACGGCCATGCCGCCGCTGCCGATCTCGCCGAGGACGCGGCAGTTGCCGATGCGCTCGACCATCGAAAGCGGGCCGATGCTGTCAGCGAGAAAACCGGGTGTCAACGCAGGTTTGCGTCGGGACCGGGCTTGACGACGGCGCGGGGGCTCCCCCTAGAATCGATCCCTTGGCGACGACCTCCTCGAGCGAGTTCGACAACGACGCGGCGCTCCTCGAGGGCGTCGCGGCCGGCGACCCGGACGCGGTGAAGGCGCTGATCGAGCGGCACGGCGCGCTCGCGCAGCTGGGCCTGCTGCGGGCGCGGAGCAACCCTTCGACGGCTGGGCTCGACGGACTCCTCGAGGGCCGGCTCCTCGCCGCGCCGGACGTCCTCGAGGGCTTCGCCGGGGGCGCGGGCCTGCGGACCGTCCTCGCCGCATGGCTGCTGCGGCAGGGGCGGACCGGCGAGCCACGGCGGGCGGCGAGCGCAGAGCAGGCGCCGGGGGCCCTCGTGGCCGCGGCCCGCGAGGCGCTCGGACGGCAGCCCCCGAACGCGGTCGCGATGGCGCGGGCGAAGCTCGGGGGGCTCGGCTGCTCGGAGGTCGCCGCGCTCCTCGGCGCCTCGGAGGCCCAGGTGCGGAGCGCGCTCGAGCGGCTCGCCGCCCGGCTCGCCGCTGCGCTCGCGGCCGCGGGCCTCGACGAGGAAACCGGCCGCGTCGGCCTGCGCTGGGTGCTGGACGTGGCGGGCCCCGTGGAGCGGCTCGCGGCGAGCCGGCGGAGCGAGCGCGACCCCGCCTTCGCCGAGGGCCGAGGGTGGCTCGAGGCGGTGGCCGCGGCGCTGCGGGATGCGCCCCGCCCGCCGGCCGAGACCGGCTGCCCCGACCCGACGGCGATCGCGGGCTACGTGGATGGCACGATGCGGGGGGCGGGCCGCGCCCGGATCGAGGCCCACCTCACCGCGTGCGCGGCGTGCCTCGACGAGGCGGGTGCGCTCTTCGCCGACCTGCAGGCGCTGCCGGTGGCGCGCGAGGCGCAGGCCTTCGACCGCGGCGCGCAGGTCGCCGCGATGGGCCTGGCGCGCGGCGACTTCGAGGCCGCGACGTCGCTGGCCGACGACATCGCCGCCCGGCGGGACGGACGGGCGCACGCGCTCGCGACCGATCTCGCTCGGCTGGGTCGGGCGTGCCGAGGGCTCCTCGGAGGCGGCATCGAGCGCGAGGCCTCGGGCCTCGTCTCGCGGGAGCTGCCCTCCGATGACGAGGCGGCGCTCGTGGCCTTCGAAGCGCTGGCGATCGACGAGCCGGCGACCGCGCTGCGGGCGCTCGCGGCGGCGCGGACGCAGGCCCCGGCGGCGACTCGGCTCGGGCTGCTCGCCGCCGCGGCCCTCGGGGACACGGCCCGGGCGCGGCCGTGGGCGGAGGATGTGCTCGGCGGCTACGACCTCGATCCGGGGGCCCTCGTGGACGCCGCGTGCGTGCGCGCCCTCGACGAGGGCGAGGCGCTGCCGAGGCCCCTCGTCGTGGAGCGGCTCCGGGCGCTCGTGCCCGACCTCGTGCGCGAGGTGGTCATGCTGCACATCCGGCCCGCGCGCTGAGCGCGGCGGGGGCGCGCGACGTCTGCCCGGGATCGAGCGCGGGACGCCCGGCAGAGCGCTCCGCGGAGATTCCACGCGACCGGGATCTTTGGGTATCCTCGGCGATCCCATGTCGGCTTCCCGCATCGCTCACCTCGCGCTGATCTCGTGCCTCGTCGCCGGCTGTCCCGGCCCCCGCGTGCCGCCCAGCGACGCAGGCCCCGACGCGGCGCCCTCGGACGTGCCGCTCCGCGATGTGCCCGCCCTCGACACGCCCGAACGCGACGCGCCCGCCCTCGATGCGCCCATCGACCTCGATGCGCCCATCGACCTCGACGCGCCCATCGACCTCGACGCGCCCATCGACCTCGACGCGCCCATCGGCCTCGACGCGCCCATCGGCCTCGACGCGCCCATCGCGCCCGACGCCCCGGTGACCCCCGACGCACCGACGGCCTTCTGCGGCAACGGCCGCATCGACGGCGCCGAGGCGTGCGACGGCGCCGACCTCGGCGGGGCGGGCTGCACGAGCGTCTCGGGCGCGTTCATGGGCGGCACGCTGCGCTGCCGCGCCGACTGCACCTTCGACACGAGCGGATGCGATCCGATCTTCTGCGGCGACGACGTGCGAGGCGGCGCCGAGGTCTGCGACGGCATCGATCTCGTGGGCGAGACCTGCGCGGGCCTCGGCTTCGTCGGCGGCGCGCTCGGATGCGCGGTGGACTGCAGCGCGTACGACACCGCGGCCTGCACCGATTGCGGCAACGGCATGCTCGATCCGGGCGAGGCGTGCGACGGCGCGGCGCTCGGCGGCGCGAGCTGCGAGGAGCGCGGCTTCGACTTCGGGACCCTGGGCTGCGCTGCGGGCTGCACGTTCGACGAGCGCGCCTGCGGCAACCACCCTCAGCCAGGGGCCGGCGCGGTGGTGATCACCGAGGTGATGCCCGATCCGACGACGATCTCGGACACGACCGGCGAGTGGTTCGAGGTGCAGAACCGCGGGAGCACCACGATCGACCTCGAGGGCTGCACCGTGGAGGACAACCAGGCGACGCCGGCGGTGTTCTCGATCTCCACGGACCTGATCCTCGCGCCCGGCGCGCGGGCGACCTTCGCGCGATCGGCCGCGCCGGGCTTCACCCCGACCTTCGTGTACCCGAGCAGCTGGGCGCTCGCGAACGTGTCCGGCACCGCCGCCGATCGGATCCGGATCGTGTGCGGCGCGACGATCGTCGACTCGGTCGACTACACCAGCGCGTTCCCCTGGGCGCCGGGGATCGCGATGCAGCTCGATCCCACCCGCATCGCCTCGGGCGTCAACGACGCGGCGGGCGATTGGTGCACTGCGACCGCGAGCTACAACGGAGACCTCGGGACCCCGGACGGGGCGAACCGCGGCTGCTTCTCGGCCGAGGTCTGCACCGGCGGGCTGGACGAGGACGGGGACGGAGCCATCGACTGCGCCGACAGCGAGTGCGCGCTCGAGGTGGGCTGCCGGGTCTGGGCGGTGAGCTTCTGCCGGCTGCAAGCGCCCCTCACGATCACCGCGCCCGCAGGCACGGCGACGACGGTCTTCGGTCGTCTCTACGCGGCCGGGCTCACCGACGCCTCGGGGGTCAACGATCCGCACCCGCGCCTGCTCGCGGCGGTGGGCGTCGGGCCCGATGGCACCAACCCCGCGACCGCGGCCGGCTGGACCTGGACCGCCGCCACGACGAACGCCGGCTACGGACCGGCCGCGCCGAGCTACGAGGCGAACAACGACGAGTACCAGGCCGACCTCGCTGCACCCGGCCCGCCGGGGAGCTACGACTACGCGTTCCGCTTCTCGGGCGACGGCGGCACGACCTGGCTGTACTGCGACGGACAGAACCCCGGCTCGAGCGACGGCTACCAGACGGCGAACGCGGGCCAGCTCACGAGCCTGCCCGCGGCCAGCCTCGGTGGGCTGGTGATCAACGAGGTCGACTACAACGACGCCGCGACCGACGATCGCTCGTTCATCGAGATCTACAACGGCACCGGCGTGCCGGTGTCGCTCGCCAACCTGGCGATCGTGCTCGTGAACGGCGGGACGGTGCCGGCGGTGGAGTACGGGAGCCGCTATCCGCTCTCGATGGCCGGCGCGACGCTGCCGGCCGGGGGCTACCTGGTGATCCGAAACAGCACGGTGACGATCCCGGCAGGCGTGCTCTCGATCACCGCCTCGGGCGACTTCATCCAGAACGGGAGTCCCGACGGGATCGCGCTCGTGGACACCTCGAGCAGCCTCGTGATCGATGCGCTCTCGTACCAGAACACGTCGACGCTCTCGGTGACCAACGCGACGCTCATGGGCTTCCCCGGCCCGGTGAACTTCGTGGAGGGGACGGCGCTGCCCAGCTCGGTCGTCGACACCTCCGACGACCTCAGCTCGCTGTCGCGGATCCCGAACGGCTCCGACACGAACGACGCGTCGGCCGACTGGATGGTCCGCCCGATCACCCCGGGCGCCGCGAACCTCTGACCGCGTGAACGCACCGAAGACCAATGCCTGCCGGGCGCTCGATGCGCTGGGCATCGGATACACGCTGCATCCCTACGAGGTCGACGAGAGTGACCTCTCCGCCGAGACGGTGGCGAGGAAGGTCGGGCTGCCGCTCGAGCAGGTCTACAAGACGCTGCTCGTCGAGAGCGAGCGCCGCGAGCACGCCTTCGCGGTCGTCGCAGGCGGCGAAGAGCTCGATCTCAAGGCGGTCGCCCGCGCGCTCGGCTGGAAAGGCGCGGCGATGGTCGCCTTGAAGGAGGTCCAGCCGCTCACCGGCTACATCCGGGGCGGGGTGACCGCGCTCGCGGCGAAGAAGGCCTTTCCGGTGGTCGTCGACGAGCTCTTCGAGCTGCACGAGGTGGTGTCGGTGTCGGCCGGCCAGCGCGGCCTGCAGATCTTCCTCGCGCCGGCGGACTACCTGCGCGCGAGCGCCGCGACCCTCGCTCCGATCGCGCGACGCTAGGGCGGCGAAGCGGGCCCGCGCGGCGCGGCGCGGCCGAGCTTCGCGGCGACGAGCGCCTCGAGGTCGGCGCGGGTGACGCCGAGCCGCTCGGCGACCTTGTGGGCGAGCGAGGTGCTCGCGACGCCGGGCACGAAGCGGTAGGTGGGCCGCTCCTCGGCGTCGAGCTCGACCTGCAGGAACGCGAGCGTCGCGACCGGCGGCGCCGTCGCGAGGCGCGCGGCGAGGCCCAGGAAATGGGTGCTGACGAAGAGCTGCGGGCGCAGGCCGGGCAGCACCGAGAGGACGTTCGTGAAGATCTCCTCGCCCTCCTCCGGGTTGGTGCCGGAGCAGAGCTCGTCGAGGATGGCCATCGCCCCGGGGCTGAGCTCCTCGAAGAGCCGCCGGATGCGGGAGAGCTCGGTGCCGAGGCGACCCTCGACCTGGCCCGCGTCGGTCTCGGTGACGAGCGAGAGAAAGAGGCTCGGAGCCTCGATCAGCACGGCGCGCTCGGCCGGCACGAAGACCCCGACCTGCCCGAGCAGCTGGGCGAGCGCGATGGCCTGCAGGAGCCGGGTCTTGCCGCCCGAGTTCGGCCCGGTGATGACGGTGAGCGCGTCCTCGCCGGCGGCGGGCAGATCGCAGGGCGCGACGCGGCCGGGCTGCAGGAAGAGCACCGGATTGAAGAGGCCCTCGAGGCGGCGCACGGCGCCGCCGCCCGGCGCGTGCACCTCGGGCAAGCACACCGGCAGGCCGCGGGCGCGGGCCCGCTCCCGGAAGGCCCACGCCGCGAGGTAGAACTCGACCGCGCCGGTCGTGGCGAGCATCGCGACGACGTGCTCGGTGAGGGGCGCGAAGACCTCGTCGAAGAGCCGCACCACGACCTCGCTCTCACCGAAGCGGTGGCCGCGGAAGAACGAGAGCATCTGCTGCACGAAGCGCAGGAACGGGCCGGGCAAGAGGTGCGCGTCGTCGCGCTCCCGGATCCGGTCGATCGCGAAGCCCCGCACCGTGCCGTCGGCGCCGAGCTGCAGGCGCACGTCGACGGCGGCGAGGTTCCCCTCGAGGTCGACGAGCCGCACGAGGCGCTCCCAGGACGGCTCGGATCGCACCGTCTCTCCGAGCGCGGCGAGGCGCGCGAGCAGGGACTGCGCCCCCTGCATGGCCCCGAGCGCCTCGACCGCGGCGATGAGCGCGACGAGCACCTGCACCTTGCGCCGGACGAGGCTCGGCTCTTCGGTCGTCTCGACCTCGAGGGCAGCGCGCAGACGCCGGATCGCCCCGTGGTAGCGGCCGAGGGCCTCGCGGAGCGGAGGCGAGGCCTCGAGCTCCCGCAGCACCGCTTGGCGCGCCGCGCGGTGGGCGGCGTCCTTCGGCGGGTGCGCGAACACGTGCTGGATCAGCCGCGCGTGGAGCGGCGGGGCGCCCTCCGGGAGCGCGAAGCCGCTCGGGACGAGCTGATCGAGGTAGAGCTGCGGGGCGAAGGTCGCCGGGGTGAACGAGCTCGGAGCGAGCGGCAGCGCCTCGACGAGGGCCTCGAACACCCCGGCCGAGTCGCCGCCTTCGAAGGCGTAGCGGGTGAGCTCGACCGAGCCACTCAGGTCGCCCCAGGGGATCGGCTCCTGGTGCAGGAGATCGGGCACCGGCAGCCGCGCGGCGGGATCGCTCGGGACCTCGCCGACCGGCTTGATGAAGAAGCGGCCCGGACCACCGGCATCGCGGCGACGGCGCCTGACGGAGGCGATCTCGGGGGAGCGGCGGGGCATGGAGGCCGGGACGCGCGGGCGGTCCGGGGAGCCTCCGGGTGTACCGCACTTCGGGCCGCCTCTGCAGGGAACCGGCGCCGCGCCTCCGGGCTCGCTACCATCGGCGGGTGTACGGTTTCCTGCGCGGCACGTTCAAGCTCTTCCTGTGGCTCGCGGTGCCGGCGGCCATCGCCGCGGGGATCCTGCGGGTCTTCTTCGTCGACGTCGTGACGGTGGGCCACAACGGCATGGCCCCGACGCTGCTCCTCGGCGATCAGGTGCTGGTGTGGCGGGACGCGCAGGTGAACCACGGCGACATCGTCGTCTGCCGCCATCCCGGGGAAGCGGGCCGCTTCGTCATGGGGCGGGTGATCGCGACGCCGGGGATGAGCCTCGGCATGGAGCGCGACTACCTCATGATCAACGGGCGCGCGCCCGAGCGACGGTTCCACGACGAGGTCGTGTTCGTCGACCCGAGCCGCGAGAACCAGCGCAACACCTACCGGCTCGTCGTCGAGCAGCTCGGCAACGACTTCTTCTGGTCCTTCGACGACGAGGACCGTCCGATCCGGATCCGGCCGATGGCCGCGCTCTCGGGGCTCTACCTGCTCGGCGATCACCGCGCCTACCCCGGCGAGGACAGCCGGACCTTCGGCGTCGTGCAGGCGAGCGCGTGCATCGGGCAGGTCTTCCTTCGGCTCTCGCCCGGGCCCGACGCCGTCGAAGGGGTGCCGCACGGCTGGTTCGACATGCTGCACGCGAGCCGCTGAAGCGGACAGGCGGAGCCGATGTGGTAGCCTCGCGGCCACATGCATCGAGGCGTGAGCGAGCTCGTGCGCTGGCTCGAGCAGCAGAAGGGATCGGGCGCGCTCGCGGTGCAGCCGCCGGCGAAGGCGGCCGACGTCCAGGCGCTCGAGCACGACCTCGGCACGCCGCTGCCCGCGGATCTTCGCCTCGTGCTCGGCCGGTTCAACGGCGCGGCGCTGCCCGGCGGCGCGCAGCTCTTCACTGCGGCGCCGGGCCCGGGCGCGACGATCGAGTCGGCGCTGAAGGAGCTCGCGGCGCAGAAGGGCCAGAGCTTCCTCGACCCCGACCTGCTCCTGCCCTTCGCACGCACCGAGCACGGCTCGCTGCTCGCGTTCGATCGGGCCGCTGCGCCCATCGCCGACACCTGGCCGATCGTGGACTTCGACGCCGAGGCGGACGAGGCGACGATCGTGCACCGGACCTTCGACGGCTGGTGCCGCAACTCGGTCGGCGAGTGGAGCGCGTCGGATCGCGACGAGCCCTTCTCGCTCGACAAGTACGTCCGCTCCGGGGCCCGGCACGCGGCGATCGAGCCGGATGTGTCGACGGCGCACGTGACCCTCGGCCACGGCCTGCGGCGCGCCGGGGACCCGGAGCGCGCGCTGATCGCCTACCTGCGCGCCGGACGCTGCGTGCCCCCGGTGCCCTGGGCCGACTGGGAGGCGCTCAAGCTCGCGTCGATCCTCGACGACGCCGAGTCGCTCCTCGAGGCGGGGGGACGCCTCGCCAAGCGGGCGCCCGAGGCGACCTGGGCGCGGCGCGGCACGACGCCGTCGCGCGTGGCCTTCGTGCTGGCGCGCGCGATGCGCCGGCTCCACCCGGCGGACGAGGCCCCGTGGCGCCGGCTCCTCGAGCTGCTGCGGCATCGCGCGACGGAAGAGGCCGACCGCGCGGCGATGAACGGGATCCTCGAGGCCGCCCTCGCTGGCCGACCGGTGCCGCCGCCCGCACCCGCCCAGCCGCCGGCCCTCGACCTCGATCCGGACCTCGACCTCTCGATGGCCCGCATGCGCGAGGCCTACGAGGCAGGCCGGCTCCGCGACGACGACCTCGTGCTCGACCCGCGCTACGACGCGGTCGCTGCGCGCTATCCGCTCGTCGAACTGGTGCGGATCCGCAGGGAGTTCGGATGAAGGTCCTGGTCGTGGGCAGCGGCGCGCGGGAGCACGCGCTGGTGAAGAAGATCGCGGCCTCGCCGCGGGTGCGCGAGGTGCTCGCCGCGCCCGGCAACGCGGGGATCGCGGAGGACGCGCGCACCTGCGAGGTAGCCGCCGACGACGTGGCCGGGCTCGTCGCGCTCGCGCTCGCCGAGGCGGTCGATCTGGTGGTGGTCGGCCCGGAGGCGCCCCTCGTGCTCGGCCTGGTCGATGCGCTCGCCGCGAAGGGCATCCCCGCCTTCGGGCCCTCGGCCGAGGCCGCGCGCCTCGAGGGCTCGAAGGTGTACGCGAAGGAGCTGATGGCCGCGTGCGGCGTGCCCACCGCTGCGTTCCGCGTCTTCGACCGCGCGGACGAGGCGGCCGCATACGTGCGGGAGCGCGGCGCGCCGATCGTCGTGAAGGCCGACGGCCTCGCGGCGGGCAAGGGCGTGGTCGTCGCGTCCAGCGTCGAGGAGGCCCTCGCGGCGATCGACGCGGCGATGGTGCAGCGGGTCTTCGGCGAGGCCGGCGCGAAGGTGGTCATCGAGGACTGCATGGTCGGCCCCGAGGTCAGCTACCACGTGCTCTCCGACGGCGAGCGCTGGGTCCCGCTCGCCGCCGCCCAGGATCACAAGCGCCTGGCCGACGGCGATCGCGGCCCGAACACCGGAGGCATGGGCGCCTACTCGCCGCCGCCGGTGTTCACGGCGGCGATCGAGCGCGAGGTGGGTGAGCGGGTGATCGAGCCGACGCTGCGGGCCATGCGCGAGCGCGGCGCGCCGATGCGCGGGGCCCTCTTCGTCGGGCTGATGATCGTGGACGGCCGGCCCGAGGTCCTCGAGTACAACGTGCGCTTCGGCGATCCCGAGACCGAGGTGCTCATGGCCCGCCTCGCGAGCGACGTGGTGCCCTTGCTGCTCGGCTGCGCGCGCGGCGAGCTCGGCGAGGCGAGCGCGGCGTGGGGCGCCGGGGCGGCGATGGCGGTGGTGATCGCCGCCGCGGGCTATCCCGGCACGCCGCGCAGAGGCGACCCGATCGGCGGCCTCGAGGAAGCATCGCGGCACGCCCAGGTGCTGCACGCCGGCACCCGGCGCACCGAGGCGGGCATCGTCTCGAACGGCGGCCGCGTGCTCGCCGTCACCGCCACCGGGCAGGACGTCGAGGCCGCGGCGCAGCGCGCCTACGCCGCCGCCGACGCGATCCGCCTCGACGGCGCCCAGCTCCGCCGCGACATCGGCTGGCAGGCCCGGCCGAAGGCCTGACGGTCGGCCCGCGGCCGGCTCAGGGCAAGAACGTCTCGCGGCCGAGCGCGCCCTCGACGACCTCTTCGGGCGTGTAGCGCATCGGCCGGGTGCGGTTGCCCAGCCAGAGCTCGGCCTGATCGGTGAAGAACTCGCTGTTCGTCAGCCCCGACTGGCCGCCGGGCAGGATGTTCTCGCCACGCACGCCGTCGGGGCCGAGGCGGATGACCATCCGGAAGACCGGGCCCGCGCCGTGGGTGAAGCGCTCGCCCGAGAGGCCGGGGTTGGCCGCGTCGACGTCGAACTGATCGCCCGGCCGGGGGAAGAACGTGAGCCCGGCGCGCGGGTCGGTCGCTGGCAGATCCTCGGCGAGCGGCAGGTCCTCGGGGGTCACCGAGAACATGTCGAGGAGGAAGCCGAACATCGGGTCGCCGCCGAGGAAGTCGGAGAGCAGCGAGTCGTAGCGGACCCCGTGGCGGAGGCCCCAGATCCAGTCGTTCGGATCGTCCGAGCCGAAGCCCCCGGTGCCCGGGCCGGTCGGCTCCGAGCGCAAGAACGCGAGCCCGTCGCGGAGCGCCCGGATCGCGATCTCGAGGCTCTCCTCCACCTCGGGGGTGCGCACGTCGTCGAAGAATACCGACTCCTCGCGCGCCGGATCCCAGCTGCCGAGGCCCTCGGGGTTGCCAGGGCCGCGGCCGTCCACGAGGCGGCGCAGCACGCCGGTGCGGAAGGTGTCGCCGGTGACCGCGAAGGAGAGGCTCGCATCGAACCCCTCGTCGTCGAGGATCCCCCGCAGCCAGCGGGTGAACCAGGCGTGGAAGATCGAGGTCGCCACCGCGTCGGCCGCGTCCTCGGGC